>Ga0247773_1000171_pt1 | contig 31482 bp, 20 predicted proteins | sample UWRJL092311B6_FD_179934 | JGI IMG/M metagenome (GOLD analysis project Ga0247773, IMG submission 179934) | Plant litter microbial communities from Arlington Agricultural Research Station in Wisconsin, United States - UWRJ-L092-311B-6 | ecosystem: Environmental > Terrestrial > Plant litter >... | reverse complement strand
AAGCTGCAGGAGCGCCTGGCCAAGCTGGCCGGCGGCGTGGCGGTGATCAACGTGGGCGCCGCCACCGAGACGGAGATGAAGGAGAAGAAGGCCCGCGTGGAGGACGCCCTCCATGCGACGCGCGCCGCGGTGGAGGAGGGGATCGTTCCCGGCGGCGGCGTGGCGCTGCTTCGCGCCCAGGCGGCGCTGAAGGATTTCCGCCTGGACGACCAGGACGAGAACATCGGCGTGCGCATCATCGAGCGCGCGCTGGAGGAGCCGATCCGCCAGATCGCGAACAACGCCGGCGTGGAGCCCTCGATCGTGGTGGGCAAGGTGCGCGAGAACAGCAGCAAGACGTTCGGCTACAACGCGCGCACCGACCAGTACGAGGACCTGGTGGACTCGGGCGTGATCGACCCCACCAAGGTGACGCGTACCGCGCTGCAGAACGCCAGCTCGATCGCCGGCCTGCTGCTCACCACCGAGAGCGTGGTGGTGGAGCGTCCGGAGCCGAAGGGCGCCGGCGCCCAGGGCGGCGGCATGCCCGGCGGCGGCATGGGCGATATGTACTGAGGTCGTCGCCGGTGAGGTTACCAAACCTCACCGGGAGTTTCACCGGATAAATCCGGATTCCGTACCCACCGCCCGCAGGGACCGCCCTGCGGGCGGTGGTGCGTTCAAGGTGCTTTCGGTCAATCCGGCCACCCCCGTCCCCGCCTGTCCGGCAGGCCAGCACCGCGGCTGTCTGCGAACGCGTATCCGCCACATCGTTGTGGGGTCCACTTAGACGGCGCCATGGCTTGACGCCTCGTGAATCGCCCAAGAACCGGGCGACCTCTGGTTGGGGAGATGTGGCGACTTCAAAAGTTTGCTTGCGATCTCTGCAATCAGGTTCCATCATGTGTTTTCTTGAAGTCAACCGTGCATAAACCTTAGACTGTGGCACGTAACGAGCCGAGACGTACACAATAAGTGGTCTACTACAATCTGCATGGCGTGATCTCATCTACGGTTGCTGAACACAGTGCAGAGCAGGGATGCGTAAGAGGATTGTACGCTATCTAAAGGCCATGAATATAGGCCAACAGTCGTTGGTTTCCGCCAAGTGATATGCGTGGAAAATGAATTGGTGAAATCTCCCCGTCACTGTAGGTGTGAATCATGGATCCTGTTATCTGGGGCGCGGTAATCGGCGCGCTGGCGACTATTGCCGCGGCTATCATAGGCACTTGGAAAGTAAAACAGCGCTCTGAGAAGGAGATAACTCCACCCATCGTCTTGGGAAGCCCAAGGCGTCGTGAAGCGAAACCAGAGTTCATGTCAGATCAGCGGATGCTGGAGCTTGCAACTAATCTTCAAATGCAGGCTGAGGAGGGTGATTTTGTGGAACTCATCGACCGCAAACAGGGACAGGATTAAGCATGAGCGCTCAAAATGTCCAGCCCGGGCAGTTGATTGATGGAGTCAAACGGTGGTCGGTGCTCACACCAAGCATGAAAGTAAGCACTTGGATTCCTGATTCGTTCAGGAACTCCATTCTACTGCACATAGTCAAGAACGATGTGGAACGTCTGAGTCCATCTCTTTTCCTAGCAATTCAGGGCGGAATGGGCGAAGGAAAAAGCTTTCAAACACGTGAAGCCTGTTCGCAACTCGGCGTTTACGTCATACCGGTTCCTGGAGCTCTGTTGAGTGGTTCATTCGAGTCGGAACCCATACAGCTCCTGAAAGATGTATATCTATTCGCATCAGCCTTGAAGTCACAGACGAATTCGTGGGTAACAGTTCTCATTGACGATTTTGATCTCAGTTCGGCATCCACATTCGATGATCGTCGCTATACCGTGAATACGCAATTGCTTTCCGGGTTTCTCATGAGTCTGGCCGATGATCCGCGTAGGTGTGGAGAACATGACGTACTGCGTATTCCAATCATCCTTACTGGGAACAACTTTACTGCTCTGCACCCGCCACTTACGCGACATGGGCGAATGAAGTTCTTCCAGTGGTTGCCGACTTTCGACGAGAAGGTCAAGATCGTCGAAGCCATGTTTTCACGAGTTCTCCATACAGGCGAAATCCGCAATATCCTTCGTCTCGTCAGAACATTTAAGACCCAACCCGTATCGTTCTTCTCAGCACTCAAAGACGACCTTGTTGACTCGGCGATCTTAAAATTTTCTTCACGCACCAATGTGCTGGATTTGACTGCTTTTGAATCTACCCTTGATGACGTACTTGCCGCTACAACGATCGATCAACTTATTTCGTTGGGTGAATCTCGTGCCTCATTGTCCGCCAAGCGATATAGCGGAGCGATGTGAGAATGGCCGTAAGACTGGACATCAAGCCGGAACTTCAAGCACTCACCAGGGTTGCTGTCGTACACCGTGTGGTTGAGGAGCTCGCAGGTGCGTTCGGTGCAACCGCTTCTAACCTAACGATTATCCGGAAGGGAATTTTTGAGCAGCAACTGCTCTCGGAAATATCGTTTTATTATCTTCGTAACACCAAGCTCGTTGGTGAGAGCCTCATCACCATTGATTGGGCAAAACATACGTTGAGCTTGTCAGGTGGAAGCGAAAGCTTTATGCTGGACGTTAATAAGTCCGTATCCGAGCAATTATCGAGGATCTACGTGACACTTCAGAAACATGTGAGAGATATGCGGAGTGCGCTGCATGTAGATGAAGTGAAGATCTTCTACACTCTTCGCCCGGATGTAACCTCTGATACGGGGAAAACCAAACAGGCGCATTCATTCCTGGGCACGCATCCGGCAAGCGTGCCGACGCGCGACAAGCCCTATGATGTAGAAATGTCGTTTTCATCGCACAAATTGAGCGAAGTGGGGACAATCATCCGGCATGATAAGAAGTAATCTCCGACCTCGCCACCTGACATTTGGTGGAATTGGGGCAGAGTCATAAAAACGGGTGTGCGGCTTCCAACCGCAACGGCCCCGCTCCCTTGGCAGCGAGGGGGGCGGGGCCGTTCCGCGTCCGCGCCGGACACTGTCGCGCGGACGCGTTCACACGTACGGGAACGTGCGTGCCGCTCGGCTTGACATGCCGCCGGAGGAATATCATTTTCGGACGATCTGGATCACCGGTCCGACACCGTTCGTCAAACGAGGCCAAGGGATGGGGAAGCTGAAGCTGGACATCAACGGTATCGCGGTGGACACGTTCGACCTTTTGCCGGAGGCGAGCCAGTCCAGGGGAACCGTCGTCGGCCACGAGACGCTGCGGGAGTGCCCCTCGGCCAACTTCATCAACTGCCCGAGCATGGTGGCGGAGGTCGATTGTCCCCAGTCGTCCTACGGAACGTGCCAGACCTGCGGCACCACGTGCGTGGGGTGCACCCAGACCTGCCCCACAAACGGAATGGAGTGCTGGGAGGACTCGTGATCCCGCCCTCGGGCGATACGAGCTTCGCGGCCGATCCGCTCCGCGACCGGCGCAACCGGCAGACGACCATCTCCCGAGCCGTTGCAGCGCTGCGATCCTGACGGGACAGCGGTTGCGCTGGATGCGAACGCGGGCCCCGCTTCCCCCATGAGGGAGGCGGGGCCCGCTCACGTCGCGTGGACCCGTCCGGTGCCGGCGGTCTTCGCGCGCGGCTCCGCGGCGGTGCTCAGGCGCAGTAGTCCGGGTTGACGGTCGGACAGCGGCAGGTCTGCCCGACGACGACGGTGTAGCACCCCTCGATGGTCGAGTGCGCCACGACGGTGCCTTCCTTCTCGTCCCGCACGGTGTTCATGGCGAATGTCGCCACCTCGAGCTCGTCGAGCTCCAGCTTGACCTTGTTCATCGTCGTGCTCCTCGGGTTGGGTACGTGATCCCCCGCGGCATTTCCGCGCAGGGAGGCGAACGGTGGTGCCATCCGCCGGGTGACCTCAGGCCAGGCGAGGTCGTTCATCTTCGCATCCAGCGCTGCGATGGCTGCAAAGACCTTCCGGTGAAGCGGATCAACCTGCCGAAACAGCGAGACAGATTTCAGCCTGCTCGAATTTTAGTCGCGAATTGAACAGGTGTATTCTAACGGCTGGGCATGCGTAGGAGAAGAGGTGGCGTGCTCTTTCCTGGCGCGTATCCGTCCGTGCGACGGAGTGCGGGCAACCGCCTGCTCGCAAATGACGGCGGCCCCACGTCCTCGGTCGATGAGGCGCGGGGCCGTTCGCGGACGTTCATCCTCCATCCTTGCTGGAGATCGTCACGCGGGCGCTGGGCGCGCGATGCGGGCGACGAGGTCCCGCGCGGCGGCGGGCCAGGAGGGGAAGTCGAAGCGGAAGCCGCTGTCCAGCAGGCGGGTGGGGACCACGCGGCGGCTCTTGAGAAGGAGCTCGGTGTCGGTGCGGTGGAGGAACGCGGCGATCTCCATCATCCACCGCGGCCCCGGCACGCCGAGGGGGATGCCGGCCGCCGTGCGCAGCGCGCGCATCAGCTCCCGTTGCGGAAGCGGTTCCGGCGCGGCGAGGTTCACGGCGCCGTCGATCTCTTCGTGGTCGATCAGCCACGCGACAGCGCGCGCGAGATCGAGCTCGTGGATCCAGGACATGTACTGCGCGCCGCCGGCGATCGGGCCGCCGAGGCCGAGACGGGTGAGGCGATGGAGGATGCCGAACACGCCAGCCGGGTCCGGCGCCATCATGATGCCCATGCGCATCGCCACGCGCCGCGTGCGCGGTGTGTTCGCCGCCGCCATCTCGCGCTCCCACGCCTCGGCGATCTCGATGCTGTAGCGCCAGTAGCCGGGTACCCCGGGTTCATGGCCGCCGATGATGCCCGTCGCCTCGTCGTTCGCCGCGTCGTACCGGTGCGCGTAGATGGTGGCCGTGCTCGCCTGCAGCCAGACACGCGGCGGCCTCTCCGCCGCCTCGATCGCCCGCGCCACCGCGCGCGTGGAGTCGATGCGCGAGGCGAGCATCTCGGTGAGGTTCGCCTTGGTGTAGCGGCAGTCCACGCTGCGGCCGGCCAGGTTGATCACCGCGTCGGCGCCATCCACCTCGCGGGCCCACGCGCCCAGGGTGCGGCCGTCCCACGCGACGGCACCCGTCCCGGGCCGCGCGTCGCGGCTGAGCACCACCACCTGGTCGCCGCGGGCGTGGAAGAAATCGATGAGCACTCGCCCGATCTGTCCTGATCCACCCGGAATCACGATCTTCATCCCCCACCTCCCCAATGGTGTCCGTCCATGCAGCAATTATATTGGTGAACATGTTTAGCGAAAAAGGTGATGGGGGTCAAGACCCTTCGCCGGGCGCACCGCCACGGCGCGGGCGCGGCCGGCCGCCGGGGGCGACGCAGCAGGCCGAGGAGACGCGGCGGACGCTCTACCGCGTGGCGACCGGGCTGTTCGCGGCGCGGGGCTACGAGGAGACGACGCTGCGTGAGATCGCCGCCGAGGCGGGGGTGAGCCCGGGGCTTCTCTACCGCTACTTTCCGAGCAAGCGGGCGGTGGTGCTGGCGCTGTACGACGAGCTTTCGCGAGAGTTCGAGGAGCGGACGCGGGAGATCCCCCCGGGGCGCTGGCGCGACCGCTTCGCGTTCGCGCTGGAGACGAGCCTGGACGTGCTGCGGCCGCATCGCGGCACGCTGGTGGCGCTGGTGCCCACCCTCGTGGGCGGGCGCGACGAGAGCCTGTTCGCGCCCGCCACCGCGTTCTCGCGCGAGCGCGTGCAGGGCGCGTTCGTGAGCGCCGTCACCGGCGCGACGGACGCGCCCCGCGGCGCGGATGCCGGGGCGCTCGGCCGCGCGCTGGACCTGGCGCACCTCTCGGTGCTGCTCTTCTGGCTGCTGGACCGCAGCGAGGGGCAGCGGGCGACGGCGCGCCTGGTTGCCGTGATCCAGCGGATGCTGCCGTCCTTCGCCGTCGCCTTCCGTCTCCGCCTGGTTCGCGGCTTCGTGCGCGAGCTGGACGCGATCGCTCGCAGCGCGCTGTACGGACCCGCCGAGCATGGTGACGCGACCGGCGTGGAGGGCGGTGTGACGGGATAACGCCCCCTTCGCGCGGATCGCGGGCTGATCACGGGTCGACACGGGGACGGCCCGCCCTTCGCGACGCGGGCGGGGCGGTTCGCATCCGCATCCGCGGAATCGCGGGTGAGGACGGGGCGGGGGAAAGGCTGCGTAATCGTCAGGCACGCGCCCGTGCGCCGGGGGCTTCGCCGCTCCGCACCCGTATGCTCCCGCGATCCCCATCGGCCGATCGACCAGACCTGCGGCGCGTTCGCCAGGCGGAGGGCGCCAACGCCCGCTCCACCGCCGGCACGCCACGAAGCCGCGTGCCGGCGGTGGGTGGAGTCACGATGAGACTGGCGCGGCCAGCTGCGGCGTCGCGTCCAGGCACCATTGCACGCCGGGTTGCGGCACCACGGGAACGTTGAGGGAGTTCGGGTATGATGGCGTCGTCGCGAAGTCGATCCGCGTCAGGTCGACCTGCGTGAGGAGGCCGCTGAAGGCCGGGTTGAAGTAGTACTTGCGGTTGGTGTGATCCCGAACCGTCGTCCACATGGTGTAATCGCCATATCCCGGCGTGTACGTCGGCGGATCGGTCGCCGGGGTGCCGGTGGTCTCGGGCGAGTTCTCCACCTTCACCAGCAGCATCCCGTAGGGCGTTCCCATGCAGATCTGCACGAGCTGCTGCGCTACGGTGACCGCCGTCTGCTCCGGGCCGGCGTACCCGGGCGGGGGCGGGTTCTTGGGCGGGGGAGTCACGTCGAAGCCGCCCGGCGCCGGCAGCCACCCCGCGCCGTTCGCCGGCAGCTGCCCGATGCCCTGGCTGAGGACCCACGCCTTGACGAACCGCGACACCGACAGCGGATCACCCGGGAGCCCGAGCAGGCCACCGCCGCCCGGATCGCCCGCGCCCGTCGGCGAGGTGGCGGTGCCGAAGGGTGTCAGGTTGAAGTAGTTCTTGACGTTCGTGGCGTGCCAGTCGTACGTGGGCCAATTGGTCAGCACGCCGCGGTCGCTCGCATAGTGGATGGCCTTGCCCCCGATGAACTCCACGACCAGGCTCTGCCCCGTGCTGTCCGTCACGATGTAGTGCAGCGGGACGTAGAGCGGGCTGCTCTCGGTGGCGGTCGGCGGTGGGGGACCGACGACGGTAATCTCGTCCAGCGCGGTCCGGACCTCTTCCACGGTCGCGAAGTTGCCCAGGATCCACGCCGGGAAGTCGTAGAACGACACCTGGTTCGTCCCCATGCCCAGGGGCGCGTACTCGGTGCCGGGCGCGAGCCACAGCGCGCCCACCGAAAGGCCCTCGCTGTTGATGCCGTCGTTGAATGTCGGGACGGAGGTCCAGCTGTCCGTCCCCGCGATCCCCACGAAGCCGTAGGTGCTGGTCCATCCGAGCGTCGTCCACCCCTGGACCGGCGAGTTCGAGCTCGGCGGCAACGGGAGCGGCCATTGCTGCCCGCTGGCCATCACGTACACGCTCTGCGCGAGCGCCCCCGGCAGTTCCAGCGCCCTCGCGCTCACGTACATCGGGACCGGGTCCGTGGAGCCTGGATTGGATGGAACGCTGATCAGCAGGTTCGTGCACATGCGGGGGATCTCCTCTGCGGCGGGATGAATGAAGGATCCACGGTGGCCGGGTACCCTCACGGGGCCGGGGCGGTGAGGATTCGCTGAAGCCGTGGCGCTCAACACTTTCAGGCGGGAAAGCCGTATTGCGCAAGGCGCGAGGGACCTCGACCTCGTTCCACCCGCCGGACCTGCGATGATGATCGGACGAATGGCCTCATCCAGCCAGCACCCCGCGGACGGTCACGACGTGATCCGCGTGCGGGGCGCGCGGGAGAACAACCTGAACGACGTGAGCATCGACATCCCCAAGCGGCGGCTGACGGTGTTCACCGGCGTGTCGGGATCGGGCAAGTCGTCGCTGGTGTTCGGCACCATCGCGGCCGAGTCGCAGCGGATGATCAACGAGACGTACAGCGCGTTCATCCAGGGCTTCATGCCTACGCTGGCACGGCCCGAGGTGGACGTGCTGGAGGGGCTGACCACCGCCATCATCGTCGACCAGGAGCGGATGGGCGCGAACTCGCGCTCGACCGTGGGCACGGCGACGGATGCCAACGCGATGCTGCGCGTGCTCTTCAGCCGCCTGGGCACGCCGCATATCGGCTCGTCGAACGCGTTCTCGTTCAACGTTCCCTCCGTCCGCGCGACCGGCACCATCACGATCGAGAAGGGGGCGGGGAGGACCGGCGTGCGCGCCGCGGCGGACGGGGAGACACTGCGGCACTACGGCGGCGAGGTCACGGTCGAGAAGGGGGCGGGGAAGACCGAGACGCGCACCTTCACCGTCACCGGCGGGATGTGCCCGCGCTGCGAGGGGATGGGGAGCGTGAACGACATCGACCTGTCGCAGCTGTACGACGATCGCAAGTCGCTCCGCGCGGGCGCGCTCACCATCCCCGGCTACACGGCCGATGGGTGGGGCGTGCGCATCTTCGCCGAATCGGGCTTCCTGGACGCGGACAAGCCGATCCGCGACTACACCGAGACGGAACTGCGCGACTTTCTGCACAAGGAGCCGACGAAGGTCAGGATCAACGGCATCAACCTGACCTACGAGGGGCTGATTCCCAGGATCCAGAAGTCGATGCTCTCCAAGGACGTGGAGGCGATGCAGCCGCACATCCGCGCGTTCGTGGAGCGCGCGGTGACGTTTACCGCCTGCCCCGCCTGTGGCGGCACCCGGCTGAGCGAGGCCGCGCGGTCATCGAAGATTCGGGGGATCAACATCGCCGACGCCTGCGCGATGCAGATCGACGAGCTGGCGGCGTGGGTGCGCGGGCTGGACGAGCCGTCGGTGGCGCCGCTGCTGGCGGGGCTGCGGCACACGCTGGATTCGTTCGTGGAGATCGGGCTGGGCTACCTGAGCCTGGACCGGCCCTCCGGCACGCTCTCGGGCGGCGAGGCGCAACGGACCAAGATGATCCGCCACCTGGGATCGTCGCTCACCGACGTCACCTACGTCTTCGACGAGCCGACCATCGGCCTGCATCCGCACGACATCCAGCGGATGAACGACCTGCTGCTGCGGCTGCGCGACAAGGGGAATACCGTGCTGGTGGTGGAGCACAAGCCCGAGACCATCGCCATCGCCGACCACGTGGTGGACCTGGGCCCCGGCGCCGGCACCGCGGGCGGCGAGGTGGTGTTCGAGGGCACGGTAGATGGCCTGAAGGCCAGCGGAACCCTCACCGGCCGCCACCTGGGCGACCGCGCCGCGCTGAAGCCGTCCGTCCGCACGCCGCGCGGGGTGATGGAGGTGCGCGGCGCCCGCACCCACAACCTGCGCGACGTGGATGTCGACATCCCGCTGGGCGTGCTGGTGGTGGTGACGGGCGTGGCGGGGTCTGGGAAGAGCTCGCTGATCCACGGCTCGGTCAGCGGCCGCGAGGGCGTGGTGACGGTGGATCAATCCGCGATCAAGGGCTCGCGGCGCAGCAACCCGGCCACGTACACGGGGATGCTGGAGCCGATCCGCAAGGCATTCGCCAAGGCCAACGGCGTGAAGCCCGCCCTGTTCAGCGCGAACTCCGAGGGCGCGTGCCCCACCTGCAACGGCGCGGGGGTGATCTACACCGACCTGGGGATGATGGCCGGGGTCAGCACGATCTGCGAGGAGTGCGAGGGCCGCCGGTTCCAGGCATCCGTGCTGGAGTACCGCTTCGGCGGGCTGAACATCGCCGAGGTGCTGGATCTGCCGGTGGCGGACGCCGTCGCCTTCTTCGGCGCCGGCGCGGCGAAGACGCCGGCCGCGCACGCCATCCTCGAGCGCATGGCGGACGTGGGGCTCGGCTACCTGCGGCTGGGCCAGCCGCTCACCACGCTTTCCGGCGGCGAGCGCCAGCGCCTGAAGCTCGCCACGGAGATGGGCGAGGCCGGCGGCGTCTACGTGCTGGACGAGCCGACGACCGGGCTGCACCTGGCCGACCTGCGGCAGCTGCTCGGCCTGCTGGACCGGCTGGTGGATAGCGGCAAATCGGTGATCGTGATCGAGCACCACCAGGCCGTGATGGCCCACGCCGACTGGATCATCGACCTGGGCCCCGGCGCCGGCCACGACGGCGGCCGCATCGTGTTCGAGGGCACGCCGGCGGACCTAGTGGCGGCGAGATCAACGCTGACCGGCGAGCACCTGGCGGCGTTCGTCGGCGCGTAGCCGACGTGGTGGATGATCCACACTTAAGTCAGGTATCTCGCCGACAAATCCCGGCGATCTCCTCCTCCAGGTGTCTGATCATGTCCGTGAGCGCCTCGGCACTGATTGGAGCGAAGGCCTTCACGTTTTTCTGGCGTTCGACATCGGCCCGGAAAGTCTCATCAAATATTTCGTCCATCATGTCCTCTGATACGACCCCCTTTAATAGGTCCGTCGTGTATCCGGTGATCGCTTTGCGTCCGCCAAACTCAGGTGGGAACTCAAAAACCGCTTGGATGATGTGACTGGTCGCCAGTTTGCGCAGCACATTGTCTGCGGTGCAAAGAAAAGGAAGCAAGCACGTTTCGTCCACGACTCGGGCACTTCGCATAGTGCTGCCCAGCAAGTTCTCTGGGAACCGCAGCAAGAGCAGGTCCCACGATGCGCCTAATAGAGCACCCAGGATACGGGTTCGGTTCGAATCTGGCCCTAGGTCCGGGAGAAACCGGGGGAGACCCGACGGGCGTGCGAAATAGTACAGTCCTACGAACCGCTCAGCACCAAGCGCGATGCCCAGTTTCTCCGTCATGAACTCGCCCAACATTCGGTATCGTTCCGAAATGCTGCGCCGACGTTCTCCGTTCTGTATGAGTGCCGCTTTGAGTAGCGCTGCATAGCCGTAGCGAACATTGTCCGCGAGCGCCGCCGCCTGTTCCGGAGACGCAAGCGTGCTATAGCGGTGAAGTAACTCGTTTACTGAACTCGCCCTGGAATGCTCCAACTGCAGCGCCTCGCCATTTGGATGGGCGACTATCTCCGTGCCACCGCTCCGCAGGAAGCGCCGCGTATCCATTGTCTGCAGCGCCAGCACCGTCTCTGCACGTTCGTGAGCGATTTCGCGCCAGTGGTCCGGATTCGTGGCGCGAGCCGTCGCTTCGTAGTAGTAAAAAATTGGAGAGAGGTCGAACCCTCGCTGCACCAAAAAAAGCAAGAAGTCTCGTACAGGCTCTTGCATCTCCTTTAGCCGGGCGGGGTTCGTGCGATACACATGTATTGCGTCCAGAAGGTTGGAATCCAAGATCGCCACAGGCTCTACCGCGATTGCCACCTGTTGCTTACTCAACATGGACCGCACTGCGGAAGGACTCCACAGAAACGGACGCCTTCCTTGATACATGTCGGCGATGGTGATCTTTGGTGAGCCGCTGAGGTCCCTGAATTCCCTATGGCCAACTAAGAGCTCTGACGGTGGACCCCCGTCTGGAAAGTCCCAGATCCGCAGACGTGAATCCGTCTCAGACAGCATGAATTGGAACCACTTCGCCGCAGACCACTCGTCCGAGACAGGTCGCTCGGTATCGCTACTCATTGGGTTGGGATCACGCAGGGTGAGAAGACGAGTCGCCGATTTGCGCCCGCGCTACGGCGACATCACCGGCGTTCATGGGGAGCGGCCCGGATCCTGGCTCGTTCCGTACTCGTGATAGGGCGCATCTCCCCACCCGTCAAGCGGTGGTGGCTGGTGCTGCACCACGGGTTGATCGACATCGCCCAAAGGCTTGGTCCGTCCCTGCTGGCTGATGGGCAGGGCTGTCGCATCGCGGGGAGAATCCGCATAGTGTCATCCTCACACCTCGAACAGAGCCCTCGATGATGCCGAACGATCCGATCGCACGCGGACTTCTCACGCGCAGGGAGATGCTGGCGGCGATCGCCAGCGTCGCGGCGCTGCCGCTGCTCTCCGCCTGCGGAACCACCAGCGGCGGCCGCATGCCGTCGCCGAGCTCATCTGCGGCGACAACGGATGCAGATCGGGACGCGATCGCGCTCCTGGACCGGATCGGCAACGATCTCCTGAATCTCTTTCCCGAGCAGGCGACGTCGCTCGGACTGGACGTCGGAGCGCGAGCGGGGCTGCGGGCGCGGCTAGGGGATCGTTCGGCGGCGGGGCAGCGGCGGGTCGCGGAGCAGTTGCGCGCGGACCTGGGCCGGCTCGCGGCGGTCGATGCCGGCCGCCTCTCGCACGGCGTGCGGACGAGCGTGGAGGTGGTGCGCAGCGCGTACACCACGGCGCTCGAGGGCCTCGCGCTCCCCTACGGCGACATCACCGTGGGCGGATGGCGCAACACGCCGTACGTGGTGATCCAGAACGTCGGCGCGTACCTCGACGTCCCGCGCTTCCTGGACAGCGATCACACCGTGGAGAACGCGGCGGACGCGGAGGCGTATCTCGCGCGCCTGCAGTCGTATGCGCGGCAGCTGGACGGCGAGTTGGAGCGGATGCAGGCGGCGCGCGCGATCGGCCTCGTTCCGCCCGCGTTCCTGCTGGACAAGGCGCTGGCGCAGATGCGTCTTTCCGCGCAGGGCGCACGCGCGGGCGGGATGCTGGTGGAGTCGCTGGAGCGGCGGACGCGGAACATCGCCGGCGACTGGGCCGGGCGCGCGCGGCGGATCGCATCGGGCGAGGTCGCGCCGGCGCTCGATCGCCAGATCCGCGAGCTGGAGGCGCAGCGTGCCGTGGCGACGAACGATGCCGGGATATCCGCGCGGCCGCACGGCGCGGAGTTCTATCGCTGGGCGCTGAAGGCATCGACCACCACCACGATGTCGCCGGACGAGGTCCACGAGCTCGGCCGGAGCGAGCTGGCGCGGCTGCAGGCGCGGATGGACGCGATCCTCAAGGAAGTCGGCTACTCGCAGGGCACCGTGGGCGAGCGGATGAACGCGCTGGCCAAGGATCCGCGCTACAAGTTCGCCGAGGGGGATGCAGGGCGCGCCGAGATCCGGGCCTTCATCGACGAGCGGCTGGCGTGGATCCGCGCGCAGCTGCCGCGGGCGTTCAACACGCTCGTGAATCCCAACATGGAGGTGAAGCGCCTGCCGCCCGAGGAGGAGCCGGGCGCGCCGGCCGCGTACGGCGGCGCCGGATCGGTGGATGGGAAGATCCCCGGCCGCTTCTGGATCAACCTGCGCACCACCGATCTGCACAGCAAATACAGTCTGGGCGACCTGACCTTCCACGAGTCGATCCCCGGCCACATCTGGCAGGGCGAGTACACGCACGGGATGCCGCTGGTGCGCCAGATGCTGGCGTTCAACGCCTACTCCGAAGGCTGGGCGCTCTACGCCGAGCAGCTTGCCGACGAACTGGGCGCGTACGAGCGCGACCCCGTCGGCCGGCTGGGCTACCTGCAGTCGATCGCGTTCCGCGCCTGCCGCCTGGTGGTGGACACCGGCCTGCACGCCAAGGGGTGGACGCGCGAGCAGGGCGTGCGGTTCTTCGTGGAGGTGAACGGATCGAACCCGCTGGAAGTAGCTAGCGAGGTGGATCGCTACTGCTCGTGGCCGGGCCAGGCGTGCGGCTACAAGGTGGGCCACAGCGAGATCAACCGTCAGCGCGAGCGCGCCCAAGCTGCGCTCGGCGCGCGCTACGACTTGAAGGCGTTCAACGACACCGTCGTCCGCGGTGGCAACGTCCCGCTCGACGTGCTCGCGAAGAACGTGGACGAGTACATCGGGCGGTAGAGAAGGCCAGCGGCGGCCCGCGGCCTCGTGTTCGAATCCGCCCGCTGTCACGGCGTCTTTGCGTTTTGCTGGTGAATCGTTTTGTCTGGAGAACGAATGGAGAAGCGCCCGACTGATATCAAAGCGGAATCGTGGCTCGTCTCGGCGGGCCGCGAGGCCGAGCCCGGCGCTCCGCTGAACGTGCCGCTGGTCCCGGCATCCAATTTCATCATCGGTGCGGGGCGCAGCTACTCGCGCGATGACGGGACGCCGACGTGGGAAGCGCTGGAAAACGTGGTGGGCGGGCTGGAGGCCGGCAGGGCGGTGGCGTTCGCCTCGGGGATGGCGGCCATGGCGTCGGTGTTCGACCAGCTCTCCACCGGTGCCGTGGTGGTGCTGCCGGATGATTGCTACCAGGGCGTCGCGGGGCTGGCTGCCGCGGGCGCTGAGCGCGGGCGCTGGACGGTGCAGCGCGTGGCGGTGGACGATACGGCCGGCTGGATCCGCGCCTGCGCATCCGCCGACCTGATCTGGCTGGAGTCGCCCTCGAACCCGCTGCTGGCCGTGGCGGACCTGGAGGCGATCTGCGCGGCACCGCGCAAACGCGGGGCGATCGTGGCCGTCGACAACACCTTCGCCACGCCCCTGAACCAGCAGCCGCTCGAGTTCGGCGCCACGGTGTCGCTGCAGTCGGCCACCAAGTTCATCGGCGGCCACTCCGACCTGCTGGCCGGCATCGCCACCACTCGCGACGACGCCATGTGGCACGCGCTCAAGCGGTCTCGCGAGCTGAACGGCGCCACACCCGGCACGCTCGAAGCCTGGCTCGCCGTCCGCGGCGCAAGGACGCTCGCGATCCGCCTGCAGCGCGCCCAGCAGACGGCCCAGACGCTTGCCGAGCGGCTGGAGGAGCACCCGCTGGTCGCCCGTGTCCGGTATCCGGGCCTCCCCTCGCACCCGACGCACGCGACCGCCCGGCGCGTGCTCAAGGGCTTCGGCACCATCATCTCGTTCGATCTGCGCGGCGGCGCCGAGATCGCCGACGCGGTCTGCCGGAACGTGAGGCTCATCCGCCACGCCACCAGTCTCGGCGCTGTGGAATCGACGATGGAGCGGCGTGCCGCGATCCCTGGCCAGGAGCACCTCCCCCCGTCGCTCCTGCGCTTCAGCGTCGGCATCGAGGATGCCGGAGACCTCTGGGCCGATCTCGACGCGGCGATCGGCGCCGCCACGCAGTGAGCCGCCGCGCCGTAAGCCGCGGCGGTGCGGCGGAGCGTGCGATGGCGACAGGCGGTGACGGACTGGCGGCAGTCGCTAACGATAAGGGCGCAGGGATAGTCTCCCCTGCGCCCTGGCTCTTTACCTCGATGCTGGTGGACCCGTGAGCAGGGCGTGCGGTTCTTCGTCGATGTAAACGGATCGAACCCGCTGGAGGTGGCCAGCGAGGTGGATCGCTACTGCTCGTGGCCGGACCAGGCGTGCGGCTACAAGGCCACAGCGAGATTAACCGTCAGCGCGAGCGCGCCCAGGCCGCCCTCGGCACGCGCTACAACCTCAAGGCGTTCAACGACACCGTTGTCCGCGGCGGAAACATCCCCCTCGATGCGCTCGCGAAGAACGTGGACGAGTATCTGCGGCGGTGAGCAGGTAATACAATGCTGTTGAGGCTGAAGAGTCAGTTCTCCCGTCAACGATCGTCAGCCCGCGTCGATTCGTCTGCTAGCCGCTATCGAGATCACCCGTGACTCCGTCAACGCTTTGCGATAGCCTGCGCCACATGTCACAACTCCGTTTTGTCCCCTCGTTGAAAGGGTACTCTCGACTGCCGTGTGACAGGTGCAACAGGAAAACCAGCTAAGTTTGCCCACGCCCTGAACGTGGAGCCAGCTTTCGAGATAGTGGTCGCTTTCCAAGGTTGTCCGTACGCCGCGCGGATTAGTTCACCAATGAGCAACGGCGATGCATTTGGAGTTTCCGCCAGTGCAGCGAGTGCCTCTGCTCCCCCTGGAGCCAATGTTAGAAGATCTCTGAGTACATGTGGCCGGTGCGTGTCATCAAGCAATCGCTCGGCGTTTGGTTGATCTATGACCTCCCCCTGCTCGTTGAGTATGCCTAATACCACCCAATCACTAACGGCTTTTTCGTGGGTCGACTGAACCACAGGCTTCTCGACACCGCCGAGAGTAGCATGTAAGACTGAAAGCGCAGCTTGTGGTCTAATTTGTGGGAACGTCTTCTGGCGCCGTCCACTGGCACCCCCTAGAAGACGAGTGCGTGTGACATGTCGGTTAGCTACTGCACGTAGCGACTGCCCGCGCAATTCGAACAAGCCGCCATAGTCGAGCCAGTTTGCAAAAGCAGTCGCATAGGTCTTCCAAGTTGAAGACTTTGCCTCGACTGCCGGAAAGACGGCAGGGAGAGCGGATGCAAGCTCATCGATTGTCACCAGACCAGAGACAGAACTCCTTAACAAATCTTGTCCCAGGTTGTACACACGGTGTTTGCGCAACGCCTGTGAAACGCGGGCTTGAAGCGAAGCTTCAGAGACATGCGCCTTGCGGAGTTCCTCTACCAAGACAAGGGTGCCGGAGCGTGGCGCTAGTATTCCAACTTGGCGGAGCTCGCGCGCGGCATTAAACACAACGTTTAGCGATGTGCCTAATTCAGTAGCAACGGATGTCGCATTTTCCTCACCACCCGCACGAACAAGTTCACGCAGCACGTTTGACGTAGCCAAGGGGTTAAGACGAAGGATGTATGTTTCCTCAACGGCCACCTTACCAGTGATGAGAAACTCTCGGAAAATGTCCCAGTAGACGTCAAGCCTTTCTCCTACGCGCACTAGAAGTCGCTGATCCACGAGCGACTGAACCACGGGGGAGGCAACACGCTCCACAATATCCGCAACGGGGACTGGTGCCTCGCGAGCTATCAGTTTTAATGCCTCAATTTCGTTCGGCTGCAGCCCCGCCAAATCTTGCTCAAAGAGGCGCTGTACGTTCAATGATTCCTGAAGCAGAGTGGATTCGGACGTACCCGCTTTCAGCTGAACCAGGATGTGGCTCGCTAGCTTTTTCAGCAACCATGGTAGACCCTGCGAATACTCTCGCAGTCGCTGACGGAGGTCTGCGGATAATCTTGTCTTTGACTCCTTGGCGAGCCGGGAAAGCAATGTGCTGACCTCCGTCGGGCCAAAGGGTTCGACTATAACCACCTCTGCAGCAGCACGGATTTCATCCCGCATCTGGTACGGGTATTTCTCAGTCCATCCTACTAAGTCGGTTTTCCAGGCGAAACCAACAATAAAGGGGGCCTGTATGTCTCGAACGCTCAACGTCAGGTCACGGAACTCTTGTGTGAGACGGACGTCTCGGAACACATTCTCGAATTGATCGAAGAACACAAACAGTGGAGCGTTTGGTCGCACCCATTGCGCTTGCTGCAAAGTCTGTAATGTACTCGCGAGTGAACCAAATACAGGTGGATCCGGCAGCTTAAGCAAACCGGCGCTCGCTGCGCCGAGTAGTGCTTGGCGAAGAGCTGCCCACACATACTCGGGACTCGCGGCGGTCCGAGTGTCGAATACAGCAGAGTACCCGCGATTTTCCTCAGCTAACTTCCCAAGGCGCAACGCGAGTGAACTCTTCCCCCATCCAGATTGCGCATTCAAGACGATGACGCGAAGTGGGTTGGGAGACCCGCCTAGCCGATCCCGAATCCGATTAAGGATGTCGTTTCTACCGACGAAAAACCGTGGTGATGCCGGGAGTTGATATTCAAAATCGGCAGAGCTGCCGGACACAGATACCAACGTGGGGGTGCTAGGAGCTACAATACTCGGTTGAGCTACCGCAGTATTTCGATCACGAACTGGGAGGCCTCCTGCGAAATCTGTCTCCGCTACGAGAGCCAGTACACTTGGAGGAACAGCACCGGATCCAGATACGATTACAGCCTCTGCTAGTCCACTCGATGCGTCAAGTTTCTTAGCGATTGCGAACGTTCCCTCTTCCGCGATTAGAACGCCCTCGTCAGAAACATTAGGGCCTTGAATTGCTGTGATCCAGCCACGACCGGTGATTAGCTGGTAGATGCTTTCTGCGTCGATAAAACGAAACCGCGTGTCACCCGCTAACTTCTTGACAAGTTGATCTCCATCAGAGGTGAGCCCCGGAATGGCGACAAACCACCCATGCAAGTTAGGCCGCGCCAGTCGCTCGGCCGAAAGCTTACCATAAAAGGTACTTAGAGCTTGTGATGGTAGCCGGGAGGTGTATGCCTTACACTCTGCGATCGCTTCCTCATGGGTGAGAACCACTCGGGTTTCAATGTCAAGCTCATACCCATCCGACCGAACGTTGACGCTCGATTGCGTGGGTTTTTCGCACCCGTATGCCTCGAATACTCGCGCCATTAGCCGCTCAAAAAGGTGGCCACGAGCGTTTGCCTGTGCTGCGGGAGTTTTCCCAGGGGCGACCAAAACAATCTGCGGGGCGGCCAACGACAGTGTAGGCGACGACATAGGCTCCTGGTTGAACAAACCATCGGGTTGGATTCAATTGCACTCCACAGTGCGTACGCCTGTTATTGTAGGACATGTAGCGCGTCACTGACAACAATCGGATGTCATGCGACCAACAGTGCTTAGATGTGGCTAGGCTCCGGACAGGGTGCGGCGAGTGGCAATCCTCAGCGAAGATACTTTGGCCGGGTGGCAATCGCGTGCGAGTCAAAGGGATTTGGATTGCGCCTGCCGCTCCAACTGCTCTGCCAACTCCTTGAGATCCACGGCGCGCCTTCTCGCTAAGCTTGCCAGTATGGCTTCCCAATCTTCTGGCGGCGAGCGATAGGCAGAACTGGCTGGATCAAGCCGGGCGCGCGCCACGGTGCTGATTGAGACGCCAGCCGCGTCTGCAATCTCATCCGCTGTCATGCGGCGTGTCAGCATGTCAGTAGCAGCCTTGAAATTCACAGCGGCATCTGGATAGAGTTCTATTGACAACCTGCGTCCTTGGATATATCATTATATCCAGCAGGGCGAAAAGCAAGGCTGGCCGATGCTCCCGCGAAGAAGACTCGGCCAGCCTCACTCGCGAACCGACCCGAGGGCCGACCGCTCGGCAAAGGTGCCCTGCTGGACGGCCGGGGTCAAGAGGATCGGAGGACGACCATGAGAACCGAGTCTCCGGATGGTACCCTCGCCTCGCCGGGGCGGCTGCTGGAGATGCTGACGGATCGCTTCGGGGCGTTCGAGGCCATCGCCATGGCGTCTATCAAGCTCGCCCGCCACGTCTCCGAAGACGAGCTGTCGATGGACCAGCGGGTCGCGGATGCGGTGCTGGAGTTCGGCGACGATCTGCGCGCCGCATCGGAGGCCGCCGCGCAGTGGACGTGTGAAGCGGCGGCCAGCTGAGCCCGCGGCGAGCGGCATCGGCAAGAATGCATCAGGGCGCAGGGGATGATCTCCCTGCGCCCTGATGCATTTACATCGCGTTCGTAGCCAGCCGCTGCTGCCGCGCCGTTATCCTGCAAGCACCCGCCCTCGGATCAGCGCGCTTCGTCTGCGTCCACGCCGATGGTGGGCACGGTGACGGCGGGGCAGGAGAAGGGGCCGCACACCGTGTACTCGCAGGTTTCGTTGCCGGCGCACGACGGGTAGACGGGGCAGGTGCAGGTGTACGGGTTGGCCGTGCAGGGCGGGGCGGCGGCATCGGCGGGTGCGTGCGCGTGGACCGTGCCCGTCTGGCTGTCTCGCGTGCTCGTGGCGAAGGAATCGACCTGGAGGTCCGTCAGGACGAGTTTGAGGGTCGGCATGTGTCACGTCTCCGGGTGAGGGGGCTGGCCGGGATCCTGCACTCGCATGATACGCCGGATCAGGCGAGTGTCCAGCATCCGCACCCCGCGGTCGCCAGGATCCTATCGCCCCGGCGAGGGCCGCAGCAGGCGGTCGCAGGGGGCGGGGAGGGGCGTCGGGAGCGGGGGGAGCCTGGCCGGGAGCGGGGTCGCGGGATCGTACTGCACCATGCTCGGGCGCACTCCGCCGGGGAAGTACAGCGGCGACGCGGGTGGGCGCAGGAGCTCGGTGGTGTCTACGCCCTGGCCCACCATCAGGCACCCGCGCCGGTTCAGCTCATCGAGGTATGCTGGATCGCGGCGGATGCGCGCCGCATCGACGTGCTGCGCCGTCCAGCGGCGGAAGGGGCCCAGGTAGAGAAGCGCGTCGGCCACGTCGGCCAGCGTGCGGCCCTGGTGGGGGCGTGTCATTCCCGGCGGGGCGGGGGGCACGGGCGTGGTGTCGGGCGCGGCGCCGGGCGCTGGTGTCTCGCGCGAGAGGTCGTCCAGGTCCAGGCGCGCGAGGAAGGTTCCGCGAAGGGGGACGAGGCTGCGCGGCGGCAGCGAATCCATCACCGCCTCATACCGCGCGGCCGATCCGCCGAAGCCCACGTGCAGGCGGACGACGTACACCCGGTCGCCCAGGCTCCCCCACTTCTCGTCTGGCCCCCCGTCGCGGCGCCGGTGCTCCAGGTGCGTGCCGCCGCCGATCACGATTCCGCGTCGTCCCCTGCCCAGCACGGAGTCGCGCACGATCTCGCGCATACGATCGCCGCGCCGCTTGTGCACCTCCCACAGCTCGTCGCGCGTGATGGTGCGCCATTCCACCTCGGGGTCGCCCAGCAGCACGCGGATGCGCTTTTCCGGCGGCTGTCCGGCATTCACCGCGCGCACCGCGTCCAGGATGCCGCGGTACATGGGGAGCGTGGGCGTGAGAATGGGGCCCTGCGTGGTGTTCTCGAAGATCATCCGCACCGAGTCGGCCGGCACGGGCGCGCCCCGCACGTAGCGGTCGGCCACGTGCTGGTACCGTTCGTTCCCCAGCTCGATCACCACGTCGCGGATGCGGCCCGGGGCGCGTGGGTCGCGCAGCAGCCGCTGGTAGAACTCCGCCTCCTCGGCCAACCCGTGCCAGTCGTCCAGCGCCACGATGGGCACGGAATCGAGGATGCGGAGCACGCCGGCCACGGCATCGTCGTGCGGCGGCACCCGTCCCGTGCCCCGCGCGGCGGCGAGCGCGAGTCCGGCGGCCAGGCAGGGCACGAGCCTTCGGGCGATCGGCATGGAAGGAAACCGCGTTGGGGGATCTCCGGCGCAACGATGGAGCGGCGCCGGCGGACGTGCGGCGCTCTCGCTGGGGTGGGCGAGCCGGAGCGGCGCGGCAGGTGAACGCCCGGCGCGCGTTCTTTCTGCCCGATGCAAGCAGGGACCCGTTTCGGGCACGGCATCGAGCGCTCGTCACCGGCTTGAGGTGGTCAGCGAGGTGGATCGCGGCTGCTCGTTGGAGGGCCAGGCGTGCGGCTACAGCTCAGCCACGGCGAGATCAACCGGCGGACGAGCGCGCCCCGTGGACAGCCGCGGCCGGCGAACGATCGGCGATCCAGCGGTTGATCTTGGCGTCGAGTACGTCGAGCGGGAGCGCGCCGTCTTCGAGGATGGCGCGGTGGAACGCCTTGATGTCGAACGCCGGACCGAGGCGCGTTTCGGCGCGGCGGCGCAGCTCGGTGATCTTCATCTCGCCCAGCTTGTACGCCAGCCCCTGGCCGGGGATGGCGGCGAAGCGCTCCACCTCGGACTGGATGCCCGTCTCGCTGTGCGCGGAGTTCCGCCGCGCGTACTCCATCGCCTCCTCCAGCGTCCACCCCTTCGCGTGGATGCCGGTGTCCAGCACCAGCCGGATGGCGCGCCACAGCTCCGACGAAAGGTAGCCGAAGTACTGGTACGGGTCGGTGTACAGCCCCAGCTCCTTCCCCAGCGTCTCGGCGTACAGCCCCCACCCCTCGGCATACGCCGTGTACACGCCGAACCGGCGGAGGCGGGGAAGGTGCTCCAGCTCGCGGGCGATGGAGAGCTGGAAGTGGTGGCCGGGGGAGCCCTCGTGGATCAGGAGCGACTCCATCTCGATCCGGGCGCGGCTGGGTGGATCGTAGGTGTTGAGGTAGAAGATCCCCGGCCGCGTGCCGTCCACGCTCGCCGGCGTGTACGACCCGCTGCTGGCGCTGCGCTCGCGGAACGCCTCCACCGGGCGGATCTCGTAGTTGGCCCTGGGCTTCAGGTCGAACAGGCGGCCGGTGGTCGCGTCGATGCGCGCCTGCGCCGCGCGGAAGTCGGCCAGCATCCCCTCGCGCGTGGCGTAGCGGTAGCGCGGGTCGGTCTGCACGTGGCGCATGAACGAGGGGAGGTCGCCCTGCCACCCCACCTGCCGCATCACCGTCTCCATCTCGCGGTGTATGCGCGCCACCTCGGCCAGGCCGATCGCGTGGATCTGCTCGGGCGAAAAGTTGGTGGTGGTGATGGCGCGCACCTGGTACTCGTACCACGCGCGTCCATCCGGCAGGGCGGAGAGGCCCACGGTGGTGCGCGCGCGCGGCAGGTACTCGTCGCGAACGAAGCCGTGCAGCCTGCGGAAGGCCGGCACCAGCCGGTCGCGGATCGCGGCCGTGTACGCGGCCGTCAGCCGCTGGCGGTCGGCCGCGCCGAAGCTTTCCGGCATCCGGGTGATGGGCCCGTAGAACACGCTCGCCGTCGGGTCGTCGACCACGTGCGCCGCGAGCTGGGGGAGGACGCGCTCCATCAGCACGCGCGGCTGCACCACCCCCGTCGCCATCCCCTCGCGCATGTTCGCGATGGCGATGTCGACCGCCTGCTCGAACCCGGCGATCCGGCCCAGGAAGTCGTCGTAGTCCTTCACCGTGCGGAACGGATGCAGGCCCGTCCCCGCTCCCATCTGCGCGAACGACGCGGTGAAGTTGAAGAACTGGTTGAGGGGGAGCAGGTGCGAGGGGAACCGTTCGCCCTGCCGCGCCGATTCCAGCGTCTGCCGGAACACGTCGTAGGTGAGCTGGTGCTGCGCGTCGAGCGCGCCGCGGTCGATCGCCCGCAGCCGCGCCTCGTACGTACGCGTGAGCTCGCTCTGCCGTGCGCGGACTTCGGGGCTGAAGGAGGCCGTGTAGAGGTTGTTGTAGCGGTTCTCGCCGACGGAGGTGGCATACACCGGGTTCAGCGCCAGCCGCGCGTCGAAGAACCCCTCGGCGAGCGAATCCAGCCGCTGGTTCGCGCTCGCGGATGCGCGGGTCATCGATCCGGCGGAGGTGGACGCCGGCGGTGGTCGAGGCGACGGGGACGACGCGGGCGTCGGGGCGGAGCAGGAGGCCAGGCAGGCGATGAAGAGAACGGGAGTGTACGGCTTGGGCATGAAGCGCTCCGGCGACGGGTTCTCCGCGAAACCTCTGGAGCCGAATATCCGCGCCGTGTTCGGCTGCTGCAACTCCGCCCGGATGCCGTGCGAGCACCCGGACTGTGTCGCCACCGACCTGGGAATCAGCGCAGCGTGAGCACCAGCGCGACGACGACCACCGCGATCACGAGAGCTGCCGCGGCGAGCCTCCCCGCGCTCCACAGGGTGCGCGAGGGGGCGGCGGTCGCGGCGGAGCCGCCGGCCTGTTGCACCATCACCTCGTAGAGCGGAAACAGGTCGCCCGAGGTGAACTCGGTCGTGTACCCGCCGCGCTCCAGGGGCTCACGCAGGTCCGGCGCCTGTTGGATCCAGGCATCGAGCTCTTCCGGCGTGACCGCCACCGTCCCGGCACGTACCGTCCGGGCGGCCATCTCGCGTGTGGCCGAGCGCACTTCGTCGGGAAAGTGGTACCGCGGCGGTCGCATGGATGATCTCTCTTCCGGGTTCGGCCCGGCTGCGTGGTGCCGTGGCCGGGCCGATCCCGACCAGCAAGAACCCCACCGCTGGTGGAACGGTCGGCCCGCATGCGCCTCCCGCGTCAGGATGAGCAGAAGGAAACGGAACGACGCGCCTCCACCCACCTCCTCGTCGCGTACAAGATCGTCAAGCGCGAGAAGGATCGCTGGTGGGAGGCGAGCGGTACGTGATGACGAACACGTATCGAGAGAGCACGGCGGTGATGGTGGCGTGACCGGCGGGCACCCGCCGGTGCGGGTTACTGCATGAGGCGCAGGAGGCTGGCCGCCCGGCTGTAGCGGCGTCTATCCTGGGCCTGGGCCGTGAGTGCGTTGGCGCGGTCCAGGTTCACCGCAAGCTCATGGAAGCGCCGCGCATCGTCCTCGCGCTCGAAGCGCAGCTGGTTGCCCCCGGCGTGGCGCACGCGCGGGTCCACACGCACAAGGTGGCGGTGGAACTCCTGCATCGCCTCCATCAGGCGGATCTCCTCGCGGGTAAGGCGTGCAAAGTCGCTCGGCACCAGGGCGCGGATCTCCTCCGCGGGCAGCCCGGACTCGCGCGCCAGCGCCGCGGTGCGCTCCGCCATCCAGGCGTCGGAACCCTTCTCGAGCTCCGCGATCGCGGCGGCGCGCCCGGAGACGAACGCGGCCACCTCGGGGTACTCGCGCGCGTTGGCCTGGAAGGCCGCCGTCTTCCACGCGGCGGGCTGCGTGTATCCAGTGATGCCGTGGCGCCTCATGACGGCGCGCCCCCACAGGGCGCGGTCCACCAGGAGCCGGTTGACGGCCCACAGCCGCTTGGCCCGCCTGGAGTTAGGCACCGGCCGGCCGGTGCTGTCGGGGGGAGGAGCGGTGGGCGAGGGGGCCCCAAGCCACGCATCCACCGCCATCGTGTGCTCCCGCTCTCGCTTCATCTCGGCTTCCTCCGTCGCGCGCTGGTCCGCCGCGCTCGACAACCTGTACAGGAAGCTCCCCCCGAACGCGCAAAACGCCGCCAGGAGCACCCATCCCGCGGCGGTGCCCCATCCGCGGCCGGTGCGCCACCAGGGGCGCTCCGGCTGCGCTGGCGCGCGGGGCGGCACGGGTTGGGTTCGATAAGCCGGCATGGGAGCGGGGGCCATGCTGGCGCCGCACGCCGGGCATGTCTGCGAACCGGCGGGCACGGCGGCACCGCACTCGTGACAGGCATTCAGTGACATCGGTCGGGGAGGGCCGGGCCGAAGGGCGAGGGAGGGTAGGCGGAGCGATCCGCATCTCGACAATGATAAACATATGGAGCCGCGGAAACCATCCTCCGGCGGATACGGATCCAGGCTCCCGTCCCGCGGCGCGGCCTCCCCGCCACTGGAGCCGCCGCGGACGCCAAAGAGCCGGTGGCGGCGGCCGCGTGTGCAGAGGCGGCCAGCTGAACCTGCGGCGAGCGCCGTGCGCGGGCGCGATGCGCCTTGTCGTCTGCCATCATCGATGTAACATTGGGCCGCTGAGGCGCGCAGCCCCTGTCCCAGCCGCGCCAGGAGCTCGCACGAGCTCCTGGCGCGGCTGCTGTTCCAGGGCGGGTGACGCCGGTCCGGGCGTACGCACGAGACGTTTGGACGATCGGAGATGCCGCTGGCGTACGCGCCAGCGTGCGCGGATACGCATACGTGAGGCTCGAGTGAGAAACCCGCGAGTGCTGTCGATCGACCTGGGCAGCGCCTACACCAAGATCGCCATTCGCCGCCAGTGGAACGGGGAGGCGGAACTGCTTCGCAACCTTCCCCTCGCCGCGGATGATGTGGATTTCTGCATTCCATCCGTGGTGGCGCAGGTGGGAGACCCGAACGGATCGCGGTGGATGACCGGCGCGGCGGCCGGCGCGCTGATGCCGGGCGACGGCGTCCGCATCTACCGCTACTGGAAGGCCCGGCTGTTCTCGGCCGACCCGGAGGCGCAGGCGACCCGTGACGAGATGGGGCAATCGCCGGCACGATACGACGGCGAAGAGTACGAACGGGTCGCGATCCAGTTCTTCCGCGGGATCCGGGAGATGCTGGAGCGATCGCCCTTCGCCGAAGACGTGGCCGCGGCCGCGGTCCGCGTCTGCGTTCCGAAGATCGACACCCGCGACATGGACGCGCGCGTCGGGCGCCTCCTCGAGGCAGCGGGCCTGCAGCCGGCGAAAGGGCACGTCACGGTCTACGAACCGGAATCCAACGCGTGCGGGATCTTCACCCGGGGACGGAACGAGACCTGGTATCCACCGGCGGTGAGCTTCACTCCCCGGTCCGGGCGTTCCATGCACCTGCGGAAGATGCTCGAACCCGAGGGCCTCCTCCAGGCGCTGCGGCGGATGACCGGCACCTTCGGGGTGCTCGTGATCGACATCGGCGGATTCACCACCGACTTCGGCTACCTGGAGTTCGACACCAGCTTCACCTCCGACGACTGGCAGCGCCCCCGGATCGTTCAGCAGTCGTACGAGCTCGGGATCCGGGAGCTGGACCAGGCGATCTACGAAAGCCTGAACGAACCGGCGCAGCAGGCGGTCCGGAACCTCCCCGCCGCCGAGTGGGAGGCCATCAAGGGCGGCATCTACTCCGGCACCGAGGTGAGGGTCGAGGGAAAGGACGGCAAACCCGTCTGGATCGGCCGGGGCGCGGACGCGGAGAAGATCAGGGAAGCGCTCGGAGTCTTCGCCGAACGTGTCATCGGGGTACGAGACGCGTTTTGCCGCGCGTTCGTGGGCGGCGCACCCATCAACGGCCAGACGCTGACCGGCGGAGGCGCCATGATCGCGCCCGTTCGCAACGCCGTGCTGCATGCCCTGAGCTCCGACGAACGCATCCGGATGTACGACCTCCTGGATGAGCAGGAACCCCGGCGGACGCTCAGGGGCCGGGCCGGTTCCGCCGGGTACGTCGATGAACGGGAGGTCCAGGCGCGGGCGCGCCGCAACCTGGAGCTCGTGCGAGGTGGGAGTGCGATGGGCGGGAGCAGCGTCTTCTTCGAATGAGCCGGAGTGCGAGGTGTGCGCTGTCAGTCTGATTCGGGGCGGGGAACAGACTCGCTTCCATCCGCTCTCCTGGAGAGCCTCGAGCTATGTAAGCCAATCGTACGCGACTCCCTGGGGATGAGATGCCAGAGACGACAGGGCGCGGGGGATGATCTCCCCTGCGCCCCGTTCGTATCGCTCCCGAAAGGAAATCGGTGCGTCTCCCTCGCCGGATCGCAATCAGGTGATCGATCCCTCGGCCTGCAACCTACGGTGAAAACGTAGGTTGCAGTCTGGTCGGCCTCGGGATGACTCCATGGGTTTGGAGGGTGGACACCCCGGCGTTTCAGCGGATTCGGCAATGCGTGCCGCGATAGATATCGCGGATTCGTGTCATCTCACGCATGGAGCACCAGGCCGTGCTGGCCGGCGGCGGAGCGGTCGCGCGCCCACGGGCCGGGGCCGTCGTCCAGCGGCCAGTCGCCGATGGGGACGGGGGAGCCATCGCCGATCCGCACGTCGCGCAGCGCCACGCGCGGGCCGGTCGCGCCGGGCGCCGGTGATTCGCCAATGGTGATCGCACCGGTGCCCGGCGAGAGCTCAGCCGCGTCCAGGGGGGCGACGAGCACCCGCGTGCCGTCGATCTCCAGCGACACCTGTCCCGGGAGCGTGTCCGTCCCCGCACGCCAGCCGATCGCCAGCGACGACCAGACGCCCGCCGGTAGCGTGACGGCATCACCGGTGAACGTGTGCTCCGTCCCCTGCTCGTCGGCGACGGTCGCGACGATGCGGCGGGTGCCGTCGCCAGCATCATCGAGCGACACCGAGAAGCCGGCTTCACGCGCGAGCACCACCTGCCGTTCCACGCCGGTCGACGGGCGCAGCCGCATCTTCACATCGATCGCCCGAAGCGGCCGGCCCGCCCAGAAGTCGCCCTGGCCGTCCGTGAGATGCGCGTCCAGGCGCGGCGGCTCCACGTGCACCACGCCCGTGCGTCCGCCGGCGGACCGATCTGCCGCGTCCGCGACGGCGTGTGGCGCCAGCTCTTCCGCCAGCTCCGCCTCGGGGAAGGGAAGACCGCGCCGCGCGGCTTCGATCTCCCAGCCGCGGCCCACGTCGTCGAGCATCGACTGCAGGATCGTCCACAGGGCGGCGACGCGCTCCACCCGCGCGAGGTCGTCGCCCGCCTCGTCCGAGGCGTCGCCGTCCGCCGCGTCGAAGGTGGGCGGATGCGCCCGGCGCTGCGCGGCGGAGAGAGCGGCGTTCCACTCCGCATCGTCGCGGCGCGTGGCGGCCGGCCGGGCGCGGAGATCGAGGCCGCCCGTCCGATCTCCATCGCGGATCAGGTACGCGGCGCCCGTGTCACCGTCCGGCTCCACGAGCGCGCGGGTGCCCTGGGGGATGGGGCCCAGCTCGGCGACCGAATCGGCCACGCGCGCGGCGATGCGCAGCCGCGCGCGCGACTCGCGCTCGCCCGTGAGGCCGAAGCGGCCGGTGGCGGGCTCGTGGCACAGGTAGCGTCCCTCCGCGTGGCGCAGCGCGAAGGCGCCGCCGGGCTCGCACTCCACGATCACCGTCGGTGGCGCGAGCTCGGCCAGGAGCGATGTGGCTGACGGAAGCGAGCTTCCGATCCATACACCCAGGAGCTCGTTCCAGGGCGCGGCGGACGTCGGCTGGTATTCCGGACGCAGACCGTCGGCATCGGTGGCGACGGCGCCGAGATCCACCGGCGTGCCCGGGAGGCCGACCTCCACGAAGCGCGGCACGGCGGAGCCCAGGTCGAGAAAGCGCTGATTCCAGGCGGACTGCACCGCGGCGGTGTACGAGTTCGGTCCGCTGGCGGCGATCGGCAGGATGTGCAACTGGCTGCGCGGCTCCGGCGCGCCCAGCACCACGAGCGGCGCGTGGGGCGTTGCGTCGGGGCCCACGATGCCCGGTTCACCGGCAGCTTCCAGCAACACCGTCCACCGCGTGTCGAGCGTCACGGCCGCGAGTGTCTCTATCTGGAGCGAACGCGGCGATTCGCCGAGCGGGCCATCCGCCAGCGCCGGCACGTCGGTGCGCACGTACTGCGCGGCGCCGCCAAAGCCGGGTTCCTGGAAGATGCGGGCGATCACGTCCGCGCCCACGCGCATCCCCGTCGGCGCCCAGTCGAGCGCGGGGATGTGATCGCCGGCGCGGAAGCGCTCCACGCGATCCGCCGACCAGAGCACGACCGCGTCGTCCGCGCACGCCGGCGGGGCGCCGTCCGCCGCGCCCGATGCGCGCGGCACCGGGCGCGTTCCCGGCGGCAGCAGCTCGGCGAACCCGTGCGCCCGCGCGGCCGCCGGGCGGCCCGACGCCACGCGCAGCCGCCGCTCGCCCCGCGGCTCCGCCACGCGTCGGCGCAGCTCCTCCAGCGCGCGGCCGTACGCCGGGTGGCGCACGGCGAGCGCCGCGCGCGTCTCCAGCACCTCGCGCCGCACGCTCTCGGCGAAGTCGCGCCGGGCGACGACCGCGCGCGCGACGGCGGCGGCCAGCGTCGTTGCATCCGGCATCTCCGGAAGCGCAGGAAGCGGCGTGTCGTCGCGCGCCGGCAGCTCGCCGATCTCGGCGTACGCCGCGGCCGCGGCGGCGGAGACGGCGCGCAGCTCCGACGCGCGTGCGCGCAGCCGGGCGAGGTCCCCATCCTCCGGATCCGTCAGCAGGGCGCACAGCAGACGCGCCTCGTGCAGCTCCGCTCGCAGCAGGCGGACTTCGGTGAGCATCGCCCGGTCGTCGCCGGCCGCCCGGGCCGCCGCCGAGACGAGGGCGTAGGAACGCGCCAGGACCTCCTCGATCCCGCCGATGTCGGGGCCAACGGCGCGGGCGGCGGCCGCCTGCCCTTCGGCGGCGAGGGCGTCGCACGCCGCGGCGGCGGTCTCCGCTTCCTCCGCGGCGCGCGCCAGGTTGCCGGCCACGGCGCCCGCCGCGGCGATGGCGTCGACCAGCCGCTGAGCGTCGGCGGCGTACGCGCGGAGCGCATTCACGTCGTGGATGAAGGCGAGCTTCGCGTCGGCGCGGCGCAGCGCGTCCAGGCGCGCGCCGGTGGACGCGACGCCCTCGTCCAGCGAGCGCGCCAGGTTGCGGCGAACCGCGTACGCGTCGCCGCCGGGGAAGTGCGGGTCCATCAGGTTCGGCCGGCGGTTGAGCTGGCCCGACGCCGTGCGCGCCCGCGACATGGCCGCCAACCAGTGAGCCCGGATCTTCACGAAGCGGTCGCGCAGCGACTGCAGCTCGGTGTGCAGCGCGGGATTGTCGGACGCGACGATCGGCAACCGGTGATCGATGCGGCCGACGACCTCTGCGATGCGCCCCAGCGCCTCGTCGACCGCGGTGGTCAGAACGCGCAGCTCGCCCGCGCCGGCCGCCAGCACGCGCGTCCACTCCGCCGCGGCCGCCGCTCGCCTGTCGGCTACCTCGCGGCGCCCGCCGGCCGCCGCGGCGCGTGGGCGGACGTCCGCGGCGGCGGCCGCCAGGCGGTCGTGCAATGCGGCGGCATTGTCTCGCGCCTCGTCGAGCGACGCCGCGTGGCGCGTCACCACGCTGATCCACTGCTCCACCGCCGGCTCCAGCGCGCGGCTCGCCTGCTCGCCCGGGGACACGGCGAGGACCGCGGCGCGCAGGGCGTCGGCGTGCGCGAGTGTCCGTGCGAGGGTGGCGCGGACGTCCGCCTCCTGGCGCGCGGCCCAAAGCGCTTCCTGCTCGATGGGCGCGAGCGCATCGTTCTCCCGCCGCCGCCCGGCCTCCAGCCGCGCCTGCTCGGCGCGCGCGGCGACGAGCGCTTCTTCCGCCCGCGCCACGCGCCCGGCGGCCGTGCGGAGGCGGCCCGCCGCCTCGGCGTGGGCGCGGCCCTCCGCCGTGGCCCGCGCGGCGGCCAGGACATCGGCGTCGCCCGTATCCGTCCGCTCCCGCGCCCGCGCCAGGGCGGCCTCGTACTCGCCCTTGTTGGCGTCCAGCGCCTGCTGCTGGTGGAGCCGGCGAGACTCCAGATCATCCAGATCGACGGCGTTCTGGTGCTGCGCGTCGCGCGCCTTGCGCAGGGTGTCCTCACTCGTGCCCAGCGTCTTGCGGGCGACCTGGAGATGGACATCCATCGCGCTCCGGATCCGCTCCGCGTACGACGGGCTGTCGTAAGGGCCGGGCAGCCACTCGTCACGGAGCCAGGGCTCCACCTCCACCCTGGCCCGCTCCAGCGCGGACACGAGCGTGGCGCGCGCCGACTTCCCCATCTGCCACACCTCGATGACGCGCGGGTGGTGCTGTATCTCGTGCAGCTTCAGCATCACCTGATACACCTCGACCACGGCCAGCAGCTGGTTGGCGGGCGCGCGGGCCTCCTCCAGCAGTTGCATGCGTTCGCGTGCCCGCGCGTGGGCGTCCCGCGCATGCTCCACCTCGCGCGCGCGATCGCCGGTCTCCGAGCTGGTTCTGCTCAGCTTGGCCTCGAGGTCCAGCAGGTCGGTCTCGATCTTGGTTCCGCGGTTCGCCAGCGCGGCCAGCGTCTCCTCCATCTCCCCTTCATCGGCGGCGAGGTGTTCACCCCGCCGCGTGCGTTCCGCGTCCAGCAGCCGTCGCTCGGCCTCCGCGAGCGCCACCTGGGCGGCGTCGCGCCCGGCGGCCGCGGAGTCGCGCTCGCTGGCCGCCTCATCGGCCGTCGCGCGCGCCCGGGCCAGGGGATCGTCTGCGTCGCTTGCCGACTCGGCGCGGCGCATCTCTTCGGCGCGAAGCTCGCCGACCCGCGCGGACAGCTCGCGCGCGCGCCCGGCCAGACGCTCGGCCCCGCGCAGCGCATGCTGGCGCACTGTGTCCGGATCGCCGGCGAGCAGCGCGGCCGTGGCGGCCTCGCGCGCCTCCCCGGGTCCGTCCGCGGCCTCGCGCCACGCCCGCGCCGCCGCCCACTCGTCCAGGCCGCGGGCGCCGGCGGCGTTGCGCGCGGCGTACCACTGTCCCGGATCGGCGGCTTCGAGCGCGCGGTCGAGCTGGCGAAGCGCCTCGAGGCAATCCCGCAGCTCGGTTTCGGCTTGCAGCAGCTCGCCGGTGGCGGCGATCGCGCGCTTCTCGGCGTTGGTCGCCTCCATCATCCACGGCGCGGCTTC
>Ga0247773_1000170_pt1 | contig 31505 bp, 31 predicted proteins | sample UWRJL092311B6_FD_179934 | JGI IMG/M metagenome (GOLD analysis project Ga0247773, IMG submission 179934) | Plant litter microbial communities from Arlington Agricultural Research Station in Wisconsin, United States - UWRJ-L092-311B-6 | ecosystem: Environmental > Terrestrial > Plant litter >... | reverse complement strand
AGCGCTGGGGGCGATGGCGGCCTCGCGCTGGGGCTGCTGCTGACCAACGCCGCGCAGGGCGAAACGGCGCGCCGCGGCGCCGCGCGCCTGCGCGACCGCGCGCGGGAAACCGCCCGCGACTGGAGCGGCTCCGCGCGGGATGCGGCCCGCGAGTGGGCCGGCCCCGCGCCGCTGCAGCGGCCCGCGGCCGAGGAGCTGGGGCTGGCGCGGCTGGAAGACGCCGTGCTGGAGTCGTTCCTGCGCGACCCCGTGCTCTCGGAGCGGGGGGTGGACGTGGGGTGCATCAGCCCCGGCATCATCGAGCTGTCGGGCTCGGTGCGCACGCCGGCCGAGGTGGAGCGTGCGGTGAGCACGGCGCGCGGCGTGCAAGGGGTGGTGACGGTGGTGAACCGAATGGACGTGGAGGACGACGGCCACCGGGTGCGGGGGACGGCCGATTCCACAGCAACGGAGGGGCGCATGTCGGGTGAATGGACCGGCAGGAACGTGGGGATGGGCCAGCGGCGGCAGGGGATCGAGACCGAGAACCGCGGCGGCCTGGACGATTCGCAGCACATGCGCGAGATGGCGCTGGAGCAGAGCGACCGCGACCAGTACGAGGACGAGGACATCGCCCACGCGCAGCCGCTGATGGGCAGCCGCCCCGGCACCGGCGACGTGGCGACCAACTACCGCGAGGACGAGCTCGACAACCAGGACCCCTACGGCAAGCACGCCGTTCCCGTGCCCGAGCAGCCGCAGGCCATGCACAGCCAGGCGCGCGTGGGCGAGGGCCTGCCCCCGGGGATGGAGCTGGCGCTGGAGGGCGAGGACGTGCCCGTGAAGCCCCACTCCGACAACTGGGTCGCCTCGCCCAACGAGAGCGGCTCCGTCGAGCGCTGACCGGCGGCCTTTCGCCAGCGGCGGAACGCGGGACCGAAGGCGGCCCTCTCCCGGGAAACCGGGCGAGGGCCGCCTCGCGTTCGGCGAGGAGCAGGGGCCGGCTCGACGAGTGGCGGGTCGACCGTGCGGGACCGGCTCCGCTCCGAGCCCTTCGTTGCGCCCCGTCCCGCCGCACGTAGATTGCGCGCCTCACAACGATCCCGGGAACGCGACCATGGCGGACACGCTGAAAGACACCATCCGCGACGACCTGAACGCCGCGCGTCGCGAGCGCGACAAGCTGCGCACCACCGTGCTCACCACCTTCCTGGCCGAGATCCGCAACAAGGAGATCGACCTGGGGCGCGAGCTGGCCGACGCCGACGTGCACGGCGTGGCCACCACCGCCATCAAGCGCCGCCGCGAAGCCGCCGAGCAGATGCGCGCCGGCGGCCGCGAGGAGCTGGCGCAGAAGGAAGATTCCGAGGCCGTCATCCTGCAGGCCTACCTCCCCCCGCAGCTCGGCGAGCCCGAGGTGCGCGCCATGGTCCGCGAGGCCATCGCCGCCGGGGCCAGCGACATCGGCGGCGTGATGAAGGCGGTTTCGCCCCGCACCAGGGGCCAGTTCGACGGCCGCGAGCTGAACCGCATCGCCCGCGAAGAGCTGGCGGGCTGAAGCTCGCACCCTCGCGACGAACCGCGCCGGCGGACGCACCTCCCGCGTCCGCCGGCGCGGGTGTTTACATCGTGTACTTGTCCCGTTAGATTCCGCTGTCCAGTTTGTGTCGCCGTTCTCCCTCTCGCCATTCCGCTCGCGTATCACATGCCTTCGCGTGCCTTGCGCCACTGGCAAACCCGCAGCCGCAAGGTGCTGGACGAGATGGAGGCCGCGCACGCGGTAGTGGGCGGCGGGCGCGGTGCCCGGCGCTTCGCGCGGCAGCAGATCGCGCAAGCGTACGTGGTGCTGCTGTGCTCGCAATTCCAGCGATACTGTCGAGACCTGTACTCGGAAGCCGTGGCCCACATCGTCGCGCAGCCAGCGTTCACCCCACTCACGCGGGTCCTGCTCAGCTCGCTGAACCTCAACCGGCGCTTGCTGGTGGGAAACGCCAACCCGGGGAACATCGGCGCCGACTTCGGGCGTTTCGGGCTGCGCTTCTGGGATCAGATCAATGGGGCGGATCCGAGGAACCCTGGGCGGCAGAAAAAGCTGGATGAGCTTCACACCTGGAGGAATGCGGTCGCGCACCAGGACTTCACGACCCGGCGCTCGGAGGGCGCGACACCCTCCGCATCACCGAGGTGCGCCGGTGGCGGCGTGCCTGCGCGAGTCTGGCAGTGGAATTCGACCGGGAGGTGGGGCTATATTTGAACGCGATCATGGGTACCAGACCCTGGTAGGAGGGCGGCATGGTCAGGAAGAGCGCGAAGGGGATCAAAGTCGGGAGCCGCGTGGCGTGGGTAACTCCGTACTCGCGTCACGAGGCCGAGGTCACCGAGGATCGCGGCAACCTGGGCGTGAACGGCCGCCGACTATGGAGAATCCTGACGTTCGCGGCCTATCCCGATCCGCGCCTCGACATCGAGGTGCCGGAGGCTGATCTGGTGTTGTTGAGCGAGCCGGCGCCGCAACCCGCCCGCGACCTTTCCCGGTCTGCCAACGGGGTAGGCGTGGGAAGCCAGGTGCGGTACCGGATGAGCGGCTCCGTTCTGCGGGGTGAAGTGTTGCACGATTACGGAACGGATGGTGGGAACGGGCAGCACCTCGTGGTGGTCCGGCCGTTCGACGAGCACGCCAACGAGCCGTTCCTCTGGCCCGCCGAGGAACTGCTCCCTGCCGAGTGATCGCTGCCGCGCAACGAACATCAGGCCGCCCCGCATACAGCGGAGGCGGCCTGACCTGTTTCTTCTTCGATCAAGCGACGGTCGCGCGTTGGCTCAGCCGAAGGCGGCCAGGAGGTCGTCGATCTTGTCGAGCACGGGCTCGCGGTCCTCGGTCTCCTGCTCGTAGCGGCGGATCTGGAGGAGCGTGCGCTCGTCCAGGTCGGCATCGTCGAGCCAGTCCACCAGCGTGTCGCGGTCCATGCCGTCGTAGCCCAGCACGGGCTCTTCCAGCAGGTCGTCCTCGTCGTCCTCCAGCAGCAGCCCGCCGTCACGCCCGCCGCCGGCCAGCGCCGGCTTCAGCCAGCCGCCGTTGCGGTAGTCGCGCAGCGCCAGCACGATGGCCGCGCCCGCCGCCGCCCCGATCAGAACCTTCAACGCCCTCATCGCCGTCACCCCGTTCGCGGTTGATCGTCTCAATTCGCTGGTGACGAGCAAAACCCCGGCCACCGGGTGGGCGGGTCAGCTCGCCGCGTCGCCTTTCTCGCGCACGCGGATGCGCTGGGCCAGCGAGTGCGAGATCACCTGCGGGTTGCCGTTGACCTCCAGCGAGATCGGCCCTTCGAACGGCTGCTTGCGGGTGACCTCCACCTCCGAGCCGGGGTACAGGTCCAGCGAGCCCAGGTAGCGCAGCTGCTCGGGCTCCTCCACCTCCACCTCCAGCACGCGGCGCGTCTGGCCGGGCTCCAGGTCGCCCAGGGCGGGGTAGCGGCTGGTGTCCACCTGGCCGGTGGCGGTGGGGATGGCGTTGCCGTGCGGGTCGCGCTCGGGCTCGCCCAGCAGCCGCGCCAGCCGCTCGATCAACTCGTCGCTGGCGGCATGCTCCAGGCGCTCGGCCTCGTCGTGCACGCCGTCCCACGCGTAGCCCAGCTTCTCCACCAGGAACAGCTCCAGCACCCGGTGCCGCCGGATGATGCGCAGCGCCGCCAGCTCGCCCGACGCGGTGAGGCGCACGCCGTAGTACGGCTCGTGGCGCAGCACCCCCTGCTCGTCCAGCCGCTTGACCATGGCCGTCACCGCCGCCGAGGTGAGCCCCAGCCGCTCGGCGATGCGCGAGGTGGCCACCGGCGACTCCTGCTGCTGGAGCATCCAGATGGCCTTCAGGTAGTCTTCGACGACGGGCGTGTACACCGTTTCCGCGGGCTCCGGGCAAGGTGTGCGTGGTGAATCGGATGCTGCGAACATCTCCCCGCCCGGCGCCGATTGTCAAGCGCCGCGGTACGGATGGCCCGTGGATGCCCACGGACGGATCGACTCATCCTCATACCAGATCCGGCTGAACTGCTTTCTCACACAGAGGCACAGAGGCACAGAGAACTGCGGATTTGTCTCCGTGCCTCTGTGCCTCTGCGTGACATTTCAAAACGTCCTGCTGCCGCAATGATTTATGCGGAGCTGGTATCACGATCACGATCAACACGGAGCAACGAAGGAAACGGAGAACTGCTGTTCTTCCTCCGTTCCCTCCGTTACTCCGTGTGACATCTTGCCGTAGCGACAACTTCACGATGCTCGGTCGACTGCGCGATCCGGGATGACGCCGCGTTCCTCCATGGCGGCGGCGTCCGTATGGCCGCGGCCGTCCACTCTGCCGCGATTCGCGCCGTTGCTGGATTCCGGCGCGCCCGGGGCGTGGGGACTTTCGTTCCCTTTGGAGCGTCCGCACGCGTCTCTTGCGCGCGTGGTGCGGCGGCGGCATGTTGGCCCTGAGCCCATCCGTTCCCATGGATCGGCACCCTTCCGGCGCCGGCCAGCCCTCTGTCCCCGGGCGGATGCGCGCCCCTTGCTCGCCCGAAGCCCGCTCACCCGGTGACCCACGCCGCCGACGTGCTGCGCGACCCCGCGCGCCTTGCCGCCCTCGCCGACACCGGCCTGGCCGACACGCCCCCCGAGGAGGCGTTCGACCGACTGACCCGGCTGGCCGCGCGGCTCCTGGGCACGCCCTCGGCGCTGCTGTCGCTGGTGGACGGGAGCCGGCAGTTCTTCAAGAGCATCCACGGCGCGCCGCCCGCGCTGGCCGGCGTCACCGAAACGCCGCTCTCGTACTCCATCTGCGCGCGCGTGGTGGCGTCGGGGCGGCCGCTGGTGGTGCCCGACCTGGCGGCCGACCCCGAGCTGGCCAGCCACCCGCTGGTGACGCAGGTGGGCGTTCGCGCCTACGCCGGCTACCCGGTGGTGGCCGCGGGCGGGCAGGTGCTGGGCAGCTTCTGCGTGTGCGACACCCGGCCGCACGCCTGGGGGGCCGCCGAGCTGGCGGCGCTGGCCGACCTGGCCGCCTTGGCGGCGGAGGAGGCCGAGCGCCGCCGCGCCGGCGCCGAGCTCACGCGCGCCGAGCGGCTGCTGCGCGACAGCGAGGGGTGGTTCCGCTCGCTGGTGGAGCAGTCGATCATGGCCATCTACTGCTACCAGGACGGCCACTTCCGCTACGTCAACCCGCGCTTCGCCGAGATCTTCGGCTACACGGTGGACGAGATGCAGGCGCCCGGCGCGCTGCGGCAGGTGGTCCACCCCGACGATTTCGGGCGCGTGGCCGACAACATCCGCGCACGGCTGGGCGGCGAGATCCCCACCATCCGCTACACCCTGCGCGGCATCCGCTCGAACGGCGAGATGCTGTACCTGGAGGTGCACGGCACCCGCAGCATCGTGGAAGGGCGCCCGGCGCTGATCGGCGTGGGCTACGACATCACCGACCGGGTGCGCGCCGAGCGCGACCGCGAGGCCGCCATGGCCTCGCGCGACCGCTTCTACGCCATGGCCAGCCACGAGCTGCGCACCCCGGTGAGCACGGTGATGCTCTACAACGACCTGCTCCTGGGCGGGATGTGCGAGCCGCTGGCGCCGCAGCAGCGCGAGGCGGTGGAGCGCTCGCAGACCTCGGCGCGGCACCTGCTCGACCTCATCAACGACCTGCTCGACCTGTCCAAGCTGGAGGCGGGGCGGCTGGACGTGCGGCTGGAGGCGCTGGACGTGGCCGGCGTGGTGGAGGAGGTCTTCGCCGAGTTGACCCCCATGGCCGCCGAGCACGGCAGCCCCCTGGCGCTGGAGGTGGAGCGCCGCCCGCTGCAGGTGGCCGGCGACGGGCGCCGCATCCGCCAGATCCTCCTGAACCTGCTCTCCAACGCCATCAAGTTCGGCGCGGGGCGGCCCATCCGGGTGCGCTGCGCGGCGACCGAGGGCGGCGGCGTGGCGGTGGACGTGAGCGACCAGGGCGCCGGGATCCCGGCCGAGGACCTGCCGCGCATCTGGGACGACTTCGTGCAGCTGGGCGAGGGGCACCCGGGCACGGGGCTGGGGCTGCCCATCGCGCGGCGGCTGGCGGAGCTGCTGGGCGGGAGCATCGACGTGGCGTCGGCGCCGGGGGCGGGGAGCACCTTCCGCCTCGTGCTGCCCGGGTCGCCGCCCGAGGACGCGATGTTCGCCGCCGAGCCGGAGTCTGCGGTCGCGTCGTGAGGCGCGTGGCTTCCTGACGACGGACGACCGGGGCGTGTTTGGCGCCGAGACGCCGAACCGGGCTGCGCGCTGCGTAGGGCACGATACAACCGTGCCCAACGCAGCCGGGCCCACGGCGGCCCGCCCGGGCATCGTGCCCGCTGACACGACGGCGCAGGCGGGCCGCCGCGTTCCCGGCCCTCCGGGCGCGCATCCCTCACGCATCCCCGCGTCTCCGCTGGCGTTTTCGCGTCCGCCATCCTGCGCCAGCCGCACCACGCCGCCGCCTCTTTCCACCCTGAAGTAGCCGCGAGCGAAGCGAGCCCCCGTCCCTCCCCCAGGCTGTTTTGGGGGAGGGACAGGCGCCGCCAGGCGCCAGGGAGAGGGCCTCCGCGCGGAGCCCCGCCGCCCACTCCGTACTCCTTCCACGCGACCCTCCACGGGTCTCTTGCCCGCTCTTGATCTTCGGAATATGTTCGGTCAACGGAGCTGGAATGGTCGCGCTTGGCGAGGCTCCCAGGGGCAACGCGGGTGCGGGACATCACCTCGGCTGAGGCAGGCGGCACGGCGTGGCCGGTGCAGGGTACAGGCGGGTCATTGAGGCATCCGGGCGCGCGGGGTTAGGTTGTCGCCCCGACTGCGCCCCTGGCCACACGTGGTTCCGCCGATGAATTCCCACGCACTGAACGTCCTGGAGTACCGCGACGCGCTCGACCTGGTCGCCCGCAACGCCGCGTCGGCGCTGGGGGCCGAGGCGGTGCGCGCGCTGGAGCCCAGCGCCGACCTGGGGTGGATCGAGCCCGAGCTGGCGCGCGTGGAGGAGATGCGCGCCTTTCTGGGCGGCGACAACGGCTGGGCGCTCCCCGCGCTCCCCGACGTGCGCGAGCCCGTGCGCCGGCTGCGCATCGAGGGCTCGGTGCTGGAAGCCGCGCAGCTGCGCGACCTGGGCACCCTGCTGGCCTCCAGCCGCACCACCCGCCGCGCCGTGCTGGCCGAAGGCGGCGCCGAGCGCTTCCCCCTGCTGGCGCTGATGGCGGGCGGCCTGGTGGAGGCCGAAAAGGACGAGGCGGCGATCGCCCGCGCCATCGACGAGGCCGGCGCCGTGCGCGACGACGCCTCGCCCGCGCTGTACCGGCTGCGGCGCGAGATCAAGACGGTGCGCGGGCGGCTGGTGGAGCGGCTGGCGGGCTACATGGCCCAGCTCCCCGACCACTACCGCGTGGCCGACGCCTCGGTCACGGTGCGCGACGGGCGCTACGTGATCCCCGTGCGCCGCGAGGGGCGCGGCGAGGTGGGCGGCATCGTGCACGACGAGAGCGCCACCGGCGCCACCCTCTTCGTGGAGCCGCCGCTGGCGGTGGAGGCCATGAACCGGCTGCGCGAGCTGGAGGCCGAGGAGGCGCGCGAGGTGCTGCGCATCCTGCGCGAGCTCACCGACCGTCTGCGCCCGCTGCAGCCCGACCTGCTGGCGTCGCTGGGCGCGCTGGTGGCGCTCGACAGCCTGTACGCCCGCGCGTGCTACGCGTTGCGCGTGGACGGCCGCCGCCCCGGCATGCTGGCCGCCGGCACCGAGCACTACGAGGTGGTGTACGGCCGCCACCCGATCCTGCTGGCCCGCAACGCCGACGTGGTGCCCTTCGACCTGCGCATGGACCAGGGCGAGCGCACGCTGCTGATCTCGGGCCCCAACACCGGCGGCAAGACGGTGCTGCTCAAGGCGATCGGCCTGGTCTCGCTGCTGGCGCAGAGCGGCATCGTGCCGCCGGTGGGCGAGGGGACCAAGCTCCCCGTGTTCCGCGAGGTGTTCGCCGACATCGGCGACGAGCAGAGCATCGAGGCATCCCTCAGCACCTTCAGCGCGCACCTCAAGAACCTGCGCGAGGCGCTGGACGGCGCCGGCTGGGAAAGCCTGGTGCTCACCGACGAGGCCGGGAGCGGCACCGACCCCGTGGAGGGCGGCGCGCTGGCGGCGGCGGTGCTGGTGGAGCTCACGCGGCGCTCGTGCTTCACCGTGGCCACCACGCACCTGGGCCAGCTCAAGCTGCTGGCCACGCAGGAGCGCGGGGTGATCAACGCCTCGCTGCAGTTCGACGCCGACCGGCTGGTGCCCACCTACCGGCTGGTGAAGGGGGTCCCCGGGCGCAGCTACGGCCTGGCCATCGCGCGGCGCCTGGGCCTCCCCGAGCAGGTGCTGGCCACGGCCGAAAGCACCCTGCCGCAGGGCGAGCGCGACATCTCGCGCCTCCTGCTGGAGCTGGAGGCCAAGGAGCAGCGCCTGGACGAGAACCAGCTCCGCCTGGACCGCGCCCAGGCCGAGACCGAGCGCCTGCGTGCCGAGCTGGAGAGCCGCGAGCGCGGGCTGGCGCAGCGCGAGAAGGACGCCGAGCGCCGCGCCCGCCAGCAGGCGCGCGACCTGCTGCTGAAGGCGCGCGAGGAGGTGGAGGCCGCCATCGGCGAGCTGCGCGCCACGGCCGAGCAGGGCGCCGCCAGCGAGGAGGCCGCCCGTGCCGCCCGCCGCCGCGTGGAGGAGGCCGCCAAGCGCCAGCGCGAGCGCGTCCCCGCCGAGCGCAAGACGAAGAGCGCGCCGGCCGCCGCCCCGCGCCGCCCCGCGCCCGAGTTGGAGGCGGGGGTGCGGGTGCGCATCGAGAGCCTGGGGCGCACGGGCACGGTGGTGGAGGTGCGCGACGGCAAGGCCACCGTGGAGGCCGGCTCCATGCGCCTCACCCTCCCCAGCGACGACCTGACGCCGCTGGCGGCGGGCGACCAGGAGCCGCAGAAGAAGAAGGCGCAGGCGGGGTGGTTCGTGCACAGCGTGGACGCGCGCCCCGAGGTGGACCTGCGCGGGATGCGGGTGGACGAGGTGGAGACGGTGCTGGGCCGCGCGATGGACGACGCGATCCTCTCCGGCCTCCCCACCTTCCGCATCATCCACGGCAAGGGCACCGGCGCGCTGCGGGCGTTCATTCGCGACCTGCTCAAGGCCGACCGCCGCATCGCCACCGCCCGCCCCGGCGAGCTGTTCGAGGGCGGCACGGGGGTGACGGTGGTGGAGTTCGCGTAGGCAGGAGGTGCCCAGTGCCCAGTGCCCAGTGCCCAGTGCTGAGTGCTGAGTGCTGAGTGCTGAGGTGCGCGATGCGTCGGCTCCGTCGCGCCGATGCCGACGTAGCAGCCTCGCGCTGTTTGCGAGGCTTCCCATTGTTCTAGCTTACGGCTTCAGCCGCCCGTCGAGAGAGAGAGAGAGTCGCCCCGTTGCATGCCGGGCCGATCTCGCGGGGTGACGGAGTTCCGCACACTGAGCCGGTTCGACGGGCTGGCCGGACGCAGTAGATTGAAGTGCCGGCAGTGGGAGCGGGCGCCAGAGGCCCAGCCGATGTCCAGGCAGGCTGTTCCCTGTCCCCTGTTCCCTGTCCCCCGAAGTATCCCGATGCCCATCCCCGACCACCTCGTCGAGCAGATCCGCGAAGCCGCGGACATCGTGGAGATCGTCTCGGAGCACACGCGCCTCAAGCGCTCCGGGAAGACCTTCCGCGGGCCCTGCCCGCTGCACGGCGGCGAGGGGCCCAACTTCTCCGTGGACCCCTCCAAGGGGTTCTACAAGTGCTTCACGTGCGGCGAGGGTGGCACCGTCTACACCTTCCTGATGAAGCACCTGGGGATGAGCTACCCCGACGCCATCCGCTACGTGGCCGAGCGGGTGGGGATCGAGGTGCCCGACGAGCGCACGCAGGCGCCGGAAGAGGACCCCAACCGCCGCTACTACGAGGTCAACGCCTTCGCCCGCGACTGGTTCCGCAAGCAGCTGTGGGAGAGCGACGGCGGGCGCGCCGCGCGCGAGTACCTGGAGAAGCGCGGCGTGACCCGCGAGCACGCCGAGCGCTTCGGGCTGGGGTGGGCGCCCGAGGAGTGGACCGCGTTCGGCGACGTGGCGCGCCAGCACGGCATCCCCAGCGAGCTGCTGCTGGAGCTGGGGCTGGCCAAGGAGAGCAAGAGCGGCCGCGACCCCTACGACGTCTTCCGCGGCCGCGTCATCTTCCCCATCGAAGACCTGTCGGGGCGGGTGGTGGCGTTCGGCGGGCGCATCCTGGGGAGCGCCGAGGAGCACGTCCCCAAGTACCTCAACAGCCCCGAGACCCCGGTCTACTCCAAGGGGCGCACCCTCTACGGGCTCAACTGGTCCAAGAACGCCATCCGCCGCGAGGAGACGGCGCTGGTGGTGGAGGGGTACATGGACTACGTGTCGTTGGCCAGCCATGGCGTCAACCACGCCGTGGCGCCGCTGGGCACCGCCATGACCGAGGAGCAGGCGCAGCTGATCGCGCGCTACTGCGGCCGCGCCATCCTCCTGTACGACAGCGACAAGGCCGGCCTCAAGGCCACCTTCCGCACCGGCGACGAGCTGCTGCGCGGGGGGATGGAGGTGCTGGTGGCCACCCTGCCGCAGGGCGAGGACCCCGACAGCCTGGTGCGCGCGCAGGGCCCGGCGGCGCTCAAGCGCTACCTGGACGACGCCGTGGACGTGCTCGAGCGCAAGATCCAGATCCTGGAGCGCAAGGACTACTTCGGCTCCATCCGCGGCACCCGCCAGGCCATCGACGCGCTGCTGCCCACCGTGCGCGCCGCCGCCGACGAGGTGCTGCGCGGCGTGTACATCCAGCGCATCTCCGAGAAGACCGGGGTGCCGCGCGACACCCTGGAGCGCGAGGCCGCCGAGATCCCCGCGCACGAGCGGCGCATGGCCGGGGGCGACCGCCGCCGGCACGAGAGCCGCGACCCCGTGCCCGCCGGCCGCCGCGTGACCGACGTGGCGGCGGTGGCGCGCGCCGTCCAGGAGCGCAACCTCCCCGAGCGCATCCTGCTGCTGCTCATGTTCCGCGACGAGGCGTGGGTGGAGCGCGCCGCCGGCGAGCTGTCGCCCGCCGACTTCCGCAACCCGGCCTATGGCGAGGTGTTCGCCGGGCTGGTGGAGGCCGAGGGGCGGCGCGATGCGGGAAGCGAATGGCTGGGCGTGTTTCCGCCGCACGTGATGGCGCTGGTCGAGGAGCTGCGCGGCGACCCCGAGGCGGCCACGCTGATCCCCGCCGACCAGTTCTTCATGGGCAGCCTGCAGCTGATCCGCGCGCGCTCCATCCAGACGCGGCTGCTGGAGATCACCCGCGAGCTCCCCGTGGCACCCCCCGAGCAGCAGATGATGCTCTTCCGCGAGAAGAAGACCCTCACCGACGAGCTGCGCGGCACCAGCGGCTACCTGCGCAAGGCCGGGCTCACGGCGCTGGTTCCGCGGAGCGCGCCATGGGCGGGCGGTACGTCGGCCAACGGCTGGGATTGAACGGTCGGAGTCCGAACGGGCGGAGGTTGAACGGCGGGGTTTGAGCGTGTTTGGCGCCGAGGCGCCAAAGCAGGCTGCGCGCTGCGTAGGGCACGATACCGCCGTGCCCAACGCAGCCGGGCCACCGGCGGCGCGCCCGGCATCTCCCTCTGCTGACGTTCCCCCGCGCGGCGCGCCGCCGCCGTCCCGGCCCTCCGGGCGCGCATCCCTCACGCGTCCGTGCGCACCGTGCCGATTTTCCCCCACCCCGTCTGGCCCTCCCGGGCTCCACGCGTCCATCCCGCGCACCTTTTGTTTCCGCCCCGAATCTCCGCGACTCGTCCCGTAAGCCACACGGCTCGAACCACATACGTGTCGAGAACCGGCCCGTCATGCGTTTATTGAACGTCGGCCAGCTCGGGCCGGCCGGTGCGGGAGGCGTGCCCGCGCTGCTCGATCACACACGGGACCGGGAGAAAGACCGTGGACAACCTCAAGCTCAAGCTCTCGCTCGACTCGCTGACGGTGGAGTCGTTCACCACCGACCGCACCGCCGTGCGCTTCGGCACGGTGCGGGCGCACGTGGCGACCGACCCGAACGAGTGCCCGACCGACTTCAACAACTGCGGCATCAGCAACCCGTGCACGACTGACGGCAACAACACCACCGACCCCGACTACACGAACACCATCGACGCGGTGCTGTGCCAGACGGCGGGCGACGGCACCATCGGCGGCACCACCTGCGGCCGCACCAACATCTGCTGCGGCATCTCGCAAAACCGCACCATGGCCTGCTGCCAGGGCACGGCCAACTGCCCGCCCGTGTGAACGAAGCGGGGGGGGGGGTTCGCACCCTGCCCGCCATGCTCCACCACTGTCCGCGGGCCCATCCCCCCGGAAATCGACACCGACCGACTGACGGAGGACGCGGAGGGGCATCACGCCTCCGCGTCCTCCGCGTTTTGGCGGTCGGCCGAATCCGCGGAGCCCGTCGCCCGTTCCGGAAAGGCCCGTCGCGGGGGAACCCGGCTTGACGTCGTTCGGGCCGCGCGCCTTTTGTTCCCGTCCCGGGTCACCACGGCTCATCCTGCAAGCTGCACGGCCTGAACCACATACGTGTCGAGAACGGGCCCAGTGCGCGTTCGTTGAGCGTCGGCCAGCTCTGGCCGGCCGGTGCGGGACGCGTTTCCCGCGCCGCTCAACCCACTCGGACCGGGAGATATCTCATGGACAAGTCGAAGCTCAAGCTTTCGCTCGACGCGCTCACGGTGGACTCGTTCACCACCGATCGCACCGCGGTGCGCTTCGGCACGGTGCGGGCGCACGACCAGTACACCGATTTCAACGAGTGCGGCATCAGCAACCCGTGCACGCCCGACGGCGAGCTCACGATCGACGCGGCGCTGTGCACGGCGGGCTGCGGCGAGGGCACCATCGGCGCCACCACCTGCGGCCGCACCAACCTCCTCTGCTGCGGCGGCGGCCCCACCGTGGCGCGGACGCTGGTGTGCTGCCAGGGCACGGCCGCCTGCCCGTGAACGAAGCGGCGGGCGGGGTGCCAAGCCCCGCCCGCCACGTTTCGCCGCCGTTCGCGGGGCCGATCCCGGCACCATGTTGGCGGACGCGGAGGACGCGGGGCATCACGCCTGCGCGTCCTCCGCGCTTTCATGGCATGTCGGATCGACTCGTGGCTTCGAAGCGGCTCAACCCGCCGCGGCGTGCTCGCGTTCGGCGTCGTCGGTCTGGTCGTCGCCCAGCACCCGCCCGGCCTCCCACGCCACGATCGCCTTCTTGCGCCCCATCCCCCAGCGGTAGCCGCCGAAGGCGCCCAGCTTGCGGATCACGCGGTGGCAGGGGATCACGTAGGCGATCTGGTTACGCGCCACGGCGCTGGCCACGGCGCGCACCGCTTCGGGCTTGCCCGCGGCGGCGGCGAGCTGCTCGTAGCTCACCAGCGCGCCCGGCGGCACGCGCAGCAGCGCCTCCCACACGCGCACCTGGTGGTTGGTGCCCTGCACCAGCAGCGGGATCGGCCGGTCGTCGCTCCCCTCCGGGGCGAAGATGCGCCGCGCCAGCCCGGCGGTGTCGCGCGGGTCCTCGTCCAGGTCGGCGCGCTCCCAGCGCTCCCGCAGCACGTCGATCGCCGCGCCCTCGCCGCCTTCGTCCACGAAGCTGAGCGCGCACAGCCCGCGCTCGGTGGCCCCCAGCAGCGCGCGGCCGAAGGGTGTGTCGTGGAAGCCGTAGGCGATGCGCAGCCCCTCGCCGCGGCGCTTGTACTCGCCGGGGGTCACGGCTTCCAGCGTCACGAACAGGTCGTGCAGGCGCCCCGGGCTGCTCAGGCCCGAGTCGTACGTCACGTCCAGCACCGAGCGGCACTCTTCCAGGCGCTGCTTGGCGTGCTGGATGGTGAGGAACTGCAGGAAGCGCTTGGGCGAGATCCCCACCCAGCGCCGGAAGAGGCGCTGGAAGTGGAACTCGCTCAGGTATACGCTGCGCGCCACCTCGTCCAGCGTGGGCTGGCGGCGCGCGTTGGCCTCGATGAACGCGATCGCCTGGGCGATGCGGTCGTAGTCGGAGATGGGCATGGTTCCTCGCGCGTTGGCGGCTTCGGTTGAAACAGGTGCGTGAGTGCGCGAGTGCGCGAGTGCGTTGGAACCACCGCGAAAACATCCAAGGTAAACGCACTTCCGCACCCGCGCACTCACGCACCCGTCAGCGATATCAAGGCTAGCTCTGGACATCTCCCCCGCCCACCCGGATCTTGCCGACTCGCCTCAACCGGAAGATCACGAATGCCCGATCCGCAGTCGCTCGACCAGCTCGAAACGCCCGCCGCCGTGGTGGACGTGGATCGCATGCACGCCAACATCGCCCGCGCGGCCGAGTACACGCGCGAGCACGGCTTGGCGTGGCGGCCGCACGCCAAGACGCACAAGGTCCCCGCGCTGGCCGCGCTGCAGGTGGGCGCCGGCGCCGTGGGCGTGACCGTGGCCACCGCGCGCGAGGCCGAGGTGATGGCGGGCGCGGTGAGCGACCTCCTCCTCGCCTATCCGCCCGTGAGCCGCGGGACGATCGACCGCGTGCTGGCGCTTCCCGAGCACGTGCGCCTGACCGTGGCGCTCGACTCGGCCGAGGCGCTGCGGCTGCTGGCGGCGGCGGCGCGCGAGCGGGGGCGGCGCGTGGGCGTGCTGGTGGAGTTCGACGCCGGGATGCGCCGCGTGGGCGTGTCGTCGCCCGAAGAGGCGGTGGCGCTCGCGGGGCTCGCGGCCGAGCTGAACGGCGTGGAGTACCGGGGGCTGATGTTCTACCCCGGCCACGTGCGCACCCGGATGGAAACGCAGGACCAGGCGCTGGGCGAGCTTTCCGCCACGGTTGGCCGCTTCGTGGATGCCGCGGTGCGGGCGGGGCTCCGGCCGCACGTGGTGAGCGGCGGGTCCACCCCTACCTTCTGGCGCTCGCACGAGGTCCGCACGGCCACCGAGGTGCGCCCCGGCACCAACATCTTCAACGACCGCACCACCTTCGCGGTGGGCGCCTGCGGATGGGACGAGGTGGCGTACAGCGTGCTCGCCACCGTGATCAGCACCAGCGTTCCCGGCCAGGCGGTGGTGGATGCCGGCGCCAAGGCCATCGCCCGCGACCCGCTGCCCACCGACGAGCCCGGCCTGGGCGCGCTCCTCGACCGCCCCGAGGTGCTGGTGCGCAGCGTGTCGGAAGAGCATGGGGTGCTCGACCTTTCGGGGACCGACTGGAAGCCGCGCGTGGGCGACCGCGTCCGCATCGTTCCCAACCACGTGTGCGTGTCGGTGAACCTGCACGAGCGCCTCCATGGCGTGCGCGGCGACCAGATCGTGGAGGCGTGGGAGGTGGCGGGGCGGGGGAGGGGGCCGCTGCACCCCGCGGCGTAGGGGAACGGCAACAGCAGTGAACACGGAGCAGCGGAGAGAACGGAGGGAGCGGAGAACTGCGGTTCCTCCGTTCCCTCCGGCCGTTCTCCGCTCCCTCCGTGTTCATGCCGTGACGGGGCCGTGGGTGCAACGGATCTGCCCCTCTCGTTAGATTTCCGGGATCGATCTCCCGGGTTGCTTCCCGATCTTCATCCCGCCCGCCCGTGACCGACTACCTCGAGCGACAGATCGGGATGGACGAGATCGCCGACACGTTCGGCGAGGCGCAGTTCTGGGGGTCGCGCTTCGGTGCGCTGCTGCTGGACCACCTCCCGCTCGCGCCCGGCGGGCCGGTGCTGGACCTGGGGTGCGCGACCGGCTTCCCGCTCTTCGAGCTGGCGCACGTGCTGGGGCCGGGTTCCCGCGTGGTGGGCGCGGATGTGTGGCTGCGCGCGCTGGGCATGGCCGAGCGGCGGCGGCGGATCTACCGCCTCCAGAGCGTCGCGCTCACGGCGGGCGACGGCGCGGCGCTCCCCTTCCGCGCCGGCAGCTTCGCACTGGTGGTGTCCAACCTGGGCGTCAACAACTTCGCCGATCCGGACCGGGTGCTGGCCGAGTGCGTCCGCATCCTGCGCCCCGGTGGCACGTTGGCGCTCACCACCAACCTCGCCGGCCACATGCGCGAGGTGTACGACGTCTTCCGCGCCGTCGCCGGGGACGCGGGCGCCGCCGCCGCCGTCCAGCGTCTCGCGGAGGACGAGGCGCGGCGCGGCACCGAGGCGTCGATCATCGCGTGGATGGAGCGCGCTGGCCTGAGAATTCGGAAGACGGCGCATGGCGAGTTCACGCTACGCTACGCCACCGGCGGCGCGCTGCTCCGGCACTGGCTCACGATGATCGGCTTTCTGCCCTCTTGGCGCGCGGCGTTGGGACCGGACCGCGAGCGCGAGCTGCTGGCCGAGGCCGAGCGGCGGCTGGACGCCCTCGCCGCGCGTGACGGCGAGTTGCGCACCACTGTCCCCATGCTCTACCTGGAAGCCATGCGGCCGGGATGAACCTGATCTTCCGCCTGATCTACACGGCGCTGGCGGCGCTGCGGCGCACGCGGCTGGGCACGCTGGGCGAGTCGGTGGTGCACCTCACCGTGCTCCCCAGCGACCTGGACGTGAACGGCCACATGAACAACGGGCGCTATCTCACCCACATGGACCTGGGCCGCGTGGACCTGCTGATGCGCATCGGGCTCGTCCGCGCGATGCGCCTTCACCGCTGGTCGGGGGTGGTCGCTTCCGTCGCGGTGAGCTTCCGCCGCGCGCTCAACCCCTTCCACCGCTACGAGCTGCGCTCGCGGCTGCTGGGGTGGGACGACCGCTGGTTCTTCATGGAGCAGCGCTTCACCCGCGGCGGTACGCTGGCGGCCTACGGGCTGGTGAAGATCCAGTTCTCGAGCCGCGAAGGCCGCCTGCGCCCGCAGCAGGTGATCGACGCCACCGGCTCCGCCATGCAGTCTCCCCCGCTGGCGCCGGCCGTGCTGCAATGGCAGGACGCCGAGAACCGCCTGGTGGCGGGCGAGGAACCATCGAGCCTTTCCGCATGAGCACCCCGCAGGACCCCCGCGCGCTGGAAGAGCGCATCGAGCGGCTGGAGCGCCTGGTGGGCGACCTCCAGCGCGAGCTCGCCGCGCGCCCGCCCGCCGTCTCGTCACCGCCAGTGCCGTCATACGCGAGGCCCGCGATGGCGCCGCAGCCGCAGGATGCGACCAATCAGCATCTCCCGCAGCCGCAGGGTCCGAATTCTCCGCAGCCGCAGCCGCAGACACGTCCGCACCCGTCGCGTGGGTGGGGGGTGCCGAAGCTGGAGTGGGACGGGCAGCTGTGGCTCAACCGGCTGGGGATCGGGCTGGTGCTGCTGGGCACGGGGCTCCTCTTCCGCTACTCGATCGAGATGGGGTGGCTCACCCCGGCCGTGCGTGTGGGCTTCGGCGCGGCGCTGGGGGCGCTGCTGTTCGCACTGGGGCTGCGCATAGACACGCGCCAGCGCTACGGCGCCGTTCTCCTGGGCGGCGGCGTGGCCACCTGGTACACCACCGGCTGGGCCGCCTTCAACCTGTACGGCCTGGTGGGCTACGTGGCCGCGTTCGTGGGGATGGTGGCCATCACCGTGGTGGCGTTCGGGATGGCGCTCAAGCGCGACGCGCCGGCGCTGGGGGTGCTGGGCGCCGTGGGCGGGCTGGGCACGCCGCTGCTGCTGGGGGTGAGCTACGGCACGCCGCGCGGCTTCGCGCTCTACACCTGCCTGATCCTGGCGTGGACGGCGGGCGTCTTCCTGTATCGCGGCTGGCGCGGGGTGCTGTGGACGGCGCAGGCGCTGGGGTGGGCGCTGCTGTTCATCTACGCCCGCCACCTGCCGCCCGCCCCCCAGACCGCCACCGCCGACCGCTGGATCGTGCAGCTGGCCGCCGTGTTCGCGTGGGTGGCGCTGGGCGCGCTCCCGGTCGCCCGGCGCGTGGCGCTGCTGCGGCGCGCGGGCGGCCACGAGCGCCACTGGCCGCACCTGGACGTGGCGCACTGGTATGCGCTGGTGCTGGTGCCCCCGCACGCCGCGCTGGCCGTTGCCGCCGCGGTGTGGAACCCGCAGCCCGAGGCGTGGGGGTACTGGGTGCTGGCGCTCTCGGCCGCCTACGTGCTGGCCGGCTGGGCGCTGTACCGCCCCGACCACCGCATCGCGCGGGCGATCTTCTTCACCGCGTCGATGATGGCGTCGGTCGGCTGCATCGCCTCGTTCCACGGGAACGCGCTGCTGCTGGCGCTCACCGGGCAGGCGCTGGCGCTGCACTGGCTGGCGGCACGCGGCGGCGGGCCGTCCATCCGCTGGATGGCGCACAAGGTGTTCATCGCGGCCGCCGCATGGATGATCTACCGGCTCACGCAGACCGGCGACACCAGCGCGCCGCGGCAGCTTGCCGACCTGGCGCTGCTGGCGGTGGGGCTGGCCAGCTCGTACCTGTTCCGCTCGCGGCGCGCGGTGCTGGGCTACCGCTTCTTCGTGCACGTGGGGCTGATGGGGTGGCTCTGGCGCGGGCTGGCGCCGTACGACGGCGGGCAGGGGCTGGCCAGCATCGCCTGGGGCGCGTACGGGCTGGGGCTGCTGCTGGTGGGGTTGCGGCGGCGCCTGCCGCTGCTGGAGAAGGCGGCCATCGCCACGCTGCTGGCCGTGGTCGCCAAGCTGTTCATGGTCGACCTGCGCGCGCTCGACCCGCTCTTCCGCGTGCTGCTGTTCCTGGGCTTCGGCGCCGTGTTCCTCTTCCTGAGCTACGCGCTGCAGGCGTGGTGGAAGGAAGCGCGCGAGCACGCCGGCGCCTCTTCCGCGCGCTGAAGGTGGACGCGCCGCGCACGTACACGCCGCCCGCGGGGCTGTGCGAAAGCTGCCGCAACGTGAAGGTGGTGGAAACGCGAAAGGGCTCGCGCTTCTACCTCTGCACGCTGTCGGACGTGGACCCGCGCTTTCCGAAATACCCGCGCATCCCCGTGCTGCGCTGCCTGGGCTACGTGCCGGCCGATCAAGAGATTGACAGGGAGATGGTACCGTGACGCGAGCCACGCTCTTCGCCGCTGCCTTCCTGCCTGCGGCCTCCGCCGAATCCCTTTGCTCCGAGGCCCCGTGACCGCACCGATGCTGGCGGCGTGCGCCGCGCTCCTCCTCCGCGCCGCCGCTCCGGCGCCCGCCTTCTGCAGTTGCGCCGGCCCCAACACCGACGCGGAGGCCGTCCGCTACAACACGGTGGTGTTCGAGGGGCGGCCGATCGGGTGGTGGCAGGCTCTGCGTCCCTACGGCCGCGTTCGCGTCTACACCTTCGCGGTCACGCGCTGGCGCAAGGGGATGCCGCGCCGCACCGTGACGGTGGAGACCGGCCTGGGCGGCGGCGACTGTGGCGTCGTCTTCCAGCGCGGCCACACCTATACGGTGTACGCCGGCCGATACGGCCATGGCCGGCTCGGCACCGACATCTGCTCGGGCCCGTACCCCAACGCCGACCGATGAAGCTTCTCTCGATCCAGGTCGCCCTCCCGCGCGAGCACGGCCGCGCCGACGCGAGCAGCGCGATGGAACGTGCGTGGACCACGGCGTTCTTCAAGGAGCCGGTGGCCGGTCCCGTCTTCCTTGGCCGCACCAACCTGGACGGCGACCGCCAGGGCGACCTCCAGCACCACGGCGGGCCCGACAAGGCCGCCATGGCCTACGCCGCGGCGCACTACCCGCTCTGGCACGAGGAGCTGGGGCGCGAGCTGCCGCACGGCGGCTTCGGCGAGAACTTCACGGTGGAAGGGCAGGACGAGTCGACCGTGTGCATCGGCGACGTCTACGCCATCGGCGAGGCGCGGGTGCAGGTGTCGCAGCCGCGGGTGCCCTGCTGGAAGATCGCGCGGCGCTGGGGGATCAAGGACCTGTCGGCACGCGTGCAGCGCACCCGCCGCACCGGCTGGTACCTGCGCGTGCTGCTGGAAGGCCACGTGGCGCCGGGTGACGAGATCGTGCTGCTCGACCGGCCGCACCCCGAGTGGACGGTGCTCCGCGCCAGCGACGTGATCTACGGCCGCCCGCACGACGTGGACGCGGTCCGCGACCTGGCCGGCGTCGCCGCGCTGGCGCCCGGCCTGGCCCAGACGCTGGAGCGCTACTTCGCCCAGGCCGAGGTGTCGCCCGACGAGCCGCGGCTGGTGGGGCCGAACGCATAATTCCGTCTCCTCGTGCTGGCGGTGAGCACCGATGGTACGACAGGGCGCAGGGGAGATCATCCCCCGCGCCCTTCGTGCGTCCGCCAGCGCCGGCAGCTCGTCACGATGCCGACCGCACGCCGTCCTCCCGCAACCCGCGCGCATCGGCGATGGCGGACAGGAGAACGCCGCCACGTTCCGGTTCGCTAGTTTCCCTTCAGGAACGGCGGCCAGCCCATGACCGAAAGGCTCACGTACCCGCGCGGGCGGCCGTAGCCGTCCTCCTTGCGCAGCAGGTCGGCGCTCTCGAGCACCTGGTCCACGCGCTGGCCCACCAGGCGGACGTGGCGGTTCCACACCGCCCCGCCGCCCACCTTGAGGATGCCCAGGGACACACCGCCGCCCACCCCGATGGTCTTCAGCTCGTCGGTCGGGTTGATGGTGATCTCCGGGAGCCAGAACCGCGTGCGCGGCCTGGTGGGGCCCACCCGGTCGTTCCACGCCAAGCCCAGCACCAGACCGTATCCCACGCGGTCGTCGTCGAAGCCGGTGGTCACGATGCGCGCCCCGCCGGTCGCCGCCGTGGTGCCGTACGTCTCGTAGCGCGCCCGCGGGGCGTACAGCAGCGCCAGGCCGACGGAAGGATACGGCCGCAGCCGGGGCATCACCGTGACCGCGAAGTTCATGGGGCCAGCCGTCGCGGCGCGCTGCAGCTCGGGGAGGGGGCGCGGCTCCACCGTGATCGTGAGCTTGCGCCCCGTGCTGCGGCTCACCTGCACCGGGTCGCAGTCGATGCTGCTCCTCGCGTGCGCCACCGTCAGCGCCAGCCCCTGCACCTGGTGGGCGGCGTCCAGGATGGTGCGGACGTTGGCGAGGATGCTGTCCGCGACGTCGGCCGCGGGCGTCACGGGCACCGCGCCCGACGGGGCGAGCGCCACGGTCAGGGCGCGCCTCGCGTCCATCAGCTGCGGGAGGATCCCCACGATGGAGTCCACGAACGCCAGCCGGGTGCAGGCGCCGTCCGCGCAGACGAGCGTGGTGCGAAACGCCGCGGCGGTGCCCTCGACGGACGCGCCGGGGTCCCGCATTCGGTTGAGGGTGGCGAGCGTGTTGAGGTAGGTCTGGTGAAAGCCCCGGGGCCCGTAGATCGCCGCGTCCACGCGGGCGACGACGCCGATCAGCTTCCTCTCTGCGGCCGAGATCGAGTCCACGGCCGCCACCCTGTCCGCGAGACTGGTGAGGGCGACGGGGATGATCTTCCCGGCCTGGTTCAGGAAGTCGCGCAGCGCGGCCGTCTCCGGCACGTCCACGGGCTTCTGGTCCACGTTGCACCGGTACACCGCGCTGTTCGTCCCGGTGATGCGGATGCCCGTCCGCTGGCCGGGAACGATCCGGATCTCCGCGTCGCGATCGAACGACACCGGCGCGCCGGAGCCTTCGAGCGAGGCCGTGCCGTTGCGGTGGGAGATCTCCAGCCGCTGACCGTGCGCGCCCGTCGCCGGGAAGGCGGCCAGGGCGAGCGTGAGGGCGATCCAATGGGAGCGGGTTTTCATGACCTTTCTCCATGAAGTGGGTACGGGGGTAGGGGGGTGCCGAGGTCTAGATGGCCCCCGCGGCCCGGTTTTCCGGCCGGGCTCTTCTTGACATTCCACGCGGACGCGTCACGGCCGTTCGCGCCGCTCCTTCTCGATCATCCGGCGAAGGTGCGGTTCCGTGGATTCGGAGCGCAGCGCGGCGTCCACGCGGTCGTGCATTCCCATCTTCATCGCCGTCCGCAGCGCGTACTTGCGCACCCCCAGGTCGGCGTCGTCCAGCAGGCGGTCCACGACGCCAGCCGAGCCCTCCATCGTCGTGGCCTCCGCCGGCTCCGCTGCCTCCGGCGTCTCCGCCGTCTCCGCCGTCTCCGCCGACCAGAGGTTGCCCATCGCAGCCGCGGCGGCGACGCGCACCTCCGGCTCCTCGCGCCGCGCCGCCGCCCGCACCACGGCCGCCGCGCCGGGCCCGCCGATGACCGTGGCCAGGTGCGTGGCCTTGGATGCCAGCAGCGGGTCCGCGCGCTCGGCCAGCTCCTTCAGCCAGCGGAGCGCCCGCGGCCCCAGGGCCGACGCGGCCTTCTCGTACTCCGGCTCGTCCCGCTTCAGGTGCCGCAGCACCCTGTCTCTCGTGTTCATCTAGCGCTCCGTCACTGGGTGAACGGGCTGCCCAGCATTCGCTTCACCTCCACCGGCAGCAGGTCCGGCGGGGGATTCGTGATTTCGCTGGTCCGAATGGTCATCAGCCGGTCGGTGGGGTTGACGTGAGGCAGCCCCAGCACGTGCCCGACTTCGTGCGCGAGCGTCCACAGCGTGGCACGGCTGGCGACCACCACGGACGGACGCCCGGGCGGGTGGGCCGCGCAGCCGTTGACGGCGGGAACGGTGGAACGCACCAGGTACACGCAAACGTCGTTGTCGCCCGCCTGGTCCCGGTGGTCGAAGAGGCGCCGCTGCTCGGTGGTCAGGGACCCGGCGACGCAGCTGCCCACCGCCAGGTCCTCCAACTGCGGCAGCGTCAGCCTTTCTTCGCTCGCCACCTCAACCCCAATTCCCTTGGCCTCGTAAACCTCCCGCATGGCCTCAATCATGTGCCCCAGCGGAAATGTGACGGGCTCCGCCAGCACCTTGAGGTGCAGCCGGACCCTCTTCTGAATGGGTGGTGGCATAGTGCATCTCTGGGAGAGAGAGGGAACTAGTGGACGCGGTCTGCGCAGGCGCGTATCGCATAGATGGGCGCGCCGGCCAGAATTTCCGGCGCAAGGCTGCCTGCGACGAAAAGGGCGTGGAGGAAAACGAATCCTCCGCGCCCTTCGCGTCAGTTGTCTCACCGGACCCCATCCTTTTGCCAGTCGGCCGTGAGCGGTGCGGCACGTACGGCGGCACCGCGAAGCCAGGATGTTACGTGTTGCGAGCGAACGAAGAGGGCTCCCGATCCACCTCGGGAGCCCTCTTCGTTCAACATCGCCTGCCGACAGGTCGCGGCGGCGGTCGACCTACTCCGGCAGCGCGCTGTGCTTGCGGAAGTAGTCGATCACGGCCTTGCCGATGGTGTCGGCCTTCACGTGCAGCGTCACGGCCTTCACCGCCCAGCCCACCACCGGAATCACGCCGATCGCCTCGGCCGCCACGGCGCCGGTGATGCTCCCCAGCGCGCCGCCCAGGTGCACCCTCAGTGACTCCTCTTCGAACGCCTCCACGCCGAAAGCGTCGGCCACCTGGCGGATCATCACCATGTCGGCGGCGCCCAGCGCCAGGCTGGCGCCGGGGATCCAGCCGGTGAACAGCGCCGCCTTCGCCCAGTTGTCCACGATGGAGCGCGACCTGCGCTCCGCCTCGATCTTCGTCGCTGAAGCAGCCATCAGCCCCACCTCGTGTGTTGGAGGATCGCGGGAACGCTCGCCCGCGCCCGGGTTCATCGTCGTCTCGGCACACCGGCCGAAACCGCTCATGGATTTCGGCCCGAGATCAGGAGAACGGAATTGCGGGTCGGATAGTTTCGCGAAGGTCAGCGAACTCGTACACCCGTCGCATCGTCGCCCACGTGGTTCCCGCAAGTTCCTCTTGCACCGTCAAGTCCCAGGGCCCAGAACTCCGGGGCGGGGATGCCCTCCTTCTTGTCGCCGTCGTACACAAGGCACGGAATGTCGATCCCTTCCGCCTTCCCTGGGCGGTGCGTACTGTTTGAGTTTGAATTTGGCCATTCGGTAAGAGGCCGTAACGGATTTTCTGGATCCGGCAACGGCCAGGCGAGTCCTCTAAGGTAGGTTGCCAAAAGTCTTGTCGAGTAGCGTTCTAAATCTGGGGGTTGGGAAATGGACTCGGCACCCAGCCCACATCAGAAAGGCAACGAGTACGAGGGTAGGGCGCCCCTGAACTAGGGAGCGCCCCGTGTTGTTCCTCGAGCAACGTGGATCCGGACCCGGAGACGAAAACCGAGAGGTCAGTGCTCGATTAACGTGCAGCCCGGGTAGCAGCTCGGCCCGGCTTCGGATGCTGCGATGCCCGTGCTGCACCCGGTAGAGGTGGGGGCATATGGGTCGCAGCCAATCATTTCCGAGGGTCGCGCCGAAGGACACCCTTCGGAGTATCCATACCCTCGCACCGTCCCGCCGCGGCTTTCAGTGGCATGGGTGGTAAAGCTCTGCACGCCCAAGGTCTCAATGTCCAAGCGAAGCTTCTTCATGTATTTCCCCTTTGAGGGCTACTGGGAACAATCGATTTGTGTCATGAAAAGTATGGCTCATGTCCTCGGATGGCAACCCCGGCGATGCCCACGGTGATTCCTGGCCTCTCACCGACCAACCTCAATCCCCGCTGTACATCGCCTCCAGCTCGTAGACCGCCTCCGCCGGGCCGATCACGATCAGCGTCTCGCCGGGGCTGACCACGCGGTCGGCGGCGGGATTCAGGGCGAAGCCGCCGGCGAGCTCGCGGATGGCCAGGATGCTCACGTTGCGCAGACGCCGCAGGTCGCACCCCGCCACCGTCTGCCCGGCGAACGGGCTGTGCTCGTCGATGGTGATCTGCCCCACGTCCACCGCGATCTCCACGCCGAAGCTGAACACCTCGTTGAACAGGTCGTGCACGGCGGGCCGCAGCAGCGCCAGCGCCAAGCGGTGCCCGCCGATGGCGTCGGGCGTCACCACGCGGTCGGCGCCGGCGCGGCGCAGCTTCGACTCGCTGGCCTCGCTGTTGGCGCGCGCCACGATCAGCAGCCCCGGGTTCATCTCCCGCGCGCTGAGGACGGTGAGCACGTTGCTGGCGTCGCTGTCGAGCGCGGCCACCAGCCCGCGCGCTCGGCCGATGCCGGCGGCCACCAGCACCTCGTCGTGCGTGGCGTCGCCGATCACATGGGCGATGTTCTCGCCCAGGAAGAACTCCTCCAGCTGCTCGCTCCAGTCGATCACCACGAAGCTCTCGCCGCGCGCGCGCAGGTCGCGCTCGATGCGCGTGCCCAGGCGCCCGTGCCCGCAGATCACGTAGTGGTCGCGCAGTTCGCCCAGCGCCTGTTTCATCCGCCTCCTCTGCACCGATAGCCACAGCGTCTGCCCCAGCATCACCTCCACCGCGCGCGTGGCGGCCCATGCGCCGGTGCCCACGCCCACGATGATCAGCCCCATGGTGAACACGCGGCCCGCCGGCGTGAACGGCCGGATCTCGCCGAACCCCACGGTGGCCACCGTGATCACCGTCATGTACGCCGCGTCGAGCCAGCTCAGGCGTTCGATCAGCCGGTAGCCCACGGTGCCCACCACCAGCACGATCCCCAGCATCACCAGCGTGAGCTGAAACTGCCGCACCGGGTCGCCCAGCTGCACGCGCAGCCGGTGCATGGGGCTGGCGCGCAGCTGCCCGCGCGGCTTCGGCGGGCGCACCATCCCCCAGCGCCGGCGTTCGTCGCCGAGGCCGTGGCCCGTGTTGCGTCGCCGGCGGTTGGGCTGCATGGATGCGCGGTGGGCGCGAGATCTATCTTGGGAAGCGTTCTAACGACAGGATCCGGGGAGTGCCACCCGGCTTCCGGCTGCGAGGCTCGGCCCCGCGGGGCCCTCTCCCTGGCTCGCTCCTCGCCTGTCCCTCCCCCAAAACAACTTGGGGGAGGGACGACTGCGCCGGCGTGGCCAGCGGGCCGCGGTGCCCGTTGCGGGGTCCGCGTGACAGGGTGACGGCGCTTCCGCGCGATGCCGAGGCCGCAGTCCGCGAAGGCGGACTTCCCGCCCTTCCAGCGGCGGGTTTCAACCCGCCGTCATCAGCGGACGCAATGATGATTCGGCCTCACACCGATGTCGGCGTGCAGTCCGCGAAGGCGGACTTCGTGCTGTTGTTGCAGCGAATTCATTCGCCCCGCAACCCCGTGAGCGGTCCCGTGCTGACGCGCCAAGTCCTCTACTGCTTCGCGCCCCCGAACCCCCGCGTCGCCTCCACCGCCGCGCGGTACCGCTCCACCTGCCGCTCCACCTCCGCCGCATCCCACCCGAGCCCCGCCTCGCCCGCCATCCGCTCCGCCACCACGCGCGCCACGGAGAGCCCTCCGTCACGCGCCTCGTAGAACAGGTGCAGCCGGCGAATCATCAGGTCCTCGAGCGACATCGCCATCTCCTGGTGGACGGCGTGCGGCACCTCGGCCCACACGTACGGGTGCGTGGGCACGATGCGCTCGCCCAGCGACCGGTCGGCGCGGACGGCGGCGAGCAGCGCCAGCGCGTCCTCGCCATAGGCGCGCGCCAGGTGCCGCCCCACCTCGCCGCCCAGCCCCACCCCGTCGGCCTCGTCCACCACGCGCGCGGCGAACTCGAGCCAGGGGCCCTCGGGCGCGCCGGGGAGCGGCAGGTCGGCGGTGGGCGAGATCCCGCTCTCCACGCGGTGCTTCGTGAGCAGGCGGTCGGCCGCGCGGTCCACCACCTGCTCGGCCATCACCCGGTAGGTGGTCAGCTTGCCGCCGGCGATGCTCAGCAGCCCCGAGCGGTCCCACCAGATCTCGTGCTCGCGGCTGGTGGCGCTCTCCTTCCCGCTCTGGACGGGCGCCAGCAGCGGCCGCACGCCGGCCCAGGTGCTCACCACGTCGGCCGTCGTCAGCTTCGCGCCGGGGAAGACGGAGTTGGCCGACATGAGGAGATAGTCCACGTCCGCCGCGTCGGCCCTCACGTCTGCCGGCGAGCCGTGGTAGTCGGTGTCCGTCGTCCCCACGTAGGCGAAGTCGCCCCAGGGGAGCACGAACATCACCCGCCCGTCCACGGGAGACTGGACGGTGATGGCGTTGCGGTTCCCGATCCGCTCGCGCTCCACCAGGATGTGCACGCCCTTGGTGGGCCGCAGCCGCGGCTTTGCCGACGGATCGGCCAGCCGGCGGACGGCGTCGCTCCACGGGCCCGTGGCGTTCACCACCACCCGCGCCCGCACGTCGGCCCCCGCGCCCGAGATGCGGTCGCGCACCCGGGCGCCCGCCATCCCGCCCTCGTCCAGGAACCCGACCACCTCCGCGTGCGAAACGACCGCCGCGCCCGACTCGTGCGCGCCGCGCGCGTTCGCCAGCGTCAGCCGCGCGTCGTCCACCGACGCGTCGTAATACAGCGCGGCGCCGCTCAGGCCGTCCAGCTTGAGGTGCGGCTCCTCGCGCTTCACGTCTTCGCGCGAGAGGACGCGGTGGCGGCGGATGTTGCGGAAGAGGGAAAGGGCGTCGTAGAGCCACATCCCCGCCTGCAGCATCAGGAAGGGAGTGGGGCCGCCCTGGTAGACGGGAAAGACGAAGGGGAGGGGATGGACCAGGTGCGGCGCCAGCGCCAGCAGGCGCCGCCGCTCGGCGCTGGCCTCGAAGACCAGGGAGAAGCCGTACGTCTCGAGATAGCGGAGGCCGCCGTGGATCAGCCGCGACGAGCGCGACGAGGTGCCGCTCGCGAAGTCGCCCGCGTCCACCAATGCGACGGAAAGGCCGCGCCCCGCCGCGTCGCGCGCCGCCGCTGCGCCCGTGATCCCGCCGCCGACGATCAGCAGGTCCCACACGCGATCAGGGAGCGCGGTCCAGTGCTCCGCGCGCGCGAGGGCCGAGAACGGCCCCGGTTCGTCCGTCACCACGGGCGCGCGGGGCGGAGGGTGGCGCTCAGCTCGCCGCCGCGGGCTCGTCTTCCATCCCCAGCGCGCGCAGCAGCGACGAGAAGGAGACGTCGGTGTGGCTGAGCACGAACACGCCCTCGAAGGTGGTGTCCAGGAAGGTGAAGTCGGTCTCGATCATCAGCCCCGACACGTGGTGCGCCAGCGCGTCGCGCTCGCCCTCGTGCAACTCGGGGGTGCCGATCATCACGCTCTTCGACAGGAAGGTGCCCAGCACCCCCACGTAGGCCGCGCAGACGATGTTGCCCATCTCGTTCAGCGCGCTCTGCTCCAGCGGCCCGATGGCGTCGGCCACGTTGTCGCGGCGCAGCATGAGCGCCACCATCCGCAGCGCCGTCTCGCGCGCCAGGATCAGCGAGGCGCGCTCGCCGCCGCTGTCGGTCACGCCGATGATGGGCACGGCCACGATCACCAGCGGCCCGCTGCCGGGGATGTCGCGGGTGCTCTCCACGTCGCCGGCGGCCCACTCGATGCGCGGCACCGAGATCATCACCCGCAGCCGCGTGAGCGCCGACAGGTTGGTGGCGGCGTGGCCTGCGCCGATGTTCACCACCTCGCGGATGGCGTCGAGCTGCCTGGGGGTCAGCGTTCTCTGGGTCATCAAACCGGGCTCGGGCGCCGCTGTGGCGTCTGGGTGTTGATCTCGGGCGAACCGGAGCGCGGGCACCTGCACGACCCGCGCCCTTCAAAGCAGTACGAAAGTACGAAAGTACGAAAGTACGGGAGTGCGGACCTGCCAAGCTCGGCCGTTGCACCCGTCACCTGCCCGACCTCCTGCACTTCCCGTACTCCGTACTCTCGTACTCTCGTACTTTCGTACTTCTCCTGGCTACAGCCGTGGCGTGGTCACCCCGGTCTGCCCCTGGTACTTCCCCTTGCGGTCGGCGTAGCTCACCTCGGGCGGCTCGTCGCCCTCGAAGAACAGCACCTGCGCGATCCCCTCGTTGGCGTAGATCTTCGCCGGGAGCGGGGTGGTGTTGCTGATCTCCAGCGTCACGTAGCCCTCCCACTCGGGCTCGAAGGGCGTGACGTTGGTGATGATCCCGCAGCGCGCGTACGTGCTCTTGCCGACGCAAAGCGTAATCACGTTGCGGGGGATGCGGAAGTACTCCACCGAGCGGGCCAGGGCGAACGAGTTGGGGGGCACGATGCACACCTCGCCCTCGAACGGCACGAAGCTCTTGTCGCTGAACGCCTTCGGGTCCACGATGGCGTTGTTGACGTTGGTGAAGATCTTGAACTCGCTCGCCACCCGCATGTCGTAGCCGTAGCTCGACACCCCGTAGCTGATGGTGCCGGCGCGCACCTGCGCGTCCTCGTACGGCTCGATCATCCCGTGCTCGCGGGCCATCCGGCGGATCCAGTGGTCGGGGCGGATGCTCATGGCGGAACAGGACTTGAAGGGCGAGGCGGGGCTGCTACCCGGCAGGCGAACCGGCCCACGCGCGCGGGGTACCGGAACAGCCCGGAATGGCCGGGAAAAGGAGCCGCCAACGTACGCATGGGGCACGGGCCCGGCAAGGCCCGCCGCTGCTTGACACTGCTCGCGAGCGGGCAGTATCTTGGCCCGGCTCCAACCAAGTGAACGATTTCACAAACCACCGTGGGAAGGCCCCGGCACCGATGCTTCGCCCGTACCTGCCCGTGCTGATCCTGCTTGTGCTGAGCCTCGCGCAGGCCGTGGGCATGGTCATCCTCAGCAACGTTCTCAGCCCGGGGAAGCAGACCAAGGTCAAGGCTTCGCCGTACGAGAGCGGGATGGACCCGCTGGGCAGCACGCGCGAACGGTTCTCGGTCAAGTTCTACGTGGTGGCGATCCTGTTCATCGTGTTCGACGTGGAGACCGTGTTCCTCCTCCCCTGGGCGGTGGGTGCCCGGCAGCTGGGGTGGCACGGCTTCGCGGGCGCCATGGTGTTCATCACGATCCTCACCGTGGGCCTGATCTACGAGTGGAAGAAGGGAGCGCTGGAATGGGACTGAACGATCCGGGGAGCACCGTGAACGCCCCCGCCGTGCATACGGAAAAGGGCTCGAGCCTCGAGCTGCAGGCCGAGAAGAGCGGGCTGCAGCCGGGCGGGCTCTTTTCGGGCCAGCCGAGCTTCCTGACCACCAAGCTGGAGTCGGTTGTCAACTGGGCGCGGCAGAACTCGCTGTGGCCCATGCCCTTCGGCACCGCCTGCTGCGCCATCGAGATGATGGCCACCGCGGCCACCCGCTACGACCTGGCCCGCTTCGGGATGGAGCGCATGAGCTTCAGCCCGCGCCAGGCCGACCTGCTGATCTGCGCGGGGCGGGTGAGCTACAAGATGGCCCCGGTGCTGCGGAAGATCTGGGAGCAGATGCCCAGCCCCAAGTGGTCGATCAGCATGGGCGCCTGCGCCAGCAGCGGCGGCGTGTTCGACGTGTACAGCATGGTGCAGGGGATCGACACCATCATCCCCGTGGACGTGTACGTGCCCGGCTGCCCGCCGCGCCCCGAGGGGCTGATCTACGGGATCCTGATGGTGCAGGAGAAGATCCGGAACTCGGCCGCCACCAGCGAGAGCGTGTGGGGCGAGGTGGACGACCTGCCGGAGAGCGGCTCGTCCCTCCCGCGCGAGGTGGTGGACGCCATCACCGCGCCGTTCGGCAACAGCACCAACCAGAACCGCGCGAGCGGCCTGGTGAGCACCGGCGCCGTGGTCCGCGTCAGCGACCGCAGGCCGTAGAACCAGAGTGCCCAGTACCCCAGTGCCCGGTGCCCAGGAACGCACCGGCTCCACTGGGCACCGGGCACTTGGCACTGGGCACTTTGGGATTCATGACCGATCCGAGCTCGTTCAAGAAAGGCCTCGAAGGCCTCGACCAGGGCCCCCGGCCGTCGGAGGCGGCGGAGGACGCCCTTCCGCCGCAGGCCGGCGAGCTGCCGCCGCACCCCAGCGTGGACGCGCTGCGCGCGCGCTTCGGCGACGCGGTGCTGCGCCACGAGGTGGTGGCGGGCGACGAGCACATCGTGTACGTCCCGGCCGAGCGGGTGCTGGAGGTGCTGGGGTGGCTCAAGGACGAGCCGGCGCACCGCTACGACTTCCTGCAGGACCTGACGGCGGTGGACTACGGCGGCGGGCGGCAGATCCAGGTGGTGTACCAGCTGTGGTCGATCCCCAACAAGCTGAACCTGCGGGTCAAGTGCGAGCTGCCCATCTCGGCGCTCGAGATCGACAGCGTGTACCACCTGTGGCGCGCCAGCGACTGGCTGGAGCGCGAGGTGTTCGACATGTTCGGCGTGGTGTTCCGGGGGCACCCCGACCTGCGCCGGATCCTGATGCCCTACAACTACGCCGAGGGGCACCCGCTGCGGAAGGACTTCCCCCTGCGGGGCCGCTTCTCGCGCGCCGAGCAGACCCGGCGCGCCCTGGCGCAGAAGACCGAAGACCACTACTCGCCGATGGAGCTCGAGATCGCGCACGTCCTGGGGCAGCCGGTGCCCGACCCCTTCGACGGGGGAGAGACGGGGGCGCAGCAGGGCCAGTTCGGCGGGATGGGAGGAGGCGGCTGAGATGGCGCTGCGCAAGCTGATCTACAACGTCACGCGCTCCCCGGAGCTGTCGGCCGGCGGTGCCCTGGTGCACGCGCCGATCGTGCCGGTGGAGGGCGAGGCGTACGAGGTGCACGAGGACATCCACGGCGAGCACATGCTCATCAACATCGGCCCCCAGCACCCGGCGACGCACGGGGTGCTGCGGCTGGTGCTGGAGCTCGACGGCGAGACCGTGATCCGCTGCATCCCGCACATCGGGTACCT
>Ga0247773_1000169_pt1 | contig 31530 bp, 29 predicted proteins | sample UWRJL092311B6_FD_179934 | JGI IMG/M metagenome (GOLD analysis project Ga0247773, IMG submission 179934) | Plant litter microbial communities from Arlington Agricultural Research Station in Wisconsin, United States - UWRJ-L092-311B-6 | ecosystem: Environmental > Terrestrial > Plant litter >... | reverse complement strand
TGCTGGGTGCTGAACGGCGGTGATGGAGGGGCTCGGGGGGTGGGAGGGATGAGATGTTGGGGGAGGAGGATGCTGCCGCGTGGTGCCGATAGGGTGCCGGGCGGTGTCCGTGTTGTACTCCCGTGATGGCACCGGCGGCTTGGGAATGAGTCCCGACCGCGACGGGTGCCGGCTCAACCGGGAGATCGCCCCATGCTCCGTACCCCCCGTGCCCTGCTCGCCGTGTTGGCCGCGCTGCTGTGCGCCGCCTGCGCCGACGGGCTCACCAGCAGCGCCGACGCCACGGCCGACCTGGACGCCGCCTTCACCACCACCCCGCTCGGCTTCAGCTCCACCACCAGCAGCTTCAGCGGCGGGCGCGACTCGGCGTTCGCGCCGGACGGGCGTCACGGTGGCCGTGGCGGGCACGGACATGGCGGCCCCGGCGGCGATTTCATGGGCGGCGGCTTCGGGCCGGACTTCCTGGGCGGGCCGCTGGGCGGCGGGCGTCCTTTCGACGATCACGGCTTCGACGGCTCCTGCGCGTACAACGCGGCGACCGGCGTCACCACCTGCACCGCCACGCGAGGCGGGCTCACCATCAACCGAACCGCCCAGTACCTGACCGCCGCCGGCGCGGCCCAGCAGACGGCGGACAGCCTCACCAACACCGTGATCACGCACGTGTCCGTCGCCGGCACCGTCACCCGGCGCGACAGCGTGCAGAGCACGGTGGATCACACCAGCGACCGCACCGTCACCGGGCTCGCGAAGGGGAGCACGCAGCGCACGGTGAACGGCACCTCGGCCGGCTTCGAGACGTCGGCCGGGACCAACGCCACCGGCACCTTCACCGCCAGCCGCACCGTGGGCGACACCATCACCGGCGTGATCGTCCCCGTGGCCGACGGCAAGCCCAGCTATCCCACCGCCGGCACCGTGATCCGCTCGATGTCGGCGACCGTCACGTACGCCGGCCAGGGCCCGGCCACGAAGAGCCGCCGCGAGGTGGTGACCTACAACGGCACCTCCACCGCCACGCTCACCATCACCGAGAACGGGACCACCAAGAGCTGCACCATCCCGCTCCCGCACGGCCGCCCCACCTGCAGCTGAGGGCTCAGGCGTTTTCAATCGATGCGAACGCCGGCCGCTCCCGTCACCGGGGCGGCCGGTTCTGTTTCGTGAGATCGATCAAGTCCGCCGCGAGGCGATGTGATCCTGAGCGGCGCCGCCGCACCCGTCCTTCCTTGTGCCATCATCTGGCGGCGCCCGAAGGATCCATGGCCGACGTCCGAGCGGCAGGCGGCCGGTCGCTCGCGCGCCGGTTTTAGATGCTTCGTCGCCGCCAAGCATCCACGCGGCCTCGGCCTGGTGCGGCGGCTCCTCAGGATGACCGGGTTGGAGGATCTCGGTAAAGGATAAGCATCCACCTACCGAGATCCGCATCATCCTCACGGCGCATTGCCGACGTGCTGGCGGTCCAGGTGGTCGCGGACGGCGGCTTCGTCGGGGTCGCCCTGCTTGAGCGCCTGGTCGAGCGTCTTCTTCTGCTCGTCGGTGAGCTCGGGCGGGAGGGTGGGGACGGCGGGGTCCACCACGGCGTCGATCACGAAGGGGCGGTCGGCGGCGAGCGCGGCCTCGATCGCGGGGATCACGTCTTCCGGGCGCTCCACGCGCACGCCGCGCAGGCCCAGCAGCTCGGCGTACGACGCGTAGGGAAGATCGGGGACGGCCTGCGTCACGGGGAACTTGGGAAAGCCGTCCATCACCCGCTGCTCCCAGCTTACGTAGGCCAGGTCGCGGTTGTTGAAGGCGATCACCACCAGCCGCGGGTCGCTCCACTCGCGCCAGCGGCGGGCGACGTCGATCAGCGCGTTGATGCCGTTCATCTGCATCGCCCCATCCCCCGCGAAGGCCACGCAGAGGCGATCCGGGTGCGCGATCTTGGCGGCGAGCGCGTACGGCACGCCGCTCCCCATGGTGGCCAGGCCGCCGGAGAGCGACACCATCATCCGGCCACGCATGCGCACGTGGCGGGCGAGCCACACGGTGCTGGTGCCGCTGTCGCCAGCCAGGATCGCATCGTCCGGCAGGCGCTCGGAGAGCTCGTGCGCCAGCAGCTGCGGGTTCACCGGGTCCGCGGGCTCATGGGCGCGGCGCGCCTCCTCCCTGCGCCAATCCTCCACCCATCCCTCGATCTTCTCACGCCAGCCGCGCTCCGTCTTCCGCGTCAGCAGCGGCAGGAGCGCGCGCAGCGTCTCGGCCGCGTCGCCGACGAGGTTCACCTCCACCGGGTAGCGGATGCCGAGCGCGCCGGGGTCCAGGTCCACCTGCACCGCGCGCACCTTGCCGGGCTCGGGGAGGAACTCGGTGTAGGGAAAGGTGGTCCCCACCATCAGCAGCGTGTCGCACTCCTTCAGCATGCGGTTGCTGGCGTCGGTCCCCAGCCAGCCGGTGGTGCCGGTGACGTAGGGCAGGTCGTCCGGCACGGCGGCCTTGCCCAGCAGCGCCTTGGCGATCCCGGCGCCGAGCGCGTCGGCGGTGGCGACCAGCTCGGCGCGGGCGTCCAGCGCGCCGGCGCCGGCGAGGATGGCCACGCGGCTCCCGGCGTTCAGCACCCCGGCGGCGCGGCGCAGGTCGGCGTCTTCGGGGAGCACGCGGGGGGCGCTGTAGCCGGGGGAGGAGTGCTGCATCCCGTGCTCGTGCGGCGGCTCCTCCACCACGGGCTCTTCCTGCACGTCGTGGGGGATGATGATGGCGGTGACCGTCCGCCGCGCGATCGCGATGCGGATCGCCCGGTCGATCACGTGGCGCGCCTGCTCGGGCGACACGATGGTCTCCACGTAGTCGCGCGCCACGTCGTGCAGGAGCACGCGGAGATCCACCTCCTGCTGCGCCGACGCGCCGAGGCCGGCGGTGGCCTGCTGGCCCACGATGGCGAGCACGGGGCGATGGTCCAGCCGCGCGTCGTACAAGCCGTTGAGCAGGTGGATGGCGCCGGGGCCGCCGGTGGCGAGGCAGACGCCGATCTCGCCCGTGTACTTGCTGTGCGCGGTGGCCATCAGCGCCGCCAGCTCCTCGTGCGCCGTCTGCACGAACTCGACCGGCGGGTCGCCATCCCGGCTCGCCTTCCACAGCGCCTTCAGGATGCCGTTGATCCCATCTCCCGAGTAGCCGAACACCCGCCGCACGCCCCACTCGCGCAGCCGCTCGAGGAGGAATCCGCCCACCGTCTTCTCGTCCTTTGCCATCGCCGCCTCTTCCGTCGATTCCATGCGACCCGCGCCCGTCATCCTGGGAATGCGGGGGATTCAGGGCGGGGCAGCTTTCGTTCCGGCGCGAGGCCAGCGGATGGATGGACGAGCTTCGACCGCAGCTTCCTCCACCAGGCCGGGCCGCTGGTGCTGGTGATCGTCCGCGCGGACACCCCGCCGTTGCCGTGGCTCCGTGCTCCTCCGTGCCACCGGGTCCACCGGTTGCCGTCGAAGCCGGCCAGGCTCCGGCGCTGGCGGAGACTGCGTGGCCGCGAGATACGAATCGAGCCCGCCCCGGATGCGCTCCGGGGCGGGCTCGTTTCGAGAGAGCCGAATGCGTGGCGTCAGTGCACCACGGCCACCGGCGAGCTCCGGTTGGTGGTGGAGGCGTCGCCCAGCTGGCCGTATGCGTTGTACCCCCAGCACCACGTCTGCAGCACGGCATCGAGGCCGCACACGCCCTGCAGTTCGGCGCTGATCTGGAAGAAGGTCACGCCCGACGGCTGCGACACGGCCACCGGCGTGGAGCTGCTGGTGGTGCCGCCATTTCCCAGCCTGCCGTACTGCCCCGAGCCCCAGCAGTACGCCTGCCCCGAACCGTCGACCCCGCACGCCGACGTGCCCGAGACCGTCAGCTGCGCGAAGGTGACGCCGGCGGGCTGTGAGACGGCCACGGGGGTGTTGCTCTTGGTGCTGACGGTGCCGTTCCCCAGCTGGCCGCTGTCGTTGCGCCCCCAGCAGAACGCCGCCCCGGCCGAGGTCAGCCCGCAGCTGTTGCTGGCCTTGGTGGAGATGGAGGCGTAGCTGTACACGCCCTGCGAAACGGCGTGCGGCACCGAGTCACCCGTGGTGGCGCCATAGCCCAGCTGCCCATCGCCGCCGTACCCCCAGCAGTACGCCTGGCCACCCGGCGACAGCGCGCAGGTGTGGCTCCCCGCCGCGGCGATCTGGATGAAGGTGACGCCGGAGGGCATCTGCACCGCCGTGGGGACCAGCTTGCCCTGCTTGCTGTTGGTGCCCAGCTGCCCGCTGCTGTTGTTCCCCCAGCAGTACGCCAGCCCGGCGGAGGTCAGCGCGCAGGTGTGCGACAGCCCCGCGCTGATGGAGGTGAACGACAGCGACTGCTGGTGCACGGCCACGGGGATCAGCGGGATGGTGGCGACGGTGCTGTCGCCCAGGCGCCCATCGGCGTTGTGGCCCCAGCACCACGCCTGCCCCGCGTTGGTCAGGGCGCAGCTGTGGGCGTCGCCGGCGGTGATCTGCGCGTAGCTCTCGCCCTGCTGCCACACCGCCACGGGGACCGACGAGTTGGTGGCCGAGCTGTCGCCCAGCTGCCCGAAGCTGTTGCGGCCCCAGCAGTACGTCTGCCCGGCGGCGGTGAGCCCGCAGGCGTGGTTGTACCCGCCGGCGATCAGCGAGTAGGGGGTGGTGGGCGTCACCGTCGCGCGCGGCGCCAGCGGCGCGCGCGACGAGGGGTTGGAGGGGAGCTCGCTACAGGCGGCGGCGAGGGCGGCCACGGCCGCCAGCAGCGGCGCGGTCCGGGTGAAGAGAGTGTGGTGCATGGGGTGCCTCACGGGTGAGGTGTGGTCCTGCAGGGTCCCACGGTGGGGCATTAAAGTTCGGTCGGAAACGGGGTTGGGTCAACGGAAATGTTGTCCTCATTCGACGTGCATGGAGCGCACACATCCCAGTTGTGGCGCGGGTGTTGGAGAAAGCAGTCGATTGGCCCCCTTCCGTTTCCTGATCCAAAAGGAACGTTTTGTCCAATGGGCGGAGACCGGTGGGCGTCCGCCGCGCACGTGGGGCCGCTACGTCGGCCCTGGATCGTCGTCCACCCATCCCATCGCCGGGCCCTTGAACACGCGGAAGAGGTACCAGAGCGCGGGGAGGAGGAGCGCCATCCCGAAGGGCGTGCTCCAGAGCACGAAGCGCAGCGTGGCATCGGCCGCGGCGGCGGAGCGCACGGTCACGTCGGGGTAGATGAGGTACGGGTGCTGCGCGATCCCCCACCCCGCCAGCAGGCAGGCGGTCTGCGCCACGGTCGCCGCGCGCGCCAGGCGCGGGCGGTTGCGCCAGAGCGCCCACCCGCTCAGCAGCGCGGCCGCCACGCCCGCGGCCACCACCGGCCAGGCGCGCGCGCCCAGCAGCCCGCTCCACAGGTGCGGCGCCCGCGCGCGCAGCAGCGGGAGGACGAGCACCGACATCGCCACCACCGCCGTCCCCGCCCAGAGCGCGCGCCGGCGGAAGTCCGCCCGCAGCTCGCCCTGGGTCTCGTTGGCCAGGTAGACGGCGGCCAGGTAGGCGCACACCGCCAGCGCGAAGCCGCCCATCGCCAGCGACAGCGGCCGCAGCCAGGGCGCCGCGCCGTCGAGCGCCACCACGCCATCGTGGACCCGCACCCCGCCGGCGCTCACCGCGCCCAGGCACATCCCCAGCAGCACGGGGGTGATCACGCTCGCCACGCCGAACACCGCGCCCCACCGCCGCGCCTGCCGCCCCGGCGCTCCCGGCCTGCGGATGCTCTGCGGCGAGTACGCGCGAAAGACGAACGCCGCGCCGCGCAGGATGATCCCCAGCAGCACCAGGTGGAAGGGGGTGAACAGCGCCCGCGAAAGCGCCGCGTACCCCGCCGGAAAGCAGGTGAAGAGGAGGACCACCACGAAGATCAGCCAGACGTGGTTCGCCTCCCACACCGGGCCCATGGCGTGGGCGATGGCGTCGCGCTGCCGGTCGCGCCGGGGGCCGCGGGCGAACGCGTCCCAGATGCCGCCGCCGAAGTCCGCCCCGGCCAGCACCGCGTAGGCGATCAGCGCCACCAGCGCCAGCCCCGCCGCCAGGTCAGCGAGCATGCGCCACCTCCCTCGCGTCCGCGGCGGACCCGGCGGGCGGGGCGCCCGTCGCGAGATGGCGCAGCAGCAGCGCCAGCGCGATCCCCAGCCCCAGGTAGAGCACGCTGAAGCCGAAGAAGGTCGCGGGAACGGAGGGCGCGTCGGTGACACCGTCCGCCGTTTTCATCACCCCCTGGACGATCCACGGCTGGCGGCCCACCTCGGTGACGATCCATCCCGCCTCGAGCGCCACGATCCCCAGCGGCGAGGCGGCCGCCAGCGCGCGCAGCAGCCAGCGGCCAGGGTCGCGCCGCCGCCACCGCGCATGCCAGAACCACGCGCCCACCGCGATCAGCGCCACCCCGCAGCCGATCATCACCTGGAAGGCGAGGTGGGCGACCACCACGTTGGGCCAGAGCTCGCGCGGGAACGCGTCCAGCCCCTTCACCTCCGCGCCCGGATCGGCGAAGGCGAGGAGGGAGAGGAGCCTGGGGATGCGGATGGCGCCGTGGACGGTGCGCGCCTCCACGTCGGGGATGCCGCCGATGATCTCCGCCGCGCCGCGCGTGGTGTGGAAGTGCGCCTCGTACGCGGCCAGCTTCAGTGGCTGGTGGCGCGCGGTGTGATCGGCGCTGAAGTGCCCGGAGAGCGGCTGCAGCGCCGCGGCCGCGGTCGCGACGGCGAGGGCGAGCGAGAGGCCGGCGCGGTGGTAGGGGTCGCGGCGGCCGCGCAGCATCCCCACCGCGTACACGCCGGCGGCGGCGAAGCCCGTGGCGATGTAGCACGACAGGGTGGAGTGCACCGCCATCACCCCCCAGGCGCGGCTCAGGAAGGGCGCGAGCGGCGTCACCCGTGTCGCCTGGCCATCGACCAGCACGAAGCCGGCGGGCTGCTGCATCCACGCGTTGGCGGCCACCACCAGCACGCCGCTGATCATCCCGCTCGCCGCCACCGCCACGCCCGCCAGCAGGTGCGCGCGCGGCGAAAGCTTCTCCCAGCCGTACAGGTACAGCCCCAGGAAGATGGCCTCCAGGAAGAAGGCGTACCCCTCCAGCGCGAACGCCGGGCCGATGATCCCGCCGGCGAACGCCATGAAGCGCGGCCAGAGCAGCCCCAGCTCGAACGAGAGCGCCGTGCCCGACACCGCGCCGATGGCGAAGGCGAGCGCCGTGGCCTTGGCCCACTTGCGCGCCAGGTGCCGGTAGTGCGCGTGGCCGGTGCGCAGCCACAGCGCCTCGGCGATCACCATCAGCAGCGGCATCCCGATCCCCAGCGCCGCGAACACCATGTGGAACGCGAGCGAGACCTCCATCTGCGCCCGTGCCGCCGTCAGCGTCTCCATCGCCCCGTCCCCGTCCGTGGGTGGCGTGCCCCGCATCTCCCCCGGCGTTGATTCTGCCGGGCGGCGGCCGGTGGTGGCGTAGGGCAATCTCCCCATCGCCCGGTCCGGCGACTCCTGAACTTCACACACCCATGCGTGGGAAAAGGGGCGGGCGGAGGGGTCGTGGACGATGCCGCCGATTGCGTGCGGGCGGGTGGCCGAGTACGATCTCGCTGCTGCGCTCGCGCGTGCAGCACGGCGGCGCCTGTCTGGATGAGTGGGCCCGGAGCGCCCAAGCTTCTCTTTCCGACGATGGTTCTCTTTCCGACGATGTGCATCGTGATTCCCCACCGGATCCGTGCGGTCGCCGCGGCGGCCGCGCTGCTGGTGGCCGCCTCGTGCGGCGGCGACGGATCGGGCGTGGTCACCCCCACGCCCGACCCGGGCGAGACCGTGACCAAGCTCACCCTGGTCGGCGGCGGCGGGCAGACGGGCGTGGCCGGGCAGCCGCTTCCGCTTCCCCTGGTGGTGCGCGTGGCCGATGGAAACGACCGGCCGGTGCGGAACGCGGTGGTGAACTTCCTGGCCAAGAGCGGCGGCAGCGCCAACCCCAGCCAGGCTCGCACCGACACCGCCGGGATCGCGCGCTCCGTGTGGACGCTGGGAATGCCGCCGAAGCAGGAGCTGCGCGTCGCCGGCGCGGGCGGCACCGAGCTGGTGGTGGCCGCCACCGCCACGCGGGCGCCCGTTCGCGCCACGCGCGGGTGGTGATGCCGGATTCGCCGCGGGGGTGAGATGGGGACGAAAGGCCGGCCGGGCGCGCTCCCACGAAGCGCGCGCGGCCGGTCTTTTCAGGCGCCGTTCGCCGCCTCGGCCAGCGCGCGGTCGATGGCGGTGTTGAAGACCGCGTCGGGCTGCGCGCCGCTCACGGCGTAGCGGCCGTCGAACACGGCGAAGGGAACGCCGGTGATCCCGGCGCGCGCGGCCAGCTCCTGCGATTCCTCCACCTCGCCGGCGTACTCGTCGCCCGCGAGCATGCGGCGCACCTCGTCCGCGTCCACCCCGGCGGATGCGGCGGCCTGGGCGAGCACCTCGGTGTCGGTCACGTCGCGGCCCTCGGCGAAAAGCGCGGCGTAGATGGCCTCTGCAGCCTCCCACAGGCGGCCGCGGTCCTGCGCCAGCAGCAGCACGCGGTGCGCGTCGCGGGTGTTGGCCGAGCGGGCGATGCGTTCGAAGTCGTACCGCAGCCCCTCGCCGGCGCCCGCGGCGGCCACCTGCGCGAACATCGGCCGGGCGCGCGCCCAGCCGCCGAACTTCTTCTCCACGAACTCGTTCCAGGGCTCGCCCCGGGGCGGCAGCCCGCGCTGCAGCTGGTACGGCCGCCAGCGTACGGTGGCGTCGATCCCGCGCTCCTCCAGCACGCGCTTCAGCCGCCGCTCGCCGATCCAGCACCACGGGCACGCCACGTCCGCGAACAGGTCGATGATCATCGTCTCCATCTCTTCCGCATCTCCAGCTTTGAACGTCGGATTCCATCCATCGGGCACGATCCCGGCAGGCTGATACACCGCGTCCGCGACTCGGTTGAGAGCGCGCCGCGTCGGATGAACGGCGCCGTCTCGCGTCTCATCTACGGACGCCTCCAGTAGGAGATCGGTTACGGAGGATTCGGCCTGGATCGTGCCGCGATCGTTGGCGTGGTCCTACCGAATCCATGGACCGCTTCGCGAGATTGGGATGGGATCGCCGCACCAGCAACCCGCGCCTGGAACCGTGCCCCAGCGTCGTTCGATCCACCCCCTGCGCTCGTCGGCGGCCGTGCTCCTGGCGGCCGCCGTCGCGGCGTGCCACACCATCGCGGTGCCGAGCGCGCCGGGGATGATGGGGACGGGCGCGGTGCGGCGGCTTCCGCTCACCGAGATGCCGGCGCGCGGGCCGGGCGGCGTGTTCGCCGTGGTGCTCACGGGCGACGGCCTCTTTCCCGGGCTGGCGGGCGACGTGGGCCACGCGCTGGCGAACGCGGGGTACCCGGCGGTGGTGTGGAGCAGCATGCGCTACTACCTCCACCCCCGCTCGCCCCAGCAGTCCGCCGCCGACCTGGACCGCGTGATCCGCTGGTACGGGCGGCGGTGGGATCGCCCCGGCGTGGTGCTGGTGGGCTACTCGATGGGCGCCGACGTGCTCCCGTTCATGGTCAACCGCCTGCCGGCGGACACGCGCGCCGCCATCCGCGGCATCGTCCTCCTGGGCGCGGCCGACGACGCGGTGTTCGTCTTCCGCGTGGAGGAGTGGTGGGGCCCCACCAGCGCGCCCACGCTCCCCACGCTGCCCGAGATCCAGCGGCTCTCCATCCGCCCCACCATCTGCGCCTACGGCGTGGGCGACGACGAGGCCGCCTGCGCCGCCTTCGCCGGCTACGTGCGGGTGGTGCGCTTCAACGGCGGCCATCACTTCACCGGCGACACCGGCCGCGTCAAACAGCTCGTCCTCTCCGTCGCCCAGCACGCCGACGACGCGCAGATGAAGGCGTCCGGCAGTGCCGCCACCGGGTCGGCGGACTCTTCATCGATCCGGTAGCAGCGAATCACGCCGGGGGATGAACAGCGCGGACCGGGGCGCGTCGCACCTGATCATCCACTACGACGTACGCCCCCATCCCCCGATGCAGACAGGCGGAGCGCCGGACGATGCCGGTGCTCCGCCTGTCTCTCCCGCGTCCTGATCGATCGCCTGCGTCTCTCAATCGCCGCCACGCAGCGGGCCGGGCGATCCGCGACGGGGGAGAGAAGAACCAGCGCCCTTCTTGTTCTCGACGCCGCCGGCGTCCTCGGCCGGCTTCGGCGGCGCATCGTCGTCATCATCATCCCCGCCGCGGAAGGGCCCGTCCTTGCGGCCGCGAGATCCCACCCCGCTCACGCGGTGAGCGTAGCAGTACATCCCTCCGGGCGAGGCTTCCCGCTCGCAATCACGGCTCACGCACTTTCCCATCGTTCAACTCTCCCGCGTGACCACCAGGACGACCGACACGACGCACATCAACACCACGGCGGCCAGGATCGCGTACTGGGCCACGGCGAGCCACCCGGCCTTCCGGTACACCATCGCGCGGAGATCGCCGGTCACCGGCCGCCAGACCTCGAAACGCTCGAAGTACATGGCCGGCTCGAACGAACGGATCTCCGCCGTCTCTCGCCCGGCCAGGTCCTTCGCCATCCGCTCCTCTTCCTTGCCCGGGGCGGGATCGGTCACGGGGCTCACCCGCAGCGCCATCACCGAGCAGACCACCGTGAGCGTCAGCAGCAGCGCGATTACGATCAGCAGCCACGGCTCGGCGGCGGGTGCACCGGTCTCGAGGTCGCGGATGAAGGTGAACACGCCGCCCAGGAAGATGCCGGCGATGGCCACGGCGCCCTGCGCCTTGGTCTCCAGCATCTTCCAGCGGTCCACCAGCCGCGCGTGCTCGGCCTTGTACTCCGTGAGCACGTCGCGGAGCATCTCGCGGCGGAGCTCCTCGCCGTCGTCGGCCACGGGCGTGGTCTCGGCCATCGCCGGCTACGGCTGCGCGCCGCCGCAGGGGATCTTGCGGTGCTCCTCGCTGAACTTCACGTACCTGGTGGTGGCGGGGAGCTTCACCAGCGACTGCGGGAACACCGCGTCGCGCCCCGAGCACCCGGACGCCAGCATCTTGCGGCGGATGAACACCAGCAGCGTGTCCGTCCGCTCGCCCGTGCCGTCGATCGACACCGTCTCCTCCGCGTTCATCCGCTTGCCGATCGACGCGTACACCATCATGTGCTTCGAGAAGTCGACCCCGGCGGGAACGGGCGGCGGCGTGCAGCCGCGGCGCTCGTCGGTCCAGAACTGCTCCCACTCCTGCTGGTTGTGGAAGATCATCCGCGTGGGCGCCGAATAGCAGTTGCCCGTGCGCGCCGGCGCCTGCAGGCGCGCGTCCGACGAGAGCGCGGTGATCCCGGCGGGGAGCGGCCCGGCGTCGGCATCGCCCCCGCCGTCCTTCTGGCAGGCGGCGAGAGATGCGAGCGCGAGCAGCGCGGCGGCGGTCAGCGAACGGGTCGTCACCGGCACATCTCCGGCAGGGGTGGAAGCGGGTCTCTCACGCACGATGCCCGCAAGATAACGCCCCCCTCGCCACGTGCCGCAAGCCGGGCCTCCGCTCGCCCGGCCCGCCCGCCCGGGTTGGACGGACCCGCCGCGGCCGGTTTCCCGCGGACGCGAATCCGCGCGCCGCGACGGGTTGCGCGGGGCGCCGTTCCCACGGTGGCGGAAACGTGCCGTTCTCTTCCCAAACGGGGGCATCCAGGGCATATTCAACCATTCAAAACGCGACCGGCGGGCGGCGGGTCATCCGCAGCCAACCCATTGTCTCTCATCGCGTTACGCAGAGCATCTCCCCCAGCGGACCCAGCGGCGCCACAGATGTCCTTCGTTCATCTTCACTGCCACTCCGAGTACTCCCTTCTCGACGGCGCCAACCGCATCGGCGACCTGATCAAGAAGGCCAAGGAGTTCGAGCAGCCCGCCATCGCCCTCACCGACCACGGCTGCATGTTCGGCGCGTGGCTCTTCCAGGAGCAGGCCAAGAAGGCCGGCGTCAAGCCGATCGTGGGGATGGAGGCGTACGTGGCCCCCAACAGCCGGCTGGACCGCGGCAAGGTGAAGGGGGAGAAGGGCTATTACCACCTGGTGCTGCTGGCGCGCGACTACCAGGGGTACAAGAACCTCAGCAAGCTCACCTCCATCGGCTACACCGAGGGGTTCTACGGCAAGCCGCGCATCGACCGCGAGGTGCTGGCCCGGCATGGCGAGGGGATCATCGTCACCAGCGCCTGCCTGGCGGGCGAGGTGGCGCAGCACCTGATGGAGGACCGCTGGGAGGCGGCGCGCGAGGCGGTGGCGTGGCACCAGGAGGTGTTCCGCGACCGCTACTACCTGGAGGTGCAGGGGCACGACAGCGACGGACAGAGCGAGCTGAACCGCCGCATCCTCACGCTGGCCGGCGAGATGTCGGTCCCCGTGGTCGCCACCAACGACGCGCACTTCCTCCGCGCCGGCGACCACCAGGCGCACGACGTCCTCCTCTGCATCGGCCTGGGGAAGGACTTCAGCGACCCCAACCGGATGAAGTACGACGGGCAGCTGTACTTCAAGAACAGCGACGAGATGCGCGAGCGCTTCCCCGGCCGCCCCGACGTGCTGGAGAACACGCTCCGGATCGCCGACGAGTGCAACTGGAGCTATCCCAAGGGCTACCACGTTCCCGCCTTCCCCACGCAGGAAGAGGGGTACGCCAGCGAGGACGAGATGCTGCGCGCCTGGGTGTGGAGCGGCGCGCTCGGCCACTACGCGGCGAAGGGGACGGCGGCGGACGCCGATCCCCGGGCGGTGCTCACGCAGGAGATCGTGGACCGGGTGGAGTACGAGCTCGACGTGATCACCAAGCTCGGCTACTCGGGGTACTTCCTGATCACCGCCGACTTCATCCGCTGGGCGCGCCAGCACGACATCCCCGTGGGCCCGGGCCGCGGCTCGGCGGCGGGGAGCATCGTGGCGTACTGCATGGGGATCACCGACTGCTGCCCGATCAAGTTCGACCTCCTCTTCGAACGCTTCCTGAACCCCGAGCGCGTGTCGATGCCCGACATCGACGTCGACTTCTGCTTCGAGCGGCGCGGCGAGGTGATCGAGTACGTGCGCGAGAAGTACGGGCGTGACGCGGTGGGCCAGATCATCACCTTCGGGACGATGAAGAGCCGCGCCGTGGTCAAGGACGTGGGCCGCACCCTGGGCTTCCTCCCCGCCGAGACCGACCGGCTGGCCAAGCTGATCCCCAACGCGCCCAACTACTCGCTCACCGTGGACGAGGCGCGCGAGAAGATCCCCGAGGTCAAGGAGCTGTACGAGAAGGACGACCGCTACCGCCAGCTGCTGGACTACTCCTCCACCCTCGAGGGGCTGAGCCGCCACTCGTCGGTGCACGCCGCAGGCGTGGTGATCGCGCCGGGGCCGCTGGACGAGTACGTGCCGATCTGCACGCAGAGCAGCAAGGGCTCGGGCGGCGGCAACGGCGAGTCGATCATCGTCACGCAGTACGACATGACCTGCCTGGAAAAGGCCGGCATGCTGAAGATGGACTTCCTGGGGCTCAAGACCCTCACCGTGATCTACGACGCGGTGGCGGCGATCAAGGCCCGGCACGGCGCGCTGCGGCACCCCAAGACGGGGCAGGAGTACCTTCGCGCCGAAGACATCGAGCTGGACGACCCCGAGGTGTACGCCATGCTGGCGCGTGGCGGCACCGCCGGCGTGTTCCAGTTCGAATCGGCGCTGGCCACCGAGAAGCTCCGGCAGATGAAGGCCGACCGCTTCGACGACCTGGTGGCCGCCAACGCCCTTCTCCGCCCCGGCCCGCTGGACATGGGGATGGACATGGTGTACATCCGCCGCAAGCTGGGGCAGGAGCCGGTGAAGTACCCCTTCCCCGTGCTGGAGCAGGTGCTGGAGCCCACCTACGGCGTGATCGTGTACCAGGAGCAGGTGATGCGCATCGCGCAGATCCTGGCCGGCCTCTCGCTCGCCGAGGCCGACGTGCTGCGCAAGGCGGTGGGGAAGAAGGACGCCGACCTGATCGCCAAGGAGCTCGGCAAGTTCGTGGAGAAGGCGGTGGAGAAGGGGCACGACCGCAAGGCGATCCAGGACCTCTCCGACCAGATCGAGGCGTTCGGCCGCTACGGCTTCAACAAGTCGCACTCGGCCGCGTACTCGCTGGTCGCCTACCAGACGGCGTGGCTCAAGTGCCACTACCCGGCCGAGTTCATGGCCGCGCTGATGTCGTCGGTGGTCGACAAGACCGACGACGTGGTGGCGTACATCGCCCACTGCCGCGAGATGCACCGCTACCTGCCGCGCATCCCGCGCGAGGGGATCGAGGTGCTGGCGCCGCACGTGAACGAGTCCAACTGGAAGTTCACCGTGGTGGGCGAGGGCGTGGGGCAGATCCGCTTCGGGCTGGGCGCCATCCGCGGGGTGGGCGAGGGGGCGGTGCGCTCGATCCTGGCGGCGCGGTTGGCCGAGGGGCGCTTCAAGAACCTGTTCGACTTCCTCACCCGCATCGACCTGCGGCTGTGCAACAAGCGCGTGAACGAGGCGCTGATCTGCGCCGGCGCGCTCGACGGCTTCGACGACGGGGGCGAGCGCAACCAGCTCCTGGCCGGGCTCGACGCCGCCTTCAACGCCGCGCAGAGCGTGCAGAAGGAGCGCGACAGCGCGCAGGACTCGCTCTTCGGCGACCTGCTGGGCGGCGGCGAGGGCGGCACCGCGCTGGTCTCGGCGCCCGCGCTGCCCAAGGTGGAGAAGTGGCCCGAGAGCGAGCGGCTGGCGCGCGAGAAGGAGATCCTGGGCTTCTTCATCAGCGGCCACCCGCTCAACCGCTACCGCGAAGACGTGGCACTGTTCGAGACGCGCACCAACACGGTGAGCCTCAAGTCGCAGAAGGACCACAAGGTGGAGATCGCCTGCGTGGTGACCGAGGCGGCGCGGCAGATCAGCAAGAAGGACGGGAGCGAGTGGGGGCGCATCACCGTGGAGGACTTCCACGGCACCGCCACCGTCCTTGCGTTCGGCGACTCGTGGGCTAAATACAAGGACGTTCTCAAGCAGGACGCCGCCGTGGTGATCCGCGGCGCGGTGAGCAACCGGGAGCGCGACGACGAAGACCCGCCGCTCTTCCTGGACTCGGCCGTGCCGCTCGACGGCGTGCGCGAGAGCGGCGACGTGGGCGTGGTGATCGAGATCGGCTCCAGCGGGCCCGACCCGCGCGCCATCGAGAGCGCCAAGAGCCTGATCGCCGCCCACGCCGGCGGCGGCCCGGTGATCATCGTGTGGAAGAACGGCGGGAGCGAGGAGACGAAGCTGCGCTCCCGGTCGCTGAAGGTGACGCCCAGGGACGACGTGGTGGAGAAGCTGCGCGAGTGCCTGGGCGACGACCGCGTGCGCCTGCACCGCGACCCGCCGCCGCTGGGGATGGTCCCCCAGCGCGACGAGCCCTGGCGCAACCGCCGCCCCCGCGCCGGCGCCTCGTCGTCCGACGAGTAGCGGTCGCGCCGTCTTCCGTCGTCCGATGACCACCGGCGAGGGGAGACACGGAGGAAGTGCCGGACCGCGTGAGGGATGCGCGCCCGGAGGGCCGGGACGGCGCCGCGCGTGCGCAGTTGCCGAGGGTCCGCGCGGACGCATGGCGCGGCGGTGGCCCGGCGCGGTTGGGCATGGTTGTATCGTGCCCTACCGCGCGCGCAGCCCGGCCCGGAGCGCAGCGGAGGGACACGCCCGGATCCCGCGCCGTTCCGCCCCGGTCCGGGAAGCGGTGGCCGGCGGCGAGCGGGCCCTGCCGCACCGATCGCCGCACCTGGTGTATCAATCCCTTCGGCCCGCGGCTTGGGGCCGGGTGAACGACTGACTGAACGCGCTTCCGCGCCGCGGAAGCCTGCAGGGGAAGACCGATTTGGCTACGGTTGCACACCTGGATTTCGAGCGCGTGATCGCGGAGGTCGAGGAGCAGATCGAAACGCTCCGCGGCCTGGCGCGCGAACGCGGGATGGACGTGAGCGCCGAGCTGCGCTCGCTCGAGCGCAAGCTGCACGGGCTGAAGCAGGACACCTTTCGCAACCTGGCGCCGATCGAGCGCGTGCAGGTGGCCCGCCACCCGCGCCGGCCCTACACGCTGGACTACGTGGAGATGATCTTCGCCGACTGGGTGGAGCTCCACGGCGACCGGCAATTCAAGGACGACGCCTCGATCGTGTGCGGGTGGGCGCGGCTGAACGGCGAGTCGGTGATGGTGATCGGCCACCAGAAGGGCCGCGACATGAAGGAGAACCTGCGCCGCAACTTCGGGATGCCGCACCCCGAGGGGTACCGCAAGGCGCTGCGCTTCATGCAGCTGGCCGAGAAGTTCGGCCGCCCGGTGATCACCCTGATCGACACCCCGGGAGCGTACCCCGGGATCGGCGCCGAGGAGCGCGGGCAGGCCGAGGCGATCGCCCGCAACCTGCGCGAGATGGCGGCGCTGAAGGTGCCCACCGTGGCGGTGGTGATCGGCGAGGGCGGCTCGGGCGGGGCGCTGGCCGTGGGCGTGGCCGACCGGGTGCTGATGCTGGAGAACAGCGTCTATTCGGTGATCAGCCCCGAGGGGTGCGCCGCCATCCTGTGGAAGGACGCCAGCAACCGCGACAAGGCCGCGCGCGCCATGCGCATGACCGCGGGCGACCTGAAGCAGCTGGCCGTGATCGACGACGTGATCCCCGAGCCTCCCGGCGGCGCGCACAGCGACTGGGAGGAGACCGGCGCCAACGTGAGGGAGGCGCTGCTGAAGCACCTGGGCGAGCTGAAGGCGCTGGAGGTGAAGGAGCTGCGCCAGAAGCGCCTGGAGAAGTACCTGGGGATGGGCCAGTGGCGCAGCGGCCGCTGACCGTCGCCGGCATGTTCCCGATCGTTCCGATCCAATGACCGTTCCACGCCTCCTTCCGGGGAGGCGCGTGAGCATAAAGCAGTGAGGAGGGTACCGGTGCTCGAGCTCCCGGTGATCCAGCCTCTCTCCGGCCCCGACGCGACCGTCGCCTTCCTGGTGGAGGTGGCGTTCAAGGGGACGCGCAGAGGGTTCTACACCTCGCCCGACGTGACGCTGAAGGCGGGCGAGTGGGTGGTGGTGGAGGTGGAGCGCGGCCGCGACGTGGGCCGCGTGAAGAGCGTGGGCGGGGTCGCGCGCCGCAAGTGCGGCGGCGAGACGCCCGACGCCACCCCCATCCTGCGCCGCGCCGACGACGGCGAGGTGACGCAGCTGCACACCCTGCGGGTGGACGAGGAGCGCGTGCGCCGCAAGACGCGCGAGCTGGTGGAGCAGCACAACCTGAAGATGAAGGTCAGCGACAGCGAGTGGCAGTGGGACCGGAACAAGCTGACCATCTACTTCACCGCCGAGCGCCGGGTGGACTTCCGCCAGCTGGTGCGTGACCTGGCGCGCACCTTCCGCACCCGCATCGAGCTGAAGCAGATCGGCGTGCGCGACGAGGCGGCGCAGCTGGGCGGCGTGGGCCGCTGCGGGCGCCAGCTCTGCTGCGCCACCTGGCTGCGCGAGATCAAGCCGATCTCGCTGCAGCTGGCCAAGGACCAGAACCTGTCGCTGAACCCGCAGCAGATCTCCGGCACCTGCGGCCGCCTGATGTGCTGCCTGACGTACGAGCACGACGCGTATCTCGCCGCGCGCAAGCGCTTTCCGCGCGAGGGGAAGACGCTGCGCACCGTGGTGGGGACCGAGAAGGTGGTCTCGATCGACATCTTCCGGAACCTGGTGACGCTGCAGGACGAGAACCGGCAGCGCCGCACGGTGGAGCTGGAGCAGCTCAAGGCCGAGACCGTGGTCGCCCCCGCGGGCGAGCGCCCGGCCGCGCAGCCGCAGCCGCCGCAGCCGCGCCCCAGCCTCCCGACGCCGCAGTCGCCCCAGCGCCCGCCGCGCCGCCCCCGCCGCCCGCCCGAGACGAAGCCCGAGTGATGAGCCGGTTCTACATCACCACCGCCATCGACTACGCGAACGGCGACCCCCACCAGGGGCACGCGTACGAGAAGATCGGCGCCGACGCCATCGCCCGGTACCACCGGCTGCTGGGCGACGACGTCCGCTTCTGCATGGGGATGGACGAGCACGGGCAGAAGGTGGCCCAGGCGGCGGCGGCGAACGGGATCGAACCGCAGGAGCAGGTCGACCGCATCGCCGCGCGCTTCGAGCGGATGTGGTCGCGCCTGGAGGTGAGCAACGACCGCTGGATCCGCACCACGCAGCCGCACCACAAGCGCGGCGTGAAGGCGCTGATCGAGCGCATCCACCAGCGGAACCCCGACGACTTCTACGAGAAGACGTACGAGGGATGGTACTGCGTCGGCTGCGAGCTGTTCAAGCGCGAGGGCGAGATCGTGGACGGGCACTGCGTGCTCCACCCCACGCGCGAGCTGCAGTGGACCGAGGAGCGCAACTGGTTCTTCCGCCTGTCGAAGTACCAGGACTTCCTCCGCGCCCACTTCGGCGCGCACCCGGACTTCCTGCGCCCCGAGGCGCGCCGCAACGAGATGCTGGCGCTGCTCGACTCGGGGCTCGAGGACATCTCCATCACCCGCGCGCGCCTCTCGTGGGCGATCCCCTTTCCGATCCAGGGGACCGACGGCGAGACGCAGGGGACGTGGGTGTGGTTCGACGCGCTCCCCAACTACCTGACCGACACCGGCTATCCGGACGAGGGATGGGAGGCGTGGTGGCCGGCGCAGCTGCACGTGGTGGGCAAGGACATCGTGCGCCTGCACTCCATCATCTGGCCGGCGATGCTGCAGGCGGCCGGGCTTCCGCTCCCCGAAGGGGTGTGGGGGCACGGCTTCGTGCTGCTGGGCGGCGAGCGCTTCAGCAAGAGCAGCGGCGTGGGGCTGGACCTGGAAGAGGCGATCGACCGCTACGGCCCCGACGCCTTCCGCTACTTCCTGCTGCGCGAGGTGCCGTGGGACGGTGACGGCAACTTCAGCTGGGAGCGCTTCGCCGAGCGCTATACGGCCGAGCTGGCGAACGCGGTCGGCAACCTGGCCAGCCGCACGCTGTCGATGGTGGCCCGGTACCGTGACGGCGAGACGCCCACGGTGGAGGTGCGTCCCGACGCGGCGGTGGACCAGGCGCTGGCCGAGTACCAGCGCGAGTTCGGCGCGCTGATGCTGCACCGCGCCAGTGAGGCGGCGATGGGGCTGGTGCGCCACGCCAACGCCTTCGTGGCCGACACGGCGCCGTGGGCGATGGCCAAGGACCCCGGCCGCGCCGGCGAGCTGGATGCCACCCTCCACGCGATGGTTCGCTCCGTGGCGGTGATGGCGGTGCTCCTCTTCCCCTTCATGCCCGTGAAGATGGAAGAGCTGTGGCGCCGCGTGGCCGGCGAGCGCCCGATGCCCCGCATCGGCGAGCTCGCCACGCTGGACGTGTCCGGCTGGCGCGTCGCTCCCGGCGACCCGCTCTTCCCGCGGCCCGAGCCGGCGAAGGCGACGGCCTGAAGCACGCCGCGTCTTCCGTCGTCCCATCGTGAACGGGACGGCGGAAGACGCTTCCTTCCTCGTTTCATCCTCACCCTCCCGACCGAGTCCACCCCATGGCGTTGTATCCTTGCCGCGAGTGCCACCGCCAGGTGAGCACCGAAGCGCCTTTTTGTCCGAGCTGCGGAGTTCCCGAGCCCACGCGGGGGATGGCTCCCGCGCCTGTCCATCGCCAGCCGGCGGCCGGACCCACCATCGCCCCACCCTCGCCCCTGCGGCCCGCACCGCCGCCGTACCCGTCGCGTCCCGTTGCCGCACCAGGCGCGCCGGCGACGAAATCCGGCGCCGGCTGGCCTACGCTGGGATTGATCGGCACGGGTGTGGTGTTCGTCGGGATCATGGTCGCCGGGGGCGGGGCGAAAGGAAGCGGCAGCAACGGAGGCATCGGCAACGGTTTCGCCCCGAGCGGCACGTCCAGCGACGCCACCGCTCGCGCGAACGACAGCACGGAAGCAGGGGCGATTCGCGCGCACCTCGCCTCGGCCACCAGGGCCGAGCTCGCGCGCCTGGACGGCCTGGACCACAAGTGGCGGTTCGCGCACGATTCCGCGACTCACGCCCGCGCGACGGCCGCCCTGCTCGATTCGATCGAATCGCTGCTGCGCGCCTCGGCGCCCGACGCGGCCAGGGCGGTGCTGAACGACCTCGAGCAGCCGCTGACGCCGGCGCAGACGGAACGCAGGACCGTGCTCGAGGAGCGAGCCCGCGCGCGCGCGGACGCGGCGGCGCGCGCGGCCCAGGCCGCATCCGAGAACGCGGCGGACGCGCAGAAGTGGAGCTATTCCGCCACCACCGACGAGATGACCGGCCGCACGTCGCGCATGGCCATGATCGAATCGGAGAACACGGTCAGCTTCGGCTTTCCGTACGAGGGCGCGCAGCACGGCCACCTCGTGATCCGCAACCATCCCAGCTTCGGGCGCGACGTCATCCTCCAGATCGAGCAGGGGCAGGTCCTTTGTCCCAGCTACGAGGACTGCACGATCCGCGTTCGCTTCGACGATGGCGCGCCGGAACGGTGGACCGCGGCGGGCGCGGCCGATCACAGCACCACGTCGGTGTTCATCCGCGCCTCCACGCGCTTCGTGCAGCGGATGAGAGCGGCGAAGGTCGTCCGCATCGCGGTGCCCGTGTACCAGGAGGGCCAGCCGGCGTTCGAGTTCCGGGTCGGCGGCTTCGACAACCAGCGGTATACCACGGGTTCGTAGGCCGGCCGGGTACCCACTCTCCACGTCGCGCGGAGGTGAGGGTCGCGAGGAGTTGGCCGTTCCTGGATTGGCGGGGTATCAATCCCTGGCGTACCGTTTTCGGGGGATCGTTCCCGCGCGCGCACCCTGTGCGGCGTGGGGTCCTGCCAAGCGAGAGATGCGCCTCGTATCGCATGGAGGTGGTCGATGGAAGCACGTGAAAACCGCAGCGCGCGGGTGGCCCAGGCCGCCCGGGAGATCGGGACCGAGCTTCGCAAGCAGGCGCGGAAGAGCTGGCAGGGCGTGCGGACGGCCGAGCGCAACGAGGGGAACCGCCACGTGTGGCGCTTCCGTTCGCCCAGGGACGGCAGCGACCGCTTCCTCCACCTCTCCCATCGCGAGATGGTGCAGGGCGATTCGGCCAGCCTTCTCCGCCAGCTGGAGGCCGCGCAGTGGACCGAGCGCCTCAGCGGCAGCGAGAACGCGATGATCCTCTCCGGGGGTGGCCTGCAGGCGTACCCGGTGAACTGAACCACGCCGGTTCGGCACGGAGATGGGAAAGGGGACCAGGCCAGCCGGCCGGGTCCCCTTCTTCACGTCCATCGGTGGCTGGCCCGCGGTTCGATCGCCGGGCCGATTGCGCGCGCCACCGGGCGGCACCTGGCGTGAGGGGGAGCCGTGGATCACCGTTGACAAAAATATTTGTCAAGGATATTCTCGATCCCATGATCGACATCCAAGTCATCGATGACCCGGCGGCGGCGACGGTGGCCCTGGAGCCGGTGCGCAACCGGCTCCTCGCCGAGCTGGCGGCGCCCGCCTCGGCGGCGACGCTGGCGGCGCGTGTCGGCCTGGCGCGACAGAAGGTCAACTACCACCTGCACGCGCTGGAGGCGCACGGGCTGGTGCGGCTGGCCGAGGAGCGGATGTGGGGCGGCCTGAAGGAACGGCTGCTGGTCGCGACGGCCGCCTCGTACGTGGTGTCGCCGAGCGCGCTGGGCCCGGTGGCCGTCGACCCGGACCGCGAGGTGGACCGGCTCTCCGCCAGCTACCTGATCGCCCTGGGCGCGCGGATCGTCCGCGAGGTGGGGGGCCTGGTCCGCCGCGCGAGCGAATCGGGGAAGCGCCTGGCGACGCTGGCGGTGGACACCGAGGTCCGCTTCCGGTCGCCGGAAGACCGGGCGGCGTTCAGCCGCGAGCTCACCGAGGCCATCACGACGCTCGTTTCCAGGTACCACGACGAATCCGCCCCCGGCGGCCGCCCGCATCGCCTGGTGGTCGTGGCGCACCCCCTCCCCCAGCAATTCGAACCCAAGGAGCCGTCATGAGCGTGAAGGTGGAAAGTTCCGGACGCCGATCGATCCAGGTCGAAGTCGAGGTTCCCGGCACGCCCGAGGAGGTGTGGCAGGCCATCGCCACCGGCCCGGGGATCTCGTCCTGGTTCGCGCCGGCCGAGATCGAGGAGCGCGACGGGAAGCCGGTGGCGCTGGCGATGAACTTCGGGCCGGGGATGGAGTCCCGCTCGGTGGTGACGGCGTGGGATGCGCCGCGGGCGTTCACCAGCGAGGCGGACGGCTGGTTCCCCGGCTCGCCCCCCGTGGCGACCGAGTGGAGCGTGGAGGCGCGGGCGGGCGGCGTCTGCGTCGTGCGGGTGGTGCAGAGCCTCTTCGCCAGCACCGATGACTGGGACGACCAGCTGATCGGCACGGAAGCCGGGATCCCCGGCGCCCTCCACATCCTGCGCATGTACCTCGCGCACTTCCGCGGCCAGCCCTCCTCGTTCATGCAGTTCATGGCGCCCATCGAGGGGACGCCGGCGGACGCGTGGGCGGCGCTCACCGAGGCGCTGGGGTTCGGCGGCGCGGGCGATGGGGAGGGGTGGGCGGTTCCGGCGGGCGTTCCGGCGCTGGGCGGCGTGGTGGAGCACGTGGAGGAGAGCCCGCCCGGCGCCCTGCTGCGGCTGGACCAGCCGGGGCCGGGCATCGCCGCCCTGTTCACGATGGACTTCGGCGGCCCGGTGATGGCCACGTTCAGCTTCTACCTCTACGGCGACCGCGCCGCCGAGACCGTCGCCCGTGAAACGCCGCGGTGGAAGGCGTGGATCCAGGAGCGCTTCCCGGCGCCGGCGGAGGTGGGCGCGAGCGAATGACGGCGTGCCGCGGAGGTTCTTTCCCGCGGGTCATCCCCCATCAGCGACCCTCCCCCACATCCGGGGGAGGGTTCGGCCACCCCAGAGCTCGGAGCCCCGGTTGAGAACGCTCAAGATCATCGAACACATCTCGCTGGACGGCGTGATGCAGGTCTCTGGCGACGACGGCGACTTCCCTTACGCCGACTGGACCGCGCCCTACCGGACTCCCGAGGGGCGTGACGCGGTCATGGCCGCGCATGGCGAGCGCTGCGACCTGCTCCTTGGCCGCCGCACCTACGACGCCTGGTCGGGCTACTGGCCCACGGCGCCCGCGAGCCCCATCGCGGATCTGCTGAATGGGGCCACGAAATACGTCGTGACCCACCGCCCGGAGAGTCTCGAGTGGGGTCCGTTCGAGGGGCTGGGACCCGACGTGGTCGAGGACATTCGCCGCATCAAGTCGCACGACGGCCCCGGCCTCGTCCTCTCCGGCAGCTCCACGCTGACATCCCTGGTGCTCGAACATGGCCTCGCGGACGAAGCCGTGCTGATCGTCTATCCGGCCCTGCTGGGCACGGGAAAGCGGTTCTTCGCGGAAGGAACCCCGGCACGCTCGCTCGAGTTCGTCGGATCGACGGCCACGACGACCGGCGTGCTCCTCAACCGCTACAAGGTCGCTGGCCCATTGAAGACCGGATGAAGTTCGGGCCCCTGGGGATCGTGGCGATCGCGGGAACGCGGTCTCGGTGGATGTCGTGCCAGGGACGGCCGAGGCGGGAGGAGACACGAGTCGCCCGCGGCTGGGCGAGAGAGGAGATGGATACGGCGACTCGACGTTCGAGCTGGACGGGAGCGAACGGAGCGGCAGCCGCGGGGGATCACCCGCGGCTGCCGCGTTGCGCGCCCATCGGCGTGGCGATCCACGGCGACGGGAGGACGGAGGGCGGCGTCCCCGGAATCATGGACGCCCCCGCATCCCCCGCGGCCGGATCGTCAGGCCGCGGGCGGCTCTCCGAGAGGCCGGGCGGTGAACAGCTCGGCCGGGGAGAGGGCACCCACGCCCTGGGCATCGCCCGTGACGAGGCGGCGGTGGTAGCTCACCTGTCCAAGGTGATAGCCGAGGTGCACCGCCAGGTGGAGCAACAGGTCGGACGTGCCGATGTAGTAGCCGCGGATCGGCTCCGGGTACGGCTCGGCGAGCCGCGCCTCCGTCAGGCGCGGCAGTGTCGCCTCGATCGCGGCCTCGGCCTCCGCGATCTCGGCGAGGAGCTGCTGGCGCGGGAGTCCGCGCGCGGAGAACTCCAGATCGCGGTCGCGAACGTAGCTGCCGCCGCCCAGCACGCTGCCCACGTAGTGGCGCAGGTTGCCGGCCAGGTGCAGGGTGAGCGTGCCGGCTGAGTTCGGCAGGCCGGGTGGCTGCGCCCAGATCAGGCTCTCGTCCGCATATGCCTCCACCTCCAGGCGCAGGCTGCGAAGGTCACGCAGGAGGAAATGCTCGATCAGCAGCGCGAGGTTCGACGACGACATGCGATGGACTCCGAGGAAGAAGCGCAGGACCCGGCACCTGTCCTGCCGGGCCGATCTCTAGAACTGCCCGCCCGGCTCGTGCTCGATCCGCGATTCGGTTCCGTCGCTGAAGATGATTCGGTCACCGATCGCCCAATCCTCGCCATCGAAGTTGCCGTGCCCGAGGATCTCCGCGAGAACCTCTTCGCCGCGGATAGACCGAACGGCACCGGAGTTCGGGACCACGAGCGGCCTGGCGGCCTACGGGAGTTGCAGCGGACGATCCACGGTCGTGACCCAGCGTGCCGGTGCGTGGGTGCCCTGGCGCAGGAGGAGGTTCATCTGCGCGGTGTGATGCTGCACGTGCCGCAGGTTGTTCACGATGATCTCTCCGAAGCCGAGCCGGAGCCACGGGAACTCGCAGATCTCCGCCGCTTTCTCGTCCGTAAGCACGGCCAGGGTGGCGCGGCACTTCTCGCGGCAGTGCGCCAGATACGCGATCAGCTCCGCCTTCGTGTACGCCTGGTCTGGCAGCAGACCGGCGGGATCCAGCTCATCCAGCCCGAACGGCTCCGGTGGAGAGAAGCTGTCCAGCGAGCCCGAGAAATAGCAGTCGAGGAAGAAGAGGGTGTGGAACCCCAGGTACCAGAATCCCACCACCCCACTCTCGTTCCAGCGGGGCTTGCCGGGCTCGCACCAGAGCGCGTCCGGGCACGTCTGGATGGCGGCCTCGAGCATGTCGAGCGCGGCGCTGTACTGCCGCCACAGGATGTCGTTCCACATGTCGTCGGCTTCAACTCTCGTCACGGATCGCGGATGGGGAGAATCGTAACTTCCCCGCTCACGTACCGCACGGGTCGCGCGGCCGGTGCGCGCGGCTTGTAGACCAGCACCTCGGGTATGATTGAACGAGTCTGCCGAGATGGGATCGCCAGGAGAAGGGAGGATTATGCGAACGTGGCTGCGGAGGGCCCGCGGGGCGATCGGGATGGGCTTCACCTGGGGCGTGGTGTGGTCGGCCGCGGGCGTCTTCCTGCGGTGGGTGTTTGGCGTCGATTCCGACCTTCCGCTTCCGCTCCTCCTGGGTGGGCTCGGCTTCATCGCCGGGATCACCTTCTCCGGGCTTCTCGCGTTGGCGGAGGGCCGCCGCCGGCTCGATCGGATCTCGCTTCCGCGCTCCGCGGCGTGGGGGGCGATGGCCGGCGTCCTGCTCTCGGTCCCGTTCGTCGGGGGTGCCTCCCCTGGATGGGGCGAGATGCTGGCGACTTCCGCGGTGTTCGCCGTTTCGAGCGCGATCTGCGCCTCTGGCTCGCTCGCGCTGGCCAGGCGGCCGGTGCGTCGGGGATTACCCGAGCACCGCGCAGATACGACCGGCACCGCCAACCAGGAGAGGAGGAGAGTGCGGGCACGCGGCGACTAGCGTTCGGGGTTCGCCCGAGTCCGCGGCGGTGTGGGTGTCGCTGATCGGTGCGAACGCGAGCTTCGCTGCGGCGCTCTCGCACGAAGTCTTGAACCCACGGCGCGCTGGCCCGCTCCGTCACCTGCGATAGGCTGTCCGGCGGGCCGGGCCGGGGCGTGCCCCTTCCCTGCCCCGTGCGCCCCGGCTGCCGTGCGCGCCTCGCGCGGCTGATCACGCGTGTCCGAAGCGGGTGAGCACGAGCGTGAGCAGCACCGCGTACACAAGGACCGCCCCGACCACCCACCGCCGGTACGCCGCGGCCGACCAGCGGCCCGTGCGCACGAAGCTGTACGGCGCGAGCACGAGGCTGAACAGTCCGATCGTAAGGATCACGATGCTCGTCATGCTGATCACCACCCAACGTCACGAGGGTTGGTAGCGCGGGGCCCGCTCGAGAGCGTACGCGGTGCCATGTGGAATCGCCGCTTACGGATGCAGACGCAGGGCAGCGTCGTTACGCCTCGAGATCGGTTAGTGGTGGCAGCGGCTTGATCTCGTCCCCGCTTGCACGCACGACGCGGGCGAGAATGTCGTCGGGCAGATCCCCTCGAGACAGCCATACGCAGCCGAGTGCCCATCGGAAACGTGAGTCACGGCTCGCTTCTGCCTCGATCTCGCCGATGAGCTCAGCACCATGGCGATGAACCAGGTCCTCCAGCGGTCCGGCTGCGAAAAAACCGAGATCATCGTCCGATGAGGTTCGAAGCAGCTCCAGCACGAGACGCCAGGCAGCCAGTGCAGGGCCATTCCGGATGACGTCCTCGAACGCATCGTGCGCTGCCTCCTCGCTGCTATCCGCATCGGGGTTCGTACCATCGTTCTCGGCAAGACGCTTCCTGAAGCTGCGGTAGGCCTCTACCACGGTGTGGCGCGCAAGCGGTCCAACGCGAGTGTTGATGATCGTGGTCATGCCGAGTCACGGTTGGCCGCCGATACCAGGTTCAGCCGCGTTTGGCTGAGCGGAACGATGGGACTGCACCGTCACCTGGGCCCGCCGGCTGCAATGCCTGGTTCGGCGGCATCAGCCGGACTGCGGGGCGTCTTATCAGTCCTCGAACACCGGCGGCGCAATGACGTAGTCGGCGCCCGGACGGAGCGGCGGCGCCTGATCATCCGCAGGCTCCAGTCGCTGCGTGACGCCGGTGCGATACGTCTCGCGGCCACAGCGCGGACACCGCTGCTCGTCTACGGCAGGCAGCAACCGATCGCCCGTCCCGGTGGGGTGACGCTCGGCCGTCCGCTCGTACGCGGCCTCGATCATCCAGCCGCCCCAGCCACAGCTCTCCTGCTCCACAGCGCAGACCGCGTAGGACAGCCAGACGTAGTCCGGACGCGGCACATCTGTCTCGGTGAGCTCGATGAGGTGGCGGAACTTGCGGGGAAAGGCCATAAGGCGAGTGGGTACGTTTGGGTCGGAGGTGCGTGTTGCGGCCGAACGCCTCAAGAGTCAGGCGTGCGGAGCCGGCGCGCAAGACGTTTCATCTCGCCCGAAAGCGTACAGGGCCCGCATCCGCTGCAGCCGATTGCCAGGCCGTGTCTGCGCTCGAGTTCATCGCGCGGTGCGGGTCCAGGCCGTCGCTCCGCCAGAGCCGGTGGCCGCGTGGCGGTGATGGCCGCCGCGGCGGTGCTGGCCGATACCGCAGTGCCGCGCGGGCGCCGCGGGGCCGGGATTAGGTCAGGGGCCGCAGTACCGCTCACCCGTGCAGGAGGCGGGCACGAACACGTCGCGAACGATCTCCCATCCACCCGCACGGTACCGCCAGACTACGAAGTAGGTGCCCCGCAACTCGGTGGGCTCGCCCGATTCCAGCCACGTCTCTCGCCAGTACCCATACTCCGACGCGAGTTCGCCCGACCGGCTCACCTCCACCCGCTCGGGGGTGTAGACGAAGGTGAAGGCGGGGCGGCGGGCGAACTGCCGGGCCAGTCCGCCGACGTAGCGATCCGGCCCCATGCTGACGAAGAGGTGGTTGGTCTGCACCACGCTGTCGGCCAGCAGTCGCCGGACGGCGGCAGTGTCGTGCCTGGCAACCGCGGCGTTCCACCGTACCCGCGCCGCGCGGACGGCCGCCGCTCGGGGCGCGGACGCGCGTGCGGTGACGGAGTTGGCGGCGCATCCCGCCGTGGAGGCAGTCACCAGCAGCCAGGCGATCAGGGTGAATCGCCGCTGGTGGGAGGTGCGCGGTCCGGACGGCGAGCGGGTGTGCCTCACGATGTACCGAAAGGGCGAGAGAGAGGTGGTGCGGCGCCTCGCCGCCTGAGCCAGACCCAGCGACACACACCGCAGCCGCGGGACGCGTTACCTGCTGCCGCGATGCTTGCCCGGCGGCCTGCCCCTCCCAAGCGTCAGCGGTGCCGGGCCGGCGCGCAAGCCTCTCGTTCCGCTCCAAGCATGCGAGGCCCCGCATCCCCTGCGGTGGTGGAATGGACTCCTCCCGTGCCAGCCAGCAAGCTACCCGGGGCGCGAGCGCCAAACACGAACCGTGACGAAAGGAGCCCATCCCAGGACCAGCGCAACCATCGCCGTCGACACCGCCAAGAACGTCTTCGAGATCGCGATCTCCGCGGCTCCAGGGCACGTCACGGAGCGCCGCCGCATGACCCGGCAGCAGTTCGAGCGCTTCTGGAGCACGCGCGAGCCCTGCCGCGCGGGGTTGAGGGCTGCTCCCCCGTTTCCATCCCGTGGAGCGCGGGCAAAAGGCCGAGGGGATCCAGCCGCGGCCGGATCCCCTCTTCCACGTCCATCGATCCTCCGCGAGGCCGATCAGTCCGCGGCTTCCACCACCATCACGAAGCCCATGGCGCCGGCGGCGCAGACGGAGATCAGGCCGATCGACTGGCCGCGGCGGCGCAGCTCGTTGAGCAGCGTCACGGTGATGCGGCCGCCGGTGGCGCCGAAGGGGTGGCCGATGGCGATGGAGCCGCCCATCACGTTGATCCGGTCGATGTCCGGCAGGCCGATCGCCTTGTCCAGCCCCAGCCGCTCCTTCGCGATCTTGTCGCTGGTGAACCACTGGAAGTTGGACAGCACCTGCGCGGCGAAGGCCTCGTGCACCTCCATCAGGTCCACGTCCTTCATGGTGATCCCCGCGCGCTTGAGCGCCGTGGGCATCGCGTACACCGGGCCCTGCAGCAACTGGTCGGCCGGGCTCAGCGAGGCGTAGGCGTAGCCGCGGATGTAGCCCAGCGGCCTGTGGCCGAGCTCCTTCGCCTTCTCCTCGCTCATCAGCAGCACCGCGCTGCCGCCGTCGGTGAGCGGGCTGGCGTTGCCGGCGGTGACCGTGCCGTACCTGCGGTCGAACACGGGCTTCAGCGTGGAGAGCTTCTCCAGCGTGCTGTCGGCGCGGATGCCGTTGTCGCTGGTCACCACCTTGTCGTACTTCGGCGGGATGTACGCCGGCGCGATCTCGGCGGTCAGGCGCCCGTCGGCGGTGGCGGCGGCGGCCAGCTGGTGGCTGCGCAGCGCCCACCGGTCCTGCTCCTCGCGGGTGATCCCGTTCTCCTGCGCCATCTTCTCGGCGCTCTCGCCCATCGTCAGCCCCGTCGTCGGCTCGGCGATGGCGGGGGTGACGGGGGCCAGGTTGCGCGGGCGAATGGTGGCGAACGCCTTCAGCCGCTCGCCCATCGAACGCGCCTTCGAGGCGCGCACCAGCGCGTTGCGCATCTCGGGGCTGAACAGGATGGGGATGTCGGTGAGGCTCTCGGCCCCGCCGGCGATCACCACGTCGGCCATCCCCAGCGCGATCTGCTCGGCGCCGCTGGTGATCGCCTGGTTGGCGCTGGCGCAGGCCCGGCCCACGGTGAACGCCGGCACGCTGGCGGGAATGCCGCTCCCCAGGGTGACCTCGCGGGCGATGTTCGGCTCCTTCACGCTCTGCACCACGGTGCCGAAGACCACGTGGTCGATCACGTTGACGTCCAGCTCGGCGCGGGCGATCAGCTCGCGCACCGCCATCTTCCCCAGGTCGGTGGAGGTCAGGTCCTTGAAGTCGCTGCCGCTCTTGGCGAAGGGCGTGCGGCACCCCTCGACGATGGCGACCCTGCGTCCGATTCCATTCATCCGGTCCTCAGGCGTTGGCTGGGTTCTCAGGCGGAACACCGGAATGATGCGGTGAGTTGTGCTCATAGCAAGAGCACACCCACGCTTCCCCTGATTCCACCCTTCCGCGGGACGCGAGGAAGATGCCCATCACTCCGCGGCCGCCGGGGCGCGACGCCAGTATCCTGAAAAAGAGGAACACGGAACGACAACGGAGGGAACGGGAACAACAACGGTTGTTCCGCGCGTGATCCAACCGTTGTCGTTCCGTGTTCTCTTGTTGGTGATGCTCTCGTCTCGACGATTTCGGAGCCGGGAGCTAGGCCGTCGCGGCCTCGCCCTGCAGCGCCTCGCGGGCGGCGCGGTACCCTTCCTCGAGAAAGAACTGCGTGCGGTCGAAGTCCCACCCGCCCAGGTGCCCGATGCGCGGGCGGATGCGCAGGAGCGGCGGGCCTTCCCACGGCGCTTCCTGCGCGCGGACGCGCTGCTGCTGCAGGTTGAGGGTGAGCACCCGGTCGTGGATGGCGATCATCCCGCGGTCGAAGTAGTCGGCCGCGGGCGGCGTCATCTCGCTCCCCACGTCCACCGCGATGATGCGGTCGGCGCCCCACTCGGCGGCGTAGCGGATGGGGAGCACGTCGGTCACGCCGCCATCCACCAGCACGTCGCCCCCCAGCCGCAGCGGGGGAAAGTAGATGGGGATGGCGCAGCTGGCGTACACCGCGTCGACCGGCGAGCTCTCGGTGTCGACGCCGGTGCCGAACCAGCGCGCCTGGCCGGTGACCAGCGACACGGCGTTCACGCGCACGGGAAAGCGTGCGTCCACGAACGACTTGAGCGGCAGGTTGCGGTCGATCCACCCGCGGTAGTGGCCGCCGTCGAACACCGCCTCCTCGCGCACGCCGCCGAAGAGCACCGCGCGCCGGTTGATGGAGACGATGTCGTCCTTGGTGAGCGCCCGCGCCACCTGCGCCAGCTCGCGCCACCCGTGCCCGCCCGCCAGCGAGCACCCGATCAGCGCGCCGATGCTGGTGCCGATCACCGCGTCCACGCGGATGCCGGCCTCTTCCAGCGCCTTCCACACGCCGATGTGCGCCACGCCCTTCATCCCCCCGCCACCCAGCACCAGCACGGTGCCGGGGCTCTCCGCGGCGGAACGGCGGATCGGTTCGGTCAAGGGAGCGTCTCGCAATGGTCGCGGGGGGAAGGACGGGTGACGCCCGTACGTTGGCCAATTTCGCCACGCCGCGCCAGTGCGCGCACGCCCGGATCTTGCGGCGCGCACGGACGCCGCTGCCCCCGCGCGCGCCTTGACGTGGACGCGCGTGAACGGTAGGTTGACGATTGATACGGAGAATCATTCTTGAGAAGCGCACCTTCGTTCGCGAGCGCGCGCTCCGGGGTGGCCGAGCGACCCGGAATCTCCGTCTGGTGTACCAATCCTACTGCACGATCATCTGCCGGCCTCCGTGCCGGTGTGAACTTTCCGGAGAGAGAACCGATGGCCGAACCGCTGCTCAAGATCGTCAACCTCCACGCCGAGATCGCCGAAGACGGTACGGAGATCCTCAAGGGGGTGGACCTGGAGCTGGCCTCGGGCGAGATCCACGCCATCATGGGGCCCAACGGCTCGGGCAAGAGCACGCTCAGCAAGGTGATCAGCGGCCACCCGGCCTACGAGGTGACCGACGGCG
>Ga0247773_1000167_pt1 | contig 31576 bp, 32 predicted proteins | sample UWRJL092311B6_FD_179934 | JGI IMG/M metagenome (GOLD analysis project Ga0247773, IMG submission 179934) | Plant litter microbial communities from Arlington Agricultural Research Station in Wisconsin, United States - UWRJ-L092-311B-6 | ecosystem: Environmental > Terrestrial > Plant litter >... | reverse complement strand
GCATGGTGCGCGTCCCCTGGCCGATCTCGGTGCTGGCCACCAGGATGCGCACGCCCGTCTCGGTGGTCTCCAGCGCCGCGCGGCTCTTCAGCATCACCTCGCCGCTGCCGGTGAAGCCGCTGCCGTGGAAGAAGAGCGACAGGCCGATGCCGCGATTGGTGCCCGCGTACGCCTCGCGCTTGGTGTGGAAGCCGGAGCGTTCGACGGCTTCGCGCAGCGTCTCCAGCGCCGAGCAGTCTTCCTCCAGCACCTGCCCGGTGGCGGTGGTGTCGCCCGCCCGGATCGCGTTGATCTCACGCAGGCGCACGGGGTCCATCCCCAGCGCCTCGGCGATGCGCTCCACGTGCACCTCGGTGGCGAACTGCGTCTGTGGGGCGCCGAAGCCGCGGAAGGCGCCGTTGGGCGGCGCGTTGGTCATCACCGTGCGGCCGTCGATGCGCACGTGGTCGCAGCGGTAGGGCCCGGCCGCATGGATGCAGCCGCGCGAGAGCACCACCGGCGAGAGCGTGCAGTAGGCGCCGCCGTCCAGCAGCACGTCGATGTCCATCGCCACGATCCGCCCATCGTTCATCACCCCCGTGCGGTGCTTGACGATGGACGGATGGCGCTTGGTGGTGGCCACCATGTCCTCGGTGCGGTCGTACACGATCTTGACCGGGCGGCCGCTCTTGCGCGCCAGCAGCGCCGCGTGGCCGGCGATCAGCGACGGGTACTCCTCCTTGCCGCCGAACCCGCCCCCGGTTTCCGACTGGACGACCCGCACCTTCTCGTCGGTGAGCGTGAGCAGCACCTTGAGTGCCTTGTGCACGTAGTACGGGCACTGCAGCGAGCCGTGCAGGGTGATGCCGCCGTCCTCTTCGGGGATGGCGATCACGCCGTTGGGCTCGATGTAGACGTGCTCCTGCGCGCCGGTGCGGTACTCGCCCTCGATCACGTGATCCGCTCCGGCGAGTGCAGCCTCGACGTCGCCCTTCTCGATGCGGATGTGCTTGAAGGTCTCGGGCGAATGGAGCGGGTCGAAGTTGGGCTCCTCGGGCTCGTACTCGATCTCCACCCGCGCCGCCAGCAGCGCCTCGCGGTCTTCGTGGGCCAGGAGGAGGATGGGCTCGGCGATGTGGCGCACGCGGCCCTCGGCCAGGAACGGCTGGTCGTCGATGATCATCGCCACCGCGTTCACGCCGGGCACGTCGCGGTGGTCGACCACGGTGAAGCCGTCGTCCGGCCCGAAGGAGAAGCGGATGGAGCGGATGGCGCCGCGCGGGATGGTGGAGCGGATGGTGCGCCCGTACAGCATCCCCGGAAAGTGCAGGTCGTCCACGTACTTGGCGGCGCCCGTCACCTTGGCGACCGAGTCCTTGCGCGGCGCGCTGGAGCCCACGGAGCGGGCGATCATGTGCGCCTCGCGCGCGGGGAGATGTGGAGCGAGCGGCTGGACGGCGGACGGCGCACTGCGAAGACCTCCGCGAGAGGGACGCGCGTGACGTGGGACGGAGCTGGAATGCGGCGCACCGAACGCGCCGTGGTCCGGAAACAGATAACGTGCGGTGTGTGCCGGGCGCAACTCCCCGGTGCGCGTGGGCGTGCGGTCTGCGGCGGACGCGCTCAGGGCGGCGAAGGCGGCCCGTCCGCGCCCGGCGGCGGGGTGCGCAGCGGCATCTGGCCGTTCTTGATCTTGTGGCGCACGGACAGGTACCACGGGAAGGCCACGATCCACATCATGAAGCAGCCGATGGTGGTGACCTCGGGGTTCAGCAGCCCCGTGCGGTAGCGCGCCAGGCCGAGCTTCTTCGCGTCGAAGTACACCCACAGCGCGGTGCCGATCACCACCAGCGCCGGGAGCGCCGGCGCCTCGACCACAGCCGAGAGCGCCGAGGCGACGACCAGCAGCATCAATGCGAACGGGATTGCAAGCGCGAGCGGCATCGGCAGACGTGGGCGTTGGGCGTGACGCGATAACGCCCGGCGGAACCGTTCGCCGGGCGCCCGCAATTTAACCTGCTTCGCCGATCCCCGCCCGCTCCGGCTTACTCGGCGCGCCCGAACGGCGGCCACTGCACCCACCCCGGCGACCGCTCGGGCGACGCTTCGGCGTCGGGTACGACGACGGCGCCCTCCTCGGCGGCCAGCGGCGTCTCTCCGGCCGCGTCGTGGTTGGCGGAGGTGATCCCGGCGTCGCGCGCCGAGTCTGCGTCCTCGGTGGAATCAGCGGGACCGGCGGAATTAGCGGGACCGGCGGAATCAGTCGGAGGCTGCGTGGGCCACGTCCACCCGGTGCCCGGCGTGTCGGCCGCGGCGTCGGGAGACTCGCCCGCGTCGAGGGGAGCGCCTGGATCTCCGACCGGGTGCTCCTCCTCGTATTCGCGCTCCGCGGAAAACTCCTCAGCGGATGGTTCGACCGGGGCGTATGGATCGTGTGCGGCTTGCGAGGATGGCCCTGCGTCTCGATCCCGGCCGTGATCCGCATCCCGATCCCAACCGTAGTCCGCGCCGTCAGCCGAATCCGTCTCGCTCGTGGGCGCGCCTTCGTCATCATCCCGACCCACGAAGTTCGCGGCCTCCGGCTGCCATTCGCCTTCGGACGCGGGGTGATCGACGTCCGCGGCGGATACGTCGGCGCCGGGTGCGTCCGCAGACGCTGACGTGGCTTCGGCGTTGCTCGCCCACGAATCGAACCAGGCGCGGAGGACGTCTTCGGACGGCGCGTCGGCGGGAGCTTCCGCTGCAGCTTCTGTTATGTCTCCGGTCGATGCCTGCCCGGTCCACTCGTATTCGCCGCGGTCGTCTGTCGACGAACTCCAGGCCGGTATGACAGACGCTTCAGTGGACGGATCCGGCTGCGGCGATGCGTCATCGCTGTACCTGGCGTCGGCTTCCGCAGCGGGCCCGGCCGATGCGCGCTCTTCCGACGGGGCTTGCTCCGGTGCCGGCTCGTACGATGCCGGCCCATACGAATCGGACTCGTACGAAGCGGACTCGGGGGCGTATCCGTCTTCCGCAGTCGCGTTGGCGAGGCCGTCGTCCGCAGCGACGGCGGGCGGCGCGGCATCTTCCTGGTCGTCCGACACAACGGACGGTGATTCGTCAGCCGCCGCGCCGGTGGTGGGGGCCAGCAGCCAATGGTCGAGCAGCGCGAGCTCGCCGTCGGTGAGCACCACCTGGGCCGAGCGCAGCAGGTTGAGCACGTTGCCGCGGAAGGCATGGGCGAGGTCACGCGCCTCGTCCACCCCCGTGCGCCGGAAGCGGTAGCCCGAGAAGGTGACGCCGCGCAGGACGAACGCGGTGGCCTGCCGGCTCACGGTCTCGCCGCGCTCCAGCATCTGGTCGCGCACCACGCGCGAGGTGTAGGTGAGCTCGTAGGGGGTGCGCTGCACTTCCTTGGCGATCACCTCGAACAGCACCGCGTACTGGTGCGGGCTCAGCCGCGGCGTGTCGGACACGTCGGCGATGCGGCGGATGAACCCCGCCAGCTCTTCGGACAGGCCCTCGAGGTTGGTGGGCCGCGAGTCGCCGCGCCGCGGCTGCGGGGGGGCGTGGCGGCCGGGGTCGTAGATGTAGCCTTCCTGCGGCGTCCACAGCACCTCCAGCCCCAGGTCGCCCACCTCGTCGATGAAGTTGCGGAAGGTGCCGGCGCCGGCCCAGCGGGTGTCGAGCACCGCCTGCCCCACCGCGTCGATCACCTTCTGCGCGACCGTGGCCGACACCATCGGCGCCTCGGCCCTGCCCACCATCTGCCGCACCGCCTGCACCATCGCCGCGCGCAGCTCGGCCAGGTCGCCGCTGCCGCCGCCGTTGGCCACGGGCGCTGGCCCGGCCGCCGCCGGCGCGGGCTGGGGCACGTCCACCACCACGCTCCACACCTGGCCCTCGGTGAGGCGCAACTCGGGGCGCAGCGACACCAGCTTCTCGGTGAGCGCGCGCAGGGTGAAGAAGCCCAGCCAGTCGGCGCGCGCGGTGAACTCCTTGAACTCGCGGAAGATCTCGGGAAGGCGCGAGCCCTCCACCGCGCCACCCGCGCTGGCCGCCTCGTACACGCGGCGGGCGATGGCGTCGAGCAAGGCGGGAGAGACGGCGGGCGCCGCGGGCCCGAGGCGCGGCGCCGGGCGCGGCGCGGGCGCCTGGGGCAGGCGCAGTGCGTCGGTCACGAACTCGTCGTCGGACACGACGAGGTCGCAGCTGGCTCGGTAGGCGGCGGCCGCGTTGCCGGCCACGATGGCCACGGTGCGCCGGTCGTGCATGCGCAGCCGCAGCACCAGCGGTGTGAAGTCGGCATCGGCCGACATGATGATGAACTCGTCGAACTGGGTGGGGTGCGCCAGCAGGTCGAGGATGTCCATCACCATCACGATGTCGGCGCTGTTCTTCCCCCGGCTGGTGAGCGGCGGGCAGTCGACCACCGAAAAGCCGTTACGGGTGAAGTAGCCGCGGTAGTCGGAAAAGGTCTCGGGGTTGCCGTAGCAGCGGCGCACCAGGATGTCGCGCACCTGCGTTCCGCTGGGCCGCGCCATCTCCTCGCCGATCCACTCCAGCCACTTGTTCACCCCGCGCCCGAACTCCTCCGCCGCGCGCAGGTCGTCGGCCTTCAGCCCGATGAAGATGTTGTCGAAGTCCACGAAGAGCGCGGATCGAATGCGGATGGGCATCTGTGCGTGCGCCTTGGCGCGGCTGAGAGGGCGGAAAGGGTGGAGCCATTCAGGCACGAGCCGGCGGAGCCGGCCGCATGATCCAGTATATTCCTGCGGCTTCCGGCAAACCAGCGTACAAGGTGTACGGTGCGCCTCACCCTGTTCGTCGAACGCATCCCCGCGGTTTCCGCGTCGGGCGGCCGCCGGAGGAGCGGGGATGCAAGACGGCATCCGTAAGGCCAAGCCCGGCCCGGCGGCTGAAGCCGCAGCAACAACTACGAAAAGCCTCGCAAACTGCGCGAGGCTCGACGGCGGAATTTCGCGTCCGGTCGGCGTCCGGTCATCCCGACCTGCCGGGTTTGCACGGAATGTCCCAGGCACCGACGGAAAGCGCCCCGTGGACGATGTCTACGGGGCGCTTTCGATTGAATCGCCGTCCGCCGCGGCTACTGGCCTTGCAGCACGCGTGCGTTGGTGGGGAAGGCGGCCACGGCCTGCGTCACCTGCGGGTCGAGCACGGCGAGCATGCGGTAGTAGCCCTCGTCGCCCCACTTCGTCCACGCCAGCGCGGGAAGGAGCTCACGGGTGAGGCGCGCGTCCACCTCGGCGCCCGCGGGCACGGGCCGGCCCTGGCGCGCGGCGAAGGCGCGGAAGTCGGCCAGCGCGTCGCCGGGAAGCGACGGCGAGGCGGCCAGCGCGTCGGCGGTGGTCAGCGCGGACGCGTGCGCGGCCACCCAGGCGTTGGTCCAGCGCGTGACCACGTCTTCCTCCTGCAGCCGCGCCAGCCAGAGCGGCGCCCCGTCGCCCTGCTCGAACACCACGTCGGGGTAGATGCCGCCGCCGCCGTAGACGGTGCGGCCGTGGTCGGTGCGGCACGAGGGGCGGCCGGCGGTGTCGCGGGCGGCGTGGGCCAGGCGGTAGTACTCGCCGCGCCCCAGCCCGCGGTACTGGCGCTGGATCACCCGCCCGCACGGCGTGCTCACGTGGCCGATCACCAGCTCGATGATGCTGCCGTCGGTCATGGGGAAGCCCTGCATCAGCAGGCTCTTGCCGAAGGTGGGGCGGCCCACCACCAGGGCGCGGTCGTGGTCCTGCAGCGCGCCGGCCACGATCTCGCTGGCGCTGGCGGTGCCGCCGTCCACCATCAGCACCAGCGGGTAGGCGCGCCCGCCGGGGCTCAGGAACGAGTGCGTGACCCGCTGCGTGCGCGCCACCTCGGGCTTGCGGCCGGAAGACGTGTAGATCAGCGCGCCGCTGGGGAGGAACTCGCTGGCCACGCGCGCCGCCTCGTCCACCATCCCCCCGCCGTTGTCGCGCAGGTCCAGCACCAGCCGCTGCATCCCCTTGCGCTCCAGCGCGCCCAAGGCGGCGTGCAGGTCTTCGGCCGCCTTCTCGTTGGCGAAGGTGGTCACCCGCACGTAGCCGGTCTGCGCGTCGAGCATGAAGGCGGCGGGCACGGCGGTGCCCTCCTCCACCCGCTCGCGCTTCACCGGCCGGTCGAGCTCCACGGTGGTGCCGTCCACCCGCTCGCGCTCGAAGCGCAGGCGCACGCTGCTGTTCTTCTCGCCCGCCAGCCACGCCTCCAGCTCGAAGGCGCTGCGGGCCAGCACCGGCTGCCCGTCCACCCCCACCAGCACGTCGCCGGGAAGGATGTCCTGCCGCGCGGCCTGCGAGCCGGGGCTCACGCTGCCCACCACCGCCTGGTCGCCCACGTAGCGGAAGGCGATGGGCACCGGGTAGAGCCGCCCCTCGCGCATCGCCCGCTGCCGCTCGGGCGAGAGGCGCGCCGCCTCGATCACGTAGGAGTGCGGGTCGGCGGCGTGCACCATCCCCTGCACGGCGGCCATGAACAGCTCGTGCGTGTCCACGCTGTCGGGGTGGTTCACGCGGATCTGGTTGAGGACCTGGCTGAACATCTGCAGGTCCTCGTAGGTGGTGCGCGGGCGCAGCGCGCCGCTGGCGGGGGTCTGCGCGGCCAGCGGGGCGGCGGCCAGCGCCAGCGCGGCGGCCAGGGCGGCGGTGCGGGTCTTCACGGTGCAGCCTGGGTTGGCGTGGGGCCGGGGGGTCACGGCGCGGGAGCCGCGGGAGACTCCGCCGCCGGGGCCTCGAGCGCGGCCACGCGCGCCTCGGCGTTGGCGCGGCGGGCGTCGTCGCGCGCGGCCAGCGACAGGAAGTGCCGGTAGTGGTCGATGGCCACCGGCACCACCTGGCTCTGGTCGTTGAGCAGCGCCAGCAGGTAGTGCGGCGTGGCGTAGTACGGGTCGAGCTCGATGGCCTTGCGCAGCTCGGCCACGGCCGGGTCCACCTGGCCGGCCAGCATCAGCAGCGCGGCGTGCTCGTAGCGCAGGTCGGGCTCGGTGGGCGCCAGCTCCACGGTCAGCGCCATCTCGGCCAGCGCGGTGGCCTCGTCGCGGCGCTCGGCGGCCTTCTGGGCCATCCGCCGGTGCGCGGCCCAGAACGACAGGTCTTCCTCGAGCGTGCGGGCGTAGGCCTGGTTGGCGGCCGCGGTGTCGCCCATCTGCTCCAGCGCGGCGGCGCGGCTGTACTCGAGCACCGCCTTGCTCTGGTACAGGTGCACGATGTCGCGGCGGTCGTCGGCCTGGTAGCGGGCGATGGCGTCGGCCAGGGTGGCGGCGGCAGGCGCGTACTCGCCGGCCAGGTACTGCGAGCGGCCCAGCTGCAGGCGCAGCTCGGTGCTCTGCCGGCCGGTGCCCAGCGCGCGGCGGTATCCCTCGCTGGCGGGGCCGAAGCGCCCCGACACGTAGTCGAGCCAGGCGCGGAACGACGGATCGGCGTGGAAGAGGGTCTCGGCCAGCCAGGTCTCGGTCAGGGTGGGATCGACACCCGCCCTGCGCGCGGCGTCGCGGAAGATGGTGCGGAAGTAGGTCATCCACAGCGTCTTCTCCAGCGAGCTGTGCAGGAACGGGTCGCGCTGGGTGGCGCGCAGCACCAGCGAGTCCACCGCCAGCACGTCGGCCTTGTGCAGCTCGAAGCTGCGCCCCTCCATGTAGTCGGTCAGCCGCATGGGGTCGGCCAGGAGCAGCGCCACGCGGCGGGCGAACAGCGCCTCGGGCCAGCCGGGGTTGAGCCGCTCGGCCCAGTAGAACGCGGCGGCCGCCGCGCGCGGGTCGCTCTCCACGCGCTGCACGCCGTGCACGTAGTAGGCGTTGGCGCTGTTGGTGTCGGCGCTGGCGAAGAGCGCGGGGCGAGGCGGCACCTCGTGCACCGGCGGGCGCTGCGCCCGGGCGGCGGGGGCGGCGGCCAGTGCCAGCAGCGCGGCGCCGGCGGAGAGACGGGTGAAGCGGGCGAGCGGAGTCATGCGGTCCAGGGGTGGGGATTTGGAGATTGGGGACGCGTACGGAAGCGTCAGGGCGCGGCCGGGGCGGTGTTCGCGGCCAGGCGCTCCTGCGCCATCTCGCGCCGCTCGTCGTCGCGGGCGGCCAGCGCCAGGAAGTGGCGGTAGTGCTCGGCGGCGTCCATCGTCACCTGCGCGTGGTCGTTGAGCACCGCCAGCACGTAGTGCGGGCTGGCGTAGTACGGGTCGAGCTCCACCGCCTTCGACAGCTCGGCCACGGCGTCGAGCACCTTGTGGCTCTCCAGCAGCAGCACGGCGTGGTCGTAGCGCAGGTCGGCCTCGGCGGGTGCCAGCTCCACGGCCAGCGCCATCTCGGCCACGGCGGTGGCGGTGTCGCCGCGATCCATCGCGCGCTCCGACAGGCGCCGGTGCGCGGGCCAGAACGACAGGTCTTCCTCCAGCGCGCGGCCGTACGCCTCGCTGGCGGCCACGCTGTCGCCGGCCTGCTCCAGCGCGGTGGCGCGGCTGAACTCGAGGATGGCCTTGCTGTCGTACACGCGCACCACCTCGCGCCGGTCGCGCTCGCGCCCCTGCGCGATCGCCTCGGCCATCGCGGCCGCCGCGCCGGGGAAGTCGCCGGCCATGAAGCGCGCGTGCCCCATCTGCACCCGCAGCCCGAACGAGCGGGGCGAGCGGCGCAGCGCGCGCTCGTAGCCCTGGGCCGCGGCGGGGAAGCGGCCCGAAGAGTAGTCGAGCCAGGCCTGCAGGCTGGGGTCGGTGTTGTCGGCCAGCGCGGTGCGCACCAGGTAGTCGGCGTCGGCGCCGTTGGAGGTGCCGGTCTGGCGGCGGATGGCGTCGGCGAAGAGGGTGCGGAAGTAGAGCATCCAGAAGGGCCGTTCGAGCACCGTGTACAGGAACGGCGAGCGCTGGGTGGCGCGCAGCACCAGCGAGTCCATGGCCAGGATCTCGGCGTCGCGCTGCGTGTAGGTGCGGCCTTCCAGGTAGTCGACCAGGCGCTGCGGGTTGGTCATCAGCAGCGCGGTGCGGCGCCCGTACAGCGCGTCGGCCCACCCCGGGTTGAGCCGCTCGGCCCAGTAGAACGCCGCGGCCGCGTGCTCGGGGTCGCGCTCCACGTTCTGCAGCCCCCACAGGTAGTAGACGTTGGCGCTGTTGGTGTCGGCCTGCGCCCACAGCGCGGGGCGGGGCGGAGTGTCGTGCACGCGCAGCCGCTGCGCGCGGGCCGCGGGCGCGGCGGCCGCCAGCCCCAGCAGGGCGGCGATCAGGGGAAGATGGCGCACGGGAAGGCTCGGGCGTGGGGTGAAATCTCAGCGGGGCGATGCAGCGATGGACGGGCGGGGCGCCGTGGGACCCGGAATGCTCCGGGCGCGCCTCGGAGATCAAACTATGGGGAAACATACGAAGGCGCCAGCGCCCGGTTCCTCGCCGACCAGGGATCCCTGCGCCACGGTCCGCAGGAGACGCAGGCTTTTCGCGGGCTCCCGGCAAAAGATCCTTTGTCGCCATTATTCAGCGCCGATGTTGTTGCAGCCGGGATGGAAAGTCGGGGAGGCCGGCTCCAGACCGGCGGCTGAAGCCGCGGCAACAACTACGAAAAGCCTCGCAAACTGCGCGAGGCTCGACGACGGATTCATCTCGTGCGCTGGCATTCCTTCGTCCTCCATGGTCTACGCCAGGCGCGGGGGAGACTCAGAAGAAGAGGCGGGCGACGAGCAGGGCCGAGGTGGCGAGGGCGCCCAGCACCAGGATGGCGAGCGCCACCGTGCCGAGGACGCGGATGGCCGGCGACGGCTCCCAGTAGGGCGTGCGGCCGCCGCGGGGGATCATCAGCCAACCCAGCGCCGCGCCGCTCACGAAGCCGCCCGCGTGGGCGGCGTTGTCCACGTAGCCGGCGCCCAGCACGCCCATGACGGTGATCACCGCGATGTCGGCCAGGATGGCGCGGCCGAAGCCGGGGGGAAGCATGTCGCGCCGGATGCGCGCCATCACCGCCAGGAAGCCGAACAGCCCCAGCACCCCGCCCGACGCGCCTACCGACGCGTCCGACAGCCCCGCCATCACGCTGGCGGTGCTGGCCGCCAGCGCGGTGAGCAGGAACACCAGCGGCACGTAGGCGCGGTGGGCGAACGCCTCCAGGAAGCGCCCCAGCGCCAGGATCCCCATCACGTTGAAGCCGAAGTGCAGCAGCCCGTCGTGCAGGTAGGCGCCGCTCAGCAGCCGCCAGTACTGCCGGCCCTGGGTGATCGACTGGTTCACCACGCCCGCGGCGTCGATGCTCTCCAGGTTCATGGTGGTGCCCGGCAGCACCGGCACGTGCCCGTGGGCCACCGCGAAGACGCTCTGCACCAGCACCACCAGGCCGATGGAGCCGGCCAGCACCTGCGTCCACCGCGCGGGCCCGCTGCGGGGCGGGAGCCGCGCGCGGCGCTCGCGCACCTCCACCGCCAGCTTGTCGGGCGAAAGCCGGCGGAACCGCCCCCACTCGAGCACCGAGTAGAGCGCGATGGAGGCGGCCAGGAAGCCGACCAGCACGAAGCCGTTGACGAACACGAAGTGCCCGAAGGTCGCCGCCCAACCCAGCAGCGCCAGGCTGATCCCCAGCCAGGTGAGCGCCACCTTGCGCGAGTGCCGCAGCCCATGGTCGCGGTACGCCTCGAACAGGTACGGCACCGTCCACGGCGGCACGATGCCCTCGGTTTCGGGGGTCCACACCAGCGGCGTGGGGCGCCCCTCGCGCAGCCGGGCCACCAGCTGCTCGCGGGTGGCCGGGTGCGCGCCGCCGTGCACGTAGCCGTAGTCGGCCTCGTGGGGCTTGGGCGCCACGAAGATCGGGGCTCGCCGCGGCCCGGGTGCGGCTCCGTCGGGCGGTTCGGGGATGGGCTGGGTCAAACGGGCTCTCCGTGGGGTCTGCTGCGCATGGCCACAATCTACAGCGGCGCGGCCCGGTGGTCACGCGGGGCCCGCCCGGCCGGTCCGTTCGCCGGCGGATGGGGAGACGGCCGTCAGCCGGTCTGCCGGTCGTACTGCTCGGCCAGCTTGCGGGGCGCATGGCGGCGCCACGAGTCCAGCACCAGCTCCTGGAGCTGCCGCGGGCGCACGGCGGCCAGGCGCACCAGCACCGCCGGATAGGCGCGGTAGTGGTCGGTGACGTAGAAGGTGCCGGGCTCGCTCTCCACCAGGTGGTCGCGCTCGTAGAAGTCGGTCTTCAGCACCAGCGTCTCGCCATCTTCCTTCAGGCGCAGGAAGAACTTGCCTTTCACCCGGAAGGCGGGGGTGCCGTACGACGTCCCTTCTTCCACCCCCGGCAGCGAAAGGGCGTAGTCGCGAAGCTGGGCGAAGGTGACGCCGGCGTGGTCGTCAGGAGGGGCGCTCATCATCGGTTCAGGCACAGGATTGGGACCATTGGATACACGGATCCGGCGGACACGCGGACCCGGCATCCGCCAGCACCAGCGCCCGCCACGAGGTGCAGGCGTATCGGCGTGCGCTGTGGATCAATTTTTTTGAAAGTGGACACCACTGCCGTCCTTGCGTCCTTCTGGCGTAAGATCGAGCACTCGGCCGCGTCCGCTGCCGTCGACCACCGTCCACGCCGTCCGCTGCGTAGGGATTGCACGAATCGTCGACGCCAAGACGTCTACACGACGTGGAGTGGCGGCTCGCGAGGAACACTCGACGTGAGCGGATCCCCCTGATCCACGCAGTTGGCGATCCCCACGTGCGCGACGGTTCCGTCGTTGCGCGCGGTCGGCAGGCTGTGCCGCGGCGGCGGCATCGTCAACTGCGTGGATCAGGGGAAGCACTCGTCGGCATCCTCTCATCGCTCCGACGCTGATTAGCCAGGGTAGTGTCCAGTTTCAAAAAAACTGATCCACAGCGCACGCCGAAACATCTCAAATCACCTGCGGGGCTGGTGTTGGCGTATGCGGGGTGGCCTGCGTGGTCGCAGGCGGACATCGGCTCAGCCGCGGCTGGAGATGACCAGCCGGTAGCCCAGGTCCATCTCGTCCGCCGGCAGATGCGAGCCCCAGCGGCGCTCCCACGTGCCGTCGGCCAGGTCGGCGGCGAGGCGCGCGAGGGCCGGGGCGGGGTCGGGGATGCGCGCGAACGCCGAGATGGCGCCACGGACGCCGGCATCGAGGTAGGCGGCGGGGCGGCGCCAGTACGCGCCCAGGAAGCCGTCGCTGCAGTCGGCGGGGACTGGAACGGGCTGCACCTCGGCGCCGCCCAGCGCGTGAGCCAGGTCGGCCAGGCGCGGAAACGCCGCGCGGTCGGTGGGGACCACGGTGGGGAAGTAGTGGTCGGTGAGCCAGAACCCGGGACTGTCGGGATCCCACGTGAGCACCACCACCCGCCCGCGCGCCACACGCCGCATCTCCGCGATCCCGAGCCGCCAGCTCGGCCAGTGGTGGAGGGTGAGAATGCCGAGCGCGGCATCGAACGCTCCGTCGCGGAACGGGAGCGCCTGGGCGACGGCTCGAACGGTGGGGGCGGTGCCGGGGGCGCGCTGGCACACCATCACGGCGGACGGCTCCACCGCCGCCACGCGCCGATCCTCCGGTTCATACGAGCCTGTGCCGGCGCCTACGTTGACGACCGAGCGCGCGCCGCCCAGCGCCGCCGCGATGCGCGCGGCGATGCGAGGGTCGGGGCGGCGGTGCGGCGCGTAGCCCCGGCCGATGGTGTCGTAGAGCGCACCCGCCATCGTCTGCTCCCGTTCGAATGCCCCCGCCGCCCGTCGTCACCCGCATCCGCCGGAGATCGACGATGGATCCCCCCGGGCGGGCCGGGGCGGCGACGCTCAGAGGGCCAGGATCAACGCCAGGAAGGCGAACGCGCCCACGATGCTGATCCACATCCCCCGCGTCCACACCGGTTTCGCCTCGCCGCGCTTGATGGCCTCGCGCGCAGCGGGCGGGTTCGCGGCCGAGTACGCACGGGCGAACACGGCGACCAGCACCGCGGCGACGCCCGCGCACAACATCGCCAGCCCGGGGTGCTCGATCGCGTCGGCGTGGGAGAGGGCCAGTGACATCATGGGCGGTCGGAGGACGGGGTGAGGTGCTGAATCCGGCGGATCGGGCGACGGCGGGCGCTATGCGTACTTCTCGGCCAGCTTGCGCACGGTGTTCAGGTTCCGGCTGGTCACCGGCACGCCCAGCGCCTTCTGCAGCTGTGGGCCGGTGACGGTGGAATCGCTCAGCCGCGTGCGGCAGAGCCAGTACATCTCCCGGCCGTGCACGGCAAAGTCGTCCACCGGCGTGCGCAGCGCCAACAGCCTCTCCACCGCGTCCGCCGGCAGCGCGTGGGGGAGGAAGTTGACGTAGAGCGTGTGCCCCGGCGCATCCAGGTCGTCGGCGGCGAACGGGCGGTGCGCGGCGGCCTGGGCCAGCTGGGCCGGGGTGCGGATGTAGGTGCCCACCGTGTAGCCCAGCGCCTTCTCGAGATGGGCGTTGATGGTGCCCTCCAGCTTCCCCGTATCCGTCTCGGGGCTCTCGAAGATCACGTTGCCGCTGGCGATGTAGGTGGCCACGCTCGCGAACCCCAGCTCCTCGAACAGGGCGCGCAGGCGGTCCATCTTCACGATGCGGCCGCCCACGTTCAGGGCGCGCATGAAGGCCACGTAGCGGTGCGGCGGCTTGGTCATCGGGCGGGCGGCTCGGGACATCTGCGGAACGGCGGACGGCGTGCGAGCGGAGGATACCGCCTGCGTGCCCGCCTCGCCACCGGCGCATGCCGCGCGTTACCGCGGACGGCAGGCATGGCTCTCGTCCGCGCCGCCGATGGCCGGGCAGCCGCTTCCACCGACGGCCCCGCGGCGGTCACGCCTCCAGCGCCGCCAGCACCTCGCGGCGCCGCACGGCGCGGCTGCGGTCGATGAGGATCGCCAGCATGAGCAGCACCCCCGCCACGATCAACAGCCATTCCGGCACGATCTCGCCAGCGATCTCGAACGCCGGCTCGCCGAAGAGGAGCGGCGGGCCCAGCAGCCCCGCCGCGTCGGCAAAGGCCAGCAGCAGCACCAGCCCCGCGCAGCCGGGCCGGCCCACGTTGTCGCCTACCACGTCGCGCGTGAGGTTGTGATACGCCACCGCCTCGAACGTCCGCTCGCCCTCGCCCCGGTGGCCCACCACGCGCACATGGTCGCCGTGCTCGAGCAGAACCGGCTCGGCGCCGTCGTAGGTGACCAGCACGCCGCCTACCTGGAAGATGGCGATGTGCCGGGTGTGGGTGCGGGAGCCGTTCCCCGTGACGTGCGTGGTGTGGCGGGTGCGTGTCACCCGGCCCTGCAGCGTGTCCATCCTGGAGCGGTGCGTGTTCGGTTGCGTGATCGATCATCATCTCCCGCGTGGACGTACGGGGAGCGGATCGCGCGGGATTCGTCGGGCGGCGGGATGGAGGAGACGGTGGGGCGCGGTGGCGAGCGGCCGGGGGCGCCGCTCCGTCGCCGTGTCAGGGAGACGCGGGGAGCGGCGGAGCGTTCAGGACGACAGTTCTTCGGCGGGCGTGGGGGCGGGGGGCGACTGCAGGAGCTGGTTCACGTGGCGGAGCAGCTCGCTGGGCTCGATGGGCTTGTGGAGGAACAGGTCGCCGCCGGCGCGGCGGGCGCGGTGCTCGTCGTGCTCGAAGACGTGCACAGTGCACACGATCAACGGGATGTGCGCGGTGATGGGGTCGTCGGTCAGCTCGTCCAGCAGGCCGAAGCCGGGGGTGTCGGGAAGACCCAGGTCCACCACCACCAGGTCGGGCACGTGCTCGCGCGCCACGCGCGCGCCGTCGCCGGCCGTGTGCGCGGCCAGCACCTGGTAGCCGCCGTGGCGCAGGATTGTGGAGAAGATGTCGACGCTGGCGGCGTCGTCCTCGACGATCAGCACGGTCCTGTTCTGCAACGGATCTCCCAGGAAACTCAGCAAACACGTGAAGTGCGCGCGACCGGCGCGGATGAACGCTAGCGGCGTGCCGGAGATGCGGCAATCGCACCGCGCCGCTCACGCCGCCGCTGGCGACACTTCCGCAAACTGATGACGCATGGCCGGCCGCCGCGTCACTGGCCGGGCACCGGCCCGGCGCGATCCACGGCGGCGGCCACCCGGGCCGCGTCGCTGGACTGCAGCTCCACGAACTCGTCGTGCGAGATGCGCAGGCGCACCGGGTTCAGCCGCCCTCCGGTGGCGGTGAGCACGAACGCGTCCCAACCGTTCCGCAGGGCAAAGGTGGCGAACTCCACCAGCGCAGCCTGCTCGCCGGCCTTGAAGAGGTGGCCGGGGGTGTCGTCGATCGAGCGCAGCTCGCCCCGCGCTCCGCGGGCCGCGTAGTAGGCCGGCCAGTTCTCGGACGAAGGCCAGGCCAGCCACCGGGTGAGCCACAGCACGGCCTCGTCCCACTCGCCCACCCCCCGGATCATCGCCGCGATCGGCTCGGCCGTCTCGGGCGTGCCGGGGTCGTACCACATCCGCCGGTGCCGCCGCTCGTCGTCGTGGTACAGCAGGGTGCGCAGCGGACGCTCTTCGGTGCCGCGCAGCCCGTGCTCGGCGGCCCACGCTTCCACCTCGTTGTCGTAGATGAACCGCATCTCGGCTAGCGGAACCAGGTGACGATGGTGAAGCGCTCGCCGTGGGTGACCGGGGTGACCTCGTGCGTGGTCTCCGCGCGGAAGGCCACGAGCGTGCCGGGGGTGGCCGGGGCGCTCACGCGCAGGCCGGGCGCGGTGAGGTAGTGCCCGTGGAACACCAGCTCGCCGCCGCCGTAGGCGCCCGGCGCCGGCTCTTCGGTGCGCGGGGTGACGAACACCACCGCCGACACCCGGCGGAAGCGCGAGTCGTCGTACACCATCGGCGTGTTTCCGTCCTGGTGGGGCACGAAGAAGTCGCCCTCGCGGTAGCGGAGGAACTGCGGCGCCTCGCACTCGCTCAACGGCACGCCGAAGTGCGCTTCCAGCGCGCCCTTGTGCTCCATCAGCCGCTGCCGCACCCGCTCGCGCGTGGCCTCCGTCACCTCCACGCGCGTGCTGCGCCGCACGGCCGACTGCACGCCGCCGGAAAGCGTGGCCGACGGCGCGCTGGCCGCCGCCCGCAGCTCGGCCAGCACCTCGTCGCGCATCCGCGGGTCGAGAAAGTCTTCGATGGTGAACAGGTCGATGGACGGCGTCGAAGTCGGTGTCGGGGTCTGCACGGCTGGATCTCGGGTATGAGTCGGGGTGGCGGTGGGGTGCTGGTGTACACGGTGGTGATGATCCCACGCGTCAGCGCGGGGGTGCCAAGGCGAATGAATTCGCGGCAACAACGGCACGAAGTCCGCCTTCGCGGACTGCCGGGCGAGCATCGGCGCGCCGGGGCGAACTCCGTCGCCGTCCGCTGGATCGCGAGGGGCGAGTTGAAGGGCGTCACAGCGGCTTGCGGTACTCGACCAGACGCTCGACCTCCTCGAAGCCCAGCGCCTCGTGGGCCTGCTGCGAATCGACGTTGTGCAACTGCGTGTTGGAGCCCATCTCGCGGAGACCGCGCGCGCGTGCCCACGCCTCGCCGGCGCGCACCAGCGCGGCGCCCACGCCCTGGCGGCGCGCGTCGGCGTCCACGTACCAGCCTTCGAGGAAGGCGACGGGCGAGGTTTCGCAACCCTCCGCGTAGGCCCGCTCGCCCAGCTCCGCGAAGCCGGCCAGCCCGCCGCCCGGGCGCTCGGCCACCAGCACCACCGCATCGATTCGCGCCAGCCATGCGTCCGACCCGCTCACCTCGCCCTCCAGCAGCTCGTCGGGCCACAGCGTCACGCGCATGCGCATCCACTCGGCACGGTCTTCGGGGCGATAGGGGCGGATGATCATGGATCGCCGGGGTGATGGTTGGCTGGACGATGGTTGATGGGTGCAATCGCATGGGGCACGCGCTGCCACCCATCTGCCGAGCCGTTCGCAGGGGCGAGCATGCGAGTCCGGCCGGGCTCGCCCTGGCGCGGACCTCCGCTCCCCGCGTGGCTTTCGGGCCCGTAGCTCGAGGCATGCCTCGACCTACGATGTCACCGGCGCCTTCGCGAGCCGGTCGGATCCGCAAAGAGGATGATCATGTCGCCCGCCGCCGAAGCCGAGGTAGCCGCCGAGGCGTTCGGATCAGCCGGTCGGATCCACGTCACCGCCACGCAGCCGCGCCACAGGCGACGCGAGCAGCACCGGCACGGCCAGCAGCCCGCCGATCGCGCCCACCCACGCCGCGGGCGCCACGCCGATCGTGCCCGCCAGCGGCCCGGCGATCAGCGCGCCGGCGGGGAGCGCCACGCCGGCCACCACGTGAAAGGTGGCGTTGGCGCGGCCCAGCACGGCCTCGGGCAGCGCGCGCTGGCGCAGGCTGAGGGCGTGGATGTGGTACGCGCCGGCGAACGCGTCGCCCACGAGCTGCTGGGCTAGCAGCAGCGGGATGGCCAGCGGCCCCGCGTGCGCCGCCAGCGGCACCAGCAGCACCGCCGCCTGCCCCACCGCGAGCGACGCCGCCATCGCCGCGCCGGGCCGCCGCGCGCGGCCAAGCGGCTCGGCCAGCAGCGCCCCCGCGAACGCGCCCACGCCGCCCACGCTGATCACCAGCCCCACCGCCGCGGGCGACAGGCGCAGCGTTTCCAGCGCCAGCACCATGTACAGCGCCATGAAGAAGCCGCCGAACAGGTACGTCACCGCATCGGCCAGCAGCAGCGGGCGCACCAGCGGGTTGGCCCAGCAGGCGCGGAAGCCGGCGCGCACGTCGCCCAGCACCGTGGCCGCCTCCTCCCCGCCCGCGCCGCGCACCTCCACCGCGCGGATGCGGCCCAGCAGCAGCGCCGACCACAGGTAGCTCAGCGCGTCAACGATCACCGCCACGGGCGCGGTGAGCAGCTGCACCAGCACGCCCGCGAGCCCCGGCCCCGCCGCCTCGGCCACCGACTCGGTGGCACCCAGGCGCGCGTTGCCCTGCACCAGCAGGTCACGCCCCACCAGCGTGGGGAGGAAGCTGGTGGCGGCGATCTCGAACAGCGTGGTGGCGGCGCCCACCAGCGCGGCCACCAGGTAGAGCTGCGGCATGGACAGGAGCCCCGTCCACGCCGCCAGGGGGATGGTGAGGATCAGCAGCGCACGCACGAGGTCGGCGCCCACCAGCAGCGGGCGCCGGGCCGCGCGGTCCACCCGCCCGCCCACCAACAGCCCCACCAGCACCCCCGGCGCCACCCCCAGCGCCGAGAGGATGCCCACCTCCGTGGGCGTGGCGCGCAGGGTGAGGATCGCGATGATGGGCAGCGCCGTGCGCGTGATGCGGCTGCCGAACGCGCTCCCCGCCTGCGCGCCCCACAGGCGCAGGAAGTCGGGGTGGCGCCACAGCCCGCCCGTGGGCCACCAGCGCATCTTCACCGTCCCGTTCACCCGATCGGCCTGGCGGCTGGAGAACCCGGGCGGGTCACGGCGCCGGCCAGTCGTGGTGCAGGTATTCCATCCCTGCCTCGCCGGGGCCGTACAGCTCGAAGCGGTGGCGGATCCCCTGCCGGCCCAGCGCCACCGACACGCGCCGGGCGGCGTCGGCCAGCGCCTCGTCCTCGTCGGCGTCGGCGCGCACGATGTACTCGCCGCCGCGGGTGCGCTCGAGCGAGAGGTCGGCCGGGCCGCCGGGGTGGATGCGGAGGTAGCGGCCGCCCGCATAGTGCGACGACTCGCGCATCTTCGCGGGGATCCCCTCGCGTGCCAGCGCCGAGGCGAGCTCCTCGGGGGGCAGCGGGGTGTCGAGGTGGCCGAAGAAGGTGATCCCGTCCTGCTCCATCGCCATCATCCCTCCCGTCGCCCGGGGTCGATCTCCAGGCCCATGAGCAGGTTGTCGTGGAACTGGCCGTCCACGAACAGCTCGCGCGTCACGCGGCCCTCCCGCACGAAGCCGAGGCGCTCGTACAGCCGGATCGCGCGGTCGTTGTCGGCGCGCACGCGCAGGTTGATCTTGCGCACCACGCCGCCCTCGCGCGCCCAGGCGAGCAGCGCCTGCAGCAGCGCGCGGCCCACCCCGCGGCCCCACCAGTCGCGCAGCACGCTCACGCCGAACGCGCCGGTGTGCCGGGTGCGCGGCTTTTCGCCGCCGGTGAAGGTGAGGGTGCCCACGATCTCGTCCGCGGCAAGCGCGAGCAGGAAGATCGCGTTGTCGCGGCCGGCCACGCGGGCGATGAACGCGCGCTCGGCCTCCTCGTCCAGCGCGATCCCTTCCACGCCGAAGGTCACGAACGACGACTCGCCGCCCATCTTGCGGAGGTACGCCAGGATCGCCGCCGCGTCGCCCGGCTCCGCGCGGCGCAGCCGGAACCCCTCGCCGGCCGCGCTTTCATCGCCCCGCATCATCGATCTCTCCTTTCGACCTCGTCGGAGATCGCGTTGGAATCAGGCGACTTAGCCCAACTCGCCGACGGACAGCCCGACTCCGTGCCCCCGCGCCCCCCTACGTCCTCAACGAGCGATGTCATCCTGAGCGGCGCCGCTGCACCGACCTTTCGTCGCATGGATGCGTGGCGGCGCCCGAAGGATCTGTGGCCGGCGGCCGAGCGGATCGCCGCCTGTCGCGCGAGGGCCCGCCATGAATCCATCGATCGCCGCCAAAGACTTGTGTGACAGCGGCTTCCACGGCGGCGGCTCCCGAATGGAAGGTCAAAGGCATGCTGCTCACCGGCGGCTGAAGCCGCAGCAACGACTACGGGAAGCCTCGCAAACTGCGCGAGGCTGAACAACGGTCCCCCCGGCGTCTTGCCGCCGGTTTGCCCACGCGTAATCGCGCGCGGCGCCAGGGATGGGCGCGGTATGACATCGACCGAGTGCTCGGAGGCAAGCCATCCGCGCGGGTCGGGCTCTGGCGAGTTCTCACCGCACCCGGTCGGAGAGGTAGGCGTGCCAGAGGATTCGCGCCGCCACCGCGCGCCAGGGTCGCCAGCGCAGGGCATGTGCGGCGGCCTCGTCACTGGTCGGAAGGCGCGCGTGGCCGGGGAGCCGCGCCATGGCCTTGTGCAGCGCCAGGTCGCCCGGCGGCCACACGTCGGGGCGGCGCAGCGCCATCAGCAGGTAGATGGACGCCGTCCACGGGCCGATGCCGGGCACGCGCACCAGTGTCTCGGCGACTTCCGCGTCCGGCATCCGCGCCAGGGTGGACAGCGGCAGCGAGCGGTCGGCCACGCGCTCGGCCAGCGTGGCCACGTAGCGCGCCTTCTGCCGCGTGAGGCCCAGCGCCTGCAGCCCGGGGCCGCCCACCGCGCGCACCGCCGCCGGCGTCATGGCGCCGCCCAGCTCGCGCTCCACCCGCGCGAACAGCGTGGCCGCGGACGCCAGCGAAACCTGCTGCTCCAGGATGATGCGGACCAGCGTGGCGAACCCGCGCGGCCGCCCCCACATGGGTGGCGGGCCGTGCCGCGCCACGATGGCGGCCAGCCCCTCGTCGCGCGCGGCGAGCTCGCGGACGCCCTGGAGCAGCGTGGCGGCGGTGAGGGTGACGGGGGCGGCGGTCGAGAGCACGTGGAGCGGGGAAGCGAGCCGGATCGCGGCCGCGGCGGGCATCGCGCGGCGCTGACGCGAAAGCTCACCCGCGAGGCGCGGATGCGCCAGAGGGCGCACCCAGCCGCTCCAGCGCGCGCACCACGCTCGCGCGAACGTGCGTCTCGTGCGGCGGCGCGCCAGGGGCATCCATGTGCGCGAGGGCGGCTCGGTAGTGCTCCAGAGCCGGCTCCCGCTCGCCCAGCTTTTCGTGCGAGTCGCCCACGTTCAGCAGCAGCGAAGGAAAGAAGTCGGCCACGCGTGCGTCGCCCACCGCGCGGGCGCGGCGGAGCGCCTCCTGGTTCCACCAAAGCGTGTCCGTGGGCGTGAGCTGGTGTCGGGCCACGTAGTGTGCGGCGATGCACGCGTCCAGATCATCGGTACGAGCGGCCCATGCCTGCAGAAAGAGCGAGCGCGCATCGTCGCCGCGGCCGTCACCCTCGGCACGAAGGCCTTCCACGCACAGCTTCACCACCGGGTTTTCGGGATCGACGGGCATAGAGGGTTTCGGGTGATGCGCACGCTGAGCCCGCGCGGGCCCCCTCCCCGCGCCCGCGAGCGCTCGCCCTCCCCCGCTTCGCGGGAGAGGGTGGAACTGCTTGGCCCACGCGGAGTTGCCGTTGCTGGTGCGGTTGCCGTTGCTGTTCACCCCCTCTCCCGCGAAGCGGGGGAGGGGGCCGGGGGGAGCGGGGCCAGCCGCGGCATGCGCAGACCTCGCCTCCCCGCGCCTCAACCCTCGGCCGTATCCCCCGCCGCCGACAGATCCCGATACCACAACAGCTGCACCTCGTCCGGCAGATCGGGATAGGCGAAGCGGTGGATGCCGCCCAGCTCGCAGCCCATGCGTGCGTAGAAGCGGCAGGCGGGCACGTTGATGTTCTGCGTCTCGATCTTCATCCACCGGCACCCGCGCTCGCGCGCCCACGCCTCGGCCGCGCGGAAGAGGGCGGCGCCCACGCCTTGGCCGCGCGCCCGCGGCAGCACGCGGATGTCCCACAGCACGGCCAGGTCGGTCCGCTCCTCCAGCATGTGCACGCCCGGCGTGTTCCACGCCACCACGGCGCCGCCCACCATCCGCCCATCGTCGTGCGCGGCGAACGCGCGCCAGCGGCTCACGTCGAAGCGGCGGGCCCAGAGCATGGGGCGGTCGGCGCCCTGGTCGTAGTCCTTCACCCACGGCGTGCGGACAGGGCGCTCCGCCAGCACGAAGCCGCCCAGCCCGCCGCCGCGCACCTCCACCACCAGCACGCTGCGCACCTCGAACGCGATGGGGATGCGCGCGTACTCGGCGAGGGCGTCGGCCGGCCCGTCGGTGATCACCACGGCAGGTCTGGGGCGCCGGCCGTGGTGCCCGTCAGCGCATACGCGAGCAGGGCGGGAAGCTCGGGCGGGAGAAAGGTTTCGCCGGTCGCACGCATTTCGTCCAGGCTCCACCAGCGGTGCTCGCGGATGGTGGCGCGCTCCTCGTCGGTCCAGTCGTCGCGGCTTGGGGCATCGCCGGTGGCGTGCACCAGGAAGTACTGCTCCATCCATCGCGCGGGGGTGTCGCGCGCCACCGCGTACACCTCGTCGCGGGTGTGCAGCAGCGGGCCGATCTCCGCGCTGAACCCCGTCTCCTCGCGCAGCTCGCGCGCGGCCGCGGCCACATAGCTCTCCCCCTCGGCCAAGCGCCCGCCCGGCGTGGACCAGAACGGCGCGCGGTGCTCGTCGTGGTAGCGGAACAGGAGCATCCGTCCATCGGGGTCGACGATGACGAGCCGTGCCGACCTCTGCACCGGGGTGGACATGGGATCCGTACGGGTGAAGGCAAGTGCCGGTGGAGCGGGGATCAGTCCGCCGACGCCGCGGAGGAAGGTGCGAGGCGAGGCAGCAAGTCGAGCGCGTTGGCGGTGGCCGCGCCCAGCGTGGTGTTGTCGAAGATGCACCACACCGGCGCGCCGCGCAGCCTCGCTTCCCCCACCTTGCCGGCGAGTGCGTCGAGATAGTCGGGCGTGTACTCGGAGTAGTACATCCGCGGCGAGCCGTGCAGGCGGAAGTAGGCCAGCCCCGGCCAGCCGCCCGGCTCGTCGGCACCCGGCGCGCGCACGGGGTCGGCCGCCACGCGCGCGATCTCGGCATCGGCGAGCAGCGCGCCTGCCTCCGGCGTGAACCAGCTCGCGTGGCGCGGCTCGCACGCCACGAAGCCGGCGTGCCGCTGCCGCAGCGCGCCGAAGAAGGTGCTGGCGGCGGTGGAGTCGAACGCCAGGCTGGGCGGAAGCTGCACCAGCACGCAGCCGAGCTTCGGGCCCAGCGCCGCTACCTCGTCCAGGAACGCGTCCAGCGCGCCTTCCGCTTCCACCAGCCGCGCGGTGTGGGTGATGGCGCGCGGGAGCTTGGCCGAGAAGCGGAAACCCTCCGGCACGCTCTCGGCCCAGCGCGCCCAGGTGGACGCGCGGTGCGAGCGGTAGAAGCTGGTGTTGATCTCGGCCGCGGGGAGCACGGCGGCGTAGCGTTGCAGGTGCGTGCCCTCGGCCGGGAAGCGCGGCTGCTGCTCGCGTGGCAGCGTCCACCCCGCCGTGCCCACGTACAGGGGAGCGGCGGCCGGTTCCCGCCGCCGCCCGAAGAGCGGAGGCGGCGCCGTGGGTGCCGGAGTCATGGCCGGGCGCATGCCGCGGCGGCCCCCTCCCCCTGCCGGAGAGCGCTCGTCCGAGCCCGCTGCGCGGGAGAGGATGGAGTTGCTTTCATCGCGAGGATCTGCACGGCTGGACGGGGACTGGTCGGCATGCCGTCGGTCATCGCGAGCGGGCGATGCGGGCCAGGATGCCGCCCGGCGCCGCATAGCCGCGGACGCGGGCGTAGGGCACCGTCGTCAGCTCGTTGCACGCGGCGAACGCGTGCGGGAACTCGGTCTCCACCTCCATCCCGCGTGGCGAAAGGCTGTACGCGAACCCGCGCTCCGCCAGCTCGTCGGCCGAGAAGAGCTCCTTGCAGTCGGCCGACATCTCATCGGGAGCCCGGGCGGCCGCCCCGAACCGCCCGGGCAGGACGATGCGCACGATGGCGGGGCCGTTGCGCGCGTAGCCGGCGAACAGCGCATCCCACGGCACCATCCTGCCGGTGCGCAGGTCGTAGGTCACCGACAGGTTCGCACCGTCGGTGGGATAGGGCCCGCCACAGAAATAGGACGCGCGGATCCGCACGCTGAACACGTCGTTCGCCGCATAGGTCACCTGCGCGTGCGACTCGAACTCGCGCGTGGCGCCTCGCTCCGCGGGCCCGTCGCAGCGCAGCGACGCGGCCAGCGTGTCGAGCTGGGCGTTCACCGCGCGCGCCTGGGGGGTGAGCGGGCCGGTGAGCCGCGGCAGCACCGTCCCGCTCACCGGGTTGCGCACCATCCGGTAGGCGATCGGCTCCTGCGCGCGGACCGGCGCGGCTGCCTGGGCGGAAGCGTGCGCGGGCGGCAAAAGGAGGAAGAGCAGCGTCGGGAGGATCCGCATCCGCACCAGTGTCGTGGTCGTGGGTCTCGATGGGCGCGCGAATCCTGCGGCGCGCGGCCGTTTCAGCCGGTGCAGCCGGGCCATGGCTGGGGGTGCGCCCGAACCTGGCGGGCGAGGCCGTTCACGTCGATCGGCCCGTTCGCCCGGCGCAGCGAGCGCAGGGCGCGGCTGGCCGTGCGGGCGACTCGGCCGGGGTCGTCGGAGGCACGCATCGGCAGGCCCATCACGAACACCAGGTCCCCGATGGCGGCGGTGAGGTACATCACCCGCGGGATGCGCTGGTCGAACACCGTCAGCGCGCCGGGAACGTCGTATCCCCACAGCAGGGTGGGGATGCCAGGCTGCGCCACGTCTGCCTGCCCGCCGCTGGCGCGGATGGGTGGCCAGCCGTTGCTCCGCGCCGTGAACGCGAGCTCCCAGTCGCGGTGTGCACGCAGCAGCGCGGCCCCACGCGCGCCCGGGGCGCCCAGGTCGCGCGCACGGACCGACGTCAGCTCCACCAGCACGTCGTCGATCACCCACATCTCCCCACTCTCCACCGGCAGCGAGTGCACGTGGTCGCCCCTGAGGAGGAGGGTGAAGCTCTCGCGCCCATGGTTCTGGGCGAGAAGATAGCCGCAGCCCACGAACACCGCTCCACCGGCGGCGGGGCTCCCGCCGGCCGCGGGGGCGGCCCGCTGCCCGGCCAGGGGCAGAGCCGCTGCTGCCAGCGCCAGCGGCAGGAGGAGCAGCGTGGCCAGGGCGTGTCTGCGGTCCCGGTCGACGAGTCTCATCATGTGAGGGAGACGGAGGGGGCGACGGACAGGTACCTCACGTCACGCGGGCGGCGGCAGCGCGCCCGAAAAATACTCGCGCACCACCTGCGCGTGCAGCGGGAACGCCATGTCGTCGGTCGCGCCGCGGACGATCACGCGCTCGCTGGTCTCGGCCGACGGCGTGAACGGCGGGAGGTCGCCGGCGGCGAGCGGCGCGGCCAGGCCGAACACCAGCAGCGTGCCGTCGGGCGCGGAGAGCACGCGCGCCTCGTGGATGCCGCCCGGGTCGATCTGGATCCCCGTCTCTTCCCGGAGCTCGCGCGCGGCCGCGGCCTGCCAGCCCTCGCCCGTGTCGATGAAGCCGCCGGGGAGCGCCAGCTTCCCCACGGGCGCGATCGCGCGGCGGATGGCGAGCAAACCGCCGTCCACCGGCTGCAGCAGAACGGCCACCGGAAGCGGGTTGAGGTACGACGTGTTGCCGCACGCCGTGCAGCGCCGCGGCCAGGGCGCGCCCTCCGCGAACCGGGCGCCGCAGTACGAGCAGTGGCTGTTCTTCGGCATCGGGTTTGTTGAGCGGGACGGTACGCGTGTCAACACGATTCTGCGAATCTGCCGAGTTCTCGTTGCGCCCACGTCGGAGGCTCCATCCGACGACAGCCGTGGGACGGCGGGTGGTACGGCGCCTGCGAGTCCGCCGCGGCCGAAACCTGCTTCCAAGGGGCGAGTCAGATGGCCGTACGGTTCCGATCCAGCGGGTGCCTGTGGAGCATCGTGATGTCGGTGGTGCTCACCGTGATCCTCAACCTCGCGCTGCGCGGCTGCACGGGCGGCGGACCCTCGTGGTGAGGCACGCCGCCGTGCGCCGGGCCGCGGCTCAGCCCTGGGACGGCGGTTCCTTCCCCTCGTCGGCGGTGGGGCCGTACATCTCGGGCACCGGCACCTCCACCAGCCGCAGGTACACGCCCAGCTGCGCGCGGTGGTGCACGAGGTGGTTGATCACCGCCGAACGCAGCATCTCGTAGCGCGTGGTGGTCTCCAGCACCACGCCGGCGCGCTTGCTGGTCCACGTCACGCGGAAATCGTCGTCGCTGGCGGCGGCGATCGCGGCGTGGCCGGCCGCCGCGTTGCGGTCGAACTCGGCCAGCAGCGTGGCCGTGGTCTCGTAGCTGTAGCCGGGCAGCGTGGGGCCGTCCACGGGGGCGAAGTCGATCTCGGTTTTCGACAGCACCATCGCCACCCAGCTGGGCATGCGCGCCACCAGCTGCGCCAGGTGCGCCATGGGGAACGACTTTGGATGTGGCCGGAACTCGCCCTTGTCGTCGGGCACGCGCTCCAGCACGCGCCGGGTGATGGCGATCTCTTTGTCGTATTCGGGGAGGAGCAGCTCGGAGATGGTCATGTGCGGCTCGCGCGGAACGAGGGATGAGCGTGGCCTGCGAAACGGAGCCAAGCGTAGGGCGCCCGCCGCGGCCGGTCAAGCCCGCGGAAGTCGTCCGGCCGATCCCGGGCGGGTGTGAAGATCGGCCCGTCGGATCGTTGCAGAATGGACGACGACGGGAACGGATGAAGCCACGGCGGTACGGAACTGGCCCTGTGCGCCGCGCATGACCAGAGACCAACGACAGAGCCGCGCGTCCGCGCGGCGGGATGACGATACGAACGGCGCCGTCCGCGCGCTGGCGCTGGGCGCGGTGGCGGCCGTGGCCGCGGCGGGCTTCGGCGCGCTGGCCATGGCCGTGGCGCGCCACGACACCGCCGCGGCCGACGAGACCGTGCGCCGCGCCACCGCGGCCCCACGCGACGGCGCCGTGCACAGCGCCGCCGAGTCGGTGAAGAAGGTGGGGAAGTGGTACACCTACATCCCCGGCGCCACGGCGGCGGCGCTGGCAGTCCTCGCCGCGCCGGGGCAGGAGCGCGGGGGGCGGTCGCGGCGCGTGGGCGCAGGGGCGGTGATGCTCGCCGGCACCGTGGCCACCGCGATGAACCCCGCCTTCGACCACCTGCTGCCGCAGCCGCCGGCACCGCCGGGGCACCCGTCGCGCGGCAAGCCGGTGTTCCCCAGCGGCCACGCCTTCGGCCCCGGCGCCGTGTCGCTCGCGGCGGCCTACGTGCTTTCGCGCGAGGGGATCGCGCGGCCCGGCATCGCCTTCCCGGCCGCCGCCGCGCTGCCCGTGCTCACCGCGGGGCCGCGGCTGCTGGTGCAGAAGCACTGGATCAGCGACGTGCTGGGCGGCTACCTGGGTGCCATCGCCGTGGCCGCCGCCTGCCTGGCCGCGTACGAGGCCACGCGCGAAGCGTAGCGTCCTGGCTGTTGCCGTTCCCCCCTTTCTCCCGCGCCCAGCGGGGGAGAGGGGCCGGGGGAGAGGGGGCCGCCGCCGCATGCGCCGACGCCTGCCACGCTCCCCCGCGTTCGCGCAGTCTGCAGATTCGACGCGATGCCGCGATGCCGCGACGTCCCCATCACCCCTCGAGCTCGCGGAGCCGGCGGGCCAGGAAGCGGCGTTCGGGCTCCTGCCGCGCCAGCGCCAGCGCACGCCCGTACGAAGCGCACGCGTCGGCGGTGCGGCCCAGCCGGCGGCAGAGGTCGGCGCGGGCGGAGTGGGCCAGGTGATAGTCGGCCAATTCGCCGCGCGCCAGCAGCGCGTCCACCAGCGCCAGCCCCGCGGCGGGGCCGTCGCGCATGGCCACCGCGGCGGCGCGGTTCAGCTCCGCCACGGGCGATGGGTCGGCGCGCATCAGCACGTCGTACAGACCCACGATCTGCGGCCAGTCGGTGGCGGCAGCGCTGGGTGCCTCGGCGTGCACCGCGGCGATGGCGGCCTGCAGCGCGTAGGGGCCGAACCGGCGCGACCTCAGCGCCCGCTCCACCAGCGCCGCCCCTTCCGCGATCATCCCGCCGTCCCACCGCGACCGGTCCTGTTCGTCCAGCAGCACCAGCTCGCCATCAGCTGACGCTCGCGTGGCGCGGCGGCTCTCGTGCAGCAGCATCAGCGCGAGCAGGCCCACGGCCTCGGGCTCGGGGAGCAGCTCCACCAGCAGCCGCCCCAGCCGGATCGCCTCGCCCGACAGGTCGGGCCGGGTGAGCAGCGCGCCCGACGACGCGGAATATCCCTCGTTGAACACCAGGTAGACCACGTGCAGCACCGCGTGCAGCCGCTCGGGCAGGTCGGCCTTCGCCGGCAGCTGGTAGGGGATGCGGGCGGTCTTGATCTTGGCCTTGGCGCGCACGATCCGCTGCGCCAGCGTGGGCGGGGCGGCCAGGAAGGCGTGGGCGATCTGCTCGGTGGTGAGCCCGCACACCTCGCGCAGCGTCAGCGCGATGCGCGCGTCGGGCGAGAGCGCGGGGTGGCAGCAGGTGAAGATCAGCCGCAGCCGGTCGTCGTCCACCCCGTCACCGTCCGTGTAAACGGAATCGACGGAACCGGCGAGATCGGCTAGATCGGAAGAGGGCGGGCGGTCGATCTCCAGCTGCAGCGCCAGCTTGCCCAGCGACGCGTCGAAGCGGGCGCGGCGGCGCAGCGTGTCGATCGCCTTGAACCGGCCGGTGGACACCAGCCACGCGCGCGGGTTGGCCGGCACCCCGCCCTGCGGCCAGCGCTCCACCGCCGCGGCGAAGGCGTCGTGCAGCGCCTCCTCGGCCAGGTCGAAATCGCCGCCCAGCAGGCGGATGAGGGTGGCGAGAACGCGGCGCGACTCGGCGCGGTACGCGGCGTCCACCGCCCGCCGCGCCACGCCGGCCGCGTCCTCGTCCATCCGCTCAGGAAGTCTGGCTGAAGTCCACGATCGGCCGCACCTCGATGCTGCCGATGCGGGCCGAGGGGATCCGCGACGCCACCTGGATCGCCTCGTTCAGGTCGCGCGCCTCCACCAGGTAGAATCCGCCCAGCTGCTCCTTGGTCTCGGCGAACGGGCCGTCGGTGGTGGACACCTGGCCGTTTCGCACCCGCACGGTGGTGGCGGTGGACACCGGCTGCAGCGCCTCGCCCGCCACGTACTGCCCGCTCTCGCGGATGCCCTCGGTGAAGGCGAAGTATTCGCCCATCATGGCGTCGCTCTCGGCCTTGGGCATGGTGGCCCAGGTGTTCTCGTCGTCATAGATCAGGCACAGGTACTTCATGGTGACGTCTCCCGTCTGGGGGATGGAACGGCGGTGAACACCCGGTAGTCGAACGGGAAGGGCGAAATCGACACCCGAATCGCGCCGCCGATGAAATTCGGTGACGCCGGTGATCCCGTCACCCGGCCGGTGGCGGCCTCACGCGGCGAGCGCCGCCTCGAGCTCCGCCTTCAGCTCCAGCGGGTCCGATTCGAGCCCCACCAGGTCGGCGTTCCAGTTGGTGCCCACCCGCTCTCCCGCCTCGGCCATCCCGGGGAGCCACGCCTCCAGGAAATCAGCCAGGTCGATGGCGGTGGGCTCGTAGTGGGCCCAGTCGTCGCGCGCGCACTGCTTCGCATACGCGCGGTCCGACCAGAACGGCAACACGTCCACCTCCACCTCCTCGTCGCCGTCTTCCTCGTCGTCCGTGGCGTTCGACGGGGCCAGGCACCAGCCCTCCTCGCTCTTCAGCCCCCACACCTCGCCTGATACCGATTCCGCTGAATGATTGTGCATTCCTCCACAGACGAACTGGCTCACACGGAGCAACGGAGGAAACGGAGAAATGCTGTCTTTCCTCCGCTTCCTCCGTTCCTCCGTGTGACATTCTTCCGTAACGGTTCTTCCGAATGCACAGTCGATTGCCGCATCCAGTATGATTTCACCACGCGGCGGATGAAGCGCTCGTGGCTCGCCCGCGCGTCAGCCTGCAGTCCGAACATGTCGTTCCTTTCCGTCGGGGGTGGGATCGAGAGGTGGGATGACTGTCGTCGCCGGCCGTCGGATTCTCATCGTCCTGCAGCTCCGGCTGAACTGCTTACTCACACAGAGGCACGGAGACACAGAGAACTGCGGTTTTTTCTCTGTGCCTCTGTGCCTCCGTGTGACACTTCAGCAGGTCCCGCAGCCGCGATGATCCATGCGGGTGCGTGCGGAGGGTCCGCCGCCTATCCGCCGCCCTTGCCCGCCGCCGGGTCGCCGCCCGACACCACCGCCGCCGCGGCCGCCGCATCTGCTGGAGGCTGTGCGGGGGAGAAGCGCAGGTCAGAGTTGGCGTAGAGGGTGTAGGCCAAACCCAGCGGATTGCGTTGCGCCAGCAGGATCCGCCGTGCCTCCAGCAGCGCCGCCCCCGCCGTGCGCCCCGACAGGAAGGCGCGGATGAAGTGCTCGGCGAACTCGGTGGCCAGCTGCTCCCACACCGATATCTCGGTGCCCAGCAGCCCGGCAGCGCCGCGGTCGTCCACCAATATGGGGATGAAAGGCGAGAGCGCGTCGGGGCTGAACCCCACCGTGCCGCACCCGTTCAGGATCACCAGCGGGTGGTGCGCCCAGGCGCCATCGTCCACCAGGTCGGCCGGCTCCACCAGCACGGGCGTCTGCGCGTCGTCCACGAACTCGAGGCGGGGGGTGCCGCCGGGATCGCCGGCGCCGCCGCGCGCGTGGCAGTACAGGTAGATCAGGTCCAGGTCGGGCTGCAGCAGCTTGGCCTTCACCATGGGCCCCGCGAACTCGGCGCTCCACGCCCCGCCGGGGAGCAGGTCGTCGATCTCTTCCAGTCGCCCCAGGTGCGGCCGGGCGAGCAGCAGGCTGCCGTTGAAGGCGGCCATCAGCCGCGCCGGGGTGCCGCTCAGTACCGTGTCCACCTCGGCCACCGGCGTGCCCCCGGCCGGCACCGGCTTGGGCGAGATCTCCACCACGTGCCGGAAGCCCCAGAAGCGGCGCGGGCACGCCACCGACCCCGCCGTGAACGGGGGGAGCCCGTCGCGGCGGCGCTGGTCGCCCACGTCGCTCCCCAGCAGGCACCCCGGCCCGCCGCACACCACGGGCGACGGAGTTCCGTCCGCCGCGGGGAGGGCGGCCAGGCAGGCGTCCACCGCCGGCACTACGCCGTCCGCGCCGGCCGCGGCGTTGCGGCTGAACGCGCGGTCGTACACCAGCGACCAGGGGATCACCTTCTCGATCAGCACGTGCGCCACCTTGATGGTGCGCTGGCCCTCCTGCTCCAGCAGCGGGCCCAGGGCGGCGCGCATCTCTTTCGACAGCAGCTGCGTGTACAGGTTCCACCCGGCCTGCGCCAGGGTGACCAGCGCCGCCTTCAGCCCCTCGTCGTCGCCCGCGTTGGGGCGCGCGGGGTCGGCGCGGCCGAAGCGGTAGAGCGCGCCGGCGTCGCTGGGCTCGGTGGCCAGGGAGTCGAGCAGGGCGCGCAGCCGCTGCACCTCGGGGGCCATGTTGCCGGGGAAGCGCACGTCGTAGTCGCCCGCGCTCTTCACCGTCACCACCGGCCGGCCGCCCAGGTCGTTGGCCACGATGCTCAGGTCGCGCGCCGGCCGTGACGCGATCCCCTCCGTGCCCGACACCACGCTGAACTCCAGCCGCGCCAGCCACCCCTCGCCGCGCAGCGCACCGGGCTCCATCCCCAGCGCCCGCGCCAGCAGTGCCGGGCCGCCGGTGTCGACCGCGGCAGTGTCGTCCACGGCCCCTTCCGCCACGGTGAGCGCCGCGAGCCGAAAGGTCTGCACCACGTTGTTGCGGTGGTACACGATGTAGCGCAGCACCGCCACCCCTTCGTCGCGCGGCACCACGGCGAAGCGGAGTGTTTCGGTGTCGGCGCCGCGCGGCAGCCACAGCTCCTGCACGGGGCTGCCCAGCACGTCGAAGCCGATCCCCGTGACCGCGATCTCCACCCACGTTCCCTCGTCCTCGGGGCGCAGCTTGAGGACTTTCTCCAGGAACGGCATCGCGCTTTCCACGCGCACCCCAGTGTCGCGCCGGCCCACGCCGATGCCCAGGTGGTACACGCGCCCCA
>Ga0247773_1000166_pt1 | contig 31987 bp, 29 predicted proteins | sample UWRJL092311B6_FD_179934 | JGI IMG/M metagenome (GOLD analysis project Ga0247773, IMG submission 179934) | Plant litter microbial communities from Arlington Agricultural Research Station in Wisconsin, United States - UWRJ-L092-311B-6 | ecosystem: Environmental > Terrestrial > Plant litter >... | reverse complement strand
GGCGACCGCGTCGGCGATGGGAGCGGCGAGCTCCAGCGCGACGACGGTGCCCTGCGGCACGCGCTCCCCGGCGACCGGCCACTGCCGCCGCACGGGCGAGGTGTCGACGTTGCCGGAGTTGGACGCCGCGTGGCGTGGCACCAGGCCGGCCACGGCGACGCGCTCGGCGGCACCCGAGAGCGTCTGCCCGCGGACGTCGGGGACCACGACCAGCCCCGGGACTTCCACGGTGATCAGCGCGAGCGAGGCGAGCGCGGCGGCCTGGGCGGAGGCGGCGGCGGGAACGAAGAGGAGCGAGAGCGCCACGGTGGCGGCGCGTTTGAGCGGACGATTCGGCATGGCGGGGCTCACGGGTTCGGCGGTCTGTGCCGCGATCAGGTGCCCATTCCGTTCGCCAGTTGCACGCCGCGGTGCATCAGACGGTCAAGCCGCTGCGTATCAAGGGCTTACATGATATGTGGCAGAGACCCACCCGTGGCCGAGCTGCAACGGAACGCGGCAATCGCTCCTCAACCCGTTACAGTCTGCAAACGAGTTGCGGCGGTCCGGAGCGCCTCCCGGACCGCCGCGATCTCGTCCCCCCAACCACGTGTCATTCCAGATCGGACCGATCCGTTGACGAAGGCCCACTCGCCACACCGGCCGGAGCGTGGGGGCAGGGAGGGATCCTTCAGTCGCTTGGGCTCCATCTCTCCGGATCAACGGAACACCCGGATCCGGAATCAGGAGTTCGCCGTCGCCGCCTCGGGTGCGGCGGACGCGATCTTCACCGCGGGGACGGAGTCGCGGATCGCCACGCCCGCGTCGCCGCCGAAGCGGAGGACGGCGGGGAGATCGACGTCCCTGCTCCGCTTGGCGACCTCCTTCTCCAGCAGCGTGGCGGTGGCGCCGACGGAGACGCGGCCGGCGCGCAGCTCGCGGAAGCGCCCGCCCCGCACCACCAGCACGCCGCCGAGCACGGTGACGCCCACCTGCACCGCCAAGGGGATGGGGATGGAGGTGGATTCGTTGATCACCACCTCCATCTGGGGCTTGTAGCTCCACCCGAACTTGTGGGTGCTGAGCTCCGCCAGCGTCTCCTGGTCCGCCGGATGGCGAAGCGCGTCCGCCAGCTCCTGGATGTCGGCGTGGCGCGCCCAGGCGCTGGTGAGCAGGTCGGCCAGCGGCGTGTCGAGCCGCGCGGCGGCGGCGGCTACCACGCGGCCTACCGCGGCCTCGAGCACCGGGCCGCTCACCAGCGCCTTCACCGCCGCCAGCTTCTCGCGCACGGCGGCCGCGAGCTGCTCGCTGAAGCTGCCGTCGTCGTCCACGGCCTCGCGGACCGTGCTGCGGCTTTCGTCCATCGTCATCTCCTGCCGTGGATGATCGGCGTGTGTTGATCCACCGTGAGCTCCGGCGCGCCCTCGCGCATCCGTACCGCGACCGTCTCCGCCGTCCGCAGCGGCGATCCGCCCTCCACCACCATCTCCGTCTCGCCCGCGTCCGCCGCGCGCACGGTGACGCGCGCCGCCTGGAGCGCCGCTCCCTCCGCCACCGTGACCGCGGCCGGGTCGGCGACGCGGACGTTGAGCTGAAGCTTGTTGCGCTGCACCGGCCCGTCCGCCCGCGACGCGCTCTCCCAGCCATCGCCGGTGCCGATCCGCAGCCGCGCGACACCCGCCACCGGCGGCACCGGCGCGACCGCGACGGGGTGCGGCGCCGGTGGCGGACGGCGCCGCGTCAGCCGGTAGATGATGGCGCCGGCGGCCAGGACGAGGAGCGCGATCAGCCCCCACGTGGCCTCGCGGGGCCACCCGGCGCGGGATGGCTCCGCCGCCGGCCGGGTGGGACGATCCGCATCCGCCGAAGGCACGGTGGCGGTGCCCATGGGCCGCGCCGGTTCCGCGGGCCGCGGCGTGGCGGACGGCAGCGTGTCCGCCGGCCGCGCCGCGGCGGAATCCACCGGCTGGGCGGGCTGCTGCGTGACCGGCGTGTCCTGCCGCGCGGCCGGCGTGGTGTCGCGCGGCGGGGGCTGCGTGGCCACCGGCGTGTCCGGCGCGGCGACGACGGGCGCGCGGGAGAGGGTGAGATCCACCGCCGTCCCCGGGCGGACGCGCGTGCCGGCGGCGACCGACTGCGCCAGCACGCGCCCCGCGGTGCCCCGCGCCTCGCGCTCGCTCACGCCGCCCGCGCGCAGCCCCGCACCGGCGAGCACCCGCCGCGCCTCCGCGACCGGGCGCCCGACGAGCGACGGCATCGCCACCGTCCGCACCCGCGTGATGGAGATGGAGACGAAGGTGCCGGGCGCGACCGCCTCGCCGGCGGCGGGCTTCTGCGCGAAGACCGTCCCCGGCGCGGTGGAGCCGGCCACGCTGCTGTCCGCCTCGCCCAGCAGCAGCCGCGCGCGGCCCAGCGTGGTGCGCGCCTGCGCCTGCGTGAGCGTGGCGAGATTCGGCACCGTCACCGTCTCCGCCCGCACCGGCGGCTGGGGCTGCGGATCCGGCTGCGTCGGCTGGGTGGGCTGGGCGGCGCGGCGGGCGAGGGTGAAGCCGACGCGCGTCCCTCGCGGCACCTGCGTGCCCGGCCGGGGATCCTGCGCCACGACACGGCCGCCGCGCGCGCCCTCCACCGTCTGCGAATCGACCGCGCCCGGCGCCAGCCCCGCCAGGGTGAGGGCGAGCAGCACACCCGTGCGGTTGAGCCCCGTGAGATCCGGCACCGCGCGCAGGCGCGGCTGGTCATCCGTGGATCGCCCAGGCTGCGCCTGGCCCGATCCCTGTCCGTTGGAGACGTTGAGCCGCGCGGACGATCCCTGCTTCACCACCGTCCCCGCCGCCGGCGTCTGGGCGACGACGATCCCCTGCGCCTGCGTGGACGCGACCGGATCGAGCGACACCGTCATCCCCAAGCGCTGCAGCCGCGTCTGCGCGTCCGCCGACGAGAGCCCGACCAGGTCCGGCATCGTGCGCTGCGGCGCGGCGGCGCTGATGGTTTGCGCGCCGACGGGAGCCACGCCCACGCACAGCAGCGCGAGCGCGAGGAGCAATCGTACCGGGAGATGGAACGGCGGAGACCTGCGCATGGGCAACCCGTGCGTGCAGGACCTGGAAGAATCGAGAAGCGGGCGAACGCACTGAGGACGAACACGTTGCGTTCAAAACAGATGATACGTGCGGGCGCCGGGTCGCACAATGGATGGTGGATCCACGTTGGAGCGACGAGCACCCGCGCATGCCGCAGCGGGGGCCCCACCCGGAAAATAGCGGACGGTACTGCTGTCCACGATTTTCCGACCTCCCCCAAATCAGCCTGGGGAGGTGAACGGCTGGCCGGGATTCGCTCGATGGGACGAAGATTCGCGCATGCCGCGCCGCCGCGGGCGGAGCGAGCGCAGGTCCCTCTCCCCGGCAGTTTTGGGGAGAGGGACAGGCGGGCGGGGTGCGAGGCGGGCAGCGCCCGCCGCCAGGGTGAGGGCCCGCGGCGCCGGGACGCCCAATCGTCCGTTACACGGCCGAGCGGTTGCCGGGCCGTCCATCGCCCGCTACCTTGTCGCCTTCCGCAACCAAGCGAAACCTAGCGACGGAGCCATTCTCCTGACCCCGACGCTCGTCACCACCGACCTCCCCTTTCCGCTGCGGCTGCGCGGCAAGGTGCGGGACGTGTACAACCTGGGCGACGCGCTGCTGATGGTCGCCACCGACCGCGTCAGCGCCTTCGACGTGGTGATGCCCAACCCCGTGCCACGCAAGGGCGAGGTCCTCACGCTGATCTCCGCGTGGTGGTTCGGCCGCACGGGCGACATCGTGCCCAACCACCTGCTCTCGATCGACCCCGACCACATCGCCGCGCGCTACCCCGCCCTGGCCCCCGTCCGCGAGACGTGGGCCCGCAGGAGCATGCTGGTGCGCAAGCTCCAGCCCTTCCCGGTGGAGTGCGTGGTGCGCGGCTACATCAGCGGCAGCGCCTGGAAGGAGTACCGCGAGAGCGGCACCCTGGCCGGCGAGCCGCTCGCCGCCGGGCTGCGCGAGAGCGACCGGCTGGACCCGCCCGTCTTCTCCCCCGCCACCAAGGCCGAGACCGGCCACGACGAGAACATCCCCTTCGGGCGGATGGAGGAGATCGTGGGCGCGGAGGTTGCCGGGGAGCTGCGCGAGCGCTCGCTGGCGCTGTACGGGCGTGGGCGCGACGTGGCGGCGGCCAGCGGGATCATCATGGCCGACACCAAGTTCGAGTTCGGCCGCGACACCGACGGCACCATCCGGGTGATGGACGAGGTGCTGACGCCCGACAGCTCGCGCTTCTGGCCGGCCGGCCTGTACGCGCCGGGGCGGGGCCAGCCCTCGCTCGACAAGCAGCCGCTGCGCGACTGGCTGGAGACGCTCGTCGCCCGCGGCGAGTGGAACAAGGCGTACCCCGCCCCGCGGCTGCCGCCCGAGGTGATCCAGGCGACCAGCGACCGCTACCAGGACGCGTTCCGGCGGCTGACGGGGATGACGCTGGACGAGTACCCGATCCAGGGAGAAGCGAGTTGAGCGACCCGAACACCGTCGCGGGGGCACGCCGGCGCCGGCTCCGGCGCGGGATCATCATCCTCCCCAGCGCCTTCACGGTGGGGAACATGTTCCTGGGGATGTGGGCGATCGTCCACGCCGCCCGGGGCGAATTCATCACCGCCGGCTGGCTGATCGTGCTGGCGGCGGTGTTCGACATGCTCGATGGCCGCATCGCGCGCTTCACCGCCACCGGCAGCGCCTTCGGCGAGGAGCTGGACTCGCTGGTCGACGCGGTGAGCTTCGGGATGGCGCCGGCGCTGATCATCTACTTCACCTTCCTCAAGAACGGGGGCGAGTGGAGCTGGATCGTCAGCTTCCTCTACCTCACCGCCGCGGTGTTCCGCCTGGCGCGCTTCAACATCGAGCAGGCGGGAACGGCCAAGACGGCGTTCCACGGGCTTCCCTCGCCCAGCGCCGGCGCCTGCATGGCCACCTACTACGCCTTCACGCAGACGCCGCTCTGGCACCGCTGGTTCACGCACGTGGACGAGGGGCGCGCGGCGGGGTGGCTGATGATGTTCGTGGCGGTGCTGATGGTGAGCAACGTCCTCTACCCCGTGGTGCCGCGCTTCAACCTGCGCACCTGGGGCGGGCGCTTCGCCATGCTGGTGGCCGTGCTCGCGATCGTCGCGATGTTCACCTACCCCGCGTACTTCTTCTTCCCGATGTCGATCATCTACATCGGCTACGGGCTGCTGCGCACGGTGCTGCAGGGGTTCGAGGAGAAGCTGCCGGACGAAGAGCCGATCGAGACCGTGGACCCGGACCCCGACGAGGTCCGCCCGCTGGAATACGAAGACGGGCGCCGCGGCCCGCGCGCCGCGGCACCGCACATCCCGACTGACGAGGAGCGGAGAGCGTGAGCGACTATCGCGTGGAGGTGCGGGTGACGCCGCGCCGGGGGATCCTGGACCCGCAGGGGAGCGCCGTGCAGGGCGCGCTGCGCTCGCTGGGCTTCGAGGGGGTGGAAGAGGTGCACGTGGGCCGGCTGGTCCGCTTCACGCTGGCGGCCGCGAACGACGGCGAGGCGCGCGAGAGGGTGGACGCCATGTGCCGCCAGCTGCTGGCCAACCCGGTGACGGAAGATTTCGACGTGCGGGTGGAGGCGCTGGCGGGCGCATGAAGATCGGCGTGGTCACCTTCCCCGGCAGCAACTGCGATTACGACTGCTACAAGGCGGTCGAAGACGGGCTGGGCGCCGAGGCCGTGTACATCTGGCACAAGGAGCACGACCTGCACGGGGTGGATGCGGTCTTCCTCCCCGGCGGGTTCAGCTACGGCGACTACCTGCGCGCGGGCGCCATCGCGGCGCACAGCCCCATCATGCGCGAGGTGAAGGCGTTCGCGGCCGAGGGCGGCCCGGTGGCCGGCATCTGCAACGGCTTCCAGATCCTGTGCGAGGCCGGGATGCTCCCCGGCGGCCTGATGCGCAACCGCACCCTCAAGTTCCGCAGCCGCCCCGTGCACCTCCTGGTGGAGCGCGCGAACACCGCGTTCACCAGCGAGTACGCGGTCGGCGACGTGCTGCGCATCCCCATCGCCCACGGCGAGGGGTGCTACTTCGCGGACCCCGACACGCTGGACGCGCTCGAGGCCAACGGCCAGGTGGTGTTCCGCTACTGCGACGGCGAGGGGCTGGTCTCCCCCGCCGCCAACCCCAACGGCTCGGCGCGCAACATCGCGGGGATCATCAACGCCGCCGGCAACGTGCTGGGGATGATGCCCCACCCCGAGCGCGCCATCGAGCCGCTGCTGGGGAGCACCGACGGCCTCGGCTTCTTCCGCTCGGTCGCGGCGCACCTGGCGGGGGCGTGAGGGGCGATCGAGGGCGGGTGGAGAGCTGAAGACGGGGCGTGCGAACGGGGCACCCGCGCATGCTACGGCAGCCCCCTCTCCCCCGGCCCCTCTCCCCCGCTCCGCGGGAGAAAGGGGAGCACTGCGGCTTCTTCATGCGGTGAAGTCGCAGCGCGAAGCGCCCAGGTCCCTCCCCCAGGTTGTTTTGGGGGAGGGACAGGCGAGGAACGAGCCAGGGAGAGGGCCCTGCGGCGCCGCGGGCACGCACCGGATTCCCGCCGCGCAACTGAAATCCCCTCGCGGCATGAGGCTGGCAGGTCGGGGGAGATCGAGCGCAGGTCCAGCGAACGCGTGGCGCGCGTGGCGGTGCATCTCCCGAGGCGGTGAAGACGGACGGATGGACGCACCCGCGCCCCTGACACACCGGAGGTGGAAACGATGAAGGCGAAGCTGACGATCGCGGCGGCGCTGTTGATGTTTTCCGCACTCCCCGCGGCGGCCCAGCGGGTGATCAGCGCCGGGATGAACCCCGGCCAGGTGCGCGGCACCTTCGGCACCCCGGCACGCACCCGCGAAGAGGGGGAGTGGACCTACTGGTTCTACTCCAACGGCTGCCCCAACCGCTGCGGCAGCGACGACGTGGTGTTCTTCCGCAACGAGCAGGTGGTGGCCGCCGTCCTTCGCGGGCGCGCCCGGCGCATCAGCGCGCCGCCCGCGGCCGACGCCATCGCGCAGGCGGGCGGCAGCGCCGGCTCCGGCGCCATCCGCCTGAACGCGGCCCCCGCGAACGACGGCGACGGCCCCGGCAACGACTTCAGCCGCCGCCCGCCCGAGCGGATCATCGTGAAGGGCCGCAGCCGCGACCGCGACGACGATCCGGACAACGACAGCGAGGTGGTGGACCAGGGCCCCGCGCGGGTGGGCGGGGTGAGCGTGGAGCCGGGCTCGGCGGTCGCGCCGCCCGCGCGCTCGGGGAGCGACGCGGCACGGAGCGGCCAGGGCACCATCATCCGCGGCGGCGCGGTGGTCGACGGCGGCGAGGGTGGCGCAACCCGCGGCCTTTCGCGCTCGCCGACGGGCGCGCAGGGCACCAATGGCCGCACCGTCACCGGCTCCGGCCCGATCACCGCCGGTGGCCAGCCCGCGGTGGAGCTGACCGACAGCACGCAGACCGCCCGCGCCACCAACGTGGACGACACGCGGTCCGAGCGCGAAAGCCAGGTGACGCGCACCACCGTGCCGAACCAGCCCGACACCATCCAGGCCCGCCGCCGCGACCGCGAGAACAGCGTGACCCCGCGCGTGGTCCCGCGGCCGTAACGGCGGCACGTCCGAGGGAGAGACGAGCATCCGCGCATGCCGCGGCGGCCCCCTCTCCCCCGGCCCCTCTCCCCGCGCACCGCGGGGGAAAGGGGAGAACCGCGGGTACGGCGCGATGCCGACGCGCAGTCCGCGAAGGCGGACTTCCCGCTGTTCCAGCGGCGGGTTTCAACCCGCCGAACGGCGGACCGCCTCTGCGTTCGCTGAACGCGCCAATGCTCGCGTGGGAGTCCGCGCAGCGGACTTTGGGCCGTCGTAGCCGCGATTTCAATCGCCCGGCGATCCCCGCCGCCCCGCCGACCGCACCGGTGTCACGCCCGACGCGCCGATGCTCGCGAGGGAGTCCGCGCAGCGGACTTTGGGCCGTCGTAGCCGCGATTTCAATCGCTTCGATGAGGCCGTGCGGCCGCGAGACCGCGAGACCGCGTGTTGCTCGGTTGGCCAGGGCCGTTGCTCGTATGGTTCACAAGACGTACGCAGTGCGAATCATCCACCCCTGAAGGCATAGACCGGTGTCCGCTAGCGCACGCCAAGGCGATCCCGCGATCACCCCCGAGCTGGTCGCGGAGCATGGGCTTTCCGTCGACGAGTACCAGCTCGTTCTCAACATCCTGGGGCGCGAGCCCACGTTCACCGAGCTGGGCGTGTTCAGCGCCATGTGGAGCGAGCACTGCGGCTACAAGAACAGCCGCCCGCTCCTCAAGAAGCTCCCCACGAAAGCGCCCTGGGTCCTCCAGGGCCCCGGCGAGAACGCCGGCGTGATCGACGTGGGCGACGGGCTCGCGATCGCCTTCAAGATCGAGTCGCACAATCACCCCTCGGCGGTCGAGCCGTACCAGGGCGCGGCGACCGGCGTGGGCGGCATCCTGCGCGACGTGTTCACCATGGGCGCGCGGCCGATCGCCATCCTCAACTCGCTCCGCTTCGGCGAGATCGACGGCGAGCAGGGCGACCGGGTGCGCTACCTGTTCGCCGGGTGCGTGAAGGGGATCGGCGACTACGGCAACTGCGTGGGGATCCCCACCGTGGCCGGCGAGGTGTACTTCGACGGCGCGTACGAGGGGAACCCGCTGGTCAACGCCATGTGCGTGGGGCTGATGCGGCACGAAGACCTGATCCTGGGCGTGGCCGCGGGCGTGGGCAACGCGATCATGGCCGTGGGCGCGAAGACCGGCCGCGACGGGATCCACGGCGCCACTTTCGCCTCGGCCGAGCTGAGCGAGGAGAGCGAGGCCAAACGGCCGCAGGTGCAGGTGGGCGACCCCTTCACCGAGAAGCTGCTGCTGGAGGCGTCGCTCGAGCTGATCAAGAGCGGCCACATCGTCGGCATCCAGGACATGGGCGCGGCGGGGCTCGTCTCCTCGTCCACCGAGATGGCGGCGCGCGGCGGGACGGGGGTCGACATCGAGATCACCACCGTGCCCGTGCGCGAGCCGGGGATGACGCCGTACGAGATCCTCCTCTCCGAGACGCAGGAGCGGATGCTGGTGGTGGCCAGGAACGGCCACGAGGAAGACGTCCGCGCCATCTTGGGCAAGTGGGACCTGGACGCCGAGACGATCGGCCGGGTGACGGAGACCGGCCGCTACGTGATCCGCGAGAACGGCACGGTCGTCGTGGACATCCCGGGCGAGCCGCTGGTGGAAGGCTGCCCCACGTACACCCGCGAGGGAGTGGAATCGCCCGAGATCGCGGCGCTTCGCGCGACGGACGTATCGGCGATCGCGCCGGTGTTCGAGGAGCGCGACCCCACCTGGACGTTGGAGCGGCTGCTGGACTCGCCCTCCATCGCCAGCAAGCGCTGGGTGTACGAGCAATACGACAGCACCGTGCGCACCAACACGGTGGTCGGCCCGGGGTCGGACGCCGCCGTGCTCCGCCTGCGCGGAACCAGCAAGGGCGTGGCGATGACGGTGGATTGCAACGGCCGCTACGTGCACCTGAACCCGTACCGCGGCGGCCTGATCGCCGTGGCCGAGGCGGCGCGCAACCTGGTGTGCAGCGGCGCCCTCCCCCGCGCGGTGACGGACAACCTCAACTTCGGCAACCCGCTGAAGCCCGAGGTCTACTACCAGATGCAGCAGGCGCTGCGTGGCATCGGCGAGGCGTGCGAGGCGTTCGAGACGCCGGTGACGGGCGGCAACGTATCGCTCTACAACGAGAACCCGCGCGGTGCCATCTACCCCACGCCCACCATCGGGATGGTGGGGATCGTGGACGACATCGCGCACGTGACCGTGGCCGGCTTCCAGGCCGAGGGCGACGCGATCGTGCTGGCGGGCGAGAACACGGCCGAGCTGGGCGGGAGCGAGTACCTGAAGGTGATCCACGACACGGTGGCGGGCGATGCGCCGGCGCTGGACCTGGCCGCCGAGGGGCGGCTGCAGCGCGGCGTCCTTTCCGCGATCCGCGCCGGCATCGTCCGCTCCGCGCACGACACGGCCGAGGGCGGGCTGGCGGTGGCGCTGGTGGAGAGCGCCTTCGCCGGCGGCGCGGAGCCGTTCGGCATCGACGTGACGCTGGACGACGATCTTCCCGCCAACGCGCTCCTCTTCGGCGAGGCGCAGGGGCGCGTGGTGCTGTCGTGCGACGCGGCGAAGGCGGACGAGCTGGTGCGCTCGCTCGGCATCCATGGCGTGCCGGCGAAGCGCATCGGCACCGTGGGCGGCCGCAACGGCGCGATTCGCATCGCGACGAAGGGCGGCACCGTCCACGCCCCCGTCTTCGGCCTGCAGCAGATCTACGAGAACGCCATCCCCCGCCGCATGGACGGGAGCGCCGCCGACGTGGAGACCTCGCTCGAGAGCGAAGTGCATCACGGGTAGGGAGTGATGACCGGGGCGAGTAGCGGACGCTGGCCGAGGGCCGGGCAGCCCTCTCCCCCGGCCCTCTCCCCCGCTCCGCAGGGGAAAGGGGAGAACGGCACCTTCATCCGCGCGATAGACCTCGCCGAGCGATGACATAGCCGCGAGCGAAGCGAGCCCAGGTCCCTCCCCCAGGCTGTTCTGGGGGAGGGACAGGCGAGGAACGAGCCAGGGAGAGGGCCCCCGGCGGCGCCTCGGAAACGGCTGATACGAATCTGACCACGGTCAGCTTCGTTGCCGTCGCTGGATGAATCGGCCTCGGCGGAGGAGGAAGGGCCCCGCCGCCTCGATCCACGGCCCCCGGCGATCGACGCTTGGGCGGGCGGCCGGCTCCGAATCTCCCGTGCGGTGTAGTACCCGGCACGCGTCCCAACCAACAGCAGCAGGCAGACCACTCCGTGTGTGGAATCGTCGCGGTTTCCGGCAATCCCGAAGCCGCCCGGCTCACCTACCTGGGCCTCTACTCGCTCCAGCACCGCGGGCAGGAAGCCGCGGGGATCGCCACCTTCGACTCGGCGAACGGCGCCAGCAGCCGCACGCGCGAGGCGGGGCTGGTGAGCGACATCTTCACCGAGGAGAAGCTGGCCAAGCTGCGCGGCGACACCGCCGTGGGGCACATCCGCTACAGCACGGCCGGCGGCGCGGGGCTCAAGAACGCGCAGCCGATCCGCGAGAGCTACCGCTCGGGGCACCTGGCCCTGGTGCACAACGGCAACCTCACCAACTTCCACGCCATCCGCGACCGGCTGCTGGACGAGGGCGCGCTCTTCCAGAGCACCATCGACAGCGAGGTGATCGTTCACCTGATCGCCCGCAGCCGCGAGACCACGCCCGAGGGGCAGCTGATCGACGCGCTGGGGCAGCTGGAGGGCGCGTACTGCATCCTGGCGACGGTGGATGACACGCTCTGGGCGGCGCGCGACCCGTTCGGCTACCGGCCGCTGGTGATCGGCGCGCTGCCGAGCGGCGGGCTCGTGGTGGCGAGCGAGACGTGCGCGCTCGACATCGTGCACGCGCGCTACGTGCGCGACGTGGAGCCGGGCGAGGTCGTCCGCATCCGCGGAGGCGAGATCGAGAGCGTGGTGCGCCTCTCCCGCTTCGTGGAGCAGGCGCAGCCGTGCGTGTTCGAGCTGGTGTACTTCGCCCGGCCCGATTCGCGGCTCTGGGGATACACGGTCGATCGCGCGCGCCGCGCCTTTGGCCGCAAGCTGGCGCAGGAGCAGCCGGTGGATGGCGGCGCCGACATCGTGATCAGCGTGCCCGACAGCGCCAACTCGGCCGCGGTGGGCTACAGCGAGGCGAGCGGCGTTCCCTTCGAGCTGGGGCTGATCCGCAACCACTACGTGGGCCGCACCTTCATCACCCCCACGCAGGCGGGGCGCGACTTCAAGGTGCGCCTCAAGTTCAGCCCCGTGCGCGAGGTGCTGGAGGGGAAGCGCGTCGTCGTCGTCGACGACTCGCTGGTGCGCGGGACCACCTCGCGCGCGCTGGTGGCCATGCTGCGCGACGCGGGCGCGGCCGAGGTGCACTTCCGCCTGGCATCGCCCCCGGTGCGCTGGCCGTGCTACTACGGCATCGACATGCCCACGCGCGAGGAGCTGATCGCCGCTGGCAAGAGCGTGGACGAGATCCGCGACTACCTGGGCGTGGAGTCGCTCGGCTACCTCTCGCCCGAGGGGATGCTGGACTGCGTGCGCGACAACGGCGAGAGCTACTGCGTGGCCTGCTTCACCGGCGACTACAAGGCCCCGCTGGTCGATGCCGAGGTCGGCTTCGCCATGAGCTCGCACTGCTGAGGGCGCGACGAGTTCGTGGCACCGAACGGCGCGGGCTTGGCCGCATGAACGATCCCCCGACGGAAACCCCGGCGGGGGATCGTGGTTTTCGGGCGATGTACCCGCCGGGGGCGGACCGTTCCGAGCGGATTGGCGAAATGCAGGCGGCCTCCAACCTGAACCTCGTCCGACCGGTCCAAGCTGGCATCCACGCGAGTCCGCGGCTGCTCCGCCGGGTGAGCCGCTTCCCCGTCACATGCTCGCGCCCTCCCCTCCCCCGGCCCATGCGATCGATGCGCACCGTCGCCATCCGCACTGCCACTGTGCTGCCGCTGCTGCTTCCCGGCATGCTGGCCGCGCAGGAGATCACCGGCGCTCGCGACGGCCATGCACTACGCGTGGACTCCGTCTTCGCAGCGTACGACAAGCCAGGCGTGCCGGGATGCGCGGTGGGCGTGTACCGCGACGACCGGATGGTCTACGCGCGGGGCTACGGCCTGGCGGATCTGGAGCACGCGGTACCCATCACTCCGCACACGGTCTTCGATCTGGGGTCCACCTCCAAGCAGTTCACCGCGTCGGCCATCCTCCTGCTGGCCGGGGACGGCAAGCTGTCGCTCGACGACGACGTGCGCCGCTGGCTCCCGGAGCTCCCGGCGTACACGCGGCCGATCACCATCCGCAACCTGCTGAACCACACCAGCGGGCTGCGCGACTACATCGTGCTGATGGCATTCGGCGGCAATGACTTCGGGAGCGTGACCACCGAAGACGAGGCGCTGGCGGCGGTCACGCGGCAGCGCGAAACCAACTTCGCGCCGGGCGACGAGTTCCTCTACAGCAACACGGGGTACTTCCTGCTGTCGGAGATCGTGAAACGCGCCTCGGGCCAGCACCTGCGAGACTTCGCGCGCGAGCGGATCTTCACACCACTGGGAATGCGGCGCACGCACATCCTCTCCGACTATTCCGACGTGGTTCCGGACCGCGCGTTGGCCTACGGCCCCCGCGACGGCGGCGGCTATCGGATGGACGTGTCTCGCTGGCTGCAGACCGGAGATGGCGCGGTCTTCAGCACCGTGGAGGAGCTGCTGCTGTGGGATCGCAACTTCTACGATCCGAAGGTCGGCGGGGAGGCCCTGCTCGCGGGGCTGCAGACACCCGGCAAGCTGGCGAATGGGCGGGAGCTGGACTATGGTGCCGGCCTTTTCCTGGGCCGGCACCGCGGCCTGCGGACCGTGCGGCACGGAGGGGCCTGGGGTGGCTATCGCGCCGAGCTGCTGCGCGTGCCGGATGCGCATTTCTCCACCGCCGTGCTGTGCAATGTGGGGACGAGCGACCCGTCGGCGCTCGCCACTTCGGTGGCGGAAATCTACCTGGAAGACCGGATGGAGCCCGCCGCGCGCCGTCTCCCGTCCGCCGCGGCATCATCCAGACCCGCCGTGCGGGTGGCCGCGGCGCGGCTGCAGGCGCTGGCCGGGCTGTACCGCGATTCGGTGACGCTGTCCACTCGCACCATTACCTTCGACGCGGGCAAGCTGTGGATCGGTACAGATACGCGCCTTGAGCTGCGGCCGCTTAGCCAGACCGAGTTCGAGGCAGTGGGCGCCGCCGCGCCGACTCGCATCCGCTTCGAGCCGGCCGTGGCGGGGCGGGCCTCGAGGCTGGTGCGAACGGTGGAGGGAAGCCCGCCTTTCACGGCGGAGAAGCTGGCGCTCGTCACGCCCACGCCGGACGAGCTCGCGGCTTACGCCGGCACGTATTCGAGCGAGGAGCTGCAAACCTCCTGGCGCTTCACGGTCGAAGACGGGGCGCTGGTGGCTCACGCTCCCCGCACGCCACTCGTGCGGCTGCGCCCATTCGTTCGTGACGAATTCGGCGGCGTGGGGATGCTGCGCTTCACCCGCGACGCAAACGCCACGGTGACCGGCATCCTCCTGCAAGCCGGCCGTGTGCGCAACGTGCGATTTGTGCGATCCGGCAACGAGTGGAACGGATCCAAAGTTCGCTAGTGGAATCTGGGTGTTATCCTTGCGGGCATGAAAACCACCGAGCCACTTCGGCTCACCCCAGAAGATCAGGCTGAACCCACGGGCGCTGGACGCTGGCCGCCGGGTGGTGGAGCGTCGGCAGCACCACCACCGCAACCCCTGAGGCTCAGTTTTCGCCCGTTCCGCACGGGCGTCCGCTGCCGTCTTTCACGCAGACCAGGAGCGCGTGTCATCGAACGGGGTGGCCCGCGCTCTTCCGCACCTGGCGCTCACGCAGGATGAACGGGCGAAAGAGCACGTGATTTCGCGTCATGCCTTCGGCGCGCGTGGAACGGAGCATGCTGCAAGGCGCATCGTTGCGACCGGGGCGAAGGTGGCATCATCCGGTATCGGCGCATTGTGATCCATCTCTTCCCGGCGCGGGCGGTTCCGCGGCCGCGAGAGGGAGATCCACCGTGGTCCGCCGGCCCGCGCTCGCCGGGCGCATGCTCGCGGATGGAGCCGCCTCCGCGAGGTGCTGGTTCATCTCGGATCCAGGGAGAGGTTCCGCATGGAGAAGGTACGCCTGACCGTCGACGAGCTCCACGTGCAATCGTTCGCCACCACCGACCGCGGCGTTGCGCAGCGCGGCACCGTGCGCGCGCACGACGCGCCCACCGACCAGGTGGAGTGCCCCACCGCGGACGTGAACTGGGCGACGTGCAAGTACACCTGCGGCTGCGGCGGCGGCAACACCGACGACTGCACCGTGATCTGCGAAAGCGACGCCTGCAGCAACCAGGACTGCACCTACACCTGCGACTGGGACTGGTCCTGGGTCCCGAGCCGCTGCTGAACGCCGGCGGCCGGCGGGCGCGAGCTCGCCGGCCGCTTCCGTTTCCCTCCCCCAGCCTGGCGCGTTATCCTCCGCGGATGGATTCCGACCCGCTTCCGTTCCCCACCGAGGCCGAGCTCCTGCTGGCGCTGGGGTATCCGTACCTTCCCGTGCGGGTGCGCCACCGCGAGCCGCTCGCCTGGCATCCGCTGCGCGATGGCCAGGAGACGGCGCGCTTCACCTACACCGGCGCGGACGGCGAGCCGCGCTACCAGTGCATCCGCTTCCAGCTCCGCCCGGAGCACCCATCGGCCCCGGCCAAGGTGTTCCTCTGGCGCGCGCTGGACGCGTCTGGCACCTGGCGATGGGGGCTAGACGGGGTGGAGATGGTGCCGTACCGCCTGGAACGCGTGCGGGCGGCGATCGCGTCCGGCACACCGGTGTGGGTGGTGGAGGGATTGAAGGACGTGCACACGCTGGAGCGGTTCGGCTTCACCGCCACCTGCAACACGCTCGGGGCGATGCAGTGGGCGGCGGCCTACGCCGGGTGGCTCCGCGGCGCCGACGTGATCATGGTCCCGGACAACGACCGCCCGGGGATGGTGGAGGCGGCGCGGGTGATGACGTCGCTCCGCGGCGTGGCGCGCTCGACGCAGCTCCTGCTGCTCCCCGGGCTCGCGCGCGGCGAGGACGTGAGCGACTGGGCCGAGCGCGGCGGCGACGCGGCCACGCTGGAGCGCCTGGCGGCCGCGGCGCCGCGCGATCCATCGCCCGGCGAGCTGGCGGCGCTGCTCAACCTGCCGCCCGAGGTGGATCCGCTCGCCACCGAGCCCGAGGCGATCCGCCTGCTGCTGCGGGGCGCCGGCGCCGCCGATGGAGCCGCATCCCCCTTTCCCCACCCCGCCTTCCAGCGCACCGCGGCGGCGTTCGCGCGGCTGGGCGTGGCGCTCGCCCCCGCGGCGCCGCGCGAGCCCGGCGTTCCGGCGGCGCTGCCCACCTACCGCGCCATCACCGCCGCCGTGCGGAACGCGGGCGATGCCAGCGCCGCGCTGCTGGACGACGCGTCGTTGCTGGAGCGCGCCGCGTACGAGCTGGGGATGATGGGCGGCCTGCTGCGCGCCGCGATGGCGGGCGAGCCGCCGGCCGACGCCGCCGAAGCGACAGGCGATGCCGCCGCGTTCCGGATCGCCTCCTCGGCGCGCGTGGTGCGGACGCGATGGGATTGGGATGCGTTCGCGGCGGATCACGCGCTCGCCACGCCGCCGGAGACCGGCGCCGCGTACCTGCTTCATCTCCTGGCCGACGGGCGGCTGCGGACGAGCCGGTTGAGCCCGCTCCCCGCGATGCTGCTGGAGATCTGCGGCCAGCCGCGCACCCGTGCCCAGGCGGCCGCGGCCGTGGCCGGGCGCGTGGAGGGAGACCCGGAGCGCATCACCGCGCTGGTGGCGGGGCAGATGGGCGATCTCGCCGCCTCGGGGCTGCTGCGCCCCGCCGCCCCCGAACCCGCCGTCGACACCGTCGCCGAGATGGCGCGGCTCCTCCCGGCCGACGAGGCGCCGGAGATCGGGGCGCGCGGGATGCTGGGCGTGCTGTCGCGCCTGCTCGGCGCCGTGCGCGAGCTGGTGGACGCGTCCGCCGAGCCCGATCCGTATGGCATCCACCTGCTGGACCAGACCGTCGGCGCGCTCGACGAGCTGCTGGCGCGCGCGCGCGTGCGCCCGCTCTTCGCGGCGGGGCTGGACGAGTTCTGGCGCGGCGGGGGGTGGGTCGCCCGCGCCACCGCCCTGGCGCCGGTGCTCGACGCGCTCGACCGCGCCACCGGGCGCGACACGCAGCCGCTTCCGCCCTTCGTGATGGCCCAATGACCGCGCCGGAGCTCGCCTCGCCCGCCCTCCACCTCCCGCCGCACCCGCGCGACGCGCACGTCGAAGCGGCCGATGCGCTGCTGCGCCGGCTGGCGGTCGCCTTCCCCGCGGCGGGGCTGGGGATCACCGGCTCGGTGGCGGCGGGAACGCACGGGCCGGCGAGCGACGTGGACCTGGTGATGGTGGACGGATCGTTCCGGCGCGACATGCAGTTCGCCACCGTCTCCCGCGGCGTGCGGTGCGCCATCGTCTCCCTGCGCCCGGGCCTCGGGGCGGAGCGCGAGCGGCGCTGGATGCTGCAGTCCGCCGGCGACATGCACATCGTGTCGATGGTGCGCTCGGCGTTCGTGGCGCGCGACCCGGCGGGTGTGCTGGGCGAGATGCAGCGGACGGTCGCGCGCCTGGACGCGGAGCGCATCACCCGCCGCGACGAGCTGGTCGCCTTGCGCCACGCGGACGCGCTCGCCGCGATCCGCGCGCTGCACGGCGGCACGGCCGATTCGGACGAGCGCCTGCAGCTGCGCCTGTTCTCCGCCGTGGTGGACGGCTGGTTCCTGAGCCGCGGGCTGATGATGGAGACGCGGCACGCCACCGAGCGGATGCTCGGCACCATCGCCGCTCACGATCCCGCGCTCGCCGCCCTCCTCCACCGCGCGATCCCGCTGACGCACGCCGCCATGGCCCCCCTCCTCCGCGCGGCCGACCACGTCTTCGGCGCGCAGCCTCCCGACAGCAGTCAGGATGGTACCCTCGGCTGATGACTCGCGCGGACGCGCCGGAAATGAAGCAGCCCGCCGGGATATCCCCGGCGGGTCCCTGCGGCGATGCGCGTCCGCTAGCTCCCGCGCAGCCCCGAAGCCTCACGCAGTTTGTGAGGCTTCCCGTTCCTGTTGCCGTGGCTTCCAGCCGCCGGTGCGGGATGAACGGAGCGCGCCAATCCGTCCCCCGCTCCGGAGCTGAATCGATCCGTCCGGCTTGTCAGGCATTCTCCCACCACGCGGTCCTTCCCTACCCCACTTGCCCTGATCCGCCGCAAGGGGCACCTTATTACTATGAGTATAATCATAGGCATAACCCGAGGCGCATCGTCCGCCCTCTACGACGTTTACGACTACCAACCCGCTCCGCGCCTGACTGGAGGCTGATCGATGAAGTACCGTACCTATCCCGGCACCGACATCACCGTCTCGGAGGTCGGGTTCGGGCTCTGGACGCTGGCCGCCGGGTGGTGGGGCGAATTCACCGACGAGGAAGCGGTGGACATGCTGCACCGCGCCTTCGACCTGGGGATCACCACCTTCGACAGCGGCGACACCTACGGCAACGGCCGCGCGGACGAGCTCCTGGCGCGCGCCTTCGGGAGCAAGCGCGACCAGGTGGTGATCACCACCAAGATCGGGTACGACTGGTACAACCATCGTGACGCGCGCCGCGGCCAGCAGGAGATCCCGCACAGCGCCGACCCGGCGTTCATCCGCATGGCGGTGGAGGAATCGCTCAAGCGGATGGGGACGGACGTGATCGACATCGTGAGCTACCACAACGCCCACGAGGAGCACGTGCCGATCGACGCGATCTGGGAGACGCTCGCCAGGCTGCAGGAAGAGGGGAAGTGCCGCGCCTGGGGCGCCGCGCTGGGCCCGAGCAACGGCTACCTGCACGAGGGGCTGGAGCTGATCGACGGCCGAGGCGTGAAGAACCTGCAGCTGATCAACAACGTGCTGGAGCCCTTCCCCGGCGAGATCCTGACGCGCGCGGCCGAGAAGGCCGGCGCCGGCCTCCAGGTGCGCGTGACGCACAGCAGCGGGATGCTGGAGGGCAAGTACACGGAGGACACCGAGTTCGCCAAGAACGACCACCGCCGCCACCGCCCGCGCAGCTGGCTCACCAATGGCCTGAAGAAGCTGGAGAGCCTCACCTGGCTCCACGAGGGGCGCGGGATGACCATCGGCCAGGCCTCGCTCAAGTGGCTGCTCGCCAGCCCCGCGGTGATGACCACGCTCCCCAACATCTACAACCTGGAGCAGCTGGAGGAGTTCGCCGCCGCCAGCGACCTCCCGGACCTCTCCGCCGCCGACCTGCGCCGCATCGACGAGCTGCAGCGCGTCAACTTCGGCGTGCACGAGGATCACATGCGCTACAAGGGCACCATGGTGCGCGACGGCAGCGACCTGGCCCCGCACTACCGCTACGCAGGCGACGGCTTCCCCGGCGCGCCCGAGGTGGTGGAGACCGCCGCGGCGGATTGAGGCGGACAGGCTTCCCTGATCACGTGTTTATGAGGTAAATTGGCCCCGGCGAATCAGATCGCCGGGGCCACCTCGTTTGTCCCCTCCCTTCCGTAACCCACCGCTCGGACGTACCCATGCGAAGCTCCCACATCGGCGCGCGTGCCGTGTTCGCCGTGCTCATCGGCGTGCTGTTCGGCCGGGCGCCTGCCGCCGCGGCGCAGGACCTCGTTCCCGTCACCGGCGCGCCCGTTGCCTACCGGGTGAACCTGCCGGGGGCCGGCTGGAACACCTCCACCGAGAACGGGATGCTCATGGCCGGTCGCGACGACGCCATGATCGTCGTCACCGCGACGGACCTGACGACGCTGCAGCAGCGCCCTGCGAACGTCACCGAGGCGCAGTACCGCACGGTGCTGACGCAGCGGTTCATGGCCTCGGATTCGGTGATGCTGGCCGTGATGAGCCGGGTGGTCGCGGGCGCCAGCACGCTCGAGCCGGAGGGGCTGGTGAAGGAGATCCGCACGCTTGGCGGGCAGCGCGCCGCCTACATCCGCGATCACCAGGTGCAGAGCGGCGCGGCCAAATGGCGCCAGGCGTACATCACCGTGAAAGACGGCATCATGTACATGCTGGTGTTCGTCGCTCGCGACACCGCGCTCGATACGCACAAGGATCTGTTCGACCGCGTCCAGCAGTCGTTCGCGCTCGCCGAGAAGGCGCGGTAGGCGCGGTTGCTAAGGCCAGCGCTTTATCGTGATGTTTGAGCGGCCCCGACGATCGCGATCGTCGGGGCCGCTCCGTTTCTCGAGAACCAGCCGACTTAGCCGGGGTCAGGCGGCATTCGCAGGTTCATACAGGTACGGCTGAAACTCGGTGAACAAGGTCGTGATCTCGCTCGTGCTGCCCAATTCGGCTACGGCGTCTCTCACGGCATGATATTTCAGCTGGATCAACTGGGGGAGCTTGCCACGGTCTAGCTCTCCGACCCCTTCGCGAACGTACTGGTCCAGCACGAAATCCAGGAAAGCGCGCTGTTTCTCGGTGTATCGCGAAAAGATCAGCGCTTGGTGCGTGGCAACCCGCTCGCTGCGGGTGATGGGCACCGAGGCGAAGCGGACGTAAGCGAGCACGTCGTACAGGTCGCTGTCCGCGGCGTCGATGATGGCGGCGACATTCTTCAGCTCCTCCTCGTGATATCCCTTCTCGGCTAGGCCATCGAGCAGCGCCCGGCGAGTGTCGGGGCGGCCCCAGATGCGGCGCAGCTCCTCCTCGTCGCGGAACAGGCTGGGAAGGTCGCCATACAGCCGCTCAATGAACTCGGCGGCCGAGATCGGCTTGCCGTCGGGCCCCCAGAACGAGGTGGCGACCATGTGCTGGATCGTCCGCTCCTTGCCGTCGGCCAGCCGGATGCGGACGCGCTTGCGCGGCGGGGGAGGAGGATCGCCGTCCTGCGGCGGGGCGGGCGGTCCGTCTTCGTCGGGTGATGGGGAACCGGGCTCCACCGGCTCCGGGTCTGCGGGCTCGCCGTCCCAAGCGGAGTCGTTGAAGTGCTGGTACGCCTTTACGAAGTCGTAGATGGTGAAGTGATCCTTGCCCTCGAACAGCCGGGTGCCGCGGCCGATGATCTGCTTGAACTCGATCATCGACTTGATGGGCCGCATCAGCACGATGTTGCGCACGTTCCGCGCGTCCACCCCGGTGGAAAGCTTGCGCGAGGTGGTGAGGACGGTGGGAATGGTCTTCTCGTTGTCCTGGAACTGTCGCAGCTGCCGCTCGCCGTCTTCGCGGTCGGCGGCGGTAACGCGCACGCAGTAGTTGGGGTCCGTGCTCGTCTTCATTTGGTTGACCAGGTCGCGCACGGCCGCCGCGTGGTCTTGCGTGGCGCAGAACACCAGCGTCTTCTGCCGCTGGTCGATCATGTCCATGAGGAGCCGCACGCGGTACCGCTCCCGCTCCATGATCTCGATCACGCGGTTGAAGTCGGTCTCCACGTATCGCCGGCCCACCTCCAGCTCGCCTTCCACCAGGTGGTCGTCGGAAGTGTAGACGTACTCGTCGAGCGTGGTGGCGATCTGCCGTACCTTGAAAGGGGTCAGGAATCCGTCGTTGATCCCTTCCTTGAGCGAGTACGTGTAGACGGGCTCGCCGAAGTAGGCGTACGTGTCGACGTTGCTGGTGCGCTTGGGTGTAGCGGTCAGGCCCAGTTGAACGGCGGGCTTGAAGTACTCCAAGATGCCGCGCCAGGTGCTCTCGTCTTCCGCGCCGCCGCGGTGGCACTCGTCGATGACGATGAAGTCGAAGAAGTTGGGCGGGTATTCGCCGAAGCTGGGCACGGGCTTCCCCGCTGCGTCGGTGCCCGACATGAAGGTCTGGAAGATGGTGAAGAACACGCTGGCGTTCTTCGGCACCCGTCCCTTCTTCCGGATCTCGCCCGGGGTAATGCGCGCCAAGGCATCTTCCGGAAACGCGGAAAAGGCGTTGAAGGCCTGGTCCGCCAGGATGTTGCGGTCGGCCAGGAACAGGATGCGAGGGCGGCGCGTGGGCTGGCGGCCCAGGTTCCAGCGGCTCTGGAACAGCTTCCAGGCTAGCTGGAAGGACACGAACGTCTTGCCCGTGCCCGTGGCCATGGTGAGCAGGATGCGGTCTTCGCCGCCGGCGATGGCTTCGAGCACGGCGTCGATAGCCTTGTACTGGTAGTAGCGCCCTTCCCACGCGCCGCCGCGGTCTTCGGACGGCACATCGGCAAAGCGCTCGCGCCACAGGTTGGTTTCGGCGAAGGCGGCGTTCCACAGCTCCCGGGGCGTGGGCCAGGCATCCACGTACCCCTCGGCGCCGGTGTGCATGTCCACGCGGTAGATGCCGATGCCATTGGTGGCGAAGGCGAAGCGCGCACCCAGCATGTCGGCGTAGCGCTTGGCTTGGCCCAAGCCCTCCGTGGCGTGTGCGTCGCGCTTCTTGGCCTCGATGACGGCCAGCTTGTGGTCGCGGTAGGTCAGCACGTAATCCGCGATGTCCTTCTTGCCGCGCCGCCCTCCTGCCTCCAGCCGTCCGGCGGTGATCACCTCACGCCGCACGCGGCTCGCCTCCACCATCCCCCAGCCGGCTGCGCGTAGCGCGGGGTCGATCAGCTCGGCTCGGGTCTCTGCTTCGTTCATACCGCGGCCATTGCCCTCTCGGCCTCTTTCACGGTCAACTCGCCCGCGAACGCCTTCTGGAGGATGGACTGCTTGAGTTGGCTTAGAAACACGAGCCGCTGCCGATATGTCGCTTCAAGACGCTTGGCGTACCCATGAAGTTCTTCAAGCTGCGCGACAATATTGCCCTGCTCCAGAAGCGGAACCACCGGAACCGGTAGAGTTCGCAAGTCTTCTATGTTGATCCCAACGTATGCAACACCCTTTTTGACACCGCTAAGCCACGTCTGACTGGACCGCGTGCCGATCCAGTAGGCCACATAGCGTGACAGGACTAGCGATGGATCCACAGGAACAACCGCAACTTCCCGTGACACGTTCCAACCAGCCATCTCGGGAGCCACTACGGCGACACCTCCAAGGGTTCCTCGGACGTTAATCAATACCTCACCACCACGAAGCACCGTCCGTGCGAATTCTTCAGAAAGAGACGGGGCAATACGTTTGATCCCCTTGGTATCGATGTGTAGCCAACGGACGTTACTCGTCCTGAGGCAGGGAATCCCGTCGTCTACTTCAGTTCCCAATTTGATCACACCATAGGTTATCACCCGATCGGTATGACAAAGATCGACCAGTTCGTATTGAGGATACTCACCGCCTAAATGAGCGAACACAGAGGTTAGAGAACTCACAAACAACTCACGTGCGTTGGCGAGGTTCTTCTCGGCGTTCGCAACCGCCGCGTTTATTCCTGCGAAAGCCTCGTCGAGGATTGCAACGATCCGCTTCTGCTCGGTGAGGGAACGGGGGAACGACACCTTGAACTGAGTAGCCAGCGTGTTCCGTGAAAGCTCAGTCTGTCCGCTCGCGCCTTCGCCGGCTTCAGCAATCTCGTTTTCAATGCTGATCAGCATGTAGCCGAAAAATTCAGGAACGAAGATCCCTGACTTTGGTCGCACAATGGTGACGTGAGTATCTACAGTCGTGGGTTCGGCCGGAATCTGCCGCGCCTGCGCCACTCGTCCAAGGGTCCCATAGCCGGTGGAATTAACCAACACATCACCAGCGCGTACATATCTTTCCTCCTGAACCCGCTTGGCGTTGATGTCATGCCGCCTCGCTAGCTCAATGTTTATAACGTGATCACGAACGCATTTTTGATTGAGAACGCATATCCCCCCACTTTCAATGTATTTAGGGGCTACGCCTCGGGCAATCATCTCACATATATCTGCGAGGCGGGCCGTCTGCCAGTCGCGACTCATACTAGCTCCCGGATGCCAGCGAGAATCTCCGCGCTCTCCGCATCCAGCGCCGCGATCTCGTCCAGGATATCCTGCGGATCGCGCAGCGGCGCCTCCTCGGGCGTGTTCGGATTGCGGACGGAGAGGTCGAAGCTCGTCCGATCCACGTCGTCCATCCTCACCGTCCACGACCGCTCCGAAGCGGCGAACGACGCCTGCAAGGCCACGAACTCCGCGAGATCGGCATCGTTGAGCGGGTTCGTTTTGCCCATGTTCCGGCCCGGGTCTAGCTGGTAATACCAGATCTTCCGCGTGGCGGCGCCCTTCTCGAAGAAGAGCACCACCGTCTTCACGCCCGCACCTTGGAACGTGCCGCTGGGGCAGTCGAGGATTGTGTGCAGGTCGCAGCTGCTCAGCAACTCCTGGCGCAGCGCGCGCGAGGCATTGTCGGAGTTGGAGAGGAAGGTGTTCTTGATGACGATGGCCGCGCGCCCGCCGGCTTTGAGCGACTTGATGAAATGCTGGAGAAAGAGGAACGCTGTCTCGCTGGTTCTGATGGGAAAGTTCTTCTGGACCTCCGGGCGCTCTTTACCGCCAAACGGCGGATTGGCCAAGATCACGTCGTACCGATCCTTGTCCTGAATATCGGACAAGTTTTCGGCCAGCGTGTTGATATGTGCGATGTTGGGCGTGTCGATGCCATGCAGGATCATGTTCATGATCGCGATGACGTACGCCAGCGACTTCTTTTCCTTGCCGTAGAAGGTATGGTTCTGGAGGGTGTGCAGCTGCGCCGTGGTCAGGTTGCCCTTGCGTAGATAGTCGTACGCTTCGCACAAGAATCCTGCCGAGCCCACAGCGCCGTCGTACACCCGCTCGCCGATGGCCGGCTTCACCACCTGGATCATGGCGCGGATGAGCGGGCGCGGCGTGTAGTACTCGCCGCCATTGCGCCCCGCGTTCCCCATCCTCTGGATCTTGTCCTCGTACAGATGCGAGAGCTCGTGCTTCTCCGTCTGTGTGCCGAAGCGGAGGGCATCCACCAGCTCAAGTGCGTCGCGCAGGCTGTAGCCGCTGCGGAACTTGTTGCGGATCTCGCCAAAGATCTCGCCGATCTTGTACTCGATGGTGTCGGGCCCGCTCGCCCTGCGCCGGAAGCCTTCCAGGTACGGGAAAAGGTCGCCGTCCACGAAGTCGATCAGGTCGCGGCCCGTCAGCGCCCGGTCACGGTCGATGCGGCCATCAGCCGTGCGCGGCACCGCCCACGCCGACCACTGGTGCGGCTCGTCGATGATGAACTCGTATGGCCGGCCCACCAACTCGGCCTCCATCGCCCGGGCACGTTCCAGGTCGTCCAGGTACTTCAGGAAGAGCATCCACGAAGTCTGCTCCGTATAGTCCAGCTCCGACGAGCATCCCGCTTCCTTCCACAGGACGTCGTCTATATTTCTGAAGGTCTGTTCGAACATGGAGATCGAAACGGGGCGGTCAGGACGGGGTGGCGTGCAATCTTGCCCGTCGGGGGGCGGGATCATCATGCCGCTCATGTGGGGCCACCTGGGGAACCTAGTATGATCTATCCCCTGACAGCAACCCGCCTTGACTCATCGAATTCAAACGTTTGTGTGAATCACCCACTTATGCTTCTCCAGATCGCGGCGCGAGAGAGGTGGTGCGGCGCTTGGCCGCGTGACGCACACTAGAATGCCCCGGCCACACAGGCGCCGGGGCATTCTAGTTCGCGTTTAGTGCACCGCACGGCCCCAGCGGCCAGCTACACCGTCGGGATCGTGCCGCCGTCGATGACGTACTCGGCGCCGTGGATGGCGGACGCGCGGTCCGACGCGAGGAACGCGATCAGCTCGGCCACCTCCTCCGGCTGGGCCGGGCGCCCCAGCGGGATCCCGCCGAGGGCGTCGAGAACGCTCTGGCGCGCGTCGTCCACCGTACCGCCGGTGCTGGCGGCGATGCGCTGCAAGAAGGCGCCGGTGGCTTCGGTGTAGATCCAGCCGGGCGAGACGACGTTGACCCGCACGCCCCTGGGGCCCAACTCCTTCGACAGCGCCTTGCTGTAGGTGGTGAGCGCGGCCTTGGCCGCGGCGTACGCGGTGGTCGACTCGTGCAGCGGCAACCGGCGCTGGATGGACGACACGTGGATCACCGCGCCCCTGCCCTGTTCGATCATCCGCGGCAGCAGCGCCCGGTCCAGGCGGACGGCTGGCATCAGGTTGAGATCCAGCTCGCCGCGCCAGTGATCGTCCGTCAGAGCCGCGAAGCCGCCGGCCGGAGTGTTCGATCCGCCCACGACGTGGACCAGCACGTCCACGCCTCCCAACTGGTCCACGGCCGCATCGGCCAGCCGTTGCACGCCCTCGGCGGTCGTCAGGTCCGCCTCCACCACGTGCGCGCCGGCGGGGGCGTTCGCGGCGCTCCGCGCGGAGGTGACCACGCGGGCACCGCCGGCCAGGAACCGCTCGACCGTGGCGCGGCCGGCGCCGCGGGTGCCGCCGGTCACCACCACCCGGCGGCCGGCGAACTCGGCGGTACCATCAAGCGGGGACATCATGCACCTCCAGCGACGCGATCGCGCCGTCGCGCACCTCGAAGTGAAAGACGAAGCGGATGGGGCTGCCGGGGAAATCGCCCGCGGCGGGGCCTTCGACCACGGTGTACCTGTCTTCCTGGCGCCAGCCATCCGGCGTGAAGATCGCCCGGGTGCCGACGATGTCGGACTGGATCCAGGCGCGGATCGCGTCGTGCCCCACGAGTTCCGCGCGGTTGTCGTGCACCACGGCGTCGGGCGCGAAGGTGGCCAGCATGCCATCGGTATCCAGCCGGGCGTTCGCCTCGACATAGGCGGCGATGGGGGATGGCAGATTCGTGTTCATCGTGCTCCTTTCCGGTGAAGTCCGTTGCGTGGGAAAGAAGCTCGCCGTAACCTATCCGGATGACAAGAACACACGAAAAAGTAAGGTACTTACCCGAAAGTGAGCGTGTGGCCTACACGCCGCAGGCGGCCGCGCAGAGCGTGGAGAACGTGCTCCGGGTGGTGGAGGGCCGGTGGAAGCTGGTGATCCTCTTCCAACTGTTCGGCGGCCAGCTCCGCCGCTTCTCCGATCTGGAGCGGGCCATCCCCGGCGTCTCGCAGAAGATGCTGATCCAGCAGTTGCGCCAGCTGGAGAGCGACGGCGTGGTCGCCCGCATCGTGCATCACCAGGTGCCGCCGAAGGTGGAGTATCACCTGACCGAATGGGGCCAGCGCCTGTGCCCCGCGCTGGATGCGCTGCTCGGCTGGGCGGAGAGCGCGCCCCCCGAGGTTCGCGCGCGGATGATCGGCGATGGAGCGGGCACCATCGACGACTCGAACCCGAGCGCCGTTTAGCCGCACGCATCGGCGACTCGCGGCGCGGGATGCGCGCCGCCGGCTCCGCGCCGCGCGGGAGCGTCGCGCGGCCCGACGCCGTAAGGGGGGATGGCCCGCATCCCGGAAGGCCTCCCCGCCACACGTGCATCCTCATCTCATCCTCATCAACCGACACAATTTCCTGGATGGAGACCCGGCCTCGCGTTACACTGGGTGATGCGGCTCCTCCATGAGATCCCCTCTCCCCACGGCGCCGCCGGACCCTGCGTGGCGGCAGTGCCGGCCAGGCGCGGTCCGCAACGCTCCCCAACGGAGGTGGATGATGAACAAGCTTCGGATGGACGCCGACGACCTGCGCGTGGAGTCGTTCCCGACGGCCGGCGCGGACCTGCGCAGGGGCACCGTGCGCGCCCAGGGCGACTGTACGTGGGTGGACAGCTGCTTCTGCAAGACGGCGTACGCGGTCTGCGGGACGGGTCCCCAGACCATCTATTCGTGCGATTACACGGCCGACGATCGCTGCGACCTGACGGCGATCAACTGCGAGCGCACCGTGGTGGATTGCCCCAACACGTCGTACCAGGTGTGCGGCACGGGACCGATCACGGCCGTCTCCTGACGCGTGCCTCGGCGCCCGAGTCGAGCACCGGTTCTTCGCGCGCGAATGAGGGATCGGGACCACGGCGTGGGCGGCGCCGGCGAGAACGCTCGAGATCGAGCCGCGCACGAGAATGCCCCGGCGCGCGTGCGCCGGGGCATCCATGCTCCTGGAGACTGTCAGAATGCGAACCGACGGGGCATTCTACGGGCGAGCCAGCAACCCGGCGCGACTGTCCGCGCGCGGTCCGCGAGGCCGACGCGGCGCTGGCGATCAACTGGCTGAACCCCGCCACGCACGTGATGAAGGCGTACGCCTCCGCGCGGATGAGCGATACGGTGGCCGCGAGGCGCGAGGGGATGGTCGCCGCGCGGATCGTGCGATCCGTGGCGTCCAGCGGCGCGGGGACGAAGGAGTCGCCGTTCGCGGTGGTGACGGTAGCGGAGGAGTATCGTATCTCCGGATGAACGGCCTCCAGCCGGGAAGCCAGGGGATGGACCGCTGCAACGGACGCAGCTGCGACCGGGTGGAAGCGGTCGACACGGCGACGGGCCAGTCGCGCACCTTCCACTTCGACACCACCCTCCCCCTGGTCCAGCTCGAGCGATCCCTCGGCGGCGGTGGCAAGAAGCCGTAGCGGCGGTGGAGGGGGATCGACCACATCACGCGGAGTCGAAGCGGCCCGGCGAGAGCTCTCGCCAGGCCGCTTCACGTTGCGTGTCGATGCGATCGCGGGGAGGTCACCGCGGCCAGGCGGGCCCGCACTCCGTCTGCTGGTAGGTGTCGCTGATGTTGAGGAGCTTCCAGCGGCCGTCGCGGCGCGAGAGGTGGAAGGCGTCGAAGCCGCAGTGCGTTACGGTGCTTTCGCGGCGCACCTGGTATTCGGCCCACACGGTGGCCAGGTCGCCGCTCACGTGCACCACCGGGTTGCGGATCGGCTCGTCGATGCCGGGCTGGTTGGGTTGCGTGACCGCGTGGATGAACTGCGCCGCGGTCATCACCACCACGCGCGTGCCGCCGCCGCGCGCCGGGCGGATCAGCGTGATGCGCGTGAGCGAGTCCACGTGCTGGTTCATCGCCGTGGTGTCCTTCATCCGCAGCGCATCCATGAAGCCCTGGATGCTCGCGAGCACGGCGGCGCGCTCCTGCTCGGTGGTTTCGCGTGCGCCGGCGCCCGTGGTGGCCGAGGCATTGGTGGCCATCGGCGCCGGCGACGTCCGCGGCTGGCAGGCGGCGAGGATCGGGAGCGACAGGAGTGCGAGAAGTACGTTGCGCATGTGGGTGCGTGTACGAGGGAGGAAACGGGATCCGCATCCCGGAAGATGAGGAGCGGATCCAAGGCCGGCGGTGCGGCGAGGTCGCGAAGCGGTGCAGAAGCTATGGCGCGATCGCGGGAGGCGCCAATCGCCGGGTGATCCTCCGCGGGCGGCGGGAGAGTCACTGCCGGCCGAAGCCTCGGCGTTCTCTCAGGCACACGGCCCAGGCGATGCGGCTCCGGCAAGACCGTTTCGCCGGGGCCGCGTCTCGCCAGGGAGAGGGGGACGGCCTGGAACGCCGAGGTGACCTCGTCGAGTGGCTCACGGCACGCCCGCGGCGTGGGCGCCGAGCCAGGCGCGGCGCAGCGTGGCGGCGCCGTCCGGGAGCGGGATACCCGCGGCCTCGAAGGTCCGGAGGCGCCACGTGGGGCGCACCATCAGCTTGACGGGCACCACGCGGCGCCGGCCGCGGCCCTTGAACTCCACCCGCACCACGTCGCCCGCCCTGATGTGGTTTACCTCGCGGAAGCTTGCAGCGGGAATTGGATCGATTCGGTCACCGACCATGGCGTGGGGAGAGAACCAGAATGTCCCAGGTCGTGGCGGAAAACAAATTTCTCCCGTTAGCTTCGGATGGGCCTGTAGCGCCGCGGAGAGCGCGCGTTCGAGGCTGCATCGTTCCTCCCATCCCACCCAAGGAGCCCGGCCATGAGAAAGCTGATTCTCGAAGAGATCCACGTGGATTCGTTCGCCACCACCGAGGCGGAGACCGACCGCTCCGGGACCGTGCGCGCAAAGGAAACGACGTTCGTGTACTGTAGCGACTGCGGGTGCGGCTCGCTCGACACGTGCGACGGGCCCAGCTGCCAGTACGGCACCTGCGAGCCCCGCCTCTGCGGCACGCAGTCGCGCGGCCAGGCGACGTGCGACTACACCTGCGGCGACAACTACGGGTGCGGCACCATCGACCCGCGCTGCACCTACGGCGGCGTCTACCCCTGCTGAACCGCCCGTAGCCGCTCAGCCTCTGCCGGGTATGCCGCGCGGTGGAGCCGGCGCGGAGAGCGATGGTGCGGCGCGTGCCCACGCGATACGCGAGAATGCCCCGGCGCACAGGCGCGCCGGGGCATTTCTGTCCACCGTGGATGCACTGCATCGCGTGTGTCATGGAGGCGCCGACGGATCGTTCGGACGTACCGGCCTCCGCTCGCGACGCAGCAGGAGATTGCACCCCGACGGCTACCGGCGGCGCTGGGCCCGGGCGATCCGCCGGACCAGGCGACGTCCCCGCCCGGCAGGCTCGTTCAGCTGCCCGGCACGCCGACGGTGAAGGCGGGGTCGAAGCCGGTGTCTTCGTGCGGGTAGCCGCGTTGGTTGGAGATCACGCGGGTGCCACCGTCGGCGTAGTCGCAGCCGAAGTGCGTGTGGCCGTGGATCCAGAGCGCGGCGCGGCCGTCGAGGAGCACGTCGAGGTTGCTGGCGTACGCCGCGCTCACCGGATCGTGCCGGTGCACCGGCCGCACCGACCGCAGGCTGGGCGCGCAGTGCGTCACGATCACCGTGGCGCCATCGAACGGCTCGTCCAGCCGCGAAAGGAGCCAGCGCAGGCTGCGGTTGTGCATCGCCATCGCGTCGGTGGGGTCGAAGCGGCGGTACGCCGGGTCGATGCGGATGGAGCGGAAGTCGTTCATCACCGCCTTCGCCGCCGCCGCGGCGCGAATCCGGTCGCCGAACAGGTCGAAATCCGTCCACAGCGTGCAGCCCAGGAACCGCACGCCGCCGATCACCGCCTCGTCGTTCTCCAGGAAGCGTACGCCGCTCCCCTCCGCCGCGTCGCGCAGCTTGGTGATGTGCCGGGGGATGCTCCCGCCGTAGAACTCGTGGTTCCCGGCGACGTAGATCACCGGCCGCCCGCGCGCCCACTCCCGCGCCAGCGCCATCCCGCGCACGCCGGTGTCCACGTCGCCCGCGAGCACCAGCACGTCCGCGTCCACGTGCGGGAGATCGAACGGCGCGAACCCGGCGTGCAGGTCGCTGATCACGTGCAGCTTCATCCGGCTCCGCGGCAGGATTGTGGAGATGAGGGAGGATGAAGATGGAGCGAACGCGGCCCTGGCTCAACGGGGCCGCAGGCGCCACGGATGCGGCTCGATGCGCGGAAGTCGATGGAGATGTAGCAGGTGCGGACGCCGCTGGGCCCTCACCCTGGCGGGCCGGCGTCCCGCCGGACCCGTCCAGCCTGTCCCTCTCCCAAAACAGCCTGGGAGAGGGACCTGGGCTCGCTTCGCTCGCGGCGACTCGGCGTATCGATCGCGATACTGCGGACGCAGCAGCCTCGCGGCGGTTTGCGAGGCTTCCCGTAGTCGGGTAGAGACTCCCTTTTGCATTGGCTATCGTCTCAGGGTCAGGAACTCCGCCCACCCCCAGACATGCTCTGTGAGTCCAATGGCCATCGCGGGCGTGCGTCTGCGGTAACGGCGGCCGTCCGGTAGCCCCGGGACGCGCTCGCGCAGTGCCCTGTGCTCCATCAGCCAGTTGTGCTCGAACAGCTTGAGCCCGGCCATCGCGAGCCACGTGGCATCCCGCTTCGCAAACGCGTGCGTCTTCCGGGTCAGGCATGCCAGCCGGTCTCGCAGCACGCCGTTCTGGCGCTCGACCAGCACGGTGTAGGGCGAGGACGGCTCGGGCCCGAAGCGATGCTGCAACTCAACCCGGACTAGCTTTCTGCCCTTCCTCCACTTCACCACCTGCGTCAGCCCCACGCCTGGCGTGGGTACGTACCGCGGGCGGCCCGGTGCGCCAGTCCGCGCCTTGTGCCGGTAGGTTCTCCGGATCGCCTTCACGTATGCGTGATGGCCGTCGCTGACCCAGATGATCCCGCGCTGTCCGGCGGTACGCTCGCGTGTCTGCCGCACCACCACCGGCACCGCATCGGCTTCCGAGGCTCTCGCGCAGAACGCCACCACGAACCGGCTCGACCGGTGCAGGCTCAGGCACCCCCAGCGCGCTCCACCTTCATCCGCCCCATGGGCTAGTGCCTGCTCACGCGCTCCGGAGCCTCCTCCCGCGGGCCCGCTGTCCCGTTCTGGTGCTTCAGGGCCCACGTCCGGTGCCGCACCTGGCCCGTGTGGAGCGCATCGATCGAGTTTCCGACGAATGACCAGAAGGCGTCGATCTCCACCGCGTCCAGCTCCAGATCCTT
>Ga0247773_1000165_pt1 | contig 32072 bp, 29 predicted proteins | sample UWRJL092311B6_FD_179934 | JGI IMG/M metagenome (GOLD analysis project Ga0247773, IMG submission 179934) | Plant litter microbial communities from Arlington Agricultural Research Station in Wisconsin, United States - UWRJ-L092-311B-6 | ecosystem: Environmental > Terrestrial > Plant litter >... | reverse complement strand
TGAGCGGCGTGGACGACCCCGGCGCGCTGGCCGACTCGCTGGCGGCGGCGGTGGAGCGCGGCGCCATCCCGCGCGACGCGATCGACCGCGCGGTGCGGCGGGTGTTCGCCGCCAAGCAGCGCGCCGGCCTGGGGCTGCCCCCCGCCGACACCGTGCGCCCGACGCTGCGCTCCGCCGCCACGCTGGCGACGGCGGCGGTCGCCTTCGAGCGGACGGCGGTCGCGCTGGGGCCGCTCCCGGCGCTGCGGGGGTGCCGCAAGACGGTGCTGGTGGCGCAGCCGTCCGCCGGGGCCGACGTGCTCGCCAGCGAGCTGGCGCGCCGCGTTCCCGGCCTGCTGCGGCTGAACACCTGGGCGGCGGCGCGGCGCGGAACGCTGTCGCGGCTGAAGGACTTCGCCGGCAACGACGCCGACTGCGCCGTGGTGGTGGACGCGCCCGGCGCGCCGCTGCCGCTGGTGGACCGCATCGGTGCCGCCGTCCGGCGCGACACGTCGGCCGCGGCGCGGCGCGACACGGCCCGCTTCCGCGCCGACAGCGCGGCGTTCGCGCGCGACACGGTGACGCGGCGGATGGTCTACGTCTCGCTCGCGGCCGACCCGGTGCGGCGTCTCCCCGCGGCGCGGACGGCGGTGCTGGTGTGGGGCGCCGGGCCGCAGGCGCAGGCCGCCGCGGTGCGCGCCCTCTTCGGCGAGATCCATCGGGGCGAGGGCGAGGCCGCGCCCGACCCGCGCGTGGCCTGGCCGGCCGCGCGCACGCTGGTGCGGGCGGAGGCGAAGGAGGCGGCGATGAACGCCGACTCGCTCGCCCGGATCGACGCGGTGCTGCAGCGCGGGGTGGACGGCGGCGTGTTCACCGCGGCGGCGGTGGCCGTGGGGCGCCACGGGCGGCTGGTGAAGCTGCGCGGCTACGGGCGGGTGGGGGGCGGGCCGGTGGACCCCACCGCCACCCTCTTCGACCTGGCCTCGCTCACCAAGGTGGTGGGCACCACGCCCGCGGTGATGGCGCTGGTGGACGACGGCAAGGTGAAGCTGGAAGTGCCCGTCTACCGCTACCTCTCGCAGTTCCGCGGCGGCGGCAAGGGCGACGTGACGGTGTGGAACCTGTTGACCCACACCAGCGGCCTCCCCGCGGGCGACGACCTGTTCGGCGAGAGCGCCGACCCCGAGACCGCATTCCGCCTGGTGCTGGGCACCGACCTCACGGCCGAGCCGGGGAAGCGGGTGGAGTACAGCGACTTCGGGATGATCCTGATGGCCGAGGTGGTGCACCGGCGCGCCGACGAGCCGGTGGACGCCTTCGTGGCCCGCCGCGTGTTCGCGCCGCTGGGGATGCGGTCCACGATGTACACGCCGCCGCTCACCTGGTGGAGCCGCACCGTGCCCTCGGCGCTGCGCGCCGGCGCCTCGCGGCCCTACACCGTGCGCGAGGTGGTGCACGACGGCAACGCCTTTCGCCTGGGTGGGGTGGCCGGGCACGCGGGGCTGTTCTCCACCGCCAACGACCTGGCCATCTACGCGCAGACCCTGCTGAACGGCGGCTCGTACGGCGAGCGGCGCATCTGGTCGCCGCGCACCGTGCAGCGCTTCACCACCAAGCAGGCCAACGCCGACACGCGGGCGCTGGGGTGGGACACGCCGGCGAAGAAGAGCTCATCGGGCGACTACTTTTCCGCCCGCTCCTACGGCCACACGGGCTTCACCGGCACGTCCATCTGGATCGACCCCGCGCGCGACCTGTTCGTGGTGCTGCTGACGAACCGGACGTACGACGCGGGGACGCAGGGGCAGATCCTGGACATCCGCCGCGCGGTGGCCGACGCCGCGGCGCGCTCCATCGCCGACGTCCCCATCACCCCGCGCCCCGGCACCCCCGCCGCCGAGGCAGCCGCCGCCCGCGAGCGCGCCGCCGCCCGTGCCCGCGCCCGGGCGAGAGCCCGCGCCAAGCGCCCCGTCCGCCGCGGCCGCGGCACCCCCCGCCGCACCACCAGCAGCCGCCGGCGAGGGTAGACGCGCAGTCCCGGCCCGCCAGCTTCATCCGCAGGATCAGGGGACGAGCACTAGAGCCCGATTCGAGAGGAAAGCAGCCGGCGCGAAGCGCCCCAAGTCCCTCTCCCAGGTCGTTTTGGGAGAGGACAGCCGCGAAGCGGCAGGGTGAGGGCCCCGCGCGGAGCCCACCCCTCTCACCTTCCGATCGATCCGCGACGCGTCCGCCGTTTCCTCTCCCGATCGCGTCAGTCCCCACATCACGACGGACTCCAACCAGCCGAGGAGATTCGTCTGCTCCGCGTAGCCGATTCCCTCTCCCGAAAATATACCGAACACATCCTTGCGCGCGGTGTACCGGACGCACACCTTTCGCCCGCCACGCCGCGGGCGCATTCTGTTGCTCCACCGCCCACATCCCTGAGCCGTGCACCGCCGCCGTCCCACGCGCCTACCCATTCGATGATTCCGCAACGCGAGCGAGTCCTTCCCCGCCTCATCGAGGAGGAGATGCGGGAGTCCTTCCTGGACTACTCGATGAGCGTGATCGTGCAGCGCGCCCTCCCCGACGTGCGCGACGGGCTGAAGCCCGTGCACCGGCGCATCCTCTACGCGATGCACGAGGCGGGGCTCACCCCCACGCGGCCGTACAAGAAGAGCGCGACCGTGGTGGGCGACGTGCTGGGCAAGTACCACCCCCATGGCGACGCGTCGGTCTACGACAGCCTGGTGCGAATGGCGCAGGAGTTCGCGCTGCGCTACCCGCTGGTGGACGGGCAGGGCAACTTCGGCTCGATCGACGGCGACAACGCGGCGGCCTACCGCTACACCGAGGCGCGCCTGTCGCCCATCGCGGGCGAGATGCTGGCCGACATCGACCGCGACACCGTCGACTTCGCGCCCAACTACGACGACCGGCTGGAGGAGCCGCGGGTGCTCCCCGCGCGCATCCCCAACCTGCTGGTCAACGGCAGCAGCGGGATCGCGGTGGGGATGAGCACCAACGTGCCGCCCCACAACCTGGCCGAGATCGTCGCCGCCACGCTGCACCTGCTGGGCGACCCCGAGTGCACCGTGGACGACCTGATGGCCCACGTGCCCGGCCCCGACTTTCCCACCGGCGGCATCATCGTGGGCACCGCGGGGATCCGCGACGCGTACACCAAGGGCCGCGGCCGGGTGGTGATGCGGGCGCGCTTCTATAAGGAGAGCCGGCGCAGCGGGCGCGAGCAGCTGGTGGTGACCGAGATCCCTTACGGCACCAACAAGAGCCGCATCATCGAGCAGATCGCCGAGCTCACCCGCGCCGGCAAGATCGCCGACCTCAGCGACCTGCGCGACGAGAGCGACCGCGACGGCATCCGCATCGTGCTGGAGCTGAAGCGCGGGGCCGACGCGGTGAAGGTGCTCAACCAGCTCTACAAGTGGACGGCGCTGCAGAGCACCTTCGGCGTGATCGCGCTGGCGCTGGACAAGGGCGTGCCCCGCGAGTTCCCGCTCAAGGCCATCCTGGAGCGCTGGCGCGACCACCGCGTGGAGGTGGTCGTCCGCCGCTCGCGCTGGGAGCTGGGGCGGGCGCAGGACGAGGCACACGTGCTGCGCGGGCTGATCGTGGCGCTCAAGCGCATCGACGACGTGGTGCAGATCATCCGCACCTCGCGCAACCGCGAGACCGCTGCGCGCAAGCTGGAGAAGGAGCTGAAGCTGGACGAGCGCCAGAGCGAGGCGATCCTGGCCATGCGCCTGTCGCGGCTCACGCAGCTGGAGAGCCGGGAGCTGCGCGAGCGGCTGGACGAGCTGGAGCGGCGCATCGTGGAGCTGGAGGCGATCCTGGCCTCGCCCGAGCGGCAGCTCGACCTGATTCGCGGCGAGCTGCGCGAGGTGGCGGCGCAGTACTCCGACCCCCGCCGTACGCGCATCATCGAGAACGACAAGGCGTTCAAGCTGGAAGACATGCTGGCCGCCGAGCACGTGGTGGTCACGCTGAGCCGCGAGGGATACCTGCGCCAGATCCCCATGGCCGTCTACCAGCGCAGCATGACCGCGGGGAAGCGGATCGCGCTCGATCGCTACGAGGACGACTACGTGGCGCGCGCCTTCGTAGCCAGCACCGACGACACGCTGCTGCTGCTCTCCACCGACGGGCGGGCGTACGGGATGGGGGTGCGCGACATCCCCGAGGCTGGGCTCACCTCGCGCGGCAAGGCGGTGGGGCAGCTCTTCGAGATGGGGAAGAAGGCGGGCGTCGCCGCGGTGTTCGTGGTGGCCGAGTTCCGGCCCGACCGCTCGCTGGTGTTCGCCACGGCGGAAGGGACGGTGAAGCGCACCGCGCTCGACCAGTACGCCAACGCCCGCGCCGGCGGCATCGAGGCCATCAAGCTGCCGGCCGACGACCGCGTGGTGGACGTGCGCCAGACCGACGGCGAGAGCGAGCTCATCCTGGTGGGCCGCGGCGGCCGCGCCATCCGCTTCCCCGAGGCCGAGGTGCCGATGATGGGCCGCGCCGCGCAGGGCGTGCGCGGCATCAAGCTGAAGGCGGGCGAGGCCGTCGTCGGCCTCGCCTCCGCGCGGCGCGAGGGCGGCGAGCTGTGCCTGGTCACCGAGCGCGGCTGGGCCAAGCGCCTGCCGCTGGACGAGCTGCAGCCGCAGGGCCGCGGCGGGCTGGGCACCGTCCTCCACGCCCCGTCCAAGGAGACGGGCGAGGTCGTCGCGGCGCTCGAGGCGCACCCGGGCGAGGACCTGATGGCCGTGACCAGTGGCGGCCGCATGGTGCGCGTGAAGCCCGACGCCGCGCCCCTGGCCGGCCGCGCCGGCGCCGCCGAGAAGACGGTCGCCATCACCGGCAACGAGCGCGTCGCCACCGTCACCTACGTGGCCGAGCGCGAGCTGCCCGAGACGCCCGCGGGCGACGAGCCGCCGTCGTCGCGTACCGGGGGTGACGACGTGGTAGCGGATGCAGCGGACGTGGCGGATGGAGCGGACGTGGCGGATGCACCGGATTCTTCGGTCGCGGTCGTCGATCCCGCGGCATCGTCAGCCGATGTTGATGCGGCAGTGGATCAGGGGGATGAAGATGCACCCGGCGACGTAGCCGATGTCTCCGAGCCGGCTGCGGACGATCCCGACCCGGATACCCGCAGCGGTGAAGCGGACCAACCCGACCTCTTCGGCTGATCCATCTGGGGCGGCGGAATCCCGACCAACAACAACGGGGTCACACGGAGCGACGGAGGAAACGGAGAACTGCTGTTCCTCCGTTTCCTCCGTTGCTCCGTGTGACCCAAATCCGTAACGGCTTCCGGATGCAGGATCGTTTGCGGTCCGGGATGACAAAATCGGGTCGATGGAAAAACGCACGAGGGGCAGACCCGGTCTCCAGGTCCGCCCTCGCTCGATCTGACCCGTCCAACTCGCGACGACGCCTACGCCGCCTGCCGGTCGCCTAGCAGCGCCACGTCCTGCGTGCGGATGGGGCGCCCCACGCTCAGCAGGTCCACCACGCGCTCGCGCGGGGGCTGGTACTTGAGCGCGGTGGCGCGCAGGCCCAGCAGCAGGTTCACCGTCACCAGCGTGCCCGGGATCCCGGTTCGCTCCAGCATCGCCCGCAGCTGCGCGCTGGCGCCGTCCTGGAAGTTGCGCGCGACGATCACCAGCGTGTCGGGCATCTCCTCGGCCGCGGCCTCCACCGCCTTCGCCGCCGGCCCGCCGATGCTGAACTGCACGGTGGGATAGGAGAGGACGATCCCCTCGCGGTCGCCCAGCGTGAAGCGGACGGCGCCCTCGGCCCCCACTTCGTCGATGCGCGCGTTGCCGGTGAGGTCTTCCACCACCCGGCCGATGCGGCCGCGGAACTCGTCGGCCACCAGCGGCCCCTTGAGCGACAGCGACCGCAGCGACTCGGCGAACCAGCGGTCGGCGTCGAAGTGGCGGTAGCAGGGAAGCAGCCGGCGCGCCACCGTGCGGTCCACGTAGCCGGTGGCCGCCAGGGCGTCCAGGAGCTCGTCGCCTTCCAGGTGCGGCGCGTACGCGGCCACCAGGCGCAGCGCGGCTTCCATGCGCTGGCCCTCGTCGCCGGCCGCGATCGCCGGGACGGGAATGCGAAGTGCGTGTAGGAGATTGCCGAACCAGATCATCTTCCGTTTGGTCTCTGCGGAAATCCGGCCTGGACGATGGCGCGGGCGGCCCGCCGCGTCAAGGGACCCCGACCGCGGCCCGCGCGCTTGACAGCAAGCCCGCGAAACGCAGATTCGGACCGTCCGAACCGGGCACCCTTCTACCCCGCACCCCGCCGATCGTGCGCCATCCGTTCCAAGCACTCGCCGCCGCCGCCCTGCTCGCGCTCGCCGCCTGCGACCTGGTGAAGGTGGAGCGCACGCCGCGCGGGTTCTACACCCAGCGCGACCCCGCCCGCATCGACCAGCAGGACGCGGCCAGCGAGCTGCGGGCCCGCGTGCGCAACTTCGCCGACGAGCTGGGGCGGGGGAACCGCGGCCGCGCCGTGAGCGCCTTGAACCCCACCGAAGACGTGCTGGTGATGGGGGCCGCGGCCTCGGACGGGGTGGCGCGCATCGGCATCAGCGGGCTGGCGCAGGCGCTGGACAGCCTGGGGATCGCCACCCCCGCGGTGGGCCGCCCCGCCGACCTGCGCGTGCAGGTGGGGCTGCGCGAGACCACGGGGTGGTTCAGCACGCCCATCCAGCTCATGTCGGTCACCGGCGCGCAGCCTCCCCAGTGGGTGCGCGCCTCGGGGGTGTACACGCATGACCGCGGCGAGTGGAAGCTGGTGCAGATCCACCTGTCGCGGCCCTATCTCGCGCCCGATACCGCGCGTGCCGACAGCGCCCGCGCCGACACCTCCAAGGCCGACAGCGCCCGGACCGGTTCGGCTACGCGCCGGGATTCTGCCCGGGCGCGCCCTCTCCCGCAGCCCGCGCGGCCGCCGAGTCGCTAGCGGGGATCGACCCGGGCGGCAGGCGGATCACCTCGAGCTCGCCGCCCCACCCGGCCGGCCGCGTCATCGGCGCGTAGTCGATCCCCGGCTGGAAGGCCAGCGGCTCGCGCGTGGCCTGGTCGAACACGGCCTGGCTGATGCTCCCCGCCGCCAGCATCCGCCGCAGCACCTCGTTGCGCCGCGCGCCCACCGCGCCGGGGCTGCTCTGCGGGTTGGACAGCCGCGGCGGCATCAGCATCCCCGCCAGCGTGGCCGCCTCGCCCGGCGTGAGCCGGCGCGCGTCCTTGCCGAAGAACTCCTCGGCCGCGTGCTGCACCCCGTACACCCGCCAGTCGCCCGCCCGCCCCAGGTAGATCCGGTTCAGGTAGTACTCCACCATGGCCCGCCGCGACAGCCGCGCCTCGGTGAGCGGCACCATGAAGGCGCGCCATGCCTGGTCGTCCACGCCGCGGCGCAGCCGCTGCACCTGGCTCACTAGGTCCACCGTGAGACGCGGCCGGTCCTGCCGGCCGTAGGGCGACAGGCGCTGAAAGCTGGAGGTGTCGACCACCGCCATGAACGCCCCAGTCACGTGGGGCGGCAATTGGCCGAGCCGCACCCAGTCGGGGCGGCGCAGCGACTGGCGGTACTGGCCCAGCACGCCGCGGTCGAGCCGCTGGCTGGCCAGGAAGGCGAAGATCCCCATCGCCACCACGATCACCGCGCCCAGCGCCAGCAGCAGCACCAGCGACGCGCGGTGCTCGCCGCCCAGTCTGCGCCGCTCGGGCGTGTCGCGGGTCCACTTCCCCGTCTTCGGGGCGCCACCCAGCGCCTTGGGCTTCTTCTTCCCCAGCTTCACCTGTTCACCGGCTCTCATGGTGGGGCGTGGTGTACAACCCTCTGCGGGCAGGCTGCCCAGGGGGGCAAAAACTATTCCCCGCACGGGCTTTGCGCGAGGTGTGGCGGTTGCGGCCGGCCCCCACCGCGGTTAGCCTTGTGCCGCCCGGTTCGGCCCGTCGTCCACCATTTCTCGTACCTTCGCGGCCCGTGGAGCAGAACTACTTCCGTCGCGGCTTCGGCCTCCGCAAGGAGATCGAGCCCCTGATCCGGTCCGAGTACCACAGCGCGCTGGTGGACCGCATCCGCGCAGAGGGCTACGAAGCCTCGTTCGGCGACGGCCACGACCGCGTGGTGGTGCGCCTGGCCGAGGAGTTCGGCTTCTGCTACGGGGTGGACCGGGCGGTGGACTACGCCTACGAGACACGGGTCAAGTTCCCCGACCGGCGCGTGTTCCTGCTGGGCGAGATCATCCACAACCCGCACGTGAACCGCCGCCTCACCGAGATGGGGATCGTCTTCCTGCACGCCGACCACGACGGCGTGTTCGACTTCGGCGCGCTGCACGAGGGCGACGTGGTGATCCTCCCCGCGTTCGGCGCCACGCTGGCCGACTTCGCGCGGCTGCAGCAGACCGGCGCCATCCTGGTGGACACCACCTGCGGCAGCGTGCTCAACGTGTGGAAGCGGGTGGACCAGTACGCCCGCGACGGCTTCACCGCTCTGGTGCATGGCAAGCACTACCACGAGGAGACGCGCGCCACCGCCAGCCAGGTGTACCGCTGGCCCCAGGGACGCTTCATCGTGGTGCGCGACATGGCCGAGGCGCGGCTGGTGATGGACTACATCGAGCGCGCGCCGGGGGCGATGAGCCGCGAGGCGTTCATGGAGCACTTCCGCGAGAAGGCTTCGCCGGGGTTCGACCCCGACCTGCACCTGGAGCGCATCGGCGTGGCCAACCAGACCACCATGCTCTCGGGCGATTCGCTCGACATCGGCGCGGCCGTGGGGCAGGCGCTGGAGCGGCGCTACGGCGGCGAGCCCGGCTACGATCCGTCGGCCCACTTCCGCTCGTTCGACACCATCTGCTCGGCCACGCAGGAGCGCCAGGACGCGGTGGTGAAGCTGGTGGGCGACCCGGCGCAGAGGCCCGACGTGATGCTGGTGATCGGCGGCTACAACTCGTCCAACACCAACCACCTGGCGGTGATCTGCGCGCGCCACACGGTGACCTACCACGTGGCCGACGCCACCTGCATCGACCCCGAGCGCCGCACCATCCGCTTCAAGCCCAGCGGCACCCCGGCCGACGCGCCCGAGATGGAGGCCGAGGACTGGCTCCCCGACGGCCCCATCGTGGTGGGGCTGACGGCGGGCGCCTCCACGCCCAACAACAAGATCGGCGAGGCGGTCGAGCTCCTGCTGCGCACGCGGCGGATCGGCGTCGAGGTGCCGGTGGCCGCCTGAGGATCGCGGACGCGAGCGGGCGGAGAGCAGGGAACAGAAAACGCGGACGGGCGGCCGATGAGGGTCGCCCGTCCGCGTTTGGATATCGCCGCCGTCCCGCTCGTCTCACTTCCCTGATCCCCGCGTGCACTCCCGCCGTCGGAACTGCATCACAGAGGGCTCGGAGGGGATCAGGGAACCAGAGGAAAATCGTAAAGGTCCGGTCGTTCCTCCGGTCTCGGAGTCCTCTGGTGCCTTTGTGTGGTGATGTCGCTGGAATACGCCGGATGCACGATCGAGTCGTCGAACGGGGTTATCACCCGACTTCCGCGACCCTCTGTGCAGCCTCGGCGGTACCCACGATCTCGGGGAAGATCACCTTGAAGAGCGCGAAGAGGTCGGGGTCGAACGAGCCGACGTCTTCCTCCATGATCTCCAGCGCCTCTTCGGGGCTCAGGCGGCGGCGGTAGCTGCGCGCGGTGGTCAGCGCGTCGAACACGTCGGCGATGCGCAGGATGCGGGCGGCGGTGGGGATCCCTTCGCCCGCGAGGCCGTCGGGGTAGCCGCGGCCGTCCCAGCGCTCGTGGTGGCTGCGCACCATGGGGCGGATGTCCCAGGGGAACTCCACCGGGGCCAGCATCTCGTCGCCGGTCACCGGGTGGCGCTCCATCACGGCGCGCTCCTCGTCGGTGAGCTTCCCCGGCTTGTTCAGGATCTCCTCGGGCACCTCGGTCTTCCCCAGGTCGTGCAGGAAGGCGCCCATCCGGAACCACACCACCTCGCGATCGGGCATCCCCACCTCGGCCGCGAGCCGGCAGGCATAGCCCGCCACGCGCTCGCAGTGCCCGCTGGTGTACCGGTCCTTCGCCTCGATCGACTCGCCCCAGAAGCGCACCAGCGACAGGAAGTCGGTCTCGAGCTGGGTGATGCGGTCGTTGATGTCGTCCTGGTCGGGCCGTGCCTGCAGCCCGGTGAACAGCGTGTGCGCGCGGTTCAGCGCCTCCAGCGCCTCGCGGTTGCGCGACTGGGCGCGCAGCACCAGCGAAAGCTCCCGCTGTGACTCGGCCTCCAGCAGCGGCTCGCGCCCGCGCGCGATCTCGACCGCCTGGGTGAGGTGGATCTCGGCGAGGTGGAGCTTGCCGGTCTCGCGGTAGATGATCCCGTAGAACTTCAGCGCTTCGGCGCGGCGGGGATGGTCCTGGAGCCGGCTGGCGATCTCGAATCCTTCATCGCAGCTCGCGCGGGCGCGATCCGGCTGGCCCAGCGCGAGATAGAGCTCGGTGCGGTTGATGTGCACCGCCCCCGCGGCGACCACATCGCCGACCTGCTCGCACGCGTCGAGCGACTTCTGGAAATAGCCGTCCGCCTCCTCCAGGTGGCCCATGTCCACGTGCAGCATCCCGAGATTGTTCAGCGCACGCGCATAGCCCCGCATGTGGCCCGCGTTCCGCAGGTGCTGCAAGCCGGCCAGGTAGTGCTGCAGCGCCGAAGGGAGATCTCCACGAATGTTGTCGAGGATGCCGAGATTCTGCTCCAGCTCGCCAAGGGCGGGCTCATAGCCGATCTGCAGCGCGTAGTCACGCGCGCTCAGGTACGTCCGTTCGGCCGACTCGATGTCTCCGGCCGATTGGTAAAGGATCCCGATCCCATTCAGCGCCCTCGCCGCGCGCGCGTGGTCGTTCGCGAGGGACGATACGGCGGCGACCATCTCGAGCACGTCCCTCGCCGTCTCGAAGTCGCCCGCGTCGCGCATGCAGTGGCCCTGCCGGGTCGCTGCCTCGAGAAGCGCATCCAGATCTCCCCGCCTCGCCGCCTGCTTGAACGCGGCGTCGTACGTGGCCAGGGCGGCTTTCCATTCGCCAGCGGCTTCCTGGCGTGCCGCGATATCGAGAAGCTGGCTGTCTTGCGTGCTCAACGGTCAGGTGTTGGATGGCGAACAAAGGGGGCGCCCGATGATCTCGGATGCCCCCCCGTCCGCTCGCCAGGAGCAAACATCAATGGCTGATCGCCAGGTACCCGGAGAAGTGCTGGAGGTTCGTCCGGAGGTCGCCGCCGGATGCGGACGCATCCAGCACCTCGGCGATGGCTCCGTTCTCGTCCACGTACGCCACGTCGACCGAGTTCCCCGCGCCGGCGGCGGCTCCGGCCGTGTTCAACTCGAGAACCGGCTGACGGCCGTGGGGGAACCGCAGGCCGTGCGGCTGCAACTCCACCCCGACGAAGTCGTCGTTGGAGGTGATGGTGATGCTGGTCGGAGCCGTCAGCGAGCCGGCCGGGAAGGTGATGCGGTCACCGGCCGCGGTCACCAGCGTTCCACCGCGCTGGTCGATCACCGCGCTGCGGCTTCCCGTCACGTCGTAGCGCGGATGCGGGCCGCGCGCGAGGAACTGAGCCCCGGAAGGCGACGACGGCGACTCGGCGCATCCGCCGATGGCGATCAGGATACCCGCAAGCGCGAGCGACGGACGGCGGAGCGAGATCTTGGGCATAGTCAAATGGTCTCCGTAACGCGGGGTTCGCGCGAAGGCGGGGATACGCTTCAGGACAGTTGTAGCTCGGTGCACAATAGTGTACTGCCGGCCACCGTCCACGTCAACACTCTTGAACGCGCCAATTCGGCCCTCGCACCCATTTGCGGCCGCCCTTGGGACAGGATGTCCGAGCCGTGGCTGTCCGGGTAACGCAAGCTTCGTGCGGACCCGGGTCGCACCAAAACGGAGCGGCGCGCCGGGGCGCTTGCCCCGGCGCGCCGCTCACCTCGGCCCTGGCGGTTCAGTGGTGGGCGGGCGGGCCCGCGAGCACCTTGAAGATGTGGTTCAGCGTGGCCCAGATGCACCCCACGCCGGCCACAGTCAGGAAGCAGCCGGTGAGGAAGTAGGCCACCTCGGCGCCGCCGCGGTCGATCGTCGCCCAGCTGCGCGAGGCCACGAACGCCGTGATGGCCAGCACCAGCAGGAAGAGCCCGGTGACCACGCCCGCGCCCACCGCGGCCATGCGCACGGTGCCCTCGCCCACGTCGGGCATGCCGATGGCCGAGGGGCCACGCGGCCGGGGGTTGGCGTCGGCCCACTCGCGGTACCGGGCGCGCACGGTGTCGCCCGTGTTGCCGGGCTCGGAGTTCGGGGTGCTCATGATTCCCCCTGGCGGCTGAGCGCGAACACGTAGGCGGCGAGCGCCTTCACCTGCGCGTCGTCGAAGCTGCCGCCGCCCTTGGGCGGCATGGGCGCCGCGTGCTGCTTGGGCGCGGGCACGCCGTTGGTGATGGTGGTCACGATCTCGGGATACGCCCCCGTGATGTTGATCCACTGCGCGTCGTTGAGCGTCGGGCAGGCGGGCGTGCCGGCGCCCGCCGGGCCGTGGCACCCGGAGCAGGTGGCGGCGAAGAGGTTCTGCCCCTCGTCCACCATGGCCTGGGTGACGCCCGCGGGCAGGTTCTTGGCCACCAGCTTGGCCTGCGCGGCCCCGGCCAGGCCGCCGGCAGGCACCGGGGGCGGGTCGGGGTTGGTGGCCTGCGGCACCGCGGGCTCTTCGCGGTACGACACGCGGTCGTAGCCGTAGTCGCCGCCGGGGCGGCACCCCGCGGCGGAAGCGGCCAGCGCCAGCGCGGCGAGCGACAGGCGCGAAAAGCCGGTGAAAGCTCGTTGCATCGGTTCGGGTCTCCTGTTCATCCGGGCCGACAAAAGAACGCGCGGGCCGGTGGGGCGCAAGGGAGGTTTGGGGAAAATACGGGCCACGAACGCATGGCCGGACGAAAGAACGGCGGCATGCCCGCTCGCAGACACGGCCAATCCTGCCCGAGCGCCATGGGTGCGCGGGGCCGTCACCCTTCGGCGGCGGCCTGGCGGGCGGCGCGGCGCAGGCGCTCGACCATGGCGTTGAGGCCCGCTTCGCGCGCCGAAAGGCCGATCTTGCCCATCACCTGCCGCACGAAGTCGGGGGGGATGGCGATCGTGGTCTCGGGCGGCTGGCCGTTCAGCGCGTCGAAGAGCATGGCCAGCAGCGCGCGGATGGCGGCACTCTCGCGCGGCACGTCGGCGTGGAAGTGCATGCGGCCGTCCACCACCTCGGGGTAGATGGCCACGGGGGTCTGGCACTCGTGCACCCGGTACTGCGCCGCGTCGAGCCCCTGGAAGCGCTCGGGGAGCGACGGGAGCTTGTTGGCGTACTGCACCAGCGCCTGCCGCGTCATGTCGGGCGAAAGCGTGGCGAAGCGCCGCAGGATCCGGTCGATGGACGGGGGGATCCCCGCCGCGGGGCTCGGTTCGGTCATGCTCGCAGGGTGTGCGGAAAGGTTCGGCCCGGGAATGTACACGCTCGCGGCGCCGGGCGCGACGTGGCTGGGCGCTTCTCGTCCCCGCTTCGCGTGAACCGTCGATCGAACGACGGGGAAGACAACTGCGAAGCCTCACGCGTAGTCAGCAGAAGTCGGCAGATGAAAGCGCTGTTCCCCGCTGATCGCGCGGACTTTGCGTGAGGGATGCGCGCCCGGAGGGCCGGGAACGCGGCGGCCCGCCCGCACCGCGATCTCCGTCGAAACCACTGCCCGGGCGGGCCGCCGTGGGCCCGGCTGCGTTGGGCACGGCGGTATCGTGCCCTACGCAGCGCGCAGCGCGCAGCCCGGCCCGGAGCGCAGCGGAGGGACACGCCCACGTTCCGGCGGTTCGTCCGTTCGACCGGCCGACGACGGCCAAAGAACAGCGGGGCGGCCCCGAACCGGAGCCGCCCCGCCGACCTGCATCCCGGAACTCCGCCTCTACGTCACGACGTGGTGATCTGCGTGGCGTACTTGGCGTTGATCGCCTTGGCGAACTCCTGCGCCAGGATCACGTGCGCCGCCGAGGACGGGTGCACGCCGTCGAACGAGATCAGATTGCCGAAGAAGTTGGGCGCCGCCGTGGCCCCGTTCACCGGGCACGAGTTGAGCACCGCCGCCTGCAGCGCCGCCGCCGTGGTGGCGCTGGCCAAGTCCTGGCACTTGCGCACGTTCTGGTAGCGGCCCTGCGCGTTCTTGACCAGCAGCAGCGGCCCGAAGATGGCGTTCGGGTCCACGTAGGCCCAGTTGTTGGCCACGGCGGCGGCCTGGATCGCCGCGTTGTAGGCCGCCACGCGCGCGCGCACCACCGCCTGCTCGGCGGTGTCGAGCAGGTACACCCCCCGGCGCGGGTCGCCCGCCGGGTAGGCGGCCGGGTCGCAGTTGATCTCGGGGAAGTTGGCGTCGCTCACGATCTGGAAGCTGACCATGTTCGCCGACAGCGGGTTCGGCGTTCCCAGGCTGGTCACCGGCGAGCAGTTGTTGTTGACGAGCTTGCCGTTGAAGCGCTGCGTGGCCGGATCGCGCGCGAGGTAGAAGTACGCGCCCGGCTGGATCAGCGGCGCGGCCGTCACCGCGTCGACCACGCCGATCAGCAACGCGCCCTGGGCGCCCGACTGCTTGAGGGCGGTGGTCAGGTTGTTGAGGCTGTTCTGGAACGACGCGAGCGAGGTGAGGTTGGAGTCGGCGCCGGCCGCCGCGGGCCCCAGCACGCCGCCCAGCGCAGCCGCCAGCGCGTCGTTGTTGCCGATCCACACCGACACGAAGGTGGGCCGCGCGTCGAGCATGGCCTGCACCTCGCTCTTGCCGCCCGTGAGGATCCCGTACAGACGCTGGAAGGCGTTGGTCGGGTTGGTGGGCGTGACGAACAGGTCGGCGATGCGCACGCCGGGCACGCCCAGGTTCTGCGTGTACTCGCTCACGTCCACGCGGCCGCACGGCGCGCCCGCCGGCGCCGCGGGCGCCGGGGTGAGCGGCGCCGGGAACGGCTGCGGGCACCCCGGGCCGGCCAGGCGCGGCTGGCCGAAGCGCGTGATCGAGGCGCGCTGGGCCAGCAGGTTCACGTACGAGCGGACCTCGGTGGAGTCGAGGATCCCGCTCGACTGGTAGCCGGCAGTGATCGAGTTGCCCAGCGCCACGTAGCGCTGGAACAGCACCCCGCCGTTGGCGGGGTTCTGGACGTTGGCGATGTTCTGCTCATCGCCCACGCACGCTCCCAGCGCCAGCGTGGCCAGCGCGGCCGCGGCATAGAGGGGGCGTCGGGTTGCCAATCTCATGCGTTTCTCCCTGAGGGGTTGTCCATCTGTTTACCGGACGAGTAGTCCGACGTGTTCGTCACTGGCCCATGGGGCGCGCGCCGAAGCGGTACGCCAGGGTGAAGCCGAAGGTCTGGCCGAAGGCGTCGTACACGCCGATCGCCGGCTCGTCGGGGCGCACGGCGCCGCGGCGGGGGGGCTGGTTGATGTACTGGTACGAGAAGTCGGCCGAGAGCTTGGGGGTCACGTGCCAGCCGATGCCGGCCGTGTAGTAGTTGCGCTCGCCCTCGGGGAGAAACGGCGTGGCCCGCGGCGTGGCGGCGGTGTTGTAGCGGAAGCCGGCGCGGAACGACAGCGCGTCGCTGTACATGAAGTCGGCCGCGAGACGGTACGTGTTGGTGTCGCGGTAGTTGAGCGTCAGCACCTTGTCGGGGCTGGTGCCCTGGAAGTCCACGTCGAACTGGTCGAAGCTCGACCACCCGGTGCGCTGGTAGTCGAACAGCAGGTTGAGCACCTCCACCGGGCGGAAGCTGATCCCGGCCACCAGCTGGTGCGGGAACTTGATGGTGGTGCCGATGCCCTGGTTGGTGAACGGCCCGCCGGTGGCGAACTGCGCCGCCAGGATCGGGTCGAAGATGGTGCCGGTGGGCACCTGCACGAACGTGGCGTCGCCGCTGAAGTCGATCTCGGTGGAGTGCAGGTAGCGCACGCCGATCGAGGTGTTGTGGCCCACCTGCAGCACGGCGCCCACGTTGGCGGTGAGGCCGGTGCCGTCGCCCTCCAAGGTCACGTCGGCCACGTCGCGGCCGCGCAGGCCGATGCTGGGCGCGTCGGCGCGCTGGTGCACCTCGATGCTGCCGCGCACGTAGTCGAGCCCCGCGCCCACCGACAGGCGGCCGGGGATCACGTCGAACGACAGCGTGGGCTGCACCATGATGGCGCGCAGCGCGTTGTCGTAGCCCGTGTAGCGGCCCTCGAAGTTGTCGCTGCCGGTGCCGCAGTTGTTGGGCTCGTTGGCCAGCGAGCACACCGGCCACTTGATCCCCAGCCCGAACGGTGCGAACACGCCGATGGCGGCGGCCACGCGCGGGTGCACCTTGTACGACAGGAACGCCTGCGGGACCGGGATGGTCTCGCGGTCGCGCTCGAGGCGGTTGGGCGTGCCCGCCGGCTCGGCGCCCACGTCGTACTTGAAGGTGTTGCCGGCGTTGATCAGCGTGACGCCCACGCTGAACGCGCTGCCCTGCTGGGCCAGCGCGGCGGGGCTGAAGTACACGGCCGAGGCGTCGTCGCAGGGCGAGGCCACCCCCGCGCCCACGCGCCCGGACATGCAGGCGCTCTGCTGGTCGACACTCGACCCCTGCGCGTGGAGCGGGGTGCCAACCGCCGCGCACGCGAACACTCCGGCGCCGGCGATTGCCAGACTTCGTCTCATTGCGAGTCTCCTTGGGTGCTTTGCGGTGATGCTCCGGGAACCGCGCGGCGGCGGCCCGGACAGACGGGATGGGGATTTCGGATCTGGGGCATGACGGTTGTGCGAGCAGCACGATACACGCGCCGCACCGGTGGCGCAAGGCGGAAACCCGCATCGCGACACGGGTTTGCGCCTTCCGCCGCGCCCGCGCCGCTGAGCGCCGCTCAGTGCGCCGTGGCCGCCACCACCAGCGTTCCCACCGCGTTCACCAGGGCCACGCAGTTGGCCGCCACGAACACGGTGTTCTTCAGCCGCAGCGAGTACACCAGGAACAGCAGGCTGGCCAGCGTCTGCAGCGAGAAGAACAGCGGGTCCACGTCGCCGGGGCCGTCCACCAGCGCCTTCACGAAGGTGTAGGTGAGCGACGCGGCCAGCGCCAGGCACGCCACCCATCCCAGCACCTTTACGCCCTTCCGGTCCGATGCGCGCCGCTCCGGCGTCTTTGCCATTCCTGTCTCCCGATGCTCACCGCCGTCCGTTTATCGACGTGGGGCGCGATGCAGGGCGCGTTCCGTGCGGCGGCCAAGGGGACAGGGGACAGGGGACAGGGGACAGGGGACAGGGGACAGGGGACAGGGGACAGGGGACAGCCATCGGGAGTTCCGCGATCGGTGGCGGAAGATCGGAGATCGGCGGAGCCGGTAGGGCAGGGCAGGGGAGCGCGGCGGAACCGGCGCGGTGCCGGTTCCGCCTTTCGGCGTGTCGGTCTACAGCCGCGCGAGGGTGCGGATGTCGTCGCGCATGCTCTCGACCGTGGCGCCCTCGGTGATCACCACGCGCAGGTTGCCCGCGCGGTCGATGCCGTACACCACGCCGCTGTGCGCGAGCTGCGGCGCCAGGGGCCTCGACGGCGTGGCGGACGTCGCGGACGCGGGTGACGCGCCGTGCAGGGCGTGATGCCCGTGCGTTGCGGCTGATGCCGATGCGGCGGCCGGCTTCCCGTCCTTCGGCATCACGTACACACTGTAGCCCTGCCAGGCGGCGGCAAGCGCGGCCGAGTCGCCCGTGAGCGCGGTGACCGCGGGGCCGAAGCGCGCCACGTACCGGCGCAGCACGGCGGGCGTGTCGTGCGCCGGGTCCACGGTGATGAAGACGATGCGGGCGCCCCCCGCATCATCGCCCAGCTGGCGCACGGCGCGCGACAGGCGGTCGAGCGTGAGCGGGCAGAAGTCGGTGCAGCTGGTGTAGCCGAAGAAGACGAGCGCCGGGCTTCCGCGGAAGGACTCCAACGTGGCCGCTCTGCCATCGACGCCGGCCAGCCGGAAGCCGGCCGCGGGGGCGACGGGCTCGTAGGTGGTGCCGTGGAAGGCGGCGCGCGGCGGGATCGCCATCCACGCGGCGTAGGCGCCGGTGCCGGCGAGCACGGCCACGATCGCGAGGACCATCGGGAGCAGCGGGCGCGATCGGTTCATCATCCCCAGCATCTTCGTCGTGGTCGTGTCAGACAGTGTTCAGCGGGTCGGCGCAGCGGGACGATCCAAGCCCCGGCGCGCGAACAATATAGCCTCGTTTCGCGGGGCGGGCGAGCGGGGGACGGTGGGTGGCGCGCTTGTCGCGTGCGGGCGCGCGGGCTAGGTTCCGCCGCCCTTTTTGGGGGCGAGACCAACAGGCAACGGGTGATGATGATGGACGGGGCGGAGCTGGAGCGCACCATCGGCGAGGCGTATCGCGACCGCGAGCTGCTGAAGCGGGACGGCGCGCGCGAGGCGGTGGAAACCGTGATCGGGCGGCTGGACCGCGGCGAGCTGCGGGTGGCCGAGAAGGTGGACGGCGAGTGGCGCGTGAACGCGTGGGTCAAGGAGGCGATCCTCCTCTACTTCGCGCTGCGCCCGCTGGAGCCGATCGAGGCCGGCGACCTGAGCTTCTACGACAAGATCGACACCAAGCACAACCTGCGCGAGCAGGGGATTCGCGTGGTGCCGCCCGGCGTGGCGCGCTACGGCAGCTTCCTGGAGCCCGGCTGCGTGCTGATGCCGGGCTACGTGAACATCGGCGCCTGGGTGGGCGCGGGGACCATGGTGGACACCTGGGCCACCGTGGGCTCGTGCGCGCAGGTGGGCCGCAACGTCCACCTCTCCGGCGGCGTGGGGCTGGGCGGCGTGCTGGAGCCGCCGGGCGCGCAGCCGGTGATCATCGAGGACGGCTGCTTCATCGGCTCGCGCAGCATCGTGGTGGAGGGCGTGATCGTGGAGGAGGAGGCGGTGCTGGGCGCCAACGTGGTCCTCACCGCGTCGACGCCGATCGTGGACGTGACGGGGAGCGAGCCGGTGATCACGAAAGGCCGCGTTCCCGCGCGTTCCGTCATCATCCCCGGCTCTATCCCGAAGGAGTTCCCGGCCGGCACCTTCCACGTGCCCTGCGCGCTGCGCATCGGCGAGCGCAAGGCGTCCACCGACAAGAAGACGTCGCTCAACGACGTCCTCCGCACCTTCAACGTGCAGGTCTGATGGCCCACGCCACTTCCACCGCGGGGGACGACCGCGAGACCTCGGCCGCCGTGTGCGACGAGCTGGCGGCGCTCACGCTGGAGCTGTGCCGCATCCCCAGCGAAACGCAGCACGAGGCGGAGATCGCCACGTGGATCCAGCGCCGCTGCACCGAGGCCGCGGGCGCCGGAAGCGTCACGCGCATCGGCAACTCCGTAGTCTGCGACCCCTGCAACCAGGCGGCCGACCGGCAGGCGCTGCCCGTGGTGGCGCTGGTGGGGCACCTGGACACGGTGAAGTGCGCCGAGGTGCAGGACTACGAGGTGCGCGACGGCCGCGTGTACGGCTGCGGCGCCAGCGATATGAAGGCGGGCGTGGCGGTGATGCTGGCGCTGCTCGACCGCTGGCGCGAGCTGGAGGGCACGCGGCCCGTGTGGATCTTCTACGACGCCGAGGAGGGCCCGGCCGAGGAGAACGGCCTGCAGCCGGTGCTGGAGAGCGGCGTGCTGCCGCCGCTCGACTTCGCCTTCATCCTGGAGCCCACCGACATGGGGCTGCAGCCGGGGTGCATGGGCACGCTCCACGCGACCGTCACCGTGAGCGGCACCCGCGCCCACAGCGCGCGCCCGTGGCAGGGCGAGAACGCCATCCACCGCGCCATCCCGCTGCTGGAGCGCTTCGCCGGGCTCGAGCGGCGGCCGGTGCAGTTCGGCGAGCTGACGTTCTACGAGGTGTTCGTGATCACGCAGGCGCTCACGTCCAACAGCAAGAACGTGGTGCCCGACGCGCTGATGCTGAACGTGAACGTGCGCTTCGCCCCCGGGAACACGGCCGAGGCCGCGGAGGCCGAGCTGCGCTCGATCGTGGGCGGCCTGGGGCAGGTGGAGGTGACCGACAGCGCCCCCAGCGGCGACGTGCACCTCGATCATCCGCTGATCCGCGACTGGCTGGCGCGCGAGGGGCTTCCCGTGCGGCCCAAGCAGGCGTGGACCGACGTGGCGCGCTTCACCTCCAACGGGATCGCTGCGGTGAACTTCGGGCCGGGGGAAACTTCGCAGGCCCACCAGACCAACGAGTGGTGCTCGGTGGAGTCGCTGGAGTTCTGCTACCGGGCGCTGCGGCGGTTCTTCGCGAAGTAGCTGGGGTGTCGCCCGCGAGTCTGGGATTCCGATGAGGAGCTGGAACGGCGGACCGGGGCGTGTCCCTCCGCTGCGCTCCGGGCCGGGCTGCGCGCTGCGTAGGGCACGATACAACTGTGCCCAACGCAGCCGGGCCCACGGCAGCCCGCCCTGGCGCTGGCTCGGCGGACATGACGGTGCAGGGGGCCGCCGCGTTCCCGGCCCTCCGGGCGCGCATCCCTCACGCGTCTGCGCGTACAGCCGAATTGTCCGCGCGAGGCTGCGGCATGCACGGAGAAGCCGCGAGCGGAGCGAGCCCACGTCCCTCCCCCAGGCTGTTTTGTGGCTGTTTTGGGGGAGGGACAGGCGCCGCCAGGCGCCAGGGAGAGGGCCCCGCGCGGAGCCGCCGGTCCGCACCTCATCCACTCGCCACCGGGAAGCCCTCCCGCACTCCCGCACTTTCGTACTCTCGCACTTTCGCCCGATGAACCCCGTCCTCGCCACCATCGCCCCATCGCTGATCCGTGCGATCAACGCGCGCAAGCGCCCGGGCGACATCGACCTGGGGATGGGCGAGCCCACGCTGCGCCCCGACGTGGCGCCGTTCGAGGCGGCCACCGAACGCGTGCGCGCCGAGGGCCTGCCGTACACCGCCAATGCCGGCGCGCCCGGGCTGCGCGCAGCAATAGCCAGCTACTTCGGCTTCCCAGGCATGGCTGAGGCCGCCAACGTCTGCGTCACCATCGGCTCCGAAGAGGCGCTGTACCTGGCCATCAAGACCGTGCTCGACCCCGCGCGCGACGAGGTGCTGATCCCCGAGCCGTGCTACCTGGCCTATGCCAAGCTCTGCGCGCTCGAAGGCGTCCGCCACCGCTCCGTCGGCCTCAGCGCGGACGACGGCTTCCGCCCGTCGGCCGAGGCGGTGCTGGGCGCGCTGGGGCCAGACACGCGGATGGTGATCCTCAACACCCCCGCCAACCCCACCGGCCGCGTCTGGCCCGCCGGCGAGCTGCGCAAGCTCGCCGACGGCCTGGCCGCGCGCCCCGGCCCGCCGGTCTACGTGCTGTCGGACGAGGTGTACCGCGAGCTCTACTACACGGCGGAACGTCCTGCTTCCGTAGCCGACGTGTACGGCCACGCGCTGGTGGCCGGGTCGCTCTCCAAGAGCAACGCGCTCACGGGGCTGCGGCTGGGCTGGCTGGTGGGGCCGGGCGAGGTGATCGCCGAGGCGACCAAGGTGCACCAGCTGGTGAACACCGCCGCCAGCACCTTCTCGGGCCACGTGGCGCTCGAGATCTTCCGCCGCCCGGAGGCGCTTGCGGCGCACCGGCCGCTCTATGCCGAGCAGCGCGCGCGGCTGCTGGACCACCTGGCGCGGCACGGCATCACCCACGCGCCGGTGGAGGGCGCCTTCTACTGTTTCGTCCGCCTTCCCGAGCGCTGGGCGGTCAACTCGCTCGCCGCGGCTGAACGGCTCCTGGACGAGCAGCGCGTGGTCACCGTCCCCGGCATCGCCTTCGGCGCCGCGGGCGAAGGCTGGCTCCGCCTCTCCTGGGTCGCCCCGCCCGATGCGCTCGCGGAAGGCATCAGCCGCATCGCGCAGTTCTTCGCGGCCTGATCGCCTTCCGCATCAAACGAGAACGGGCCGCCCAGCTGGGCGGCCCGTTCTCGTTCGACCTCGAAACGTTCAGCGCTTCCGGTGGCTCTCCTTCGGCGCGCGGCCGAGCGGCTTGAGCGGTGGGGGGAGCGGGATCGTTTCCTCTACGAAGACGACGGGGCCATTGTGCTTCGGCAGGCGCAGCACCTCCACGGGCGAGGTGGCGTCGGTGGTGAGCACCGCGCCCGGGGCCGGGGCCAGGCGACCCACGAACGCGAACAGCGTGTCGTGGCGCACCGCCAGGCTGTCGAAGCGCACGTCGTAGCCCGCCGTTGGCTGCGTTCCCAGCCCGGCCAGCAGCACCGTCTCGCGCCCGAAGCTCACCCCCTCGAAGGTGCGCGGCAGCCGCAGCCGGCCCAGGATGCGGATCTCGGTCCAGTCGTCCTCGTTCTGGATCACGCAGCGCAGCGGCGAGGGGAGCAGGCTGAGCGTGTCGCGGTAAAGCACCGGCGGCCGGCCCAGCGAGCGCAGCGGCGGTCCCAGTGGAACCGGGTCGCGCACCAGGCCGCCCACGTCGGGCTGGCACGAGTGCGCGTAGTCGGCGGGCGGCACGTCGCCCTCGGCCAGCGTGGCGGGCGCGTACAAGTAGCCGGTAACCGCGCGCGGCGGCGGCGGGGCCTGGCTGGCCACCGCCTTCGCTTCCTTGCGCGGCGACTGGGGCTTGGGCACGTCGTCGCCGCCGCACCCCAGCAGCCCCGCCGCCATCACGCACACCACGATCCCGATCCTGGCCATATTTCCGCCCGCCCGCCGCTTGCGAGTACGCCGCGCGCGAACGCGGCGGCAGAGATCCCACTCCGCCGCCGCTTCCGCACGCCCGATGCCGCCGCTCAGCCGCGGGGTGCGGCAGGCGCGCGGGCCGGTGCCGCGCGAGTCGGTTGTGGAGCTGTCGGTGCTGGGCGGGTCGGAGCCGTCCGGCCCGGCGCCGCGCGGGCCAGCGAGTCGCGAGGGGCGCCAGAAGCAGCCGCCGGCCGCCGCGTGAGCACGGTGCTCAGCCGGTTGCGGGGCACCTGCCAGCGCACGGGGCGCCAGCCGCCCCGCTCCAGCGGCGAGGGGCCGCCGCGCGCGGGGCGCAGCGCGGGCTCGTAGGCGGCGAACTCGGAGCGCGGGTTCCACAGGATCCAGCCGCTCAGGCCGGCGTCGTAGGTGGCCTGGATCTGGTTGCGCACGCTGCCGGCGGTGTAGGTGGCGTGGCCGGGGAGGTAGTCGGCGGTGAACGCCTGCAGCCACGGCTCGATCCGCGCCGTGCGCCGGCCGGCGCCCTGCAGCAGCGCCCGGCGCCCCACTCCGTCCTCCAGCGCCATGCGCACCACCTCGTAGGGGTGCGCGTCGGGAACCGAGAAGCCGTAGTAGCCGCCGCGGTAGTGCGACGGGTACACCATGGGGTGCAGGTTGTCGGCGGCCTGCACCACCTCCTCCCACACCTGCCCGATCCCCATGTCGTCGGGCACGTTGGTCATCACCCCGAAGATGTCGGCCGACACGGGCGCACGGTACGGCGCCAGCTGCCGCCGCGAGTACTCGATGAACTCGCGGATGTTCTGCTGGCGCGACTTTCCGCCGCTGCCGGGGAACGCCATGGTGCGGCGCACGGCGTCGGTCACGTCGGGGAAGCGCACGTAGTCCCACTGCACCTCGTGGAAGCCCATGTCGAGCGCTTCCCGGGCGATCGCCACGTTGTAGTCCCACACGCGGCGGTCGTAGGGGTTCACCCAGGGCTTGCCCTTGTTGTCCTTCCACACCGCCCCGCTGGTGGTGCGGATGGCCAGCTCGGGCTTCTTCTCGGCCAGCCCGCGGTCCTTGAAGACGACGATGCGGGCGATGGGGTAGATGCGGTGCGCGCGCAGCGTGTCGAGCAGCGCCGGCAGCCAGCGCGACCCCGGCCGCTGGTCGGCGCCGATCTCCCTCGCCAGCGCGATCGCCGTGGAGTCGTGCACCAAGAAGGTGTCCGACTCCTTCACGTCGATCACGAACGCGTTGATCTCGGTGGAATCGGCGATGCGGATCAGGTTGCGCATCCGCGAGCGCGAGCCGGCGGCCCAGCCGTTCACGTACAGGGCGCGCAGCGAGTCGGGTCGCGGGATGCGCGCCTGCACGGCGGAGGCGATGGGGCGGGCGCCCGACGCCGGGGCAGATGCGGCCGCGGCGGGACGTGTGGCCGCGGCCGCCCGGCGCGGCGCGCGCTGCTGCCCGTCGGAGCGGCCGCAGGCGAGCGTGGCGGCAGCCGCCAGCACGCAGGCGGCACGAAGGGCGCCGGGAGATACGGTCATCGGGCGAGTGCGAGGTGTGGGGAGCGGAAGGATGGACAGCATAGCCGCTCCCCCGCCGCGCCGCACCCCCGGGCGCGGATGAGCGGGACGGAATCGCTTCCGCCCGCGCCGCGGCAGGTCCGCCGTGGACGAGACACGAAAGCGGGCCGGGATCTCGTCGATCCCGGCCCGCGGGTCCTCTTGAAGACCGGACGGCACCTCACATCCCGGTGCTGTCCTTCTTCATCGTGTCGTGCGTCATGGTGTCGGAGCCCATGTTGTGCCCGGCCATGGCGCTGTCGGCGCCGGTGGGCGCCATCGGCGGGGTGGCGGGGGCCGTCACGGGCGCCGGCGGCGGCGGCGGCGCGGGGGCGGGAGGTGTCTGGCCCACGGCGGTGGTGTCGGCGCGAGTCTGGTTCTGCCCGCTCGTGCCGCAGGCGCCCAGCAGGGCTGCCGTGCATGCGAGGGCGAGAAAGGTGCGCAGATGGATCATCGTGGCATGCCTCCCGGCGCGGGTGCAGCGGGTGAAGAAAACGGGGGCCGCGCGATCTCTCGCGCGGCCCCCGGATCCCGATTACATCTTCTTGGTCGTGTCCGTCATGGCGGTGGTGTCCGTCATGCCGGTGCTGGCGCCCATGCTGTCGGTGGTCATGCCACCGGCGGGGGCCATGGTGGTGTCGGTCGCGGCCGGGGTCATCGGCGCGGCCGGGACCGGCGCGGTCATGGCGCTGTCGGTCACCACGGTGGTGGTGTCGCCGTTGGCGGCGTCGTCCTTCTTGCAGGCAGCGAGCGCGGCCACGGCGGCCAGCGCGAAGATCGAGAGCTTCTTCATCGGAGTTTTCCTCGGTTGAACAGTTTCGGCCGGGCTGTTCCACGCGGGTGCGTGGAACAGCCCGGCCGAGCCGGATTACATCTTCTTGGTGGTGTCGGTCACGACGGGCGCGGTGGTGCCGGCCGCGGCGTCGCCCTTGATGGTGTCGGTCTCGGTCGTGGTGGTGGTCTGCGACACGACGGTGTCGGTCGTCGGCACGGCCACCGGCTGCGACACGGTGTCGCTGCCCTGCACCACCGAGGTGTCGGCGGAGGTCGCGGTGCTGTCGCCGCCGTTGGCCTCGTCCTTCTTGCAGGCGGTCGCGGCCAGGGCGGCCACGGCGAGGATGCCCAGGGTGCGGATCTTCATGGTCGTTGCTCCGTGTTCGTGTGTGTCCGGGTCTCGAACTACCCGCGGCGTCGTATTCGCACGGGCTCGCGGTCGGGCCCCGTTAAAGGCAACGGGTATGCCGCACCCCGACGGGCGGCGTTCAGGTGGCGAAAATCCGCGCCACTGCTTAACTTCCACGCACCGACGGAGCCCCTTGGAGGAATCGTTCGGTCCCGTCGGAACGCCGTTTCCGCGTTCACTGAACGCGACCCCGGTGTTCAGTGAACACTTCCGCCCCCGTTCGCGAGGATCCGCGTGCTGCAGCTGACCCGGCCCGCGCGGGGCCTGTCGCTCCGCATCAAGGTGTTCTTCCTTTTCTTCGGCGCCGCGCTGCTGATCGTGGTGCCGGCGATGGTGCTGATCGCCCGGGCGGTGGAGCAGGGGGTGTACACCAACGCCAACTCGGCGCTCTCCGACGCCGCCGACAAGGTGACGGGGTCGTGGGACGACGGCGAGCGCCCGCTGGTGTACGCCGCGCAGCTCAAGGCGGGGGCCACCGACACGCTGTCGTGGAAGCCGGGCCACACGCGGCCGCTGGTGCGCGCGCTGCGCGCCGACCTGGACGACGACGAGGTGGCGCTGGCCGCCGACACCGCGTTCGGGTCGCTGGTGGGGCCGGTGGTGGACCGGGCCACGCTGGAGCTGGCGCTGGGCGCGGGCACGGTGGTGGCGCTCCCCGACGGCTCGCCGCCGCTGCGCCTGGCCGCCGCGCGCGTGCGCCGCGACACCACCGTGCGCCTGGCCGGCGACGCCGAAGAGCCGGGCGACAGCACCGCGCAGGTGCGCGCCGACACGCTGCTGGGGGTGGTGGCCATCGGCACGCGCCTCTCCGCCCAGGCGCTGGCGCCGCCGCGCTCGCGCGACACGCGGCTGGCGCTGCTGGTGGGCGACTCGCTGGTGAGCACCACCTTCGCCGACTCGCTGGTGCCCGCGCTGCGCCGCTGGCTGCGCCCGCGCGCGGGCGAGCAGCCCAAGACCTGGCAGATCGGCGAGGACACCTACCTGCCGGCCACCATCGCGCTGCGCAGCGCGGGCGTGCCGGTGCGCGTGGTGCTGCTGCGCCGCATCGGCGACGAGCCGGGGATGGTGCGGGCGGTGAAGCAGTCGATGATCGGCATCGGCGTGGGGGCGCTGGTGATGGCGCTGGTGCTGGCCGCGGTGGTGTCGCGCATCGTGGCGCGGCCCACGCAGGCGCTGGCCGAGGCGTCGGCGCGGCTGGCGCGGGGCGACTACGCGGCGCCGCTGCCGCGCGACTCGGGCGACGAGATCGGGCAGCTCGCGCGCGCCTTCGGTGAGATGCGGGCCGAGATCGCCGCCCGCGAGCAGCGGCTGCGCAGCGCCCAGGCCGAGATGATCCACCGCGAGAAGCTGGCGGCCATGGGGCGGCTGGTCGCGCAGCTCTCGCACGAGATCAACAACCCGATCTACAACATCCAGAACTGCCTCGAGGCGCTGGAGCGGCGCGGAAACCCGGCCGACCCCAACCGCGAGTTCCTCACGCTGGCGCAGGAGGAGCTGTCGCGCATGGCCACGCTCACGCGCCAGCTGCTGGACCAGAGCCGGCCGCTCTCCGACGCGGCGCAGCCGGTGAGCCTGAACGCGCTGGTGCAGCGGGTGCTCATGCTGGGCCGCGACGAGCTTGGCGCGCGCGGCATTCGCGTGGTCACCAGGCTGGCGCCCGAGCTGCCGCAGGTGGTGGCGCACCCCGAGGGGCTGCAGCAGGTGCTGGCCAACCTGGTGAACAACGCCAGCGACGCCATGCCCGGCGGCGGCGTGCTCACGCTCTCCACCGCCGCCGACGCCGACGCGGTGGAGGTGGTGGTGGAGGACACCGGCGCGGGGATCAAGGACAAGGACCTGCCGCACATCTTCGAGGCGTTCTACACCACCAAGCCCGGCGTGGCGGGGATCGGCCTGGGCCTCTTCGTGTCGGAGGGGATCATCCGCGGCCACCGCGGCCGGCTGTCGGTGGAGAGCCGCGTGGGCGAGGGAAGCCGCTTCACCATCCGCCTCCCGCGGGAAACGCTGGACGAGGCGATGCGCGACGAGGAGCCCGCCGGGCCCGTCACCCACGACCTGGGCGGCGCACGCTTCGTCGGCGAAGTGGCGTCCGTGGGGTAGCAGGGGGGTAGGTGACGCGCATGTCCTCCCCCCCCCGCGAGATGCTGAGCGGTTCGCGCACGGGGACGAAACCGTGTCGGATCGCATTGACGCTTCGGCGTGAGCGGACGAGCCTCGCGCGGTTTGCGAGGCTTCCCGTGGTCGTTGCCGCGGCTTCAGCCGCCGGTCGCGGAGCCTGCCGTCAGGGGCGAGATCCGAAACCGGGTTTCGACGTCGGGCTGCTTGATCCGAAATCCCGCGGGCGCCCCGTCGCGCCGCGAGCATACACAGTCCATCTGGAGATCACACCCGCATGGCCGTTGCCGAAAAGCCACGCATCCTGATCATCGACGACGACCGCGCGTTTCGCGTGGGCACCGGCGCGCTGCTGGCCGACGAGGGCTACGAGGTGGATGCCGAACCCGGTGGCGACCAGGGGCTGGAGCGCCTGCGCCGCGACCGCTACGACATGGTGCTGCTCGACCTGAAGATGCAGGGCCGCACCGGGCTTTCCGTCCTCGAAGAGTTGCGCGGCAACGGCAACGACGTGCCGGTGCTGATGCTCACCGGCTACGCCACGGTGGACAGCGCGGTCCAGGCGCTCAAGCTGGGTGCCGACGACTACATCACCAAGCCGTGCGACAACGCCGTGCTGCGCAGCAAGATCAAGTCGGTGCTGGCGCGGCGCGAGCCGGTGCTGGGCGCTGGCGCGGCGCGGCTGGTGGGGAGCACGGCCAAGATGCGCGACGTGCTGCGCGCCATCGCCCGCGTGGCCCCCACCGAGAGCACGGTGCTGGTGCGCGGCGCCACGGGCACGGGCAAGGAGCTGATCGCCCGCGCCATCCACGAGGAGAGCCCGCGCCGCTCCAGGGCGTTCGTGGCGGTCAACTGCTCGGCGCTGGCCGAGGGGCTGCTGGAGAGCGAGCTGTTCGGCCACGCGCGCGGCGCCTTCACCGGCGCGGTGAACGAGCGCAAGGGGATGTTCGAGGAGGCCAACGGCGGCTCCATCTTCCTGGACGAGATCGGCGACGTGTCGCCCGCCATGCAGGCGCGGCTGCTGCGCGTGCTGCAGGAGCGCGAGGTGGTGCGCGTGGGCACCGCGCGGCCGGTGCAGGTGGACGTGCGCGTGATCGCCGCCACGCACCAGGACCTGGAGGCGATGGTGGAGTCGGGGCGCTTCCGGAAGGACCTGTACTTCCGCCTGAAGGTGTTCCAGGTGCGCGTCCCCGAGCTCAAGGACCGGCTGGAGGACATCCCGCAGCTGGCCGCCTGGGCGCTGGCGCGCTGGAACGAGCGCGTGGAGCCGCATCGCCGCGTGCCCGCCATCACCGACGAAGCGGTGGAGGTGATGCAGGCGTACGACTGGCCCGGCAACGTGCGCGAGCTGATCTCGGTGGTGGAGTACGCCTGTATCGTGTGCGACGGCAAGCGCATCCTTCCCGGCCACCTCCCCGAGGAGGTGCGCGAGGGGCCGCAGCCGTCCGTCGGTGCGAATGGCACCGACGCCCGGAAGGGCGAGGTCCGCGCCGAGCCGAAGCGCTACCAGGCGCCCGACGCCAACGCCGAGCGCGAGGCGATCCGCACGGCGCTCGAGGAGGCCGACGGAAACCGCACCAAGGCTGCGGCCGCGCTGGGGATGGGGCGCACCACGCTGTGGCAAAAGCTGAAGGAATATGGGCTTTAGCGTTGTCCACGTGTTCAGGTGTTCACCGCGTGAAAGCGGCCAGCGCTACACCTTGAAAAGTGCGGAGATTACACGCATCTTTCAGGCGTAACCTGAACAAAGGGGTGAGCCATGGAACAGCGCGTGGTCCGGACGGTGATGCGGCCGCCGAGGAGCAAGAACCTCACGCTCACGCAGGCCAAGCGGGCGTGGCGGAAGGTGATGCGCGACGAGCGCAAGGCCGAGGAGCGGAAGCGGCTGGATCAGGCCGCCCGTGCGGGTGCGCCGCCGGTGTCCTAGAGGCCAGGGATGCCAGCGACATACGAGAACAGCGTCTTCATCAACTGTCCTTTCGACACCGCTTACCGGCCTCTCTTCGAGGCCGTCGTCTTTTCGGTGTACGACTGCGGCTTCCATCCCCGCTGCGCGATGGAGGGTGACGACAGCTCGCAGGTGCGCATCCAGAAGATCACGTCGATCATCGGCGAGTGCAGGCTGGCGATCCACGACATCTCGCGCACGCAGTTCGATCTGACGCACTTCCTGCCGCGCTTCAACGTGCCGTTCGAGTTCGGCATCTTCGTGGGGGCCAAGGTGTTCGGCGGGCGTGAGCAGCGGCGGAAGGCGTGCATGGTGTTCGACGTGGACCGCGACCGCTACAAGACGTTCATCTCCGACATCGCCGGGCAAGACATCCGCGAGCACGGCCACGAGCCCGAGACGCTCGTCCGCCACGTGCGCGACTTCCTGTCGGGCCACTTTCCCTCCGCGGTGATCCTGCCGGGTGGACGGGCGCTGGTGGAGCGCTACCACGACTTCCGGCGGCAACTCGCCGCCAGCTGCGCCGAGCTGCGGCTCGACCGCGACACGCTGACCTTCCGCGACCTCGCGATCATGGCGGTGGGCTGGATCGACCTCAACCCGCTCCCGCACCACGCGCTCAACGGCAACACCGTCCACTCGTAGCTCCATACAACCAGCGCGACGATTCGCTTGTGCTGGTGCGGTGATCGGGCGAGTTCGGGACGAAGGGTGAAAGGCGGCGCGGCACAGCCGTTTCGTCTTGCGATGATGCTCGCGTGGGAGTTCGCGAAGCGGACTTTGGGCGGTTGTTGATGCGGGATGCGGATTCATCCGCCCGGCCCAATCGGCCGGCATCCATGGACCGGCACCCATCGACCGGAATCCAACGACTGGCATTCATCAGCCGGCATCCAAAGGCAGCGGCTCCGAAGACAACCGAATCTAAAGACACCGGCTCCAAAGACACCGGCGATCGATCAGCCACCATCCCCCTGATTCCCGCAGTTCCGCCGTTCATCCCCACTCTGCTACCGTCCTTCTGTCCACCCTCCTCTCGCGCAGAGTGTCCGCGCGGGGTGACAGGGGATGCTGGACGAAGGGGCATCGCAAAAGCTAAGTTGTTCGTCACCAACCAGATCGCTCCAGACACGCGCCGGGTACGCCCGATGCGCTCCGCCTCACCGTCCGAAACACCCGCGTCCGCCGCACCGTACCACCCGACGCGTTGATCCATCCCGACCCTTCAGGAGAACCGATGAACACCTTTGCCCGCGGCCTGCGCGCGGCCCTCGCCACCGGGGCGATCCTGGTTTCCGGCGGCTGTGCCACGCAGGTCACCCGCATCTCGCCCGACCAGCAGATCGACCTCTCCGGCCGCTGGAACGACGTGGACAGCCGCCAGGTGGCCGACGCCATGGTGCGCCAGAGCTTCGCCGACCCGATCGGCTCGGGGTGGGCCATGCAGTACATGCAGGCGCACGGCGGCCGCAAGCCCACGCTCATCGTGGGGAGCATCCGCAACCGCAGCATGGAGCACATCCCGGTGGAGACCTTCGTGCGCGACATCGAGCGCGCGTACCTGGGGAGCGGGCAGGTGCAGGTGGTGGCCAGCGCCGAAGAGCGCCAGGAGGTGCGCGAGGAGCGCGCCAACCAGCAGGAGAACGCCGCCGCCGACACCCGCGCCCGCATGGCCCGCGAGCGCGGCGCGCAGTACATGCTGCAGGGCGACATCAGCCAGATCACCGACCGCGAGGGCGGCCGCCGCGTGGTCTACTACCAGGTGGACATGACGCTGGTGGACCTGGAGACCAACGCCAAGAGCTGGACCGGGCAGCACCGCATCAAGAAGATCGTGGAACAGTCGCGTTTCCGGCTGTGAGCCGCCCGCGCACCAACCTGGAGAACAAGCCATGAAGCATTCTTCGATCGCCGCGGCCGCCGCGCTGGGCGCGCTCGCCGCGGCGGCGTGCGCCCCGCGCATGCAGCCGGTGCGCGCGGTGCAGCCGAACGGCGCCATCGTGCGCAGCACGCAGGAGCAGGACGTGGCCCGCGCCCGCGCCGAGGGCCAGGGCGAGCGCACCCGCCTGGCCGGCGAGCAGGACGCCATCGCCGCCCGCGCGCTGGCCGACTGCACGCCCATGCTGTGCAACGCCATCGCCCGCGGCGAGGTGGCCGTGGGGATGACGCGCGAGCAGGTGCTGGCCGCCACCCACTCGGGCGCCGCGGCGTGGGAGGAACGTGGCGGCGGCGGGATCACCACCCTCACCGCGCGTGACGAAGCCCACGGCCCCCGCGACGCGACCGCCGAGGTGGCATTCGTCACGCTGGAGAACGGCCGCGTGCGCAGCTACGCCTACCGCGAGCCGCAGGGGATCCGCCTGGTCTCGAGCGCCGCCGACGCCACGCCGCAGGGCACGGCCCGGGCGCGCGCCGAGGCGCTGCTGCGCGAGGGCGACGAGATGGCGCTGGCCGGCGACTTCGACCGCGCGCTGAACCGCTACGACCGCGCCGACGTGGTGTCGCCCAACGACCCCGCCGTGAGCCTGCGCATCGCCCGCGCGCTCGACAAGCAGCTGCGGCCGTACGAGGCGATGATCCGCTACCAGCTCTTCCTGCACCA
>Ga0247773_1000164_pt1 | contig 32076 bp, 27 predicted proteins | sample UWRJL092311B6_FD_179934 | JGI IMG/M metagenome (GOLD analysis project Ga0247773, IMG submission 179934) | Plant litter microbial communities from Arlington Agricultural Research Station in Wisconsin, United States - UWRJ-L092-311B-6 | ecosystem: Environmental > Terrestrial > Plant litter >... | reverse complement strand
GAGCCCGGTCTCCACCTCCACCCTGCGGGATGGCGTTCCCTTGCGCCAGCGGGTGACCGCGAAGGTGTAGACCACGCGATTCCACCCCTGGCGCCGGATCACCCGTCGCCCCACCACGCGCCCTTCGAACGCCGCGTCGCTGCCGCGCACGGCCTCGGCGTCGGTCCGCGGACCCGCGCACGAGCAGGCCGCCGCCGCGTGCCCCGCGGATATCGGCGGAGACATCAGGGTGGCGCAGAGCGCGAGGGCGGCGATCATCTCGTTTCCTCCATCACGGGAGCGGGGGCGTCGGCCGGGTGGTAGCCCCGGCACTGGAGCACGGGGATGCGCGGATACTTCGGAAAGCGCGGATCCACGTCGCTGAGGGTGCAGAGGTAGAAGCGCGAGCCCTTTCGCGTCTCCACGATCTTCACGTTGCGGCAGCTCTCGCACAGGCCGGCGGGCGGCGTGTAGATGCGCGGCGCGTCCACGGCGTCAGCGCGCGGGGGGTGGCGCGGGTGCCTCGCGGGACTCCTTCCACCACGCCTGCAGCGAATAGCTCAGGAAGAGGAAGACGCCGCCGAAGCCCAGGAAGAGGAGCACGCGGAAGAGCGGGTGCAGCGCCGAGAGGTCGACCAGGAAGAGCTTGGCGACCACGGCCAAGAGCGTGGCGATCGCCGTCTTCTCCAGCAGCGGCTTGCGGCGGCGCAGCGACACCAGGAGGAGCACCAGCCCGTACGCGCCCCATGCGATGGTCACCAGCCCCTCGCCGCCATCGTAGGGCGCGAGCTGGCGCCAGAGCCACCCCATCAACCCCACGTGCACGAAGAAGCGGTACCCCGGCACCCCTCGCCGCGAGCGGAAGAGGTACGAGCTGGCGAGCCCGGCCACGAGGAGCGACAGGTCCGCCAGCACGCGCGGCGCGCGGGTGTCGCCGGTCTGCGTGAGCCGGTACAGCATCCACGCCGCGGCGGCGATGAACACCTTGTGCGCCATCCAGCGGATCGACGGCCCGCCACCGCGCCCGGCGAGCCAGTGCAGCGCCACCGTCTGCACCGCCAGCGCGAAGAGGAGCGCGTCGCCGCGGAAGGCGGCCACGCACCCGATCGACACCAGCATCGACGCGGTGAAGAGCACCGCGCGGGCGATGCGGTGGTCCGGCCGGTAGAGCGCCCACCCGCCCAGCGCGTAGACGCCGGCGACGGCGAGCGTCCAGAGCCCCCACGCCTCGGGCTGCGGGTTCCACACCGCCGCGGCCACGGCGAGCGCGGCATGCGGGGGAACCAGGACCAGCGCGTACCAGTGCGCCACCTCGGCATGCGGCCAGTGGCGCTCGTGGCCGCCGGCGCGCCGCAGCAGCGCCACCCGCCGGGCCACCGGGAGCGCGCCAAGCGCCACCCACGCCCACACCGCCGCCAGCTGCACGATCCAGCGGTCGGCCGTCGCGGTCTGTGGCGCGGGCGGAAGGTGGCGGGCGTAGATGAACAGCAGCGACCACCCCAGCGCCTGCGCCGTCCACAGCACCCAGCGCCAGCCGCGATACAGGCACACGCCCGCCGTCCACGCCAGGATCAGGCAGGTGTAGAGCGCGAACCCGCGCGGCGTGCCGTAGCTCACGCCCAGGAGGAGCGGCGTCCCCAGGCCGCCGAACGCGCCGAGCACGCCCAGCGCCGGCGCGTCGCGCTTCAGCGCCATCCCGAACGCCACGATCGTGATCGCCACCATCCCGATGAACGCGGGAACGTAGCCGACCAGGCCGTAGAGGTTGAAGGCCGCCCACCCGGTGGTGTACCAGGTGGCCACGCCGCCGCCCAGGAGCACGGCGCCGTACCGCTGCTTCGCATCCAGCCGCAGCCCCAGCGCGAAGAGCACCGCCCCCAGCGCCGCGCCGAACCCCACGCGCACGGCGGGCGTCAGCCACCCCATCTCGATGGAGTAGCGGAAGAGGAGCCCCGTCCCCAGCAGCATCAGCCCGATCCCCAGCCGGTTGAGCCAGAGCTGGCCATCCCACTCCAGCCTGGGGAAGCCGCTGCCGGCGCGGCGAGGCGCGGGTATGGGGGGATTCGGGAGATGCGGATGCGGCGCCCCCGCCTGCACCGGCGCGGACGGAAGCGGGGCGGCGTACGCCGGCGGAGGAGGCGCGGCGGGGCGGGTGGCGAGCTCGCGCTGGAGGTCGCCGACCAGGCGCTCCAGCCGCTCGATGCGCTCCTCCAGCGCGCGGGGATCGTGCGTGCTCATGCGGAGATCGCCGCGGAAGGCTCGCCGCCGGCGACCAGGCGGCCCTCGGCCTCCTGCCATTCCAGGACGGCCGGCGGGAGCTCCGGAGAGCGGACGTCCGAGCCCGTCGCGTCGATCACCTGCTGCGGGCGCAGCCGGCCGTCGCGGCCGCTGAACTGGATCTTCACCATGGCGTAGGCGGCCAGCCTGCCGCCGCGGGTGAAGCGCTGCTCCATGAAGAACCAGCGCTCGTCCCAGCCGACCAGGCGCGAGCGCAGCTCGTAGCGGTGGAACGGATCGAGCGAGCGGCGGAAGCTGACCGCCACCGACGCCACCACCCCCGCCCAGCGATGGACGCGCATCGCGCGGACGATGCCGACGCGCATCAGCAGGTCCACGCGGCCCAGGTCCATGTGCGTGAGGTAGCGGCCGTTGTTCATGTGCCCGTTCACGTCCAGGTCGTGGGGGAGCACCGTCAGGTGGACCAGCGACTCGCCCAGCGGGTCCAGCCGCGCGCGCCGCAGCGCCGCCAGCGCCGTGTAGATCAGGCGGAAGATCAGGTTCATCGCGGCCGTTCGGCTTCCAGGTAGAGCATCGGCACCGTGGTCTGCAGCTCGCCCTCGCGCGCGGCGATGGCGTCCAGCCGCCGCGCGGCCTCGGCGAGCAGCGCCCGCTCGTTCTCCGGGCCCAGCGCGGCGCGCCAGGCGGGGAGGAATCCGATCCGCGTAAGCCAGTGGCTGAAGAGCGCGCCGCCATCGGCGTAGCGGAACGCGAGCTCGCTCCGCGCCGTCCGCCGCACGCGAAAGCCCGCGCGCCCGATGCGCTCCACGATCGACGACTCCGTCCCGCGCCGCGCCTCGTCCGCCGCCAGCCGCTCGACGGCGGCGCCGTCACCCGCGTCCGTGGCGGCGCCGCGGAAGACCTCGTACACCTCGCGCATGTGGCCGGCCAGGTTGGTGGTCAGCGCCAGCACGCCGCCGGGGCGGAGGATGCGGAGGCACTCGGCGAGGACGTCGTCCGGGCGCGCGAAGTTGTTCACGCCCAGGTTCGACACCACCATCCCCACGCTCCCCCCGCGGAAGGGGAGCGCCGCGCCATCCGCCGCCGCGAGACCGACGTTCGGCAAGCGGTAGATCTCCCGTCGCCGCCCGGCGTGCTCCAGCGCGCGGAGCCACAGGTCCGCGCCGATCAGGCGGTGCCGCGGGCCCAGCACGTGCGCCAGCTCGAAGAGCGGAAAGCCGGTCGCGCACCCCAGGTCCAGCACCGGCCCGTCCGGCGCGAGCGGGAGATGGTCCAGCAGCAGCGCGCCGAAGCGCGCTCCCCAGAATTGCGCCTCGCCGAAGGTGTCGGCGATCTCGTCCATCCCGATCGCTCGCTCCAGGAATTCGCTCACGGGCACGACGATCGGGGATGAAGATCGAAACGGCGGACGAGGCGCGGAAATCTAACGTCCCGTGCGGATTCGTTGCACCCACGAGCACTGGTGATGCGTCGGTTCGCGGTTGCCGTTGGTCGTCACGCATTGCCGTTCAGGTGCGCTCTCCCCCGCCCCGCCACCTCCCACACCTCCACGATCTCGCCGCCGCGCACGCCGTGCAGGCGCTCGTGCAGGTTCACCGACACGCACACGTGGTTGGGCACCACGCGCACCCGGTCGCCCACGCGCGGCTTCCAGTCGGTGCGCGACAGGTCGAGCACGCCATGCTCCTCGCTCACGGAGCGGACCAGCACCTCGGGGCGGTCCAGGAGCGCGCCCAGGCCGGGCTCGTCGGTCGGCAGCGGGTCGCGGGCGAGCGCCTTGGCGCCGGCATCCACCACCGCCTGCCCGGGCACGCTGGTGCTGATCACCGTCGCGAGAACGGTGTACGCGATCTGGTCCCACGCGCACGCGCCCACCGCGAAGGTGGTGCGGTCGTTGAAGATGTTGGTCCCCGGCCGCACCTCGGTGGCCGCGGCCACCTCGTGCGAGCGCCAGAAGGTGGGCGTCGACCCGCCGCTGACCACGTGCGGCCTGAGCCCGGCGCGCGACACGGCCTCCGCGAACCGGTCCACCGTGGCGGAAAGCTCCGCCATCGCGCGGGACTGCGCCTCGGGATCCGCGGTGCGCACATGGCCGGGGTAGAACATCAGCCCGCGGTACTCCACGCCGTTCAGCTCGGCCGCGAGCCCCGCCAGGGCGACCGCGTCGTCGGGAGATGCCACGCCGACGCGCCGCATCCCCGCGTCGAACTCCACCAGCACGCCCACGCGCCTCCCCCGCTCGCGCGCCGCCTCCGCCAGCGGCCGCAGCGCATCGGCCGAATCCAGCGCCACCGTCAGCCGCACGTGATCGGGGAGCGCGAGCACGCGGCCGATCGTCCCCCGGCTCACCGGCGGATAGGCGAGGAGGAGGTCATCCACCGCGCCGGCCATCACCTCGGCCTCGCGCGGGGTGGCCACCGTCACGCCCACGGCGCCGGCGCGCACCTGCTCGGCGGCGAGCGCGGGCGTCTTGTGCGTCTTGGCGTGCGGGCGCCACGCCAGCCCGTGCTCGCGGGTGTAGGCGGCCGCGCGCTCCAGGTTGGCGCGCATGCGGCCCACGTCCACGATGGCGGCGGGCGTCTCGATCTCTTCGATGCTGCGGGGTTCGGGCATCTCGTGCTCCGGTTTGGGCCAGTCGGCAAGATCCGGGTGGGCCGCCGCCCTGTCCAGTGCTACCGTTGATCTCGGACGAAGCGCGCAGGCATCCGCAAGCGCGGCGCCGCCCCGGCCGCTAGGTTGATGCACGGAGCGGACACCCGCCAGGAACCAGGACCCCGAGGACACTCCCATGCCCGTCTCCGACTACGAACGCGTGGCCCAGGCCATCCACTTCCTGGAGCAGAACGTCCGCCGCCAGCCCTCGTTGGACGAGGTGGCGCGCAGCGTGTACCTGAGCGAGTTCCACTTCCAGCGCCTCTTCCGGCGCTGGGTGGGGATCTCGCCCAAGCGCTTCCTGCAGTACCTCACCATCGAGCACGCCAAGCAGCGGCTGGACGAGTGCCGCTCGGTGCTCGACGCCACCTACGACACCGGTCTCAGCAGCCCGGGCCGCCTGCACGACCTCTTCGTCACCCTCGAATCCGTCACCCCCGGCGAGTACAAGCGCCGCGGCGAGGGGGTGCGCATCGCCTATGGCCTGCACGCCACGCCCTTCGGCACCGCGCTGCTGGCCGCCACCGGGCGCGGCCTCTGCGCCCTGTCGTTCGTCGACGCGGGCGGCGAGGGCGCGGCGATCGACGAGCTGCGCGAGCGCTGGAGCCGGGCGGAGCTGGACGAGAACGCGGGGGAGACGGCCGATCTCGCCGCCCGCATCTTCGACCCCGCGGCGCGCGACGAGCGGCCGATCCCGCTGCTGGTGCAGGGGACCAACCACCAGGTGCGCGTGTGGGAGGCGCTCCTCCGCATCCCCCCCGGCGCGCTGGTGAGCTACGAGCAGCTCGCGGCGGCGGCGGGGCGCCCGGACGCGGTGCGCGCCGTGGCGGGCGCGGTGGCGCGCAACCAGATCGCCTACGTCATCCCCTGCCACCGGGTGATCCGCAAGGTGGGCGCGTTCGGCGGCTACCGCTGGGGGATGGATCGCAAGAAGGCGATGGTGGCGTGGGAGTCCGCCCGCGCGCTCGGCGAGCGTGATGTGGTGGACGAGGCAAGATCCGCGGCGGGGTAACAGCAACAGCGACAATGTGGCGCTTCGCGCGAACGACAACGGAAGGAACGGAACCACAACGGTTGAACTGCGATGGTTCAACCGTTGTTGTTCCGTTTCCTCCGTTGTCGTTCCGTGTTCTCTTCTTTCGTTCGTCTGCATCTCGCGAAGCAAAACGGAGCCACGATGACGTCAGCTGTTCACCGTGGCTCCGTGCTCCTTCGTGGCCCCGTGTTCACTGGTTGCGTTTCGGGCCGCCGCGCTACCCTCCGTAGCGCCCCGAGACGGGGCGTTCGGTGGTCATCATCGGCCTGAGCCCGGCCTTGCGCAGGTACCCCGCGTCGCTGCTGCGCAGCTCGTCGATCAGCCCCCGCTTCTCGCGGAAGAGCATGAACTGCTGCTCGTCGGGCGCCACCGGGAGCTCCCGGTCGATCTCCAGCAGCCGCGCGCGGATCGAGCGCTCGCGGATCAGCCGCAGGCTCCCCATGAAGAACTGGTCGGCGGGGACCAGGGTGGCGGCCACGGGGTCGCCGCGCAGCTCCTCCACCAGGGGGAGGACGTCGGCGGGGAACACCTCCAGCCACTGGCCGTCGGCGTCGCGCCGCCCTTCCACCTCCACCAGCCCCGCGAAGACCGCCGCGTACCCGGGGTGCCGGAAGTCGCGCGGCGACAGGTGCTCGCCGGCGCGCGCCACCCACTGCTCGTCGGCCAGCATCATCAGCACGATGATCCGCTCGGGAAGGTTCTGCTCCGTCACCTTCCGCGTCATCGTCGCCACGTCGTCGGCGCGGCGGCCGGGGGGCGTGGGGTCGCGCTGCTCGCGCTGGCGCCGGTCGGGGGTGCCGAAGCGGCGCTCGCTGGCGGGGAGCTCGGCCGCCTCGCGCTCCAGCGTCTCGCGCGGCACGCCGGTCTTCTCGGAGATCCGCTGGATGTACACGCCGCGCAGCACCTCGTCGGCGGCGGCGCGCACGGTGGGGAGCAGCGCGTCGATCGCCTGGCGCGTTCCCTTGATGCTCCCGAAGAAGTTCTTCCGCTCCAGGATCTGGACCTTCCGCTCCAGCACGTCCACCGCGTCGTCCAGGTAGCGCTTCAGCGCCGCGGCGCCCTGCCCGCGCACCAGCGAGTCCGGGTCCTCGCCCTCGGGAAGGCTCGCCACCAGCACCTCCACCCCCGCGCGCAGCAGCTCGTCGCCGGTGCGGAAGGTGGCCTTGAGGCCGGCCTTGTCGCTGTCGTACAGCAGGATGGCGCGGCCGCAGTAGCGGGCGATCAGCGCCGCCTGCTCCTCGGTCATCGCCGTCCCCAGCGGCGCCACGGCATTCGCCACCCCGTGCGAGGCGAGGGAGACGTAGTCCATGTACCCCTCCACCACCAGCGCCGCCTCTTCGCGGCGGATGGCGTTCTTGGCCCAGTTCAGCCCGTACAGCGTGCGCCCCTTGGTGTAGACCGGGGTCTCGGGGCTGTTCAGGTACTTGGGGACGTGCGCCTCGGCGTTCCCCAGGATGCGCCCGCCGAACGCCACCACGCGCCCCTGCAGGTCCTCGATGGGGAAGATCACCCGGCCGCGGAACACGTCGTAGGGGTCGCGCCCGCTCTTGCTCTCCTTCAGCAGCCCCAGCTCCAGCATCAGCCAGTCGGGGATGCCGTGCTTGCGCGCCGCCTCGCTGAACCCGTTCCACTCCTCGGGCGCCCACCCCACCCCGAAGCGCTCGGCGTGCTCGCGGCTCACTCCGCGCTTCTCCAGGTACTCGCGCGCCTGGCGGGCGCCGTCGGTCTCCCACAGCTGCTTCTGGAACCAGTCGCGCGCGAACGAGTTGACGTCGTAGTAGTGGCGGTGCGGGTCCTCCTCGTGCCGCTCCTGCCGCTCGTCGGGGACCTCGATGCCGACGCGCGCCGCCACGTTGCGGATCGCGTCGGGGTAGCTCATCCCCAGGTGCTTCATCAGGAAGGTGTACACCGTGCCACCCTCGCCGCACACGAAGCACTTGTAGAAGCCCTTGGCGGGGTCGACCGAGAAGTTGGGCCCCTCGCCGCCGTGCAGCGGGCACGGCCCGCGGAAGGTCTTCCCGGAGCGCTTCAGGCGCGTGTGCTCCGAGATGACCTCCACGATGTCGGCGCTCTCGCGGATCTGCTCTACGAGCTGGTCGGGGATCGGCATCGGGAACTTCGGGGAAAACGGGAACCGGGTCTCCAGGGAACCGCCTGCGCCGAGAGTTCGGCTGGGCTCCTGTCGCCCGCTCCCACTGCAGCGCCTTCAATGTAGTACGCCACGGCCGCCGTCGTTACCGGCGCAGTGTGCGTTCGTGCTCTCGCCGGATCTTCTTGAACGGCTTCAACTGCTTCAACGACCGGGTTCGGGCGTGTTTGGCGCCGAGGCGCCAAACCGGGCTGCGCGCGCCGTAGGGCACGATACCACCGTCCCCAACGGCGCCGGGCCACCGCCGCGCCACAATCCCGCGCCCTGCCTCCGCGCTCTCTCGCGCGCGGCGCCGTCCCGGCCCTCCGGGCGCGCATCCCTCACGCGGTGGGGCCACAACAGCCGTTGCGGCAATGAGATCCACGCACGCCGGCGGATGCCGAGGGCGGATGAATCCGCAGCCACGACGGCCCCACGTCCGCTGCGCGGACTCCCTCACCATCATCCACGCGATCGGCCCGCCCGCCGCCGCGAGCACAGCGAGCCCAGGTCCCTCTCCCCGGCTGTTTGGGGGAGAGGGACAGGCGGGCGGGGTGCGCTTCGGGCAGCGCCCGCCGCCAGGGTGAGGGCCCCGCGGCGCTTACGCGAACTCCACCACCGTCACCCCCGTCCCGCCCTCGAACAGCTCGCCGGGCCGCGCGGTGATGATGCGGCGGTCGGCCTTCAGCAGGTCGCGGACGTGGGCGCGCAGGGCGCCGGTCCCCTTGCCGTGGATGATGCGGAAGCTGGGGAGGCCCGCCAGGATCGCGTCGTCCACCGCGCGCCCCAGCGCCGTCTCCACCTCGTCCACCCGCATCCCGCGCAGGTCCACCTCGGGGCGCGCCTCCACCGTGTGCACGAAGTACCCGGCCTGCGGCTTCCGCTGCTTCGGCTCCTGGTCACCGGCGGCCAGCGGCGTCAGGTCGTCGCTGGGAAGCTGCAGACGCAGCGAGCCGGCCTCCACCATCGCCTTCCCGTCGCGCACCTCCACCACCGTTCCCGTGCGCCCCAGCGACTCGATCCGCACCCGCACCCCCGCCGCCAGCTCCGGCGCCGCGCGCCGCGGCGTCGCCGGCGCCGCGGAGCCGCTCCGGGCGCGGCGCTGGTCGGGCGCGCGCTCGCGCTGGCGCCTGGCCGCCTCCTCCACCCGGCGGCGGGCGGCGCGCGCGGCCTCGTCGGTCGCCCCCTGCTCGGCCTGGGCGCGCAGCTCGCCGATGGCGGCCTCCACCTCCTCGCGCGCCTTCAGCAGCAGGTCGCGCGCCTGCTGCCGGGCGCGGCGCTCGGCGTCCTTCTCGCGCTGCGCCAGGGCGCGCTCGCGCTCGTGCAGCTGCGCCTGCATCCGCTCGGTCTCGGCGGTCAGCCGCTGCACGCGCAGCTGCTCCTCGTCCAGCCGCTGCTCCTTCGCCTCCAGCTCCAGCAGCAGCCGGCCGATGTCGCGCTCGCCCTGCGGCAGCGTGCTCTCGGCCGTCTCCAGCACGTTCTGCGGCAGCCCCAGCCGCCGCGCGATCGCCAGGCCGTAGCTCCGGCCGGGCACGCCCTTCACCAGCCGGTAGGTGGGCACCAGCCGCTCGGCGTCGAACTGCAGCGACGCGTTGATGATCCCGCGCTCCTGCGTGGCCAGCAGCTTCAGCTGCCCCAGGTGCGTGGTGGCCACGGTGAAGCACGAGCGCCGCGTCAATTCCACCAGCACCGACGCGGCCAGGGCGCCGCCCTCCACCGGGTCGGTGCCGCTCCCGGCCTCGTCGGTCAGCACCAGGCTCTCCCAGTCGGCCCCCTCCAGCGCCTCGCGCAGGTTCTTCAGGTGCGCGCTGAAGGTGGAGAGGCTCGCCTCGATGCTCTGCTCGTCGCCGATGTCGGCGAACACCTCGCGGAACACCGGGAGCTTCGTCCCTTCGCCCACGGGCGGCACGATCCCGCTCTGCGCCAGCAGCGACACCAGCCCGATCGCCTTCAGCAGCACCGTCTTGCCGCCGGTGTTCGGGCCCGAGATCAGCAGCGTCCGCTCGCGCTGGTCCATGCGCAGGTCGAACGGCACCACCTCGGCGTTGCGCGCCAGCAGGATCGGGTGGCGCCCGTACACCACCTCGTAGTGCTCCGTCCCCGCCGGCAGCATCGCCGGGCGGCGGCCGTCCACGCGCAGGGCGTAGCGGGCGCGCGCGTACAGCGCGTCGACCGCCACCAGCGCGTCCAGGCTCGCCAGCAGCGCGGGCTGCAGCGGGCGCAGCCGGTCGGTGAGCTCGCGCAGGATGCGCAGCACCTCGCGCGCCTCCTCGGCCTCGAGCTCGCGCAGGCGGTTCATCGCCTCGATCGCCAGCGGCGGCTCCACGAACAGGGTGGCGCCGGTGGCGCTCTCGTCGTGCACGATCCCGCCCACCTCGCCCCGCCCCTCGCGGCGCACGGGGATCACGTAGCGCCCGTCGCGCACCGTCACCGAGGCGTCGGCCACGCGGTAGTGGTCCGGCAGCGACGACATGTAGCCCGCCAGCCGCTCCACCAGCCGGCCGCGTACCGTGCGGATCTCGCGGCGCAGGCGGTACAGCGTGGGGCTGGCCTCGTCGCGCACGTTGCCGTCCTCGCCGATGGCGCGGGCGATCTGCGCCTCGTCCTGCGCCGCCTCCACCAGCCCGCCGGCCATCAGCGCCAGCAGGGGAAAGCGCTCGGCGCCGCCGTTGGCCAGCAGCGCGCGGCGCGTGGAGCGGCTCGACGCCAGCAGCACCCCCAGGTCGCGCAGCTGCCCCGCCTCGAGCACCGATCCCTCGATGCGCAGCCGCCGCACCGCCTCGCGCACGTCGGGGATGGGGGGGAGCCCCCACCCGGTGTCGCCGCCCAGGAAGGTGCGCATCTCCTCCACGCGGCTCAGCTCGGGCTCGATCCACCCCAGGTCGGCGCTCGGCTCCAGCGCGCGCACCGCGTCGGCCCCCAACGCCGACGAGGCGAAGCGGGCGACCAGGTCCAGCGCGTCGCGGTACTCCAGTACGTTCAGTGCGTGGGAATTCATCGGCGGATCAGGCTCTGGCTCGGGCGGCTCCGGGGCGGCCAACCTAACCCCGCGCGCCCGCCTCCCTCAACGTGGCCCGCCCAGTACCCCCGCATCGCCCCTCCCGTGCCCCCTCGAATCATCTACCGAATATAAACCGAAAGGGGAAATCGACAACTGCGTGCCAGGCGGGATCCGGTGCGATCACACCAACAGGCAACAGGTGAGCACAGAAACAGCGGTTTCCGTGCTCCCTTCTTCCGTTCTGCCGGCCTTCTCCCGAGACGCTTTCAGGCCGCGGACCCGGCGGAGAACAGCACCTCGTCGGGCGGCGACGCGGGAAGGATCAGGCGGAAGGTGCTCCCGGCGCCCGGCTCCGAGGTCGCCTCGATGGCGCCGCCCAGCAGCTCGGCCAGCCGCCGGGCGATCGGCAGCCCCAGGCCGGTGCCGGGATCGTTCTCGCGCAGCTGCACGAAATCGTCCCAGATCCGCGGCAGGTCCTCGGCGGCGATCCCGGTGCCGCGGTCGTGCACCTCCACCGCCACGCCGTCACCCGCCGCCGACACCGCGCAGCGCACGCGGATCGGGTGGCCCTGGCCGAACTTGATCGCGTTGGAAAGGAGGTTCACCAGGATCTGCCGGATCCGCCGCCGGTCGCCCGACACGTACAGCGGGCGCGCCGCGAACTCCACCGCCAGCCCGCTCCCGTGCTCGGCCGCGAGCGGCGCCAGCTCGGCGAACACCTCGTCCACCACGCCGGCGACGTCGAGCGACTCGATGCGCACGTCCAGGCGCCCGGCCGAGAGCTTCGACAGGTCCAGCAGGTCGTTGATCAGCTCCAGCAGCTGCCGCGCCGACCCCTGCGAGCGCTCCACCGCCTCGCGCGCCGCGGCGGGGATCTCGCCGCACATCCCGCCCAGCAGCAGGTCGTTGTACAGCATCACGGTGCTCACCGGGGTGCGCAGCTCGTGGCTGGCCATGGCGTAGAAGCGGTCGCGCGCCGCCATCGCCGTCTCGCGCTCGCGCTCGGCGCGCACGCGGTCGGTGATGTCGTACCCCACGCCGATCAGCGCCGGGCGCCCCTCGATGAAGGTGCGCGAGCCGTGCACCTCCAGGTACAGCAGCTCGCCCTTGCTGCTCACCCCGCGCAGCGTGTAGCGGATGGTGGGGATCTCGCCCTCCAGCCGCGCGCGGATGTTCTCGGCCACGCGAGAATAGTCGTCGGGGTGGATCACGCGCTGCAGCGCGTCGGGCCTCAGCATCTCCTCCTGCGGATAGCCGAACACCTCGGCGCACTTGGGATTCACGTAGCGGAAATGGCCGTCCTGGTAGCAGTAGATGGCCATGATCGACTGCTCCACCAGCGACTTGAACCATCCCTCGCTGTCGCGCAGCATCCGCTCGGCGCGGCTCAGCTCGGCCCCGCTGCGGCGGCGCTCGGCCTCTTCGGCGGCCACGGCGGCCAGGTCGGCCAGCGCCGCCAGCTCCGCCGTCCCCCAGCCGTGCGGCCGCGCGTCGCACACGCAGAAGCTCCCCACCGTCTCGCCGGCGACCTTCACCGGGTAGCCCGCGTAGGCGCGCACGCCGTGCTCGGTGTGCATCGGGTGGCGGCAGAGCTCCGGGTGCAGCGCCAGGTCCGGCACCACCAGCGGCTCGCCCGACGTGGCCACGCGCGCGCAGATCGACAGCGAGAGCGGCGTCTCGCGCGCGCCGCCCAGCGCGGCCGGCAGCCCGTGCGCGCTCTTGAAGAACTGGCGGCTGCCGTCCACCAGCGACAGGAGCGCGGTGGGCGTGCCCAGCACCCGCGCGGCCAGCCGCGTCAGCCGGTCGAACACTTCCTCGGGGGGAGAATCCGCCAGGCCGGTGTCGGCCAGGGCGGCCAGGCGCGCGGAATCGCGCAGGGAGTCTGCGGTGTCGGTCACGGCGGGGGGGCCACGTGGACGATACGAATGCGGCGCGGCGCGCGTCCGCCCGGGGACAGGGAGCGGGGCCGGCGCCGGAGGGAGCACCCGGCCGCCAAAACGGACGGGTACCAGGGCCAACTTGCCGCGCCCGTATCGCCCGCGCAAGGGACGCGTGCGACCGCTCCCAAAGAGCTGTTTGTGTTGGATTGGATGCCGGTCCGGCTCCGCGGCTCCTCTCCCGCTGGACCGCATCACGATCATGGGATGGGATCTCCCGGCGCACCGCGTCTCACGATGCACCAACGCCCATCGGCCCGCCGCCACCCCGGTGCGTCCCCGCCGATGCGGCCGCTGGCTCTCCATCGCGCCCGTGGAGACGGACTCGATCCGCCAGCACTGGTGAGGACGCGGAGCTCCGCCATGCCCGCCGCTCCCCTGTGCCGCTCGCCTGCTCCGCGGCGTTCGGTCCAACGGATTGCCCGGCGGCGGCAGACGCGATGAATGCGCGCGGCGCCTGGAATCCTCGCCCATGGACGTCCGTTCGTCGCCGCGACGCGACGTCATGCGGCTTGACACGCTCCCGCCGCGCCGCCGAAGTTCCGCGCCGGACGATCGCATCGATCCGGTCCGCCGAATGCGGCCACGGTGGCAGCTCGCCCGTTCCGCGGCGTGCGCCGGGGCCCATCCACAGACACGACCGATTTCGCCGGTGAGCTACACGCCCGTCGTAGAGGATTACCTGAAGGCCGTGTGGATGCTCCAGCAGCAGGAGTCGCCGGTCGCCACCTCGCGCATCGCCGAGCGGCTGGGGCTCACCTCGGCGGCGGTGACGGCGATGGTCAAGCGGCTCGACGAGCAGGGGCTGCTGCGCCACGAGCCGTACTACGGCGTGCGGCTCACGGCGCTGGGCGAGCTCGCGGCGCTGCGCATCATCCGCCGGCACCGCGTGCTGGAGCTGTTCCTGGTGGAGAAGCTGGGCTACGAGTGGGACCGCGTGCACGACGAGGCCGAGCGCCTGGAGCACGCCGCCAGCGACGAGCTGATCGAGCGGCTGGCGCGGCTCCTGGGCGAGCCCGAGCGCGACCCGCACGGCAACGCCATCCCCACCGCGGCGGGCGAGATGGACACCAGCCGCTACCCCGCGCTGGGCGACCTCGAGCCCGGCGACACGCGCCGCGTGCTGGAGGTGGAGGTGGAGGAGCCCGAGCAGCTGCGCTACCTGGGTTCGATGGACCTCTACCCCGGCTCCGAGGTGGAGGTGACCGGCAAGCAGCCGTTCGACGGGCCGATCTCGCTGCAGGTGAACGGGGCGCCGCAGGTGATCTCGCACTCGCTGGCCCAGCGCATCCGCGTGCGCCAGGGCGACGAGAAGGCGAGCTGAGGCCGCCCGCGCTGGCCGGGGATTTGCTCCCCCGTGCCGCGACACGATTGCGAACCGCGACCCGGGTGGATGACGATGAGGGCACTGAAGGTGTTGATCGGAGTGGCGGCGGGAGCCGCGATCCTGCTGGCGCTGCGAGACTACCGCAACGGGGGATGGCTGCGCCCCGCCGTTTCGGGCGGCTACCGCCTGGACGACGGCGACCTGCTGCTGGAAGACGAGGACGAGCTGATCGAGGAGCCCGTGCTCGGCTACGACGGGATGGACCGCGACACCCTGGTCGACTGGCTCGAGGACGCCGACCTGGACGAGAGCGCGCTCCTGCGCATCCGCCGCTACGAGGAGACCACCGGCAACCGCGAGCCGGTGATGGACAAGATCGACGACCTCCTCGGCGCCTTCGGCTGAAGCCGGCGTCGAGCGCCCGGCTGCAACACGCACTCAGGCCGCCCCCGCAGCAGCGGAGGGCGGCCCTGATCTTCATCCCCCACGGGCCCGGATGGTCAGGCCGATGGCAACAGGATTTCCGCGGGCGACACGAAGGTGTCTTCCATGAACTCCGTGAGGCCGCGGAGCAGCACCAACCTGCGGCCATTGACGCCGATGTCACCGTGGTCGTCGATGATCACGGCATCGAGAATTCCTTGCGGCATCGGGTAACGGACTCGATCACCAACCCGGAACTCATCGCCAGGACGCGATTGCCTTCGACGTGCCATGCCAAATTCTCCTACCAGGGACGGCGTTTGAGCAACGTCCGTAAATATAGCTGAAGTACCGCGTCGAATTCCACCGCCAATCCCTCACACGCCCGCCGCCACCTCCGCACGTACCGCAAGGTGACGTCGTGCTCACCCGCCAGCGCGGGGTGACTGAAATCCTGGTGGGCAACCGCGTTCCTCCATCGGTTCAGCTCTTCCAGCAGCCGTTGACGCTCGGCGTTGCGTGCATTGTGCAGCCTCATCTCGTCCCAGAAGCCCACGCCAAGCCGCCCGAAGTCGGAGCCGAGGTTACTCGGGCTCGCGTTGCCGATATCGAGCTTGCGCCCCGATGTCAGGGCCTTGAAAAAGATCTTGTCCAGAGGCACGTCGAGGCTGCTGCTCATCCGGTCCGCCGCTTCGCTGTGCAAGTCACGGCAGAACTTCTGGAACTGGGAGCAGAGGAGGACGACGTACGCCTGCGCGATCTGCTGGCGCGCGAAGCGGCGGGCGGCAGGGGTGCCGCCCACCAGCGCGTGCGCGGCCTCGAACTCGTCGAGCACCTTGCGGCTGCGGGTCTGCCAGTGGCGCAACGCACGCGAAGGCATCGGAAGGGAGCGGATCGTCTGCCGGTCCGGAACTTTTCTGAACAAAATGGACAGGTAAGATAATCCACCTTCCGTACGATGTAAACAGCAGCGCCGGCGAACGCGATCCACGCGTCCGCCGGCGCTGGGGTCCGACCCGCCGGGCGGTCAGCCAGCCAGCTCTTCGCGGGCGATGCGGTTCAGCTCGCGGCCGTCGAACTGGCCCTTGGTGCGCGGCGACACGGCCTTCATCACCCCGCCGATGTCCTTGGCGCCGGCGGAGATCGCCTCGCGCACCAGGGCGCGCACGTCGTCTTCGCCGAGCTGCGGGGGGAGGTAGGACTGGAGGATCGCGGCTTCGGCATCTTCCTTCTGCGCCAGCTCCTCGCGGCCGCCGGCGCGCATCTGCTCGGCGGCCTCGCGGCGGCGCTTGATGGCGGTGGTGGCCACGCCGTGCACGTCGGCGTCGGCCAGCTCGTGCCCCAGGTCGATCTCCTTGTTGCGGATCTCGGAGATGAAGGTGGTGAGCACCAGCGTCTTCAGCTTGTCGCGCTCGCGCCGCGCGGCGTTCAGGTCCTCGCGAATGGTGTCCTTCAGCGTGTCCGCCATGGCTTCGTGTCCCGGGAAGATCATCGGTCGCTCTCGAGCTCGGAATCTACGCGCGAGGCCTCCCGGTGCAAAGCGGCGGGAGCGCGGCGCGGATGCAGAACGGCGGCCCTCTCCGAAGCTGGAGAGGGCCGCCGTCGTGGTGGAGCGTTCGCCTGCCGGCGATCAGCTCTCGGCGTTGCCGCTTTCGTTGGGCGAGGCCACCCAGTTGTCGCCGTGCGGCTTCACCGGGACGTCGGCCTGCTCCAGCGCCAGCTCCACGCCGGGCATGAGCCCCTCGCCCACGCGCGCCTGGCTGTGCAGCGCCTGCGGCTGCTCGGGGGTGGGGACGGCGTGCTTGCCGTACGGGCTCTGGTTGTCGAGCTCGTCCTCGCTGTAGTTGAGGCCGGCCGCGGGGTCGCCATGGCCGGGGCGGCTTCCCATCAGCGGCTGCGAGTGCGCCAGGTCCTCGTCCTCGAACTGGGCGCGGTCGGTCTGCTCCAGCGCCACCTCGCGCATGTGGCGCGAGTCGTCGATGCCGCCGCGGTTCTCGGTCTCGATCCCCTGCCGCCGCTGGCCCATCCCGATGTTCCTGCCGGTCCATTCACCCGCCATGTGATCCTCCGTTGCGGTGGATTCCACCACGCGCCGGGGGCGGCGCGCGTCGTTGTCCACGTCGATCCGGTTCACCACGGTCGCCACGCCCGCCACGCCCCGCGCCGCCCGCACCGCGCGCTCGGCCTCGTCGGCGCCGTGCACGGAGCCGGAGAGCTCGATGATCCCGGGGCTGATGCACCCCACGTCGACGCCGCGCTCCGAGAGCACGGGATCGCGCAGGAAGGCATCGAGCACCGCGTCTTCCAGCTCCTCCAACGCGTTCCGCTCGTGCTGGGGGCGCTGCAGCGGCGCGGGGCCGCTCCATCCGCGTGCCGCCTCGCGCGCGCGGTCGCGAAGGCGGGCGGCGCCCTGCCGCACCGGCTCCTGCCGCACCGCATTGGTCAGCCACAGCCCCAGCGCCATCCCACCCGCGGCGCCCAGTGCCACCAACAGGCCGTTGTCCCGGCCCCCCTCGCGGTCGTCACCCCTGCCTGATGAACGCGCCATGTCTTCCCTTTTCCGGTCCGTGCTGCGGTCGTTCGGTTGGTGCCTCTCGGGGTGACGCGGGGTGCAAGTCGCGTTCCGGCAGGACGATGGGATGTTTCGGACCGCGGGTGGGCGGAATGGCGCGCTGTCTCGTCGTATTCGCGAAGACCCGGCGCTCGCGGCTCGGCGGGCCGACGGCAACGGAAGAAGTGAACACGGAAACGGCCACGGAGAACACGGAGGCCACGGCCAACGGCAGGAGCATCGCTGAAAACGAAAAAGCCTCGCGTCGTTCGCGAGGCGTCCGGATGGTGCAGAGCGGGGTTCGGCCGCCCTGGCGGGGGGGGTCCGCGGGTCAGGTGGAGTCGTGCGTGGCTTCGCGGCGGCGGCGGCGCTCTTCGTCGGCGTGGCGGCGGGCGCGCTCGGTGCTCGCGCGCACGGAGCGGGCACGCTCGGTGTCTTCGACCTGGCGGTTGATCTCGGTGCGCTGGCGGGTGCGCTCGCGCTGGGCGTTCTCCTGATCGCGATCGACGTAGATCGGCGGGGAGAGCGGCACCGGGATCTTGTGGCCGGCGATCACGGGAACGCCGCCCTCGCCGATCCCCCACTCGCGGCCGCTCTTGTCCCTGACCGTCCAGTTGTGGATGCGGCGCTGGTGCTCGGCCTCCTCGGCGACGGAGTCGTTGTAGGTGGCCAGGCGGTCGTTCAGGTGCTCCATGTAGCGCTCCTGGTCGCTCCGCTGGCGCTCCGGGACGGGCTGCGCCGGCACGATCAGCCGCCGGTCGCCGTACCCCGCGCCGTACCGCCCGCCCGCCACGTCGCCGCCGATCCCCGCTCCCGCGCCGGTGCCCTGCCCGGTGCCGGCGCCATTCCCGGGACGCGCGCCGGGCGTGCCCGCCGCCGGCCCGCCCCCGCGCGGGGCGCGGGCACCGCCGGGCGCTGCGGGGATGCGCGCGGGCGCCTGCTCGGGATAGTCGCGCAGGTCGCGCGCGGTCTGCGCGATCACCGAGTCGATCGCGGCGGCGGTGACGGCCTGCTCGGGCGAGAGCGCGGTCGCGCTCGCCGGGCCGCCGCCGCCCGGGGCGGGCGCGCCGGAGGGCCACGCGCCCACGTCCAGGTAGCTCACCTGCTCGCTGCGGGCGGACACGCGGGCGTCGTCGGCATGCTGGCGGCGGGCCGCCTCGTCGATCCCCAGGATCAGCAGCGCGGCGATCCCCAGGTGCGCCGCGACCGAAGCCGCCACGGCGCCACGCGATACCCGCAGCGGATGCTCGCCCCCACGCGCGCGGCTGAGCGGCGCGCGGACGGGCGGCAGCGGAGGCGGTACGCCGGGCTGCGCCGCGAGCGGCGGAGCCTGCACCGAATCCTTGGCCGGCGGTGGGGTAAGCGTGGCGGGACTCATGGAAAGCTTCTACTCCCCCCTGCACGGTCGGTTCCGGAGCCCACGTTCTCCTAACAAACACCCGTCGCGGGGTTTGCCCCACCGGTGACGGGTTGGGAAACGTGGACCGGGCGGATCGCGCGGGGCGGACCGGAGCGCCCGCGGGTGAGGCGGGGCGGCCCGCGGAGATGGCCGATGCGCGGGCATTGGCGTGCCGGGGTGCCCCCTCCCCCGCCCCTCCCCGCGCTCCGCGGGGCGGGAGCACTTCGCGCGCGCGAACGCTGGCGCTCGGAGGAGATGGCCGCGTGGGAGTCGCGCAGCGACTTCGGGCCGTTGTAGCCGCGGTTTCAACCGCCTGCGCCGGGGCGACCGATGTCGCTTGTCGTTGCGGCGACGGGAGATGCGTGAGGGATGCGCGCCCGGAGGGCCGGGACGGCGGCGGCGCGCCCGCGAGAGGAGTTCCGGACGAGGAGGTGCGTGGGCGCGCCGCCGGTGGCCCGGCGCGGTTGGGCACAGCTGTATCGTGCCCTACCGCGCGCGCAGCCCGGTTCGGCGCCCCGGCGCCGAACACGCCCGAACCCCGCGGTCGCCCTGAACGCATCGGAACGAACGAACCCAGGCGGCCCTCGCCATGGAGAGCCGCCCCGTGTCCCAGCATTGCCCCGCTATCGCCACCCGGCCCCGCCGCCCATCTTACCGGTCGCGACAGGTCCAGCGCTCAGGGATCGGGCCCCAGGAAGCGGCGCACCTCGGCCAGCACCACGCGCGGCTCCACCGGCTTGGCCAGGTACCCGTCGCACCCCACCTCGACCGCGCGGGCGCGGTCGGCGGCCAGGGCGTGCGCGGTGAGCGCGATCACCGGGATGGCGGCGGTGGCGGGATCGGCCTTGAGGGCGGCGGTGGCTTCCCACCCGTCCATGACCGGGATCGAAACGTCCATCAGCACCAGGTCCGGCTGCTCCTCCCGGGCCAGGCGCACGCCCTCGGCGCCATCGCCGGCGAGCAGCACCCGGTAGCCGAAGTGCTCGAGGATGGTGCGGTAGACGATCCGGTTGTCTTCGTGGTCTTCGACCAGGAGGATGGTGCGGCTCACGGCTTACGGTGGCGCGGGAGAGAAGGAGCGCCCAACCGCACCCCGTGCGGCTCCCTTGCAGGCGCGTGGTCAATCTGCTACCCTGTGTTCGAGATGTCAAATACGGTTCGGCCCGCCGAAGCGGCAAGCGGGAGAAGTGGCCCGGAAGACGCCTCTGACACGACGGCTAATTCCTTGCAGGGGCGCGAGATGCGCTTTCCTCCAGGAACCCCGATCGTCGGAGGTGTGGTGACGGCCCCCGAGCAGACCGCCGGACCTGTCCGCCGCAAGGCGGTGGAACTGTCCGCCTTCTTCGAGCGGCTTCGCCAGGTGCTGGACGACCAGGGCCTGTCACAGGCGGACCTCGCGCGCGAGCTGGGCGTGGGCGTGGCCACGGTGAGCGAGTGGTTCACCCGCGGCCGCGTGCCCAACGGCGACGTGATGCTGCGCCTGCCCAGCGCGCTGCGCGTGAACGGCCACTGGCTGCTGACCGGCGAGGGCGCGCGCGAGTACGAGGCCGCCCCGCACGGCGACCCGTACCTGCGCGGCGCCTGCGACGCCATCGCCCGGATGGGCCAGGCGATGGAAGAGGTCGCCCGCCGCTTCGGCCCCGCCGGTGGCGCGCGGCCGGACGCCGACATCCCCGACTGACCCCGCACGCCCGGCGCCCACCGCGCCGGGCCCAACCGTCCACGCCCCGGTGTTCCGGCCGCGCCCACCCTCCACGGCGCGGCGGAGGTTGATGAAGCGTGCCCACCACCCTGATCGGCGTGGACCTGCGCCGCCCCCCCGAGGAGCAGCACCCCCGCCCGCACAACCGCTGGCACCCCGAGATCCCCGCCGTGGTGTCGGTGGACCCCGGGGCGGTGTTCCGCCTGGAGTGCCTGGACCTCTCGGGCGGCCAGATCGTGAACAGCGACTCGGCCGACGACGTGCGCGACCTGGACCTGTCGCAGCTCCACTACCTCTCCGGCCCGGTGCACGTGAACGGCGCCAGGCCCGGCGACCTGCTGGTGGTGGACGTGCTGGACATCGGCCCGCTCTCGGGCGCGGAGTGGGGGTACACCGGGATCCTGGACCGGCACACCGGCACCGGCCTGCTCACCGACGAGTACCCCGAGGCGCGCAAGGCGATCTGGGACCTGAACGGCATCTACGGCACCTCGCGCCACCTGGAGGGCGTGCGCTTCGCCGGGCTGCCGCACCCGGGCACCATCGGCTGCGCGCCGAGCATGGAGCGGATGGCGCGCTGGAACCGGCGCGAGCTGGCGGTGGCGTCGACCCATGGCGGGCGCTTCGTCTCCGGCACGGTGATCCCGCAGGTGGACGGCGCGGTGATGGGCGAGCTCCGCGGCGAGATCGCCGACCGGCTGGCGCGCGAGGCGCCGCGCACCTGGGCGGCGCGCGAGAACGGCGGCAACATCGACGTGAAGGAGCTGGCCCGCGGCTCGCGCGCCTTTCTCCCCGTGTACGTTCCCGGCGCCAACCTCTCGGTGGGCGACCTGCAGTTCAGCCAGGGCGACGGCAAGGTCACGGGGCTGGGCGGGGTGAAGATGGCCGGCTACATCGACCTGCACGTGGAGCTGATCCCAGACGGGATGAACCGCACGGGGATCGTGACGCCCGTGTTCGAGCCGGCGCCGGTGGAGCGCGGGTACGCCGAGTACCTGACCTTCCAGGGGATCTCGGTGGACGAGAACGACACGCAGCACTACCTGGACGTGTGGGTCGCGTACCGGATGGCGTGCCGCAGCGCCATCCGCCACCTGCAGCGCTACGGCTTCACCGGCGAGCAGGCGTACGTGCTCCTCGCCGCCGCGCCGATCCACGGCCACATCAGCTGCATGCTGGAGCACCCCAACGTCTGCTGCACCGTGGCCCTGCCGACGGCGATCTTCGACTTCGACGTGAACCCGCGCGCCGACATCCGCTCGGCCCCCCGCGGCGAGCTGGCGCGGCCGACCTGAGCGCGGCGGCCGATCCGCCGGCCTCCGGATCGAGCGAGACCGAGCGCGCCCGCCGACCACCGGCGGGCGCGCTTCGTTCCATCTCCCCCGGATCATCCGGTCACCGGTTGCGATCCGGGGCGGAACGCATGATGTTGCGCCACTCGCGACAGCGCCGGTGTTTCCGCATCCCCCGTGCGTCCTTCGTGGCCGGGGGATGCCGGATCGCGCGCGCGGCGATACGATCCGCGACATGCGAGGATCTTGGCATCTCCGCAGATGTACTCTGTGCCGGATCATCCCCCGCCGGCGAACGAACGTCCACACGAGGTGCCCCCTGGCCAACGCCGAGAAAGAGATCGAGTCCCTGCTGGGCGATGCCGCGCGGCTGCGCGCGCAGGTGCAGCGCCGCATCGTGGGGCAGGAGCAGGTGCTGGAGGAGGTGATCATCGCGTTGCTCGCGGGCGGGCACGCGCTGCTGGTGGGTGTGCCGGGGCTGGCGAAGACGCTGCTGGTGCGCACGCTGGCCTCGGCGCTGGAGATGGAGTACAAGCGCGTGCAGTTCACCCCCGACCTGATGCCCGGCGACATCACCGGGACCGAGGTGTTCGAGGAGGACCGGACGACGGGGCGCCGCGCGGCGCGCTTCATCCGCGGGCCGATCTTCACGCAGGTGCTGCTGGCCGACGAGATCAACCGCACGCCGCCGAAGACGCAGGCGGCGCTGCTGGAGGCGATGCAGGAGGGGCGCGTGACGGCGGGCGGCGAGAACCTTCTTCTCCCCCGCCCCTTCTTCGTGCTCGCCACGCAGAACCCGATCGAGCAGGAGGGGACCTATCCGCTCCCCGAGGCGCAGCTCGACCGCTTCATGCTCGACATCCGCCTGGACTACCCGAACGCCGACGAGGAGGTGGACATCCTGCGCGCCACCACCGGCGTGGCCGACGCCGGCATCACGCCGGTGCTGGATGCTGAGCGGGTGCTGACGCTGCAGCGCTGGGTGCGCGAGGTGCCCGTGGCCGACAACGTGTTCCGCTACGCCGCCTCGCTGGTCCGCGCCACCCGCCCCGCCGACGCCAGCGCGGTGGACGACGTGAAGCGCTGGATCCGCTGGGGCGCCGGCCCGCGCGCCGGCCAGGCACTGATCCTGGGCGCCAAGGCGCGCGCCCTCCTGGCCGGCCGCTTCCACGTGACGCCCGACGACGTGCGGCGCGTGGCCCTCCCCGTCCTCCGCCACCGCGTGCTGGTGAACTTCCACGCCGAGGCCGAGGGCATCTCCACCGACGACGTGGTGGGCCGCCTGCTGCAGGCCATCGAGCCCCCCCGCAGCGGTCTGTGAGGGAGATGGTTCGCGTCTCCGCGGCGCTGTCTGTCAGGCGATCCATGGCGCGGCAGATCCCGGCGTGGGGAACCGCCCGGAGGTCCATCGCATCGAAGATCCCGGCGTGGGGAACCGGCCGGAGGTCCACCGCGCCGAAGATCCCGGCGTGGGGAACCGTCCGGAGGTCCACCGCGCCGAAGATCCCGGCGTCGGGATACGCCAGGCGATTGGAATCGCGGCTACAACGGCCCAAAGTCCGCCTTCGCGGACTGCGGCCGCGGCATCGGTGCGTCGCGGCAGACATCGTCGCGTGTGAAGCTGCGATCTCTGTGGCGGGCCGATACGGCGGGTTGAAACCCGCCGCTGGAACCGCGGGAAGTCCGCCTTCGCGGACTGCGTACCGAGCCATCGTGCCGGGCGCGGGCACCCTGCCACGCGAGTACCGTGGCATGCGCCGCCGTTCGCTGGCCGCATCGTGGTTGTCCCTCCCCTGCAGTTCGGGGGAGGGACAGGCGCCCTCAGGCGCCAGGGAGAGGGCCTCGCGGACTGCGTACCGAGCCACCGTGCCGGGCGCGGGCACCCTGCCGCGCGATCGCCGCGGCATGCGCCGCCTTTCGCTGGCCGCATCGTCGTTGTCCCTCCCCTGCAGTTCGGGGGAGGGACAGGCGCCCTCAGGCGCCAGGGAGAGGGCCTCGCGGACTGCGTACCGAGCCACCGTGCCGGGCGCGGGCACCCTGCCACGCGATCGCCGCGGCATGCGCCGCCTTTCGCTGGCCGCATCGTCGTTGTCCCTCCCCCAGGCTGTTTTGGGGGAGGGACAGGCGCCCTCAGGCGCCAGGGAGAGGGCCTCGCGGACTGCGTACCGAGCCACCGTGCCGGGCGCGGGCACCCTGCCACGCGAGTACCGTGGCATGCGCCGCCGTTCGCTGGCCGCATCGTCGTTGTCCCTCCCCTGCAGTTCGGGGGAGGGACAGGCGCCCTCAGGCGCCAGGGAGAGGGCCCCGCGGCGCCGGAGGACGGCGTAGATGAGCGCCTCCACCGACTTCCTCCCGCCCGGGCTCCTGGAGCACCTCGGCGGGCTGGACATCATCGCCAAGACCGTCGTCCGCGGCTTCCAGGCGGGGATGCACCGGTCGCCGCTGCGGGGCGCGGGAGAGGATTTCGCCAAGCACCGCGATTACCAGCAGGGCGACGACCTCCGCCACCTGGACTGGAAGCTCTACGCCCGCACCGACCGGCTCTACGTGCGCGAGTTCGAGGAGCGCTCCAACCTCCAGTGCTACGTGGTGATCGATGCGTCGGCGTCGATGGACTACGGCGGCGCGGGGAGCGTGACCAAGCTGCGCTACGCCTCGTACGTGGCCGCCGCGCTCTCGCACCTGATGATCGGCGCGGGCGACGCGGTGGGGCTCGCCGCCGCCGGCGACGAGCCGCGGCTGCTGCTGGCGCCGCGCGCGCGCAAGGGCCATCTGCACGACCTGCTGCTGAACCTGGAGCGCCTGCGCCCCGGCGGCACCGGCGGCGTGGCCGAGGTGCTGGACCGCCTCGGCGCGGCGATGCGGCGTGGCGGCCGCGTGATCGTGATCTCCGACCTGCTGGAGGAGGAGGAGGACGCCGCGCTGGTCGCCGCCGCCGGCCGCCTCCGCGCCCGCGGCGACGAGGTGATCGCCCTGCGTGTCCTCACCCCCGAGGAATCGGGGGATACGCCGCTGGAGCCGGGGCTCTTCTTCGACCCGGAAAGACCGGCGCGCGCCGTCCCCGCCACGCCGCGGCAGGACGCGGGATATGCCCGGCGCGTGGCCGCGTACTACGCCTCGCTGGCCGACCGGCTGCGGGAGCGCGGCGTGGAGTACGTGCCGCTCACCACCGCGCAGCCGGTGGAGCAGGCGCTGGTGGCGTGGGTCAACCGCCGGCGCGGGTAGCCTCGTGCTCACCTTCGGCACTCCGGGCTTCCTCCTGGCCGGCGCGCTCGCCGCGCTCGTGCCGCTGGCGCTGCACCTGATCCGGCGGCGCCCGCCGGCGCGGGCGCCGCTCCCCACCGAACGCTTCCTCGCCGCCGACCCGCGCACCGCCATCCGCGTCTCGCGGCCAACGGACCTGCTGCTGCTCGCGCTGCGGATGCTGCTGCTGATCCTGGCCGGCGCCGCCTTCGCGCGCCCCGTCTGGCTCCCCGGCGCGGAGGGAACGAGCAAGATCGTCCTTCTCGACCGTGGCGCGGCGATGGCCGGGGGCGATGGATGGCGCCAGGCCGTCGCCGCCGCGCGCCAGCGGCTTCTCGCGGCGGACGGATCGCCGCGCGGCGAGCTGGTGCTGTTCGACACGGGCGCCGTCCGCGTGCCACGGCGCCGGGTGACCGCCGCGCTCTTCGACTCGCTCGCCGGCGCGCGGCCGTCCGCCTCCGCCGCGCGCTACGCCGCCGGCCTGCGCGCCATCCCCGGCGCCGCGCGCGAGATGCGCGGCGCGGACTCGGTGCGCGTCACGCTCATCACCCGGCCGCGCTGGGGCGGATGGAGCGAGGGCATCGCCCCGCTGCGCCGCGCGGTCTGGCCGGGCGCGATCGACCTGGTCGCGCTCCCGGATGCGCCCGCCGCGGATTCGGCCGCGCGCGACTCGTCCGCCGGGGAGGCGAAGCGCGCCGTCGTTCTCGCCGGGCCAGACGCGACGGCGGCGCAGTATCCCGTCGACGGCCTGCGGGCGACGGGGTGGACCGTCGACCTGATCGCGCCCGGCCAGCCGCTGCCCGACAGCGCCACGCTGATCGTCGCCACCGGCCGGGTGGCGGATGCGCCGAGCGGCGCGATCACGCGCGCGGTGGAGGGCGGCGCCACCGTGCTGGGAGATGCGGACGCGTCCCTTCCCCGTCACCTGACGCCGTGGGTGGCGGAGCCGGAGTCCGACACGCTAGCCACGGCCTTCTGGCTCGCGGACGGCTCGCACGTCACCGGCGCGTCGTCGCGCGCGGACGGGCATCCCGCCGCGGGCGCGGCCGTGATCGCGGCGTGGGACGATGGCGAGCCGGCAGCGGTGGCCCGGCGCGTCGGCCGCGGCTGCGCCGTCTATCTCGGCACGCGGCTGGCGGCGGGGGAGATGGTGCTGGACGCGGCGTATCCCCGGATGCTGGAGCGGCTGGCGCGCGGCTGTTCATCCCCCGGGAACGCGGTGGATGCTGGTGCGCCGCTGGACGCCGGCGCCCGCGCGGTGCTGGCGGGCGCCGGGGCACGCGCGGTGGCGGCGAGCGCGCTTCCCTCCGCGGGCGGCGGGGTGCCGCTGGGGCGGTGGCTGATGGGGCTTGCGCTGATCGCGGCGCTGGCCGAAACGTTCCTGGCGTACCGCCGTAAGAAAGCCGCATGAGAGCCGCCGTCCGCCGCCAGCCGCCCCATTCGCCGCCCCCGATCCTCCCCCCGGTGGACCGGATCGTGGCGCGCGTCCGCAAGCTGTGGACGTACTCCACGCTCTTCCGCGCGCTGATCGTGGGGCCCGCGCTCTTCGCCGCGACCGTCGTCTTCCTGGTGGGCGCCGACCTGCTGGTGCCGATGCGCGCCGTGCTCCGCGAGGTGCTGCGGTGGATTCCGTTCGCGCTGCTGGGCGGCGTGCTGGGCCGCGCCGTCTACCGCGTCTCCCGCCCGCCGGCGCCGCGCCGCTTCGCGCTGCTGGCCGAGGAGCGCATCCCCGCGCTGGAGAACCGGCTGATCACCGCGTTCGACGTGTCGCTCGGCGACCCCGAGTCGCTGGTGGCGCGCGCCTTCGTGGCCGATGCGGAGCGGCGGCTGGCCGAGGTGGACGTGAGCGGCGTGGCGCCCCTGCGCCTGGGGCCGCCCTTCGTGGTGCTGATCTCGGCGTGGTGTCTGGCGATCGCCTTCGCGTTCGCCTTCCCCGGCGCGGCGCGCGAGGCGCTGGAGCGCTGGCTGGCACCGCGGGACGCGTACGAGCAGCGGTGGCGCGAGGTGCGCGCATCCACCCTTTCCGCCGTCCCCGCGCCCCCGATGCCGGTGTTCGACGAGATGCGCTGGCGGATCACCCCGCCCGCCTACGCCGGCCAGGCGGAGGCGGACGGCCGCGGCGACGAGCCGCTGCAGGCGCTGGCCGGGAGCCGCGTGCGCCTCCGCTCCGCCTTCTTCGGGAGATGGAGCGCGGTGCGCGCCACCCGCATCGGCGGCGGGACGCTGCCGGTGCGCCACGAGGGCGGCGAGTGGATCGCCGAGTGGACGCAGGCACCCGGCGAGCGCGGAGTCTCGCTCGAGGCGGTGGCGAACGGCGAGGTCGTCTCGCGCCGCGTGGTGCCGGTGATCGTCACCCCCGACCGCGCGCCCGACGTTCGGCTCACCGCGCCCACGGCCGACCTGGTGCTCGCCTCGGCCAGCGGCCGCGTGGCCGTGCGCGCCACCGCGGCCGACGACTACGGCGTGGGCCCGTTCGCGCTCAGCTGGAGCCGCACGCGCGGGAGCGGCGAGACCTTCCAGTATTCCGAGGGCGTGTGGCAGTTCTCGGCGGTGCGGCGCACGGAGCGCGGCGCGGCGGGCGAGCTCGTGCTCGACCTGGCGGCGATGCAGCTGGAGCCGGGCGACGTGATCCACGTGCGCGCCGTGGCGTCCGACCGCAACACCGTCACCGGCCCTGGCGAGAGCGTTTCGCGCACGCGGATGATCCGCATCGCCCGCCCCGACGAGATGGACCAGGTCAACACCGACGTCGGCTTCCCGATGGAGCTGCCGAAGGACCCGCTCCTCTCGCAGCGGATGCTGCTGATCAAGACGCAGCGGCTGCAGGCCGACCGCGGCCGCATCGCCGCCGCCGAGCTGCGCGCGCGCGCCGCGGAGATCGCGCAGGACCAGGAGCGGCTGCGCGAGCGCGTTGGCGAGCAGATCTTCACCCGGCAGACGGGGGGAATGCAGGACCCGCACGCCGAGAGCGGCTTCACCGAGCATGGCGGCGCCGGCGCGCACGACGAGCACGACTCGGCGCCCGCACGGCCCGTCGCCGGCCAGGCGCCGGGGCAGACGGCGGCGCAGGGCGGATCGTTCAGCGAGCAGGTGATGGCGGCCGCGAGCGCCGCCACCGGCCAGGGAACGGAGATCGAGGTGGCGCACAGGCACGACGCCGACCCGATCCTGGACGTGAACCAGACGCTGCTCGCCCTCTACAACCTCATGTGGGGGGCGGAGCGCGAGCTGAACCAGTTCGCGCCGGACCGCGCGATCCCGCAGCAGGAGCAGGCGCTCCGCATCATCGACCAGCTGCGCAAGGCGGAGCGCATCTTCCCCAGCGCCAACGTGAAGGTCGATCCGGTGAACGTCGATTCCGCGCGCGGGCAGGGGAAGGTGGACGACGCGGCCCCGGCCGGCCGCGCCGCCGGCGCCGCGCTCCCCAACGCCGACGCGCTGCTCGCCGAGATCGACCGCGTCTCGGGCGATGCGGTGGCGAGCCCGCGGGCGCTCTCGCTGCGCATCAGCGGGCTCGCGGCCCGCGCGCTCGCGGCCCCGGGCGCGGACGCGCAGGCCGCCGGCCTCCTCTCGCGCGCCGCGGGCGAGGCGCAGGCCGGGCGCGTGATGCAGGCGCGCGCGTTGCTGCTGCGCGCCCGCGCCCGCATCGTGCCCTCGGCCGCCACGCGCGCCCGCCCGCTCCCGCTCACGACCGACCCCGCCGCCGCCGAGTACTACCGCCGGCTCGGGAGAAGCCGATGATCCGCCGCCTCCGCCATCTCGCCCGCGCCACGGCCGTCGTGGCGCTCGCGGCGGCGGTGACGGCGTCCGCGCGGCCGGGGCCGTTCGTCTTCGCCACCGCGCGCTACGAGTCGGGGGATTGGAACGCTGCGCCGCTGGTGCCGAGCAACGTGATCCACACGGTGGCGCAGTACACGGCCATCCCGGTGGCGCCGCAGGGCGCGATCGTGGACCTGGGCAGCCCGGAGCTCTTCCGCTTTCCCTTCATCTACCTGACGGGGCACCTGCCGGTGCGCTTCAGCCAGCAGGAGAGCGCGAACCTGAAGGCGTACGTGGAGCGGGGGGGATTCGTCTTCATCGACGACCACAACCACGACGTGGACGGCGCCTTCCACCGCACCGCCACGGCCGAGCTGCGCCGCATCTTCGGCCCCGCCGCGCTGAGGGAGATCCCCAGGAACCACGAGCTCTACCGCGCCTTCTTCGTCTTCGACGAGCCGCCCACCACCAGCCACGAGCTGAACGGCTGGGGCGACAACCTGGTGCACGAGCACCTGCTGGGCGTGGAGATGAACGGGCGGCTGGGCGTGCTCTACAGCAACAAGGACTACAGCAGCGAGTGGGGCTACCACTACCGCAACAAGCGCTTCCTCTCGGTGGATAACACCCGGTTCGCCGTGAACATCATCGTCTACGCGCTCACGCGGTGAAGCCGATCTCCCAACGTCCATCGAGCCGGGCGGCTGAAGCCACGGCAACAACCACGGGAAGCCTCGCAAACCGCGCGAGGCTGCTCGATGATGCCGGCGCGCGGAGGCGGACGTCATGGCGGCCCAAGGGTGGCCCGGCGGCTGAAGCCACGGCAACAACTACGGGAAGCCTCGCAAACCGCGCGAGGCTGCTCGATGATGCCGGCGCGCGGAGGCCGACGTCATGGCGGCCCAAGGGTGGCCCGGCGGCTGAAGCCACGGCAACAACTACGGGAAGCCTCGCAAACCGCGCGAGGCTGCTCGATGGTGCCGGCGCGCGGAGGCCGACGTCATGGCGGCCCGAGGGTGGCCCGGCGGCTGAAGCCACGGCAACAACTACGGGAAGCCTCGCAAACCGCGCGAGGCTGCTCGATGATGCTGGCGCGCGGAGGCCGACGTCATGGCGGCCCAAGGGTGGCCCGGCGGCTGAAGCCACGGCAACGACCACGGGAAGCCTCGCAAACCGCGCGAGGCTGCTCGATGACGCTGGAGCTCATCGCCGTGCCCGGGGTGAGATGGAACTCGTTTCGCGCACCGCCACCTCGGCCGCGCGGGCGCCGGTAGTCCGCGAAGGCGGACTTCGTGTGGTCGTTGCAGCGAATTCATTCGCCCCTCTCGACTTCGATCTTTCTCCCTCGCCCGAGCCTTCCCTTCTCGCCCCATGGCTCGGGCGATGACTCGGCTCCCCGCCATCCTCCGCATCATCGTGCTCGCGTTGCTCGCCGGCGCGCTGGCGCTGCCGTCGCTCTGGCGGCCGGCGTCGGTGGCGGGGCGGGTGGTGCGCGTGCGCGCGGCGAAGGATCTGGCGAATCCGGAGGCACTGCTCGCCGGCGCGCCGCCCGCCGTGGTGAGCTACGAGGCGGTTACCGCGCCCACGCCGGCCGAGTTGGAGGCGCTGGCCGCGGTGGCGGAGCGCGCGCCGGTGTTCGCCGCCGCTCCGCCGACGGCGCGGCTGGTCGACGCCTCCGCCTCGCCGCGAATGCTGGCGGGACGCGCGGCGGCGGTATCGTTCCGCGTGCATGGGCCGGCGGGTGACAGCGCGCGCGTGTACCTGAGCGAGGCGGGCGCGCCCGTGGACAGCGTGACCGTGCGCGCGGACGACGGCGGGGGCGCGAGCGGCGCATTCCGCGTGCGGCCGGCGGCGGAGGGGTGGCGCGAGTGGGCCGTGCGCGCCGTGTGGCCACGCGGCGATGACAGCGCGGTGGCGGCGGCGGGGGCGTGGGTGGATTCGGCCGGGGCGCCGCGGGTGCTGCTGCGCGCGGGGTTCCCGGACTGGGAATCGAAGTTCGTGGTTCGCGCGCTGGAGGAGAGCGGCGCGACGGTGGAGACCAGCACCGCGCTCGGCCGCGGGCTGGCGGTGGCGGAGGGAGGCGGCGGCGCCATCTCGCCCGCCCGGCTGGCGCGGGTGGATGCGGTGATCGTGCTCGACGGCGCGCCGCTGGAGACGGGAGAGGCCGCCGCGCTGGCGGAGTGGGCCTCGCGCGGCGGCGGGGTGCTGCTGCAGGGCGATCGCGCCGGCGCCGCGGGACTCGGCCTCGTGCGCCCGGCCGACGCGGCGGGGACGGTGGACGGCGCCGCCATCCGCTGGTCCGCGCCGCCCGAGATCGCGCCGCTCCCGGCCGACCGCGTGGCGGCCGCCACGCGCGCCTTCGCCGCGATCGGCAGCGGAACGGCCGTGGCGGCCGATGCGCCGGGCGGGCCGCTCCTGGCGCTGCGGCCATTGGGCGCGGGGCGGGCGGCGGCGCTCGGCATCGGCGAAACGTGGCGGTGGCGGATGGAAACCGGCCACGTCGCCGAGCACCGCGAGTTCTGGCGCTCGCTGGTGGACTGGCTCTCGTCCGCGCGCCCGCAGCCACTCGCCATCCGCGTCGATCGCGCGGCCGGCGCCGTCGGCACGCGCCGCGACGTGCGCGTCTACGATGCGCGCGGCCAGGCGAACGCGCCTGTGCCGGCGCTCGTCGTCACCCGTCCCGGCGGGCGGGCGGACACGGTGCGGCTCTCGCGCGATCCAGCGGCGCCCGGGGTGCTGCGCGGCTCGTTCGTCCCCGCGACGGCCGGCGTCCACGCGCTCGCCCTCGCCGGCCAGGCGCCCTCCGCCGCCTTCCGCGCCCTCCCCACCTCCCCCGCCGATGCGGACGCCTGGGCCCGCCTCTCGCTCCTCGCCGCGCGCTCCGGCGGCCGCTTCATCCCCCGCGACTCGCTGGGCGCGGTACTGAACGGCCTCGCATCGTCCCGCCCCAGCGCCCCCCGCGGCCCGAGCGCCACCCTCGTGTTCGCGCTCCTGCTGCTCGTTGCCGGCGCCGAGTGGGCCATCCGGAGACTCACCGGGCGGGAGTGAGATCGCGTTTCCGAGCGACAGAAGAATCTCGCCAGGCCGTTCAGGGCGAATGAATTCGCTGCAACGACCACACGAAGTCCGCCTGCGCGGACTACCGGCTTCGGCGCATCCGCCGCGACAATGCGCGGCACTCGCATCGTGTCAGCCGAAGCAGACCTGATCGCGAGCACCGATGCCTGCCGTCCAACCTCCCGCTGTCTGGGAGGCTTCCCGTGTTCGTTGCCGTGGCTTCCAGCCGCCCGGTGACAACTCCGCCGCTCGCACCTCACTCTCCCGCGCACCAAACCAAGCCTCCCGCTGTCTGGGAGGCTTCCCGTGTTCGTTGCCGTGGCTTCCAGCCGCCCGGCGACAACTCCGCCGC
>Ga0247773_1000163_pt1 | contig 32192 bp, 24 predicted proteins | sample UWRJL092311B6_FD_179934 | JGI IMG/M metagenome (GOLD analysis project Ga0247773, IMG submission 179934) | Plant litter microbial communities from Arlington Agricultural Research Station in Wisconsin, United States - UWRJ-L092-311B-6 | ecosystem: Environmental > Terrestrial > Plant litter >... | reverse complement strand
CGCACTCTCGCACTCTCGCACTCTCGCACTCTCGCACTCTCGCACTCTCGCACTCTCGCACTCTCGCACTCTCGCACTCTCGCACTCTCGCGCTATCTTGTCCGGCTCGAGCCAGAGACGGTCCGCGCGGTGAAACCGGAAGGCGCTTCGATGGAACACGGGGGACGCGGCATCCGCCGCATCGCGATCAACACGGGGGGCGGGGACGCGCCGGGGCTCAACGCGGTGATCCGCGCGGCCACGCTGGCGGCGCTGCAGGAAGGGTGGGAGGTGCTGGGGATCCGCCGTGGCTACATGGGGGTGCTGGAGGAAGAGGTGGATGGCGAGCCGGGGGTGTTTCCGCTCACCGCCCACGCCGTGCGGGGGATCACCCACCTGGGCGGCACCATCCTGGGCACCACCACCCGCGGCAACCCGTTCGGCCTGGAGGTGCGCAAGCCCGATGGCACCTGGGGCACGGTGGACCGCAGCGACGAGATCGTCTCGGCCTTCCGCCGGCTGGAGATCGACGCGCTGGTCGCCATCGGCGGCGACGGGTCGCTGAACATCGCCGAGGCGCTGCACCGCAAGGGGCTGCCGGTGATCGGCGTGCCCAAGACCATCGACAACGACCTGCGGGCCACCGACCTCACCTTCGGCTTCCAGACCGCGGTGGAGGTGGCCACCGACGCCATCGGCCGGCTGCACAGCACCGCCGAGGCGCACCAGCGGGTGATGGTGGTGCAGGTGATGGGGCGCCACACCGGGTGGATCGCGCTGGAGAGCGGGATGGCCGGCGGCGCCGACGTGATCCTGATCCCCGAGATCCCCTACCGCGTGGACCGCATCGCCGAGAAGCTGCGCGAGCGCGAGCGCCACGGCCGCCGCTTCAGCATCATCGTGGTGGCCGAGGGCGCGCTCCCCGCCGGCGGCCAGCCGAGCTTCGCCGACGGCACCGGCCGCTACGGCGGGATCGCCGAGCAGCTGGCGGCCGAGCTCGAGGCGGTGAGCGGCAAGGAGACGCGCACCCTGGTGCTGGGCCACATCCAGCGCGGCGGCAGCCCCATCGCCTACGACCGCAACCTGGCGCTGCGCTTCGGCACCGCCGCCGTGCGCTGCATCCGCGAGGGGAGGATGGGAACGATGGTGGCGCTGCAGGGCCAGAACGTGAGCGCCGTCCCCCTCGCCGAGGCCGTCTCCGCCATCAAGCGGGTCCCGCTGGAGTGCGACACCCTGGTCAGCGCGCGCCAGCTCGGCATCTCGCTCGGCGATTGATCCCGTCGCCGGATGAACGGACGACGATGGGGAGCGCTCGATCGATCACGGCGGATGAATCCCGCCATGATCGACCTCCTTCGCATCCTCCCATCGTCCGCACCGCGGCGGCCGGCGGTTCAACCGTTGCTCCGTTCCCTCCGTTGCTCGCGCGGAGCGCCCCTGGTGACGGCCTCGGCCAACGAAGAGGCGGCAAACCGCGGCTCGCTCTGTTACACCCGGTGTAGCAGCAAATTGCACGGAGGTGCGCGTTCTCCGGGTGTGGCGCGGGCGCCGGAGCGCGAAACGTTGGTTCCGCTTCGGCGCGGCGGGGTGCGCGACCGGCCAGGAAACGTTATTTTGCGGGCTTCTGCTCTACTTCTTACGTGACTTGGCTTTACGCTCGCCCGGATTCCGCTTCCGCGGCGGGTGCGTCCGCGGTTCTCCCCTCAGCGTGCGGCATGTTCCCATCCGGGAACATGCGTCTGGAACGAGGCATGCCCTTCCCGCGGCGCGGCGTCCCGATGCCGGTCCTGCGTCTCTGACCCATTCGCATGAGCGTTTCCGCGCAACCTTCCGTGCAGCTCCCCGAGCTTCGCACCGCCCCCGGCGAGTGGCCCGGCGCGGCCGAGATCGCGCACCTGTTCGCCGCGGTGCCCCTGGTGGCCCCGGCCGACGAGGTCGCGGCGGCGTGCGTGGAGGCGGCGCGGCGCGTGGCGCGGTGCCCGTGCTCGCTGGGCGTGCCCACGCGGCCGGTGCCGCTGGCCGTGGGCGATGCGCGCGACGGAATGCGCTGCGCCATCACCTTTCCCGCGCCGGGCGGGCTGGGCGAGCTGTGGACCCCGGAAGACGCGGAGCTGCCGCACGAGGTGAGCGCCGCGCTGGGGCGCCACCTCACCCGCGTGTGGCAGGTGCAGGAGCTGCGCGCCTCGCAGACGCTGGAGCTGGACCAGCTGCGCTTTCACCTGAACGCGCTGCAGCAGGTGGCGCGCACCCTTTCCACCGTGCGCAGCCTGGACGAGACGGAGCGGCTGGTGCTGGACAGCGTGGGAGAGGTGTTCTTCGCCTGGTGGGCGGCGCTCTACCACACCGACGGCGAGCAGTACACCTGCCGCGCCGTGCGCAGCCTGCGCGGCGAGAGCGTGGCCTACGCCATCCCCGCGCGGGTGGTGCGGCAGGTGGCCAGCCCCGGCCAGCCGCCGGTGATCCCCACGCAGGACGCCGAGATCCGCGACCACGTCCCCGCCGAGATCGCGGTGGTGGCGCCGCTGGACTTCGGCGATGGCGACGCGGGGCTGCTGATCCTGGGCAAGCGCATGACCGAGGCGCCGTACGAGGAGCACGAGCTGCGGCTGCTGCGCGCGCTGGCCGACAGCAGCGCCGTGGCGCTGCGCAACGCCGAGCTGCTGGACCGGCTGCGCGCGCAGGCGACCATCGACCCGCTCACCGGCTGCCACAACCGCCGCGGCTTCGACGAGATCCTGGACGTGGAGTTCAGCCGCAGCAAGCGCTACAACCGGCCCATCTCGCTGGTGCTGCTCGACATCGACCACTTCAAGCGCGTGAACGACGAGTACGGGCACGAGGTGGGCGACCACGCGCTGCAGCGCATCGGCCGCGCGGTCCGCCACACCTTCCGCAGCACCGACAGCGCCTGCCGCTTCGGCGGCGAGGAGTTCGCGCTCATCTTCCCCGAGACCGGGAAGGACGAGGCCGAGCGCCTGGCCGAGCGCCTGCGCGTGCTGATCGAGACGCTGCCGCCCAACGCCGAGGTGCCGCGCTCGCTCACCGCCAGCTTCGGCGTGGCCGCCTACCCCGACGACGGCCGCGACATCGCCACCCTGATCCGCGCGGCCGACCGGGCGCTGTACCTGGCCAAGGCCCAGGGGCGCAACCGCGTGGAGCGGGCGTAGAACCTTCCCCTCCCGGTGGATGAACCGCGGGGCGGCGCTAGATCCGGCGCCGCCCCGCTCCTGTTTTCGATCCTCCGAAACCGCGTCCAGCTCGCCTCCGCGGGTCGGCACGAGGGATCCGCAGGCGGCGCACGCGCACCGCATCGTCTGGATCGGGACAATGCCGTTCGAGAACGGGGGCGCTTGTTCCACGCGCCCGAATACGGCGCTCCTGCGTTGTTCCTCGTGGAAACGCGCTGATTTCTCTCCCGATTCGTCGTCCACTCCGTGCTCGCCCGACATTCTGGTGCTTCGCCGCTCGCCAGCTACCCGACACAATCTGTCTCCGCTAGAGTGGACCACGGTCGTGATCGGCCCGATCGCGATCGATCGTCCCTCATCGAGGAGATCGCCATGCGCCCCTCCCTTCGCCCCTGGGCAGCCGCCCTGCTGCTCGCCTCTGCCGCCTGCGTGAACGACGCGGCCCGCGGCACGCTCCCGCCCGATCCGCAGACGCCCGCGAAGCCGATCACGCCGCTGGGCGTGTACGAGATCACGCTCACCGGGCTGGCCTCGGGGCAGCTGCGCTCCATGGTCACGCCCGTGCGCCCGGGGGGTGGCGGCGCGGCCACGCTCACGCAGGTCGGAAGCGGGCTGGTGCTCGAGAACGTGTCGTCCTCGCTGGTGAACGACGGCTCCCGCACGGGGGGCGGGCAGCGCTACATCGCCTTCCACTACCGCGTACGCAACGGCACGGGCGCCGCCGTCGACAACCTCACCCTGCTGCTGGTGAGCCGCACCAACACCATCCCCGGCACGTTCGTCTCGTCGCTGCTGCGGGCCGATGGCACGCCGGCGGACTCGTCGATCGCCGAGTACGTGGCGCCCACCGGCTACGTGACGATGGGGAGCGACGGCGTGACGCTGCGCTCGCCCTTCCCGGACGTGCTCCAGGTGTATTCCGGCGGCGAGGTCGCCGGGATCTCGCCGCCCACCGGCGTCACCAGCGTCTTTCCCGTGGGATACGTGGTGCGCCACCGCGATCCGGCCGCCACCAGCCGGCAGATCCCCGCCACCACCGACGCCAACCAGTTCGACGGCGAGTTCACGCTGGCGCTGCGGCTGCCGCGGCAGCCCACGTCGGCGCAAGACGTGAATGCCATCACCATCCAGATTCTCGCGGTGGAAGACAGCAACACCTGGATCACCGAGAGCATCGAGGAGGGTCAGGACACCGCGGCCGTGCGGCGGCTGCGGGAGCGCGCCTCGCAGATCGGCGCCACCGTCACCACCGTGCTGGCCGGGAGCAGCGCGCTTGATCCCAACGTGGCCGACTACCCCGGCCAGCGGCAGATCTGCTCGGTGCGCACCGCGGGCACGGCCTCGTCGCCGCTGCGCTACATCACCACGCCGGCTGCGTACACGCGCCTCGCCCTCTACCTGTCGGGCGAGGTGGTGAACGCGTGCGGAGCGTACTTCCGCGCGAACACCCCCAACACGCCCGGCGTGGGCACGCCGTACCCGGTCACCTTCAAGGCGATGGACCGCTACGGCAACGTGAAGACCGCCGAGGCCGACACCGTGAGCCTGTCGCAGCTGTCCGGCCCGGCCGCCACCTTCGGCGCCCCCGCCGCGCTGGTGAGCGGCAGCGCCACCATCGACGTGACCTACGGCGCCAGTGGCACCTCGGTGCTGGCCGGTACCGGCCGGCGGCTGCGCGCGGCCAACCGGACCATCACCGTGCCCTGATTCGCACGGCGACGTGCGTGGCGGCCGCCGTGGCTCCGGCCTGCCAGCCGCCACGCAGGTGCCAGCGACGCGCCTGGAGGCGCGCCGCTGGATCCGCCGGTTCATCCGTACGGCGTTCCCCGACTCGATCCCCCGCACGCCACGAGTGGAATCGAACCCGCCTCCAAGACCCGGATCTCCCGGATGCGGAGAAACAAATATTTCCTGGACATCCGTGTGTCGCACTGATAATCTGTTCGCATCTCGTGTTACACAAACAATAACTCAAAAGGTGTGGTAATGATGCGACGATCATTTCGAGCGTGTGCCGTGATGACAGCGCTGGCTCTCGGAGGATGCGCGCACGACACGACGGCGCCCTCGTCCGGCGAGATGCCGCCGAGGCACCTCGTCCCGCTCGGGCTGTACGAGGTGACGATCACCGGGATCGGCAGGGGCGAGGTGCGGGCCACCGTCCGCCCCGTCTCGCCGGGGCATCCCGGCGGCGCCTCGGCCACGCTGACGCCGGTCGGCAGCGGGCTGGTGTTCGAGCAGATCGCCTCGGCCACCTTCACCGAGGGATCACCGAACGCCGGCGGGCAGCGCTACAACACCACCACCTTCCGGGTGCGGAACGGGACGGCCGGAGCGCTGTCGAATCTCACCATGATCCCGGCGTCGACCTCGGCGAGCATCGCGGGAACTCCGTTCACGGCTGCGTCGTTCAAGCGGTTCGACGGGTCCGCGGCGAACTCGGCGATCGCCACCTCCATCGTCCCCGCCGGCGCGGTGGCCATGCGCAGCGACGGCGTCACCATGGAGGGACGGTTCCCGGACGCCCTCCAGGTGTTCACCGAGGCCGAGATCGCGGCGATCACCCCGCCGGCGGGGGTCACCAACGTTTTCCCGTACGGCTTCGTGATCCGCAACGCCGATCCGGACGCCACCAACCGGCAGCTCCCCTCGGCCGCGTCGAACGCCAACCAGTTCGACGGAGTGTTCACCGTCAGCAGCCGCATCCCGCTGCAGGCCACCTCCACCGACGACGTCTTCACCCTGTCGTACCTGATGATGGCGGTGACCGACAGCGAAACGCGGGTGACGGAGAGCATCGAGGAGGGGCAGGACACGTCGGCGGTACGGCGGCTGCGCGAGCGGGCGGCCGCGCTGGGCGCCACCACCGTGACGGTGCTGGCCGGGAGCACGGCCCCCGCCGCGGACGTGGCCGACTACCCCGGGCAGCGGCAGATCTGCACCGTACGCACCTCCGGCACCGCCGCCTCTCCGGTCACCTTCATCACCCGCCCCGGCGCGTACTCGCGGCTGGAAATCCTTCGTCCCGGCGAGGCGGCCAGCGCGTGCGGCGCCCGCTTCCGGACCGGAACCGCCACCGCGCCCACCACCGGCACGCCGTACGCCCTGACCGTGAAGGCGATGGACCGGTACGGCAACGTGCTCACGTCGATCGCCGACTCGGTTTCGCTCTCGAGGATCTCGGGCCCGGCGGCCACCTTCGGCGCTCCGGCGGCGCTGGTGGCGGGGGAGGCGACGATCAACGCCACCTGGTCGGGGGTGGGGACGGCGGTGATCGGCGCCTCTGGGCGGCGGGTTCGCTCGCGGCGCGAGGTGATCGTGCCCACCTCCTCCACCATCGCGGTGAACGGGGGTGACAACCAGGCCGCGATGGCGGGAACCGCGGTGCCCACCGCGCCGTCGGCGATCGTGCGCGACCTGAATGGCAACCCGCTGGCGGGGGTCTCGGTGCTCTTCACGGTGGCCAGCGGCGGCGGCTCGGTCACCGGCGCCACGGCCGTCACCAACGCCAGCGGGATCGCCACGCTGGGCGGCTGGACGTTGGGCGCGGTCGGCGCGCTGAACACGCTCTCCGTCTCCACGCCGGGCGCCTCCACGCCGGCCAGCTTCAAGGCCAGCGGCTGCTCGGGCGGCGGCGGAACCGGGTACGCGATCACCCTGTGCTACACCACCACGATGACCGCCGTGCAGCGCGCCGCATTCGACAGCGCCGCGGCGAAGTGGTCACGCGTGGTCACGGGTGACCTGGCGAATGTCGCCGCGAACATCCCGGCCGGGAGCTGCGACGCTGGCTCACCGAGCATGAACCTGACCGTCGACGACCTCCTCATCTTCGCCGGCGTGGAGAACATCGACGGGCCCGGCGCGGTGCTGGGCGCGGCCGGGTGGTGCTACTATCGGACTACCGGCGGCCTGCCGGTGATCGGGCTGATGCGCTTCGATTCCGCCGACATGACCACGATGGAGAGCAATGGCACGCTGACCAGCGTGATCGTGCACGAAATGGGTCACGTGGTCGGAATCGGCACGCGCTGGACCGCGTTCAGCCTCCTGCAGAACCCGAGCACCGCCGGCGGAGCTCCGCTGGACACCTGGTACTCGGGAGCGGGCGGCATCACCGGTTTCAACAACATCGGCGGCAGCACCTACACGGGTGGCAGCAAGGTGCCGGTGGAGAACACCGGTCCTTCCGGAACCATCAACTCCCACTGGCGCGAGTCGGTGCTGGCCAACGAGCTGATGACGGGATACATCGGCACGGGTTCCAGCCCGCTGAGCCAGCTGACGGTCCGCTCGCTGGGAGACATGGGATACACCGTGAACACCGCGGCGGCGGATCCGTTCTTCCTCACCCTCAGCCTGCGGGGTGAAGGCGGGCAGGCGCCGGACCCGATCCCGCTCGGCAACGATGTGCTCGATCTTCCGCAGCGTGGGCTGGACGGACGTGGGAACGTGGTGACCCGGATCCGTTGAACGGAGCGGTGACACGGAGCGGGGCGGTGCCGAACGCGGCGCCGCCCCGTTCCGCGTCCATCGGCTCCCGCCAGTCGCCACGGGACGATGCGCCACGTATCTTTCGCGCTGGCAAGCAGAGACGTGAACGAACCGGAGCGAAGGAAATCGTGACCATCACCCCCAAGCAGCGCGCCCACCTCAAGAGCCTGGCGCATCACCTGAAGCCCGTGGCGTTCGTGGGCAAGGAAGGGATCACCGACAGCACCATCCGCTCGATCGAGGAGGCGCTGAACACGCGCGAGCTGATCAAGGTGAAGGTGCTGGAGGCCGCGCCGCTGCACGTGCGCGAGGCCGGCGCCGAGCTGCAGGAGCGCATCGAGGGCGCCGCGCTGGTGCAGACCATCGGCCGCATCGCCGTGCTCTACCGCCGCGATCCCGAGAAGCCGCAGATCGAGCTTCCCTGATCCATCCGCCCGACCGCGGGGAAGACCTTCTCGGACCGCGAGCGGTTGGGCGGGTGAGGCGGACGACGGTAAACACGGGGCATCGGTGGATGGAAGTCCGGGAGAACGGCAGGCGCCGCTCTCTCGCCGGCGCCCATCCGCGCCGATGCCCTGCGTTCATCTGGCGATGCCGAAGCGAGGCGGCGCCTGGAGGATCGGCGGTGATCGCGGCGATCCCCGCGGCGGCCCCGCAATTGCGTTCGCAGCGCGCCCAACTGGAGGCGTGGCAAGCGATTGGGGAAACTTCGCGACCGGGGGATGGAACGATGCAGATCAGGCTTCTACCCAGGAAGATCATCGGGCAGACGATCCGGGGAATCCGGACGCGGCTGGGGATGAGCCCGGCGGACTTCGCCAACAGCCTGGGCGTGGCGGACGTGGCCGAGGTGGGGCGCTGGGAGCGCGGCACCGCGCAGCCCGACTACGGCACCCTCGCCAAGATCGCCACCATGGGGATGGTCGACGCGTTCATCTTCCACGACCCGCAGGGCGACGGCGCCTCGCCGCAGCTCACCCCCGGCGAGGCCGGCGAGCTGGACATCATCCTCACGCGGATGGAGGGGCTGCTGAACGAGGCGCGCGCCCTGGTGGACCGCGCCAGCAGCCGCACCGCCGTGGAGCTGCTCGATGCCGCCAGCGGCAGCCCGCCCGCCCGCGCGCTGGCGGACAGCACGCTGCTGCTGGATGCCGAGGTACGCGTGGAGGCCACGCCCCGCACCCGCTCGCGCACCGCCAGCGCCAGCCGCCGCGCCTCGGGCACGCAGACGCGCGGCCGCGCCGGCACGTCGTCGCCGCGGAGCACGCGGGGCGGGTCCGCGTCGGACACGCCGAGCTCCGGCGGCTCGTCCAACCGCTCGTCTTCCGGCGCCACGTCCGGCTCCGGAAGCGCGTCGAAGTCCGGGAGCGGCTCGAAGTCCAGCGGCAACGGCGGCTCCGGCGGCGCTCGCTCGTCCAGCTCCAGATCGGGGAGCACGTCCAGGACGCGCTCCTCGTCGTCGAAGCCGGACGGCGGCTCGTCCGGCGGCTCGTCGAAGAGCGGGGCGGGCGCGTCGTCCTGACGGCGGACGGATTTGACGGCGGACGGGTTCGGCGGCGGACGGATTTGACGGCGGACGGGTTCGGCCGCGGACGCCGGGGGAACATCGAACATCGAACCGGGCGCGGAGACTCCTCTTCCGCGCCCGGTTCGTCGTCCGGGACCGGTTTGCGTGGACGTTGTTGGATGCGGAGATTCACCGCGCCGCACCAACCGCATCGCATCTCCATCACCCTCCCTCGTCCCGAGCCCGCGCATGCATCCCACCGCCCTTTCGCGATGTATCCACCTGGCCCTCGCCTGTGGGATCCTGATGCTCGCGGCGTGCGGCTCCGGCGGGGATGCGTCGTCCGCGCGGCGTGCGAGCGACGCGGGCTCGCCGCCGGATTCCGCGATCTCGAAGCCGGATTCGGCCACGCTGCGCCGGGCGCGGGTGGCGAGCTACGTGGGGTACGGGCTGGGGATGTTCCAGCGGATGGCGGCGGCGCGGGGCGCGCGCAACCTGTTCTTCTCGCCGGTGAGCGCGGGGATCGCGTTCTCGCTCGCCACCACCGGCGCGACAGGCCCCACCCGCGCCGAGCTGGCCCGCGCGCTGCGGATGCCGGACGCGCCCGCCGCCATCGACAGCGCCAACGCCGCGCTGGTCGCCGCGCTCCGCGCCAGCGACGTGGAGCTGCGCGTCGGCACCTCACTCTGGGCGCAGGAGGGCGCGCCGTTCCTGGCCGATTATCTCGCCAACGCGCGGACCACCTTCCACGCCGAGGTGGCGGACGTGGACTTCGCCGGCCCCTCGGCCGCCGCGCGCATCAACGCGTGGGCGTCGCGCGCCACCGCGGGAAAGATCGCGCGGGCGGTGAGCGCCGATCCGGAGCCCGGGCGCGTGCTCCTGCTGCTGAACGCCGTGTACTTCAAGGGGAAGTGGGCCCACCAGTTCGACCCCGCGCTCACCGGGCCGCTCCCCTTTCACGTGAACGGCGGTGCGCCGCAGCCGCGCCCCACCATGCGCATCGGCGGCGGCTACCGGTACGCCGCGGTTCCGGGGATGCGCGCGCTGCGGCTGCCCTACCGGGGCGGACGCTTCTCGATGGTCGTGATCCTGCCGGATTCGGGGGTGACGCTGGCGTCGCTGGTGGCGGGGCTCACGCCGCGGCGCTGGGCCGCGCTCGACAGCGCCTTCGCCCCCGCGCCCGAGGTGGAGGTGGCGCTCCCCCGGTTCGAGACGAACGGCAGCGCCGACCTGGTACCGCCGATGCGGGCGCTTGGCGCGCGGCGCGTCTTCCACCCCGGCCAGGCCCGGCTCGGCGCCATGCTCCCGGCGGAGTACCTGGCCACGCACCGCACCTGGATCAGCGCCGCCACGCAGGGCGTGTACGTAAAGGTGGACGAGGAGGGCACCGAGGCCGCCGCCGTCACCTCCGTCGAATCCGTCTCCGACAGCGCCAGCACCGGCGTGCCGGTGCGCTTCGTGGTCGATCGTCCCTTCCTCGCCGCCGTGGTGGACGGGGCGACGGGCGCGCTCCTCTTCGTCGGACAGGTCTACGATCCGGCGGAGACGCGGTAGCCGCCGCGCCCTCCGCATCCGCGAGGGAGAGAAACATCCGGCCCGCGCGGCGGGTACGCTGGCGGCCCGAGATTGCCGGGCGATGCGTCGCGCCGCATCTTCAGCGGCCCATCTCCCGAGATCAACCCCGCAGGACTGGAGCCGTCCCTTGAAGCGAACCCGGACCCTGGCCGCAACGCTCGCGCTGGCCGGCATCGCGGGCGGTGCCGCCGCGCAGAGCGCCGAGCTGCCGCGCACGCACACGCCCCGGCCCACCACCGCCGCCATCACCGCGGCGGACCTGATGACGCGGCTGTACATCCTGGCCGACGACAGCATGATGGGCCGCGAGTCCGGCACCATCGGCAACGTGAAGGGCACCAACTACATCGCCGCGCAGTTCCGCGCGATCGGGCTGCGGCCGATGGGTGAGAACGGCACCTACTTCCAGACGGTGCCGCTGGTGCGGCGCGGCCTGCAGCCCGGCGCGCGGGTGAGCGTGGGCGACGCGGCGCTGCAGCCGGGGCGAGACTACCTGCCGCTCTCGGGCGTGGGGCCGTACGCCTTCGGGCCGCGGATGAACGTGCAGGGCGCGCCGGTGGTGTTCGGCGGCCGCATCGGCGCGGAGACGATCAGCGCCGAGCAGGCGCGCGGCAAGTTCGTGGTCCTCCTCCCCCCGCGCGGGCAGGACGGCGGCGACAACTACCGCTGGTGGCGCACGCCCAACCTCCCCACCTACCCCGGAGCCGCCGGCATCGCCGTCGCCTCGATGGACGTGACGCCGCCGCAGCTGGTGGAGGGGCTGCTGGAGCCCGCGGTGGAGATCCGCGAGGGCGCCGACCCGGTGGTGAACAACGCGCCCGGCTTCCTGGTCACCCGCGCCGTGGCCGAGCGGATGCTGGGGAAGGCGCTCGCGGGCGCGGCGGTGGGCGACGCGGGCGGCACCGTCAGCGGCAGCTACACCTACGGCGCCGCGCCGGTGGCCGCGCCCGCGCGCAACGTGATCGGCGTGCTCCCGGGGAGCGACCCGGCGCTGCGCGGCCAGTACGTGGTGGTGAGCGCGCACAACGACCACGAGGGGCTGCTGGCCGCCGGGATCGACCACGACTCGATCCGCGCCTACAACCGGGTGATGCGGCCGCAGGGCGCCAACGATCCCGTGGGCGCGCCCACCGCCGAGCAGGCGGCGCGCATCACCGCGCTGCGCGATTCGCTGCGGCGCGTGCACGGCGGCGTCCGGCGCGACACCGTGATGAACGGCGCCGACGACGACGGCAGCGGCACGGTGACGCTGATCGAGATCGCGCAGGCGATGGCCGCCGGGCCGCGCCCGCGCCGCTCCATCCTCTTCATGTCGCACACGGCCGAGGAGAAGGGGCTGTACGGCAGCCAGTGGTTCACCGACCACCCCACCGTGCCGCGCGACTCGATCGTGGCCGGGCTGAACATGGACATGGTGGGGCGCGGCCGGGCCGAAGACGTGAAGGGCGGCGGCCCCTGGTCGATCCAGATGATCGGGATGACGCGCCTCTCCACGCAGCTCGGCGCGCTGATCGATTCGCTGAACGCGCACCGCGCCACCCCCATGGCGATCGACAAGACGTGGGACGCGCCGGGGCACCCCATGAACCGCTACTGCCGCAGCGACCACTTCATGTACGCGCGCTACGGCATCCCCATCACGTACTTCTCCACCGGCTATACGGTGGACTACCACATGGCCAGCGACGAGCCGCAGTACATCGACTACCAGCACATGGCCCGCGTGGGCGCCTGGGTGCGCGACATCGCGGTGGCCGTGGCCAACCGCCCCGAGCGCCTGGTGGTCGACGGCCCCCGCCAGGACCCCAACGCTCCCTGCCGCCAGTAGCGCGTCGCCTGGCTGATCGAGGGTCGCATACGCACGAAGAGCCTCGCCATCCGGCGGGGCTCTTCTCGTTGCCGGCTGCTCTCGAACGGCGGGGTCTGGGCGTGTTCGGCGCCGGGGCGCCGAACCGGGCTGCGCGCGCGGTAGGCAACGATACCACTGTTGCCAACCGCGCCGGGCCACCGCCGCGCCAGGGTCTCGCCGCGATCCCTCCGCCTCGGTGCGCGCGCGGCGCCGTCCCGGCCCTCCGGGCGCGCATCCCTCACGCAAGGTGATGTTGCGATTGGATTTACGCGCGCGGAACCGGATCTCCCCGGGCGGTTGAAACCGCGGCTACAACGGCCCAAAGTCGCTCCGCGACTCCCTCGCCACCATCTCCCCGCACCGCGGCCGCCCGCTCACCCCGAAATGAAGTGCACCCCCTCCCCCGCGGAGCGCGGGGAGGGGGCCACCTCGGCCGCGCGGGTGCATCGTCCCCCGCACGCCGCCGTCCAGCCCCCGCCACACGATCATCGCCGCGCGCAGCCCTGCCCGCAGGCCACCACGAACAGCCCCTCCCCCAGGCTGTTTCGGGGGCGGCGCGGCGCGGCGAAGCTCGCGCGGGGAGAGGGCCCCGCCGTCAGTCGCCCGAGCGCGGGGCCGGCGTCTCCGCCCCGGGCATCCTCGCCGCGGGCTGCGCCATCGCCGCGCCGGCCGACGAGGGCGTACCGCCCGCGTTCAGCTGCGCGTAGAAGTTCTCGGCGGCGGAAAGGCGCTCCACTTGCGTGCGCAGCTCCTCCACCTCGGCCTGGAGATGGCCCACGCGCGGGTCCTCGAGCATCATGGGCGCCTGGTGCTGCTGCGGCGGCAGGCCACGGTAGCGCATCGCGCGCACGTTGCCGATGGCGCGCGCGGCGATCGCCACGCCGATGCCGATGAACATGAAGTCGAGTCCTCCAAACACGGCCAGTCTCCGGGAATGCGGACGGGGTGCGGTGCGGCGCTGCGGATCGCCGCGCGCACGATCAAGATAGTGTAGAGGGCGCTTCGCCGGGGAGAGCGGCGGCGGCCGGGGCCGAAACCGGCCCCAGCTGCGCGTAGAACGACTGCGCCGTGGAAAGGCGCTCCACCTGCGTGCGCAGCTCATCCAGCTCGGCCTGCAGCTGCAGCACGTGCGGGTCCGGCCCCATGGGCGCGAGCTGCGCCGGCTGGCGCGACGCGCGAATCTTGCCGATCGCGTTCCCCACGCTGCGGATCACGATCCCGGCGCTGACCGCCATCGCGGGGAACAGGGCGATCAGGAAGTACGGTGCAGGCGGGCCGCCCATCGGGTGCTCCCGTGCGGGTGAGAGGATGCGTTGGCGTGCCCTCTACGCGGCCAGCGCGCGAAAGGATTCGCGCCCCTCGTCCACCGGGCCAACGCTGTTCATGGCAGGCACCTGGACGATGTCATCCCGAGGAGCGTCCGCGCTGCCATCCGCATCGCACGCACGTCTGGACGCGACGAAGGATCTATCGCCAGTCGATGCGACACGGCCCGGCGATCGCGCACTCGCCGGTTATAGATTTTGCGCGAATTGCAGAGAGACAACCTCAACCAGAGCGGACAACGTGGCTCGACCGATCCCTGAATGGCTGCGGCGCGGGGTGATCTACCAGGTGTACCCGCGCTCGTTCCTGGATACCGACGGCGACGGCGTGGGCGACCTGCCGGGGATCGCCGCGCGGCTCGATCACCTGCGGCGGCTGGGGGTGGACGGGGTGTGGATCTCGCCCTTCTACCCCTCGCCGATGCGCGACTTCGGGTACGACGTGACGGACCACACCGGCGTCGACCCGCTCTTCGGCACGCTGGGCGACCTGGACCGGCTGATCGGCCAGGCGCACGAGCGCGGCATCCGCGTGATCCTGGACTACATCCCCAACCACACCTCCGACCTGCACCCGTGGTTCCAGGAGAGCCGCGCGTCGAAAGACAGCCCGCGGCGCGACTGGTACATCTGGAAGGACCCGGCGCCCGGCGGCGGGCCGCCCAACAACTGGCTGGCGACCTTCGGCGGCAGCGCCTGGGAGTGGGACGAGGCGACCGGGCAGTACTACCTGCACACCTTCCTGCGCGAGCAGCCGGACCTCAACTGGCGCAACCCCGCCGTTCGCGCGGCGATGCTCGACGTGATGCGCTTCTGGATGGAGCGCGGCGTGGACGGCCTGCGCGTGGACGCGGTGCAGACGGTGATGAAAGACGCGGAATTCCGCGACAATCCGCCCAACCCGGCGTATCGCCCCGGCCAGCAGGATCCATTCGACGCCCTCCTCCGCGTCCGCTCGGCCGACCAGCCCGAGGTGCACGAGCTGATCGCCGAGATGCGCCGGCTGGTGGACGGCTACCCCGGCGAGCGCGTGATCATCGGCGAGATCTACAACAGCATCGAGCGGCTGATGCCGTACTACGGGGTGGACGGCGCGGGGTGCCACTTTCCCTACAACTTCCAGCTGATCGTGCTGGACTGGAACGCGCGCCACATCGACGCGGCGGTGCGGCGCTACGAGTCGCTGCTGCCGGCCGACGCGTGGCCCAACTGGGTGCTCGGCAACCACGACCGCCATCGCGTGGCGACCCGCGTGGGCCCGGCGCAGGCGCGCGTGGCCGCCATGCTGCTGCTCACCCTTCGCGGCACGCCCACCATCTACTACGGCGACGAGATCGGGATGACCGACGTGCCGGTCCCTCCCGGGATGGAGCGCGACCCGTGGGGGATCCAGACGCCCGGCCTGGGGCTGGGCCGCGATCCCGAGCGCACGCCCATGCAGTGGAGCAGCGCGCCCAACGCCGGCTTCACCACCGGCACCCCGTGGCTCCCCATCGCGGCGGACTACCGCGAGACCAACGTGGAGACGCAGCGCTGCGACCCGTCCTCCATGCTCGCGCTGCACCAGCGCCTGATCGCGCTCCGCCGCGCCGAGCCCGCGCTCGCCATCGGCACCTACGCGCCCGTGAACGCGGAGGGCCACGTGCTCGCCTACCTGCGCGAGCACGAGGGAAGCCGCATCCTCGTCGCCCTCAACCTCTCGTCCGCCGCTGCCACTCTCGAGTTCGGCGGCGCCGGTGAGATCGTGATGTCCACCGATGCCGATCGCCCCGCATCCCCCGTACGCGATGCCCTCGACCTGCGCGGCGACGAAGGCGTGATCGTGCGCCTGGGCTGAGTGGAACGGCGAACGGCAGGCCCACACGGAGGACCGGAGAACCGCGGCGAGAGAAAGCGTTCTCCGTTCCTCCCCCGAAGTCCCACGGGAGCCGCTCTCGCGGGCCGGAGGCAGGGTGAACGACCGAGCCAACCGTGGCCGTTTCCGTGTCCTCCGTTGCTCGCGCGAAGCGCCCTTCTTTTTTGCCCGTCGTCTCACCGCCCAGCCACGTGCACGGACGAATGCATCGGTAGATGCGCCCGCTTCGCCGTGCCTTGCCTGAACAGCCGGTCAGGGCGCCGCGGCGAGATCCTGCAGCACCAGCTGGTACGCCGCCCGGTCGGCTTCCTTCAGCCCCGCCTCGGCCAGGAAGCGCTCCAGCTGCCGCCCCGCGTCCGCCAGCGTGCGGATGGCGCCGCCGCAGCTGGCCACCACGGTGCCGCGGTACACGCGCAGCTCCTCGCACCCGGGATACACCTTCACCAGGTTTTGCACCACGAATCCCCGGTAGCCCAGTCCCGGGAGCTCCACCGCCGTGCCGCCGGCGGGGAGCGCGGCAAGGCGCGTCCGCAGCCGCCCGTTGTCTCCCTTGTCCAGGATCCACGCGGGATTCCCGCGGCCGCTGTAGACCTCCGCCTGCACGTACGCGCGGTCGCTGTAGTCCGTGACGAACGCGCCGCACGCCGGCTGCGCGGCGATGCTGGCCGCCGCCAGCAGCGTGATCGCCACCGCCGCGCGCGGACCCCGCAGCCACGCCCAACTCCTTCGCACGAAACCGGTTGCAAGCTGCCGTCGCATCATCGTCCGCTCGTGGGGGTGTACGGGTTCGGTAGATCTAACGTCAGGCTAATGGCGCCTGCGGTGCTAAACAATTAGCATCTTCTCTCCACGTTTCGTGCGAGATCGGCGCCCCGTTTACAACCTTATGAACGCGCGGCGTATCTCAACCTCGCACAACTCCATCCGCTGGGCACACACGCGTTCCCACGCGCACGGCGCCCGAACCCACCATCCGGCGGAGCACCCTCTCATGCGCCCTGGCATTCGCCTCACCACGCTCGCCGCCCTTTGCACGCTCGCGGGCACGCACGCCGCGCGGGCGCAATCGCAGCCCTCCGCCGCATCTCCGGTGCCGAACGCGCGGAAGGAGGCGGTGGCCGTGCGCCTGGCCGGCGCGGCGCCGAAGCTGGACGGCGTGCTGGACGACGCGGCGTGGGCGCTGGCGCGGCCGGTGACCGGGCTGGTGCAGCGCGCGCCCAACCCCGGCGCGGCCTCCACCCTCCCCACCGAGGCGCGCATCCTGTACGACGACGCGGCGGTGTACGTGGCCGTGCGCGCCTTCGACCCGCACCCGGACTCGATCCAGGCGCCCGTGGGCCGGCGCGACATGACCGGCGTGAGCAGCGACTGGGTGCACGTGATGCTGGACAGCTACCACGACCGGCGCACCGCCTTCCGCTTCAGCGTGAACGCCGCGGGGGTGCAGAAGGATGCGTTCCACAGCAGCGACACCAGCGAGGACATCGGGTGGGACGCGGTGTGGGAGTCGGCGGTGCGCATCGACAGCGCGGGGTGGGTGGCCGAGTACCGCATCCCCCTGTCGCAGCTGCGCTTCGCCAGCGGCGGCGACGCGGGCGAGGGGCGATGGGGGTTGCAGGTGAGCCGCGAGATCGCGCGCCACAGCGAGGTGGCCGACTGGTCGCCCGAGCGGCCCGACGTGCGCGGCTTCGTGAGCCAGTTCGGCGAGCTGTCGGGGATCGCCGGGGTGCGCTCGGCCCGCCGGCTCGAGGTGCTCCCCTACACCTCGGCGCGGCTGACGCGCGCGCCGGACCGGCCGGGCGACCCCTTCTACGCCACCAACCAGGCCGTGGGCGGGATGGGGGCCGACGTGAAGTACGGCGTGACCAGCAACCTCACCCTCACCGCCACCATCAACCCCGACTTCGGCCAGGTGGAGGCGGACCCCAGCCAGGTGAACCTCTCCGCCTTCGAAACCTTCTTCAGCGAGCGGCGGCCGTTCTTCACCGAGGGGAGCGACATCTTCCGCATCAACGCCAACTTCCCGTACTGGGTGCGCGGCGGCGGCTTCGGCAACGACCAGCCCTTCTACTCGCGCCGCCTGGGCCGCCCGCCGCAGGCCTCCGATCCCGACGCCACCTGGGCCGACCGGCCGGACGCCACCACCATCCTGGGCGCCGCCAAGCTGAGCGGCAAGACGGCGGGCGGCTGGTCCATCGGCGTGATGAACGCGCTCACCGCGCGCGAGCGGACGGCGTACGTGGACGCGGGCGGCGAGCACCGCACCGCCGTGGTGGAGCCGCTGACCAACTACTTCGTGGGCCGCACCATCAAGGACTTCCGCGGCGGGCAGAGCGCGGTGGGCGCCATCGTCACCGCCACCGTGCGCGACCTGGACGAGGGCGACGCGCGGCTGTCGCTGCTCACGCGGCGGGCGGTGGTCGCCGGCGTCGACGGGCGCCACCGCTTCGGCGGCGGCCACTACGAGCTGCGCGGCGCGGTGCTGCGGAGCACCGTGCGCGGCAGCACCGACGCCATCTCGCGCATCCAGCTCGGCGCCGGGCACTACTTCCAGCGGCCGGGATCGACCGTGGAGTACGACGCGGAGCGGACCTCGCTGAGCGGGTGGCTGGCGGACGTGAAGGTGGAGAAGACGGGCGGCGGCCACATGCGCGGCGGCCTGTACGCGCACGCGCGCTCGCCGGGGCTGGAGATGAACGACCTTGGCTACCAGCGCAGCACCGACTGGTTCCTGCAGGGCGCCTGGGTGGGCTACAACCACTTCGAGCCGCAGGGCGCGTTCCGGCGCTGGGAGGCCAACATCAACGCCTGGAACGGGATGAACTTCGGCGGGCAGCACCTGAGCACGGGGATCAACGTCAACGGCAGCTGGGCGCTCAAGAACAACTGGGGCGGGTGGTGGGGGAGCGACACCGAGCTCCCCGCGCTCCGCGCCGACATCCTGCGCGGCGGGCCGGCGTTCACCGGCCCCGCGTACTCGCACTACAACGCCGGGGTGGAGACCGACGGCCGCAAGCGCGTCTCGGGCGACCTGTGGGTGGAGGGGTACAACGAGTGGAGCACGGTGGGGAAGAGCTGGAGCGTGGGGACCGACGTGACCCTGCGCGCCGGCTCGCGCCTGCGCCTTTCCGCCGGCCCCAGCGTGAGCCGCGGGCGCGACCCGTGGATCTTCGTGGCGCGGCCGGCCGACGCGGCGGGAGCGCCGCACTACGTGTTCGCCGACATCCGCCAGCACGAGGTGAACCTCACCACGCGGCTCACCTACGCCTTCACGCCCAAGCTCACGCTGGACCTGTACGCGCAGCCGTTCGTGTCCGCCGGCGAGTACGGCGGCCTGAAGGAGGTGAGCGACCCGCGGGCGAAGGAGTTCGACGACCGCTTCAGCCGCTTCGGCACCGCGCTCTCGCTGGACGACGGCACCTACTCCGTCGATCGTGACGGCGACGGCGTGGCCGACTTCACCTTCGGCCGCCCCGACTTCAACTACAAGGCGCTGCGCAGCAACGTGGTGCTGCGCTGGGAGTACCGCCCCGGGAGCGCGCTGTTCGTGGTGTGGAGCCAGAACCGCGAGAACTTCGAGCCCGACGGCCGCTTCCGCGTGAGCCGCGACTTCGGCCGGCTGCTGGACGGCGGCCGCTCGCCCAGCACCAACGTGCTGCTGGTGAAGTTCAACTACTGGCTCAACCTGTAGACCGACGTCGGTCTCCCTGGAACGATGCGAAGCCCCGGCCCGCCGCCGGGGCTTCGTCGTTTCCCCCGAAATCCGAACCGCTGATGAACACGGAGCCACGGAAGACACGAAGATCGGAGTCGACCGCGTGCGGGTGAGCCGTGCCTCCACGTTCCGCGTGGCTCCGTCGCTCTGCCTTCACCGCATTTTCGATCGTCCGCCCTCGCGACGGACTGCCGTTGCTCGATGACCGCCTGCCGTTGCTGGATGATGTAAGATTCACCCCGGATCGTGGCATCTACCATACGCACCCCGGATGCGTCCGCCGCCGCCGCCCCCCCCGATCCTCCGCATGATCCCCCTCGTGAGCGACCCACCCACGCAGCGCGACTTGCTGGACCGCACCGCGGCCGGAGACGCCGACGCGCTCGCCGAGCTCTACCGCCGGCACGGCGCCGCGGTGCACGCGGTGGCGTACCGCCTCACCGCCAGCGCGGCCGACGCCGACGACGTGCTGCAGGACGTGTTCGTGGGCCTTCCCGAGGCGCTGCGGCGCTACGACGGCCACGGCTCGTTCGGGGGATGGATCCGCCGCGTGGCCGCGCGCGCCGCGCTGATGCGCATGCGGCGCTCCACCCGCCGCGGCGAGGTCGCGCTCGAAGACGACGCGTCCGCCGCCGCGCCCGCCGATCCCGCGGCGCGGGTGGACATCGAGCGGGCGCTGGCGGCGCTCGCGCCGGGGCTGCGCGCCGTGTTCGTGCTCCGCGAGGTCGAAGGCTACTCGCACGCGGAGATCGCCGGGATCATGGGGCTGCGCGCCGGCACCAGCGAGGTACGCCTGCACCGCGCCCGCCAACGCCTCCGCGAACTGCTGGGAGATCGATAGATGCCGATCCTGCACCCCACCGCCCGCGCCCTGGGCCGCCACGCCGACGGGGATGATCGCGATCCCCGCCTCGCCGCCCACCTGCTGCGCTGCGACCGCTGCCGCCGCGCGGTGGACGCCCTCCGCTCGCCCGGCGACGCGGCCCGCGCCGCCGCCGCCCCCCCGCCGCCGGCGGACGCGCTGGACCGCATCCTGGCGCGCCGCGCGGCCGGCGATCGCGTTCTCCTTCCGGTGGATGGTCCCGCGCCGGCGCCGCGCGCGCTGCCGCGCCGGGCCATGCTGGCCGCGGCGGCGGTGGCGCTGCTGGTGATCGCCGGCGCGCTCCTCTTCCGGCCGCACGAGCTGGAGGCGGGGCGCAGCGAGCTGCGGCTGATCCCCGCGAACCCGCACCCGGGGCAGACGGTGCGCGTGGAGTACCGCCCCGGCGCGCGGCTGGAGCACGAACCCGTCCTCATCCTCCGCGCCGCCGAGCAGAAGCCGGGCGCGGACCAGCTCCGGGGCGGCCGCGTGGTGGCCCGCCTCACGCGGACCGCGGGCGGTCTCTTCACCGGCAGCTACCGGCTCCCCGGCTCCATCGCCTACGCCCGGTTCGCGGTGGAAGACGGTGGCGGGAGCCGGGTGGATGCCAGCGAGGCGTGGGACGTGGTCGCCGCCGCGGCGGATGGGCGGCCGGGGCTGGAGGGGATGAAGCTGCGGTACCACGCGCGCTCGTTCACCAACACCCTGGCCGCGGCGCGGACGGCCGATTCGCTCGCCGCGCTCTACCCCGATGCGCCCGGCGCCTGGCTGCGCGCGTGGTGGGCCGCCAGCGAAGCCGCCACCGAGGCGGCGCGCGACACCCTCAAGCGCGTGCACCGCCAGCAGCTGCGCCGCGTGGGCGCCCTCGTCGCCGCGCAGCCGCGGCCGGCGGTCGGCGACCTCGCCGACATGGTCTTCTACGCCGACGCGCTGGACGACACGGCGCTGGCCCTGGCGTGGCGGCGGCGCCTGCTGGAGCGCGACTCGCTCTCGGCCGCCGCGTTCCAGCAGCGCGTGTTCGCCACCGTCGAGCGGTACCGCGGCCACCCCGCGCGCGAGCTCGCGGAGTTCGAGCGGATGTGGAGCCAGGGCGGGCGCGTGTCGCCGCAGCTCCCGTTCACCGCCACGCAGGTCGCGGCCGCCGCGGGCGATGGCGAAGCCGTGCTGCGCTGGGGCGACCGCGCCACGGAGCAGGACCCGATGCTGGTGGCGTTCGCCACGCGCATGGCCCTGCGCTTCCCCGCGGTCCGCGGCGAGGCGATGGAGCGCGCCCGCCGCACCGTGCGCCGCCTGCTCGCGTTCGACGCGGATGGGCGGCCGCTGGAGCTGACCGTGGCCGAGTACTACACCATGCTGCGGCAGCACGCCGCGTACTTCCTGGGCGAGATGGGGAAGGCGATGGCCGCCCAGGGCCGCCACGCCGCCGCGCGCGACACGCTGGAGCTGGCGATGGCGGATACGTGGGACCTCTCCATCTTCCGTTCCGTGGCCCAGGCGCGGCTCGCGCTGGGCGATACCGCCGGCGCGCTCCAGGCGTACGCCCGCGTCGCCGCGGACCCCGAGACGACGCAGGCGTTCGACGATTCGGTGCTCGCCGCGATCGGCGCGCGGCGCACGGCGCGCGAATGGCCGATGGAAGTGACGCGGGCGCGCGGGCAGATGCGCGCCTGGCTCACCGCGCGCGCCGTCGATCGCCCCGTGCGCGGCCGCCTGCTGCTGGTGGATGCGTCCGGCGCCCGGCGCGAGATCGATCCGGCGTTCGCCGGACCCACGCTGGTGGCGTTCTGGTCACGCTACTGCCCGCCGTCCATCGCGCAGCTCGGCCAGCTGCAGGCGCTGCACGGGCAGCTCACGCGCCGCGGCGTGCGCCTGGTCACCATCACCGATGAGGCGCCCTCGCCCGAGGTGCGCGCCTTCCTCGCCAGGCACGGCCTCACCTTCCCCGTGCTCTACGACGTGGATCGCGCCGCCCGCCGCGCCTTCGACAACAACGCCACGCCGCGCTACCTCCTCCTGGACCGCGCCGGCCGCATCCGCTTCGACAGCTACGCCCCCGACGACATCCTGCGCCAAGCCACCGTCCTCCTCGACGCCCAAAACACCGAAGATCGCGGGCGTAGATGAACCTCCGCTCACACCTGCCCCCGCCCTGTGCGCAAGCCGACGCCTGTCATCCTGAGCGCGACCACACGTAACCCGTTCTCATGGACGAAGATGCAGTGCGAAGGATCTATCGCCGACGTCCGCGCTGCACACCGATGATAGCGCTCCGTCGATCATAGATCCTTCGCCTGCAACCGCTTCTCCATCCGACAGTCAGCGTGGTCGGCCTCAGGATGACATCATTGGCTCAGCCAACCAACTTGTCGCCTAGTCAGCATCAAGCCTCCCGCAGTTTGGGAGGCTTTCCGTGGTCGTTGCCGTGGCTTCCAGCCGCCCGGCTCACCGAACCGTGCTCACCCACCTGCTCCTGTAATCGCCAGGACAGCTTGGAGGTGCTATCGTGGTGGCCCTGAGCGGCGCCGGAGGTCCGCGCCGCGGTGATCCCGCACCTGGAGGCGAACGTGCCGTTTGGACTTGGCTTCGGCGAGACGCTGCTGATCCTCGCCGTGATCCTGCTCTTCTTCGGCCCCAAGCGCCTGCCCGATGCGGCCGCGTCGCTGGGCAAGGGAATCCGCGAGTTCAAGCGTGCCGTCAGCGGCATGGGCGAAGAGCTGATGCAGCCGGCCAACACCATCGCCGCCGCGCCGGTGCTCCCGCCGCACGCCACGCTCGCCGGCCCCGGCGCCGACCCCAACGCGGTCGCCCTCGCCGAACCCGTGCGCCTGGCCGAGGTCCCCGCGCCGGCCCTCGCGCACGCCGGGACGCCCGCGCCCGAGGACGCCCCGGCCGCCTGACACCATCCTGTCGTCGTCCCTGAAAGCCCCGGCCGCACGCCGGGGCTTTCGTCGTTCCACCCACCTCGCCCACGAACCCTCCCGCCACGCGGCGAAGCCAGCATCACGCCGAAACGCTCCGGCCGCTCTCCGTTTCTGGGTGTGACCCCCCTGCCGTTGCCGGATCGTGCCCTCACGTCTGGCGCGGTCCGAAGGCGCGTGGTTACCATCCCCGCCATCGCAGATGCCGCCCACCCGCGCCACCCGCCGTGCCCCACGACACCGCCGAGACCTCCGCCGAGCCCACGCCCACGCACGCGCACGTCCGCGGCCGCTTCGCGCCCAGCCCCACGGGCGCGCTGCACCTGGGCAACGCGCGCACGGCGCTGCTCGCCTGGCTGCAGGCGCGCGCCGCCGGAGGCGCGTTCGTGATGCGCGTGGAAGACCTCGACTTCGGCCGCGTGCGCCCCGGCATCATGCAGACCCAGCTCGACGAGCTCCGCTGGCTGGGGCTGGATTGGGACGAGGGGCCGGACACCGGCGGCCCGCACGCGCCCTACATCCAGTCGCAGCGCTCCGGCGTGTACGACGGCGCGCTGCGGCGGCTGGCCGAGCGCGGCCTCCTCTTCGAGTGCGACTGCAGCCGCCGCGACATCGCCGCCGCCGCCAGCGCGCCGCACGCGGGCGAAGAGGGCCCGCGCTACCCCGGCCGCTGCCGCGAGCGCCCGGTCGATCCGTCCGCTCCGTCGCTGCTGGCGCACGGCCGCTCGCGCGTGGCGCTGCGGATGCGCGTGGAGCCGGGCGAGACCTGCTTCGCCGACCTGCTGATGGGCCGCTGCTGCTACGATCCATCGGCCGAGACCGGCGACTTCGTGGTGCGCCGGAAAGACGGCGCCGCCGCGTACCAGCTGGCCGTGGTGGTGGACGACGACGCGATGCGCATCACCCACGTGGTCCGCGGCGGCGACCTCCTCTCCAGCACCGCGCGGCAGATCCTCCTCTACCGCGCGCTCGGCCTGCCGGAGCCGCGCTTCCTGCACGTGCCGCTGATGCTGGGGGACGATGGCGAGCGGCTGGCGAAGCGCCACGGCTCCGTCTCGCTCGGCGAGCTGCGCGCCCGCGGCGTCGCGCCCCGGCGCGTGGCGGGGTGGCTCGCGTCCACCTGCGGCCTGGCGGACGAGGGGGAAGATGTCTCGGCCAACGATCTCGTCACGCGCTTCTCCATCGGCCGCATCCCCCGCGAGCCGACCGTGATCACCCCCGCGATGCTCGCCCGGCTGCTGGGCTGAGCACGCGTCCGCATCTCCACCCACCATCCCATCATCTCCGTGCGGGAACAGGACTTCGAGGCGCTCGCCCACCGCTACGCGCAGCTGGCGCGCACCGATCCGCGGGGGTACCGCCGGCGCATCTCCGGGCTCACGGCGCTCGGCTACGGCTACGTGTTCGGCGCGCTGGCGGTGCTCATCATCGGCAACGCCGTGCTCGCCATCTTCCTCACCCGGATGCATGCGCTGGGCGTCGCGGGAAAGCTGCTGGTGGTGCAGCTCGGCGCGACCTGGGTCGCGCTCCGAGCGCTCTGGGTGCGCGTGGTCCCCGAGCCGGGGATCGACGTGACGCGCGAGGAGGCGCCCGCGCTCTTCGCCGCCATCGACCAGGTGCGCGCGGGGATCCACGCGCGCCCGCTGCACCGCGTGGCCATCACCGACGACCTGAACGCCGCGCTGGGCCAGTACCCCCGCCTGGGCGTGTTCGGCTGGTGGCGCAACCACCTGATGCTGGGGCTGCCGCTGCTGCGCGCGCTGGCGCCCGACGAGGCGCGCGCCGTGATCGCGCACGAGCTGGCGCACCTGTCGCGCGAGCACGGGCGCTCCAGCCTCTCCGCCTCGCGCGTGCGCCTCACCTGGGCGCGGCTGCACGACACCTACGTGCATGGGCAGACGCGCGGCGCCTGGCTCTTCCGCCGCTTCGCGCTCTGGTACCTGCCGCGGATGGATGCCGCGCTCCAGGCGCTCAGCCGCGCGCAGGAGCACGAGGCCGACCAGATGGCCGCGCGCGTCGCCGGCGCCCATGCCACCGCGCGCGGGCTCACCCGCATCCACGTGGTGAGCCACATCGCCGACGAGGTGGTGTGGCCGCGCTTCATCGCCGGCGCCGACCATCATCCCAGGCCGGCGGTCGGGTGGGTCTCGGCGCTCGCCGGCGAGCTGGCCACCGCCCGCCCCGAGCCGGCCACGCTGCGGACGCTCGCCCGCGAGATGGACGCGCCCGACGATCCCACCGCCACCCACCCGCGCCTGGGCGCGCGCCTCCGCGCCATCGGCATCGGGCAGGCGCCGCCGGAGGCGCTGGAGCCGGTGGGGCACGATGCGGCCACCGAGCTGCTGGGCCCGCTCGGCGACCGCATCCAGGCCGAGTTCGACCGGATGTGGATGGCGAACGCGGGCGCGTCGTGGACGGAGAAGTACAACCAGTCGCAGGGCGAGATGCGGCGCCTGGCCGAGCTCGACGCGCGGGCGGCCGCCGGCCCGCTCGCGCCCGAGGTGGCGCTGCAGCGCGCCTATCTCGTCTCCGCCTGGCGCGGCGCCGGCGAGGCGCGCGAGCTCTTCGCCGCGCTCGCGGACGAGCTCCCCGCCGCCCGCGCCGCGCTGGGCGAAACGCTGCTCGCGGTCGATGACGGGGCCGGCATCGCCCACCTGGACCGCGCCGCGGCCGACGATCCCTCGCTCGCCTTCCTCGCCGCGACGCAGGTGACCGGGTACCTGGAGCGCGCCGGGCGCATGGACGAGGCGGCCGAGTACCGCCGCCGCGCCCACGCCGCGGCGGAGGAAGACGTGGCGGCGCGCCGCGAGCGCCAGCGCGTGGACATCTCCATCGCCGTGCTGCCGCACACGCTGCCGCCCGAGGCGATCGCCGAGCTCGCCGCCGCCGCCGCGGCCGATCCGCTGGTCCGCCGCGCGCGCGTGGTGCGGCGCGTGGTGAAGCATCGCCCGCGATCCGCCGCGCACCTGCTGGTGCTGGAGCTGGCGCGCTGGCGCTTCATCACCCTCGCGCGCCGCCAGAAGGTGGTGGACACCGTGGCCGCGCGGATCGAATCCGTCGCCGACTGCTGGGTCGTCCACGGCGAGCAGGCCGGGCTCGGGAGGAAGGCCCGCTCCGTCCCCGGCTCGCTCATCTACGACCGCAAGGCCCCGCCGCGCGCCTGACACCGCCGCGGGAGGATCGATCCGCCCCGGATCTTCCCGCGATTCCCCGCTTTCCACGGTCGATTCGGTCGATCGGAATCCCCATACAACCATCTTCCCGCCCCGCGGCACTCAGTGGGTACCATGAGGACCGAAACCGCCCCCGCCACCGACCGCGCGCTCGCCGAGGCGCTTCTCCTGGATGGAGACGAGCGCGCATTCCGGCAGCTGTACGCGCGCCACACGCCTCGTCTGCTGCAGGTGGTGCTGCGCGTCCTGGGCGGCGCCGAGCACGACGCGGAAGACGTGGTGCAGGAGACGTGGATCCGCGCGACCGAGAAGCTGGGCGGGTTCCGCTGGGAGGCGGCGTTCGCCACCTGGCTCACGGGGATCGGGCTGAACGTGGCCCGCCAGCTCCTGCGGAAGCGCGGGAGATGGGTGGAGCTCGACGACGCCCCCGAGCCCTGGCGGCCGCCGCCCAACGACGGCGATCGCATCGACCTGGAGCGCGCCATCGCGCTCCTTCCGGCCGGGTACCGCGCGGTGCTGGTGCTGCACGACGTGGAGGGGTACCGGCACGAGGAGATCGGCGAGATGCTGGGGATCGCGCCGGGAACCTCCAAGAGCCAGCTCTTCAACGCACGAAGGTCGCTCCGGCAGGTGCTGGAGCCCGCGAAAGGACGGACGCATGAGCCCGCATGACCACGAGATGGACGACGAGCTGACCCCCGCCGAGCGCGAGCTGTTCGCCGCGCTCCCCCGCGAGCGCGACCCCGGGCGCCTGCTCGAGGAGCGCACGGTGCGGGCGCTGCGCGAGCGTGGGCTGGTGCACGCGCCCGCGCCGCCCGCGGTGGCGGCGGACGCGCGCAGGCGGCTGCGCTTTCCCGCGGCGTGGGTGCCGGGCGCCATCGCCGCGGGGATCGCGCTCTTCCTGGGCGGGCTGGCCACCGGCCAGTACCTGGGCGAGAACCACACGAAAGAGGTGCTGAGCGAGGTTCGCCAGCGCGACGCGCAGACCGCCGCGCTGGTGGTGCAGCAGACCGGCACCGCCTACGTGCAGGCGCTCAGCCGCCTGAGCCAGGTGAGCGACACCACCCGTGGCGCCAACCGCCAGGGCCGCGAGGTCGCGCAGCAGATGCTTCGCCAGGCCGCCGACGAGGTGGTGCGGATGAACCCCAACGACCCGGTCGCCAGCGGCATCCTCGCCGCCTTCGACCGCGGGGCACAGCAGCGCCCGGCCGCGGGGGATACGGCGAGCCAGCAGCGGGTGGTGTGGTTCTAGGTGCGGAGTGCTGGGTGCCGGAGTGCCGGAGTGCCGGAGTGCCGGAGTGCCGGAGTGCCGGAGTGCCGGGGTGCCGGAGTGCGAGAGTGCGAGAGTGCGAGACTGCGAGACTGCGAGACTGCGAGAGTAACGACGCTGCGCTCGCCCTCGCACCAGCCACAAGTGATGTCATCCTGAGGCCGGCCACGACGCAACCGAAGTCAACACAAGCGGTTGCAGGCCGAAGGATCGATAGCCGGTTGCCGGGGCGACCGTGTCCGGAGCGCATCGACGTCCGCTGCGCTGATCGAGATCGAACGAGCCCGCGGATGCCGTCCGGCGCCGCGATGAAGTGTGAACCGACGGAGGAGAGGACGTGTTGGGCGCCTCGCCCGCGAACGGCGCGGGGGATGAACGACACACCCTTACAGTGGATCGAGGGATAGATGAACTTCGCAAGAAAGCTGGCCGCCGCGGCGGTCCTTGCCCTGGCGCCCGCGGCCGCCACCGCGGTCGATGCACAGGGCGTGTGCGACGGCGGCCGGGGGATCGTGGTCCCCGACCTGGGCTTCAACGATGTCGATTGCAGCCACTGCCAGATCGAGTTCTCGCCGCGAGCCCGGCGCTTCCGCTTCGGCACCGAGCCGCGGCTGCGCGGCATCACCGGCCCCGGCGCCGGCCGCCTGCGCGACGGTGACGTGCTGGTGGCGCTCGATGGCCGCCTGATCACCACCGACGAGGCCGGCGACCGCCTGGCCACCGTCCGCCGCGGTGAAAAGGTGCGCGTCTCCGTGCGCCGCGCCGGCCGCGTGCAGAGCTACGACGTGACCGCCGGCGAGCGCTGCCTGCGCCCGCCCGTGCCGCCGCGGCCGCCCCGGCCCCCGCGCGCGCCCAGCGCGCCGCACGCGCCCACGCCGCCCGTTCCGCCGCGCGCGCCGAACGAACCCGGCGTGCCGAATCCGCCGCGTCCGCCGCAGGCGCCGCGCGCGCCGGGCGCCCCCAACGCGCCCCTCCCGCCGCTGCCGCCGGAGGCGCCCCTGCCGCCGCTTCCGCCACCACCGCCGGACATCACGCCCGAGGGCTGGTTCGGCTTCAGCATCAGCTGCGACGAGTGCGGCATCCGCGTGCACGGCAACGACCGGCAGATGTTCTTCGGCGAGGCGCCGGGGGTGGAGAACGTGGAGCCGGGGAGCCCCGCCGCCCGCGCCGGCATCCGCCGCGGCGACCGGCTGATCGCGGTGGATGGCGCGGCGCTCACCACGCCGGCCGGCGCCCAGCGCTTCGCCGCCATCCGCCCAGGGCAGACCGTCACGTGGACGTACCGCCGCGGCAGCGGCGCCTTCACCACCCGCGCCACCGCGCTCCGCCGGCCAGACGTGTCGTCGGCACCCCGCACGCCCCGGGCGGCGACCGCGGCATCGCAGCAGCTGCGCTTCTCCGGCGCGGTGGGCCGGGCCGACGTGGAGGTGCGCGGCGCCCCCGTCACCATCACCCGCGACGAGCGCACCGGCGAGCTCGTCATCCGCAGCCACGACCTGACCGTCCGCGTCCGCCCCGACCAGCGCTGACCGTGATCGTCGGACGCAAACGAACGCCGGCCGGGAGATTCCGCTCTCCCGGCCGGCGTTCACGCGTTCAGACCTCGGCACCGCCCGTGGTGGTGGTGCCGCAGGCGTCGCTCAGCTGGCAGGTGGTGCACGTGTTCCGGCACGACGGCCCCGCCGTGACCTCCTCGTTCGCCGCCACCGTGCCGCGCGCCCCGTCCGCGTCGCCGAGGGTGAACGAATCCACCGACAGCGCGCCTACGTCCAGGCGCAGCTTGCCATTCTCACCCATGATCCAGGCTCCTTGCTGGGGTTCGGTCTCCATTTGCGGGCACCCTTGCCACGCATCGCGGAGACACCCGTAAGATGCCCCGAATCCGCGCCCCCGTTCGGTTTTCGTGACGATTCGTGGAATTCGCCGGCGTGGGTGGTAATATTTTAGCATGAGATGATGCACGGCGTCTCCGTGGATGGATCGCGACGCGCCTTCCTCATCATCTCCACGCGGAGCGGTCCGATCCGAATCACCCAGGACCATGGATCGCCTCGGACGATGCACGGCCGCGATTCTCTCCCGGCCGCGCGCTCCGTATCTTTCCCGGCGATCCTCATTCGCACCGCTCCTCCACCCCGCCGCGCACGATGACGCCGCCACACGCATCTCCCCTCATCCGCCCCGCTCGCGCGGACGACGACACCGCGCTCGCCGCCCTCGCCAGGCACCTCGGCTATCCGGCGGACGCGGCCGCGATGTCCGCGCGCATGGCCCGCATCCGCGCGGACGACGGCTACGCGACCTTCGTGGCCGAGGTGGAGGGGCGCGTGGTGGGCTTCGCCGGGGCGATGTGGCAGTGGTCGTACGTGGATGACGCGCGACGGTCGCAGCTCCTGGCGCTCGTGGTCGACCCGGCGGAGCGGGGAAGGGGCACCGGCGCCGCCCTCGTCGCCGCGGCCGAGGAATGGGCGCGCGGCAAGGGCGCGGGCGGCATCTACCTCACCACCCGCATGCACCGCGTGGACGCGCACCGCTTCTACGAGCGCATCGGCTACCAGCGCACGGGCTATCGCTACCTGAAATCGTTCGGAGGCGGGACGCACTGATCCACCGGGACGCGCCTCCCGGCGGCCGTCCCGGTGCGTGCATCCAGCATTCGTGCGGAGGGAGCTACTTGGTCCAGCTGAGGAACATCAGCCCGCCGCCCACCAGCAGGATCAGCCCGAGCATGCGGCTCATGGCGGCGCCCGATTCGGGGTTGGCGCGCGCGCGGCTGCCAATGCTCTGGTCGGCCAGCACCAGTCCCAGGCCAAGGGCGATCGAGACGACCGCGAGGAGGGCGAACATGCGGAACCTTTTCGATGAGATGGGGCCGATGAAGATCCAACCGCGGCGAGCCGGCCCCGGAACGCCTCGCCGCGAGGCAGCAAAGATCGATCCGCGCGCCCGGTGGGGCAAGGCTTTCGTTCCCCACCCGGCGCTCACGATCGATTACGGCCCGCCCCCGCCCGGAGTTTCTGGACGGTAGGGCTGTCCAGAAACCCCGACCTCCCGCAAGACTGCCGGGGAGGTGGAAAAGCCGTCGTTCAAGCCTCCCGCGGTTTGGGAGGCTTCCCGTTCTTGTCGCCGTGGCTTCCAGCCGCCGCTATCCCTGGCTGCCCACGACGCAGGCCGGTCGGTGCGCGCCGGCCACCCCGATCACCGCGATCCGCCGCCCAGCACGGGTCCGCGGCGGCGGGCCAGGTCGCCGGCCAGCATGGGGAACGGGTTCACGTTCTCGCTCTCCCACCAGCGGCGCGGGTTGGCGAGCGTGCCCACGGAAAAGTGCAGGTGATAGTTCCCCGCGCCGGCGTTCCCCGTGTCGCCCACGTAGGCGATCACCTGGCCGCGCCACACCGACATCCCCTCGCGCAGCCCTGCGGTATAGCGCTGCAGGTGGGCGTAGTAGTACAGCGTCCGCCCGTCCGGGTCCAGCTGGTAAATGGTGATGCCGCCATTGCCGCCTGCGCGCAGCTTCAGGATGGTGCCGTCGGCCGCCGCCACCACCGCGCTGCCACCGGGCGCCATGATGTCGATGGCGTGGTGCACGTGGCCGGTGCGCGCGTCCTCGTAGCTGTCGCGCAGCTGCTCGGGGCGGATGCCGCGCACGGGAATGGTGAGCGAGGCGCCGGGCGCGATGCTCGCCTGCGGCCTGCGCCCGTCGGGGCGCTCGAACGTGGGGACGGGCTGGGGAGCGGGGCTGCTGGCCGGGGCGGGCGCGCCGCCGCCGCACGCGGCGAGCAGCAGGGCCAGCAGCACCGGGGCCGTCTTCGGAGCGCGCGGCGGAACGGCACCCAGGGGCGCACGAATGCCCGCGTTTCCGGGGTGGGGAGTCATGAGACCTCCTCATCCGCGGTGAACGGATCGATCAGGTTTTCCGAAGAGGGAACGGTACAGATGGGGGCATCCGTGTGGCACAACATGCGTTGCCCGCCCGCATGTCCGCAAGAACTTCATTGCGGGTGATGATGCAATGTCATCCGCCACCGCCTCGCGCATCGCCACCGATCTCGTTGTGCATCAACCGGATAGGAGATTTCACCCCGTCGGCCGGATGGATCGCCATCCGGCAACGACCGCATGCCCCCGGACGGACGGCCGTCGACCGGAGATGCGGTGCCCCTCGTCGCGGAATCGCGCGGCGGAGAATAGATTCCGGCGAGCGGCCGCCGACGGCGCGGCATCATCCCCCACGTGCAACGACGGTTCGGTAGAGACCATGGCGAGCCCCGAGAGCATCATCCGCCGGCAGTGGGAGGCATGGAGCGGCCGCCCGGGCGGGCGCCGCATCTTCAGCATGCTGCTGGGACGCGTGGTGCCCTACACCGGCAGCATGGGCGCCACCGTGCAGGAGCTGCGGCCCGGCTACGCGCGCGCCACCCTGCGCGACCGCCGCCGCGTGCGCAACCACCTGCGCTCGGTGCACGCGATCGCGCTGATGAACCT
>Ga0247773_1000162_pt1 | contig 32309 bp, 30 predicted proteins | sample UWRJL092311B6_FD_179934 | JGI IMG/M metagenome (GOLD analysis project Ga0247773, IMG submission 179934) | Plant litter microbial communities from Arlington Agricultural Research Station in Wisconsin, United States - UWRJ-L092-311B-6 | ecosystem: Environmental > Terrestrial > Plant litter >... | reverse complement strand
GCGCATCACCGGAATCCGTCGCGGAATGTGCCTGCGGCGGCGGCGGGCCTGCTCGATGCCGTGGACAGGGAGTCACGGAGGTCACGGTCGATCGCGCGGTCGCCGTGGCTGCGTGCTCCTCCGCGTTCCGTGTCCAGCTCCTGGGAAGACAGACGATCGGGAGATGCCGGATTCATCCGGATCGGGCGTTGGCGGTGGAAAACACCGCGCCCGGCACCCCGATGGTCCGGAGTGCCAGGCGAAGGCGCGGGTCGATGCCCGCGCGAGGTCAGTTGAACGCGCGTCCGCGCGCGTCGATCCGGGTCGCGCAGCGGCGGCACAGCAGCAGCGGCCGGCACACCTTCCGGTCCCACTTGCGCCCGCGGCAGCGCGGGCAGGGCGGCGCGATCAGGAAGCGAAGCCCGAACACCCCACACGAGAGCACGAGCACTCCGACAAGGATCTCCATCAGGATCCCCACGAACCGGTGATCAGAACGCGCAGCCGTCGCATGGACAGCCGCACCCGGATTGTACATGCATCCCACGCACTCGTCCCGCGGTCATATCGCTTCGGTTCTGATTCGGACGTTCATTGGCGGAGCTTGGATCCAGATTGCAACGGTCCGGTTCCACGGCTGCAACATCCGCGGGCCCGAACTGCTCCACATCCTAGCAGCCAGCAGCCGTGGCAGCAAGACGATCGGACAAAAAGGTGCTACAGATCCCGATCTGCTACATTGGGTGCCCATAGGACGATCCGCCTGATGGGCACGTCACCCCCGGTGCGTGGGCATGCCCGATGTTTCCGCCCTTTTCCATTGCGATGCAGCGACTTGCCGCCGAGGACGCAACGCGGTTTTTCGCCTTCTGTTTCCGGCCGGAGAGAACCTTGAAGCGCCCGAAGTGTCGGCGCCGTGACGTGTCACATGGCCGTCGCGCATCCGTTGCGCGGGCGCGGGTGGCGTGGGGGATGCGTCCGGCTACATTGCGCCATCCGCCGACCCTCGTTCCCGCCATCTCCCATCCGATGAACCGCACCCCGCTCGCGCTCGCCGCCTGCACCGCCGCGCTCGCCGCCGCCTGCGCGCCGTCATCCACGCCCGCGCCCGCACCGGTCGCGGCCACGACGCCCGCGAGCGCGCCGCCCGCCACGCCGGCCCCGGCACCCGTCGTGGCGCGCGTGTCGCCGGATTCGCTGCGGCCTCGGCTGCCGACGGGGGTGGGGCTCGATCCCGAGGGCGCGCTGGCGGACATCGCCCCGCTCCCGCTGGCGATGGCGCGCGCGCCGGAGGGCGACCGCGTGGTGATGCTCACGTGCGGCTGGCAGCGGCAGGGGGTGCAGGTGGCCACGCTGGACGGGCGCGTCGTGCAGTCCATCGAGCAGCCCGCGGCCTTCGTCGGCCTCGTCTTCTCGCCGGACGGACGCACGCTGTACGCATCCGGCGGCAACCAGGACGTGGTGTACCGCTACGCCTGGGCCCATGGCGCCGCCACGCTGCGCGACAGCCTGGTGCTGGCGGTGAGGCAGCCGCGGAAGAGCGGGACGCGCTACCCCGCGGGAATCGGCGTGTCGCCGGATGGGCGGCGGCTGTACGTGGCCGAGAACCTGGCCGATTCGCTCGCCGTGGTGGACGTGGCGACCGGGCGCGTGCTCCGCCGGTACCCGACGGAGCGCTACCCGTACGGCGTGGCGGTGGCGCCGGACGGCACCGTATTCGTGTCGGCGTGGGGCGGGAGCACGGTGTCGGTGTTCGCGCCGCGGGCGGGGGGCGTGGCGCCGGCGGGGCGGATCGCGGCGGGGCGGCACCCGTCGTCGCTGCTGCTGGGCCGCGATGGACGGCGGCTGTTCGTGGCCAGCGGGAGCACCGACCAGGTGGCGGTGATCGACACCCGCACCCGCCGCGTGATCGCCCGGCTGAGCGACGCGCCGCCGGCGGGGGTGGAGGGGAGCACGCCCAACGCGCTGGCGCTCTCGGCCGATGGCACGCGCCTCTTCGTGGCGGAGGGCGACGCCAACGCGGTCGGCATCTTCGACCTCTCCGCCGCGACGTCCGGCGTCGCCACGGCGCGCGGGGCGGACCGGCTGGCGGGGCGCGTGCCGGCGGGGTGGTACCCGACCGCCGTCCACGCCGCGGGCGAGGTGCTGCTGCTGGTGGGGAACGCGAAGGGGCGCGGCACGCGGGCGAACCCCGACGGGCCGCAGCCCGCGCAGACGGCCATGCACCAGGGCGGCGGTGGCAACACCACGCTGCGGCAGATCACGGGAACGCTGCAGGTCGCCCCCGTGGCCGCCGCGCGCGGGCCGGCGCTGGCGGCGCTCACCGCGCGGGTGATGCGCGCCAACGGGTGGGACCGGCCGCAGACGCGCACGGCCGCGTACCCCCCGTTCACGCACGTGATCTACGTGATCAAGGAGAACCGCACGTACGACCAGGTGCTGGGCGACCTCGCCGAGGCGGATGGCGACTCGTCGCTCCTCTTCTTCGGCCCGCGCTCGGCGCCGAACCACAAGGCGCTGGCGCGGCGCTTCGGCATCTTCGACCGCTTCTTCGTGAACGCCGAGGTGAGCCCGGACGGCCACAACTGGTCCACCGCGGCGCACACGACGGACTATCTGCAGAAGACCGTGCCCAGCAGCTACTCCGGGCGCGGCCGCAGCTACGACTACGAGGGGACGAACCGGGGGTGGGAGGTGAAGGACATCCCCGACGACGACGTGAACGAGCCGGCCAGCGGCTACCTGTGGGACCTGGCGAGCCGCCGCGGGATCACCTTCCGCAACTACGGCGAGTTCGTGGTGGACGTGAAGGAGAACGGGCGCACGGTGGGGTACCGCGGCACCAAGCCGTTTCTGGTGCCGAACACCAACCGCGACTTCCCCGGCTTCGGCCAGGAGATCCGCGACCAGCGCCGCGCCGACATCTGGATCGCCGAGCTGGCCGAGTTCGCGCGGCGCGGCCAGATGCCGGCGCTGGAGATCGTCCGCCTGCCGAACGACCACACCTCGGGCGCGCGCGCCGGGCTCCCCACGCCGGCGGCGGCGTTCGCGGACAACGACCTGGCGCTGGGGCGGATGGTGGATGCGCTCTCGCGCACGCCGTTCTGGCGCAACACGGTGATGTTCGTGCTGGAAGACGACGCGCAGAACGGCCCGGACCACGTGGATTCGCACCGCTCGCCGCTGCTGGTGATCAGCGCGTATAACCGCCCCGGCGTGGTCCACCGCTTCGCCAACACCACCGACGTGATCCGCACCATCGAGGAGATCCTGGGGCTCGCCTCGCTCTCGCACTTCGACGGCTTCGGCCGGCCGCTGCGCCACATCTGGGCGGCGGAGCCCGACCTGTCGCCCTACGCCGCGCTCACCCCGGCGCAGCCGCTGGACGAGCTGAACCCCGCCAACACCGCGCTCGCCCGCGCCAGCACGCGGCTGGACCTGCGCCAGGAAGACGCGGCCGACGAGGTGCTCTTCAACCGCATCCTCTGGCAGGCGATCAAGGGCCCCGGTGTTCCGTATCCGGGGACGACGCGGGTGAGCACGCACGAGGTGATCGGGCGGTAGCGGACCCGCATCCCCCGGCCCCTTCTCCCGAACCACAGGAGAACGGGTGACGTGGCCGCCACGAACGTGCATCGAGAGAAGCACCGTCGCGGCCGCGGCGGCCCCCTCCCCCCGGCCCCCTCGCCCCGCTCCACGGGGGAGGGGGAGCACTTCATCTCGATTCAATCTCTTCAGCGCACGACGAAATGTTGTACCTCCCCCGTGCTGTTTACGGGGGGAGGTCGAAAAATCGCCAACAGCAGTACCGTTGGCGATTTTTCGGGTGGGGGCCCGGGAGCCCCGCCCGCCGCGCGCCTCGAATCTCCCGTGTTTCCGCTGTAACCCCGTGGTGGAATCAGGCTTGCACAAGCGGCCGCCATCGGATCGATGAAAACGGGAAACCCGGCGGAGCCCACCATGGCGACCAGTGCGAAGAGTGTCTTCCAGCTCCTGAAGAAGAGCGCCAAGGACTTCGGCGAAGACGAGTGCCCGCGGATGGCGGCGGCGCTCGCCTACTACATCGTGTTCGCCATGCCGGCGATGCTGATCCTGCTGCTGATGATCGTGAGCGCCTTCGTGAGCCGCGACAAGGTGTCGGAGGCGCTCAGCGGGCAGTTCGGCAGCATGATCGGGCCCGACGGCGCCAAGATGGTGCAGACCATGATCACCCAGGCCAAGCAGCCCGGCGGCGGCGTGATCGCCACCATCCTGGGGATCGGCGCGGTGGTGCTGGGCGCCACCGGGGCGTTCATGCAGCTGCAGGCCGCGCTGAACCGCGCGTGGGAGGTGAAGCCGGACCCCAACGCCGGCGGGATCAAGAACTTCATCTTCAAGCGCGTGCTCTCGCTGGGGATGGTGCTGGGGATCGCCTTCATGCTGCTGGTGTCGCTGGCGCTCAGCGCGGCGCTCACCGCCGTCGGCGGGATGATCGGCCAGCTGATCCCCGGCGGCTCGGCGATCGTCGCGGGGATCCTGCAGACGGTGATCTCGCTGGGCGTGGTCTTCCTCCTCTTCGCCGCCATCTTCAAGGTGCTCCCCGACGCGGAGATCGCCTGGAGGGACGTGTGGGTGGGCGCGCTGCTCACCGCCGTGCTCTTCGAGGTGGGCAAGTGGGGGCTGGGCGTGTACCTGGGGAACAGCAACCCGGGAAAGGCCTACGGCGCGGCCGGGTCGATGGCGGTGATGCTGGTCTGGATCTACTACACCAGCATGATCGTGCTCTTCGGCGCCGAGTTCACGCAGACCTGGGCCAACGAGAAGGGACAGGGGATCGTGCCCAAGGAGGGCGCCGTGAAGGTGGTGGAGGAGACGCGCGAGATCTCGCGCGAGGAAGCCGCGCGGCAGCGCGACGCCGGCGCATCGGCCAGGGGAAAGACGCCGGACGCGAAGAAGGGCGGCCGCGCCACCTCCGGCGATGACCGAAGCACCGGCCCGCGCCCGTACCGCGAGCGCACGCCCGAAGAGGTGTCGGACCGCGCGGTGGCCGCCGCGCGCCGCGACAGCGCGCCCGACGACACGCCCGAGAACCAGAGCGGGCTTCCCGGCGGCGGCGTGGGCCGGCGCGAGGTGGTGGGCGGATCGGGCGTGCACCCGCTGGGGAGCGGCACCGCGCCCCGCAACGCCGAGCCCCGCGCCCCCGCCGACCTGATCCGCGACGCCAGCCGCGGCGGCGACGCGGACGACGAGCGCTGAGGCGTGCGTCTCCGCGACGCATCCGGCCCCGCGCGAGACACTTCGCGCGGGGCCGGATGCGATCGTGGGGGTGGATGCGGACGCATCGTGGACTCTCGCCCTCCGCGCGCTTGTGCGGGCGGTCTCGCGGGATAGGTTGGATGCGACCGACGCTCGTCCGCCCCGTCTCACCCGTTCTCCCCGTCTCCCGACCGATGCCGACGTTCACTCCCCCGCCCCGCCCCAGCGGACCGCCGCCCCCCGACGCGGGCGAATCCGTGCGCCTGGAGCTGAGCTACCGCGTGCTGAACCCCGCCCTGCCGCCGCGCCGCGTGAAGCTCGGCATCCCCGGCTGGGCGGGCGACGACGTGCCGGCGGAGGATGGCGCGAAGCCGCAGCCGTGGCACTGCAAGCCGTTCATCGACGCGGCCTCGTACGGCATCGAGCTGGTGTACGGCTTCGAGACGGAGTGCCGCGTCACCTCGGGCGCCGGCGGCTCCATCCACTTCGAGGGCGATTTCACGGCCGAGATCGAGCGCGGCAACGAGTCCGGGCAGAAGATGACGCACCCCTTCGGCGTGTTCGCGCCGCACCATTACGGGATGACGGCGGGGGTGGACCTGATGCCGCCGCAGGGGCACGTGCTGCGCATCGAGCCGCATCCGCGCTTCTTCACCGACCGCACGGGCGAGGTGCCCTGCGCGGTGCCGGGGCACCTGGAGCGATTCTGGCCACGGATGTTCTTCGTGGTCTTCAAGGCGCCGGCGCCCGGCCAGACGCACGTGTTCCGCCTGGGCGAGCCTTTCGCGCAGGCGCTGGTGGTGCCGGCGCAGGTCACCTACGGCCTGGAGGCGATGGAGCCCGAGCAGGTGCTGGACCGCAAGACGCAGGACCGGCAGATGACCGCCACCGGCTTCCTCCTCGCCAAGCACATCTGGAACGCCGACAGCGGGTTGATGTTCGACGACAAGTACAAGCAGCTCCTGCGCATCTTCCGCGCGGGCGGGATGGAGGGCGTGCGCAACCACCTGCGCCAGGTCGCCGCCATCGCGCGCCTCGGCGAGCCCGCGGAGGAGCAGGAGGGTGGCGGCGGGTGACGCGAGGCGCGCGCCATCCATCACCCGATGTGAGAAAGCCCCGACGCGGCAGAGCGTCGGGGCTTCGTCGTGATCCAACGGGGTGAGACGCGTGGCGGGGAGACGAGCGGAACACGCGGGGGAAGATGCGGCCGATGGTGGCCGTGGAACTGTCGGGATGGGGCGCCGCGCGTGGGGAGACCTCTTTCCCCAGGGAGATTCGCGGACCGGGTGGTGTCCGCGAATCACGCAAGTGGACAGCGAGCGCAGCGGTGGCGGATTACGAGCGGTCCTCGGGCGGATCAGCTGGCCTTGCGCTGCCCGTACTCGGCGCGCAGCTCCGACACCCAGCGCGGGCGCGAGCGGCCGCTCAGGTCGTAGCCGCGCTCCAGGCACTCCAGCAGGCAGTCGCTGGCCTCGCGGCGGGGCTCGGGCTGCAGGTCGTGCGTGAGCACCACCAGCGCGGCCGAGGCATCGTGATAGCTCACCTCGCCGGTCGGAAGCGAGGCGTGCTGCAGGTACCACTTGCGCAGGCGGCGCAGCGTGGGCGAGTACGGCGACGTTCCGCCGAGGAACTTCTTGAGCCCGGTGGGGCTCATTCCGATCTCGCGCGCCACGCCGCGCAGCGACGTGTTCTCCACGCGCGCGGCGGCCATCTCGCGCAGGTGCTGCACGGTGGTCCCGCGGCTCTGCGGCTGGGAATCGGCGATCGGCTGCTCCATCGTGTCTTTCTCCATGCGTACAGTGGCTGGCGCATTGGTTACGGCTTTTCTACGGTAAAATATAGCTCCGAAGAAATACCGAAGCAACCCTCTGTAGAGCACGTAAACGTGCGTGCGGTGTGCACTTGAGTAGCTTTTCCACAACCCTTTGTCTCCCACGGATCAGCTAAACCCCGCTCTCCGTAGATGTTCGCGCGGTGGCGGCTCAGGCGCGGCACTTCAAACATTCGGAATTCCCTTCCCGCTACACCCACAACACTTATCACAAGTGTACGCACGCTGGCGCCTTCAGGGTGTGATCATCTCCGCCTCCGCGGCCCGTTAGGCGCGCGGTCCTCGCATCCCGGCGCTCGGGGGCGCGCGCACGCGGTGAAACCGTGGCTCGGCGTTCTCCGTGGCTCACGCGAGAAGCCCCACCCGCCGCCCTTGCCGTCCTTCGTCCTGAAAGCCCGCTCCAGCCGACTCCGCCCGCCGCCGGGAATCAACCCAACCCCTTGATTGACATATGCTTACGAAAGTGGTAGATTGAATGCACTCCAACAGACTTTGACACGACGTCACGCCGAACCCCGGTCCCTGCGGCCGGGGCGGCTTTGCGCGGAAGAAACGCGCTTCCGGGCCACCGGGCCGGAAGCGCGCTCGATTCAAGGGTCCCGCGGCACCGGCCGAGGCCGGGGCAGCGCTCCCGCGAGAACTTCCCTGAACCACTGAGGACGATGCGCCGAGATCTACTGATCCTGGCCGCCATGGCCGCCACCGCGGGCGCCGGCGGCGCCCTGATGAGCGAGCCCAGCCACCACGACGCCGCCGCCACCATGCTGGTGATGCCGCGGCCCGTGATGGCTCCCGCCCCCGCCTACGCCCGCCCGGTGCTGACCGCCGCGCGCGGTGTGCTCGGCGCCGCGGGGATCGAGAGCGCCACCGAGGGGACGCAGGTGCAGCGCGCCCTGGCGGCGCTCAGCCCCAAGGTGAAGAAGCAGAGCGACGCCGGCGCGCTGGAGCTCGCCTTCAAGGCCTATTTCGGCTACAAGGCCGAGCACCCCGAGAAGGTGAAGAAGCCGTACCTCTACTTCGTGGATTACGGCCTGGGGAGCGACACGCCGCGCGGCTACGTGTTCGACATGAAGGAGCTGCGCGTGGTGGATGGGCCGTTCACCGTGGCGGCGGGGCGCGGGTCGCCGGTGAACAAGCAGGGCGTGCCGGTGCGCTTCGGCAACGGGCAGGGGAGCGCGTCCACGTCGCTGGGGCTGTTCCTGGCGCAGGAGACCTACTCGTTCGTCGGCCACACGGGCGGCAAGGCGTATCGCTCGGTCGGGCTGCGTCTGGCGGGGCTCTCGGGCAAGTTCAACAGCGCGGCTCGCGCCCGCGGCGTGGTGGTGCACGGCGCGCCCTACGTCACCGCCAGCAAGGCGGGGCGCAGCGAGGGGTGCCCGGCCATGGAGCAGGACCGCGCCCGCACGCTGATCCCCACGATCAGCGACGGCGGCCTGGTGTTCCTCTTCTCGCCGCTCGATCGCAACTGGATGAACAACGATCCCTGGATCGGCGACGCCTGAGCGGCCGATCACCCTGCATCATCCAAAGACCCGGCGGGGACGCGATCCCCGCCGGGTCTTCGTGTTTCCGCGTAGGCTCGTCCGGACGACCCTGCGACGACATCGTATCGGCGCGGCGGGCGACTCTGCCTGCCGCGCCCTTTCGTTTTCGGGGAATCCCTGCGGTCGGCAGCGGTCGATGCGGGGATCGGGTTCTCTCAACCGTGAACTGCGCCGTCGGGGGACTGCTCGCATGCGGAGATGCCCTGCCGGTCGGCTGGTTCGTCGTCTGTTGATCCGCGGACGGGCGGGGTTCGGGAGATGGAATCGCGTTCACGCCGCTGAACGACACGCTTTCACCACCTGGAATGTCGAGCTTGTCTAACATGTCCACTATCAAAAATCCGCGATGCACTCCACCGGGCGCGGAGTGGCAGTGCTCTCCGGCAGCTCCCGCGCGCGTCCGATCGACCCGGTCTGGCGCGGTGGAGGGGCGATGATTAGGCTGGCGGGGGAATGGATCAGCGGAATGGTCCAAATCCCATTCACCACGCTGGTCCAAATCCTTCCGGAGTCTCGGATGATGGAGACACCTTCGCTCCTGATCCCCATCGCCCCGCAGGCGCGCGAGCCGCTGCAGGAGCAGATCTATCGCGGGCTGCGCGACGCCATCCTGAGCGGGCGGCTCTCGCCCGGCGCGCGGCTGCCGTCCACGCGCACGCTGGCGATGGACCTGCAGGTCGCCCGCAACACCGTCGTTCCCGTCTACGAGCAGCTCCGCGCGGAGGGGCTGATCGCCGGGCGCACGGGCGCGGGGACGCACGTGGCCGCCGTGCTCCCGGACGCCTTCCTGCGCGTGAACGGAACGCCGCACCGCACCGGCGCGCGGCGGGTGAAGCTCGATGCGCCCATCCGGCCCATCGTGCCGCCAACCTCCGCGAATGGCGGGGCGGGCGCGGAGAGGCGGGAGCCGCGCGTATCCGCGGCGGCGCGGGCGGTGGCCAGGACGGAGATGGGGCTGTGGCGCGACGGGGTGCCGCGCGCGTTCCGGCTGGGCGTGCCGGACCACGAATCGTTCCCGGCGGAGATCTGGGGCTCGCTGCTGGCGCGGCGGTGGCGGCGCTCGGGGCGCGAGCTGCTGGCCGCGGGCGACCCGCGCGGCTACCCGCCGCTGCGCGAGGCGATCGCCGAGTACGTCTCCGCCGCGCGCGGAGTGCGGTGCACGCCGGACCAGGTGATCGTGACCGGCGGCGCGCAGCCGGCGCTGTCGCTGGCCGCGCGGGCGCTGCTCGATCCCGGCGATCCCGCCTGGGTGGAAGAGCCGGGGTACGGCGCGGTGAAGGCCGCGTTCCTGGGCGTGGGCGCGCGCCTGGTGCCCGTGCCCGTGGGCCCGGGCGGCATCCGCGTGGACGAGGGCGTGCGGCGCGCGCCGGACGCGCGCGTGGTGTGCGTGACCCCCTCCAACCAGCACCCGCTCGGTGGCGCGATGGACCTGCCGACCCGCATCGCGCTGCTGGAATGGGCGGGGCGGCACGACGCGTGGATCATCGAAGACGACTACGACAGCGAGTTCCGCTACACCGGCCGGCCCCTCCCCTCGCTGCAGGGGCTGGATCCGGCGGAACGCGTCGTCTACGTCGGCACCTTCAGCAAGACCATCAGCCCCGCGCTGCGGCTGGGCTTCCTGGTGGTGCCCGCCTCCATCGCGCCGCTGATGACCGCGCTGCGCAGCGGCATCGACCGCTATCCCCCCGCGCTGGAGCAGGCCGTGCTCGCCGACTTCATCGCCGAGGGCCACTTCGCTCGCCACGTGCGGCGGATGCGGGCCCTGTACGGCCGCCGCGTCGCGCTCTTCCGCGAGATCGCCGCGCAGGAGCTGGGTGGATTGCTCGACGTTCCGCCGATCGAGGCGGGGATGCGCCTCCTGGGGTGGCTCCCCGAGGGTGTCAGCGATCTGCGCGTGCGCGACGAGGCCGGGCGCCGCGGCGTGGACGTGGAGCCGCTCTCCGTGCACCGTGCCGAGCCGTGCGGCCGCGACGGGCTGCTCCTCGGCTTCGCGGCGTACAACGGGCACGCCATGCGCCGGGGGATGCAGGAGCTCGCGGCCGCCATCCGCGCCGGCATGGGCTGACGGCCACGGCAGCCGCATCGGAGCCGCGGCTCGACCGCGCGCGCGGGATTGGACCAGCGAGGCCGTCCGGGCTTGGCGCTGGGATGCTGCGCGGCGCTGGTCCATCTTCCGGGCGGACCGGCAGGACGATCGGATGACACGGATCACGGGGAGCATGCGATGAGCGGCAGGACGCATCGGTACGAGATCACGATGGAGTGGACCGGCAACACGGGCGCCGGCACCGCCGCGTACCGCGCCTACGAGCGCAGCCATCAGATCACCGCGGGCGGCAAGCCGCCGATCGCCGGCTCGTCGGACGCGGTGTTCCGGGGCGACGCGGAGCGGTGGAATCCCGAGGAGCTGCTGGTCGCCGCCCTCTCCGCCTGCCACCAGCTCGCGTACCTGCACCTTTGCGCGGACGCGGGGATCGTCGTCACCGCGTACATCGACCGGGCGGAGGGGGTGATGGCGGAGGACGGCACGGGCGGTGGCCGCTTCGAGCGCGCCATCCTGCGCCCGCTGGTGACGCTCGCGCCGGGGGGCGACCAGGCGCGCGCGCTCGAGCTGCACCACACCGCGGCCGAGCGCTGCTTCATCGCCAGCTCCGTGAACTTTCCGGTCGATCACGATCCCGAGATCCGCGTGGCCCGCGGCGCGGAGAGCGCGGCCGTGGCGGGGTGAGCCCGGCGCGGGCCATGATGGATGGACCAGCGAATCGGGTGATTCTTGGCACTGGATGGTGGACCACGACGGCCCATCTTTGACGGCGTGGCACGGCTCCGCGGTCGACGGACGGCGGACCCGTGCGACTCCATCGCCCCAACCGGTGCCGAGACCATGGTCCTGTTCGCGAAGCGGTCCGCCGCGCCTCACCCGCGCCTCTCGATCCCATCCGCCGCATCCGCGCGGTCCGCGGGCATTCGCTGGTTCCACGAGCCCGGCGCATGGGTGGAGCGGAGCCGGTACCAGCCGGGGCTGGGGCCATCGGCCGAATCCCCCATCCTTTCCCCCGATCGCCTGAGATGGACGCTGAGCGACTGAGCGCCCTGGAGCGCGAGCTGCCCGCCGCGGCGCCGCCCGGGGCCAACTACGTGACGTATGTGCGGTCCGGTGGCCTCGTCTACCTGAGCGGGCAGCTGTGCAAGTGGAACGGCGAGCGCCGCTACATCGGCAAGCTGGGCCGCGAGTGGAGCGTGGACGAGGGGCGCGCGGCGGCGCGGCTCTGCGCGCTCAACCTGCTGGCGCAGCTGCGCGAGGCGGTGGAGGGCGACTGGTCGCGCGTGGTGCGCTGCGTCCGCGTCGCCGGCTTCGTGAACGCCACGGACGATTTCACCGCGCACTCGCGGGTGATCGACGGCGCGTCGGACGTGATGGTCGATGCGTTCGGCGACGCGGGGCGGCACGCGCGGATGGCCGTGGGCGTGAACGGCCTACCGTACGGCGCCGCGGTGGAGGTGGAGGCGATCTTCGAGGTGCGCGGATGAGCGCGCCGGACCCCGCGCGCGCGGCCCGGTGGATCTACCGCGCCGCCGGCATCTACGGGCTGATCGTGATGCTGCCGCAGTACTTCCTGGAGGGCCGCATCGGGCGCGACACGCCGCCGGCGATCACGCATCCCGAGTACTTCTACGGCTTCATCGGCATCACCGTCGTCTGGCAGCTCGCCTTCCTGGTGATCGCGAGCGACCCGGCGCGGTACCGGCCGATGATGCCGGTGACGTGGCTGGAGAAGCTGGCGTTCGGCGGGGCCGTGATGGCGCTGGCGATGGCGGGGCGCGTGAACGCCACCACCACCTTCTTCGCGGGGCTGGACCTTTCGCTGGGCGTGCTCTTCGTGATCGCGTGGCTGCGCACGCCCGCCACCCGGGAGACGAGCGATGTACCATGATGAGCGGCGCGCGCCCGATGTGACCATCGCGCTGGCCGAGACCGACGAGGAGATCCTGGCCACGCGCGGCGTGATGCTGCAGCTGCGGCCGCACATCGCCCCGGAAGAGTACCTGGCCCGCGTGCGGCGGATGATGGAGGCGGAGCGCTACCACCTCGCCGCCGTGCGCGAGAACGGCGTGGTGCGCGCGGTCGCCGGCTTCCGCTACATGGAGATGCTGTACTGCGGCCGCATCCTCTCGGTGGACGACCTGATCACCGACGAGACGGCGCGCTCGGCCGGCTGGGGCGCGCGGCTGATGGACTGGCTGCGCTGGCGCGCCGAGGCCGAGGGGTGCGACCAGCTCCACCTGGACAGCGGCGTCCATCGCGCCGGCGCGCACCGTTTCTACTTTCGGCAGGGGATGACCATCACCGCATTCCACTTCGCGGTGCCGCTGTGACCGAAGAACTGCAACAGTGGGGCGCTTCGCGCGAAGCGCCCTTTTTTTCCCTGGATCCGTTCGATCAACGATCCTGGAGCGCCGCGGCGATCTCCGCGACGGCGACGCGGGCGGAGCGGCCCACGCCGATCAGCGTGGCGGAGGCGAAGCCGGTCCAGTTGCCGTAGCCGATCAGCCAGAGCAGCGGCTCGCGGAGGCTGCGCGTCCCCTCGGTGCGGACGCGGCCGTCCGGCTCGATCACGCCGAGCGGGCGCAGGTGCTCCAGCGCGGGGCGAAAGCCGGTGCACCAGATCACCGCGTCGATCCGCTCCTCGCGGCCGTCCGGCCACACCACGCCGGTGGCGGTGAAGCGCTCGAAGGGCGGCACCGCGTGGAGAACGCCGCGATCGCGCGCCTCGCGCACGGGCTCCACCATCACGATGTCGCCCAGGCCGGCCTGCGGCGGCGGCTCGCGCCCTTCCTGCTTGGCGCGGTAGACGGCGGTGGCATGGTCGAACAGGTAGCGGCCGTCGATCTCGTCCGGCAGAAAGGTCGGCGGCACCAGCGTCACCCACGTGGCGTCCGCCACGCGCGACACCTCCGCCAGGATCTGCGCGCCGCTGTTGCCGCCGCCGATCACCAGCACGCGCTTCCCCGCGAACGCATCCGGCCCCGCGTACTCCGCGGAGTGCACCTGCATCCCCGCGAAGCGCTCGCGCCCGGCGTACACGGGGATCACGGGCGCCGCCCACGTGCCCGTGGCGCTCACCACCGCCCGCGCCCGCCACTCGCCCGCGTCGCTCTCCGCGCGAAAGCCGTCGCCGTCGCGACGCACGGCGGAGACGCGGACCGGGCGGCGGACGTTCAACTCGTAGCGCGCCTCGTACCGCGCCAGGTAGCCGACCGTCTGATCGCGCGTGGGATACTCGTCCGCCTGGGCGAACATCCACCCGGGGAGCGAGCTGAAGCGCGCCGGAGAGAAGAGCCGCAGCGACGGCCAGGCGCGCAACCACGCGCCGCCGGGCCGCTCCTCCCCGTCCACGATCGCCCAGCGCAGCCCGGTGCGGCGCAGGTAGTAGCCCATCGCCAGCCCCGCCTGACCGCCGCCGATCACCAGCACGTCCAGCTCGCGCTCGTCCACGTCGTCTCCCCCGCGTTCGATCCCGGTTCCCCGTCATCCCGCGCCTGAACCTCTGCGTCGCCGGACGCGCGCGCCACCGCCGCGGCGGGTCAGCGGCGCCTCGGAGGCGGGGCGGCGGCGCCCCGTTTCGTCTCGGCCAACCATCGCCATGCGCTTGCAAACGCGCGATCCACAGGCGTTTGCGGTTCGGGACGACGCGGGTCCGGCGCTTGCCCCCGGCGGTGCGTGGCGCGGAGCCTTCCGTGCCACGAACGCATCCTTCCCCTCCCCGGAGATCCTTCCGATGAAGCAGCGCATCGCCGCCCTCGCCATCGCCGCCGTGCCGTTCCTCGCCGCCGCCTCGCGCCCGCCGCTCCCGGACATCATCCCCATGGTGGTCTCCGGCACGGCGACCACCATCACCATGCGCATCAAGAACCAGGGGACGGCGCCGTCGCCCGCCGCGCGGCTGAACGTGTCGCTGGGTCAGCCGATCGGCACGGCGACCAACTACGCCATGCCCGCGCTGGCCGTGGGCGAGATCAAGTCCGTGATCATCAACACCGGCAAGCCGCTGGCGGGCGTGCACTACACCATCCGGCTCGACGTGGGGAACGCCATCCCCGAATCGAACGAGGCCAACAACGTGGCGGCCGGCAACTTCTGACCGCGCCCCACGCAGCACCACGCGCCGCGGGGGGATCTCGATCCTCCCGCGGCGTCAGGTTCGGGGATGATGACGTGACAAACCGCGCCTCGTTCCCCATCGTTGCTCACCCGATCCCGCAACGGAGGATGATGAGCGACGATGCACTGGCGCCGCTGGACGGCACACGCGTGGTGACGCTGGCGGTGAACCTGCCCGGCCCGCTGGCGTGCGCGCGCCTGCACGCCCTGGGCGCGCGCGTGGCCAAGATCGAGCCGCCCTCGGGCGATCCGCTCGCCGCCTTCTGCGCGGAGTGGTACGCCACGCTCGCCGCCGGGCAGGAGGTCGCCACGGTGGATGTGAAGACCGGCGACGGCCGCGCGCGGCTCGATGCGCTGCTGGCGGACGCGGAGCTGCTGGTCACCGCCAGCCGCCCCGCCGCGCTCGAGCGGCTGGGGCTGGGATGGGCCGATCTCCACGCCCGCCACCCGCGCCTTTGCCACCTCGCCATCACCGGCCACGCGCCGCCCGACGACGGCACGCCCGGGCACGACCTGACCTACGTCGCCGCCGCGGGCCTCCTTTCCCCGCCCGAGCCGCCGCGCACCCTGCTGGCCGACCTCGCCGCCGCCGAGCGGGCCGTCAGCACCGCGCTGGCGCTGCTCCTGGCGCGCGCCCGCGACGGCGCCGGCCGGCACGCCACCGTGGCCATCGCCGCCGTCGCGGACGAGTTCGGGGAGCCGCTGCGGCAGGGCCTCACCGCGCCGGGCGGCGTGCTGGGCGGCGGCCTGCCACTCTACGGCCTGTACCGCGCCAGCGACGGCTGGATCGCGCTCGCCGCGCTGGAGCCGCGGTTCGCGCGGCGCCTGGCCGGCGAGCTCTACGTCCCGCTCGACCGCGCCTCGCTCGAATCCGCCTTCGCCCGCCGCACCGCCGCCGAGTGGGAAGCCTGGGCCCGCGCCCGGGACCTCCCCCTCGCCGCCGTCCGCCCGTGATGAAACGAGAACGCGGAGGACACGCCTCGATCCGTGTCCCCCGCGATCATCGATCCTCGTGCCGCGCGCCATCACCGCGGCCGCGGCGAAGCCGGTAGTCCGCGCAGGCGGACTTCGCGTAGTCGTTGCCGCGGATTCATCCGCCCCGCCCCCGCTCCCGCCGGCGTCGGCTCCTGGCAAAATCCGCGAGGGAGATCGCGGCTGCCCCTCCCCCTGCCCTACCCCTCCGACGCCACACCACCGCCGAGGTACGCCATCACCCGGTCGGCGGCGGTGACGCCGCGGGATTGGGCCTCTTCGAAGAGGGAGAGGCCGCTCAGGTCGGAGTGCGCGTAGAAGACGGGGCCGGCGGCGTCGCGCAGCTGCTGGCGCACGGGCGAGGCGAGGAAACCGGGGGTGGGGCGGATCATCGCGTGGCCCATGCGCATGATGTCGATGCGGGTCACGCAGCGGCGCACGTCCGGGTGCGCGCGCTCCAGGTCGGCCAGGATCGCGTCCGCCGTATGCCGCCAGTCGCCGGCGAGCAGGCCGCGGCGCGCCTCGGCCGGCGAGGTGTGGGCCAGGGCGCGGTAGTACGTCCACACCCAGCGGTCCTGGAAGGTGCGCAGCGACTGGTGGTTGGCCACCACGTAGCCCAGCCCGGGCGAATCGGCGATCACGTTGTCCCACGCGGGCGGAAAGCCGGTGCCGTCACCGGCCGGCCAGCGGTCCAGCGTCAGGTTGGCGGTGAGCCAGGGCGAGTAGGTGAAATCCACCCGCGGCGCGCCCTCCACCACGTGTCGCGCCACGAACGAGGGCGCGGCCCACACCACCGCGTCGCACAGGTACTCCGCGTCGCCGGCGAGCACGCGCATCCCCCGCCCGCGCGGCTCCACGCGGTGCGCCACGGCGCCCGTGGTCACGTGCGGGCCGACCTTCTCCAGCAGCCGGCGGACGAGCCAGCCGTTCCCCTCGGGCCACGCGAGCGGCCCGAGCTCATCGTCTTCCGGCGGGCGGCTGGCGAAGTAGTGGATCCCGGCCCAGGCGGAGACGTCGCGCGCCAGGGCGCCGTAGTCGTCGCGGCAGCCATAGTCCACGTACCAGCGCAGCGCGGGCGAGCGGAAGCCGTGCTCGTCGAGCCAGCGCCCCATCGACCCGCCGTCCAGCGGCGACGGCCGGGCGCCCACCGAGATGGGGAGGGTGAACTGGCCCGTGTGCCGCAGCTCGGCCATCATCTGGTCGAAGCGGTGGAACTCGGCGCGATCGGCGGCGGAGTCGACCAGCGGCTCGCGCAGCCCCTCGCGCCAGGCGCCGAAGCGGTACAGGCGTTCCTTGGGCGCCTGCACCAGCATGGTCTCGTCCCACCGGCCATCCTTCCACACCCCCAGCTCCGTGAACAGCTCGCGCACCAGCGCCGTCTCCGGGCCGGGGACGGGAACGTAGTGCGCGGCCCACGGATACGCCGACACCTCGTTCTCTCCCCAGCGCGAGTTGCCGCCGGCGTGGTCCTCCAGCTCCAGCACGGTGAAGCCGGTGAAGCCGCGCTTCTGCAGCCGCCACGCCGCCGAAAGCCCGGCCATCCCGCCGCCCACGATCACCAGCGGCACCCGCACCGTCCGCCGGGGCGCATCGAAGCGGCCGCCGTCGCGCAGGCGGTGCCCGCGCGCGCCGCCGTCGTCTACGAACGCGCCGGCGATGCGCCGCTCCGTCTTCGGCGCGCACCCGACCACCGCCGCCGCCGCGATCCCCGCCGCCGCCGCCACGAACCCGCGCCGCGAGATCACGCGGTCCGCACGGTCGATCGACGCATCCCGGCCGATCGGTCGATGTCGGGCGCCGGACGATCCGGTGCGACGTGTCCCCCGCGCGGCGGCGGCATCATCCGCCGGCGGATGGCGATCGGGGGAGGGATCGGCGAGATGGGACGCGGAGGACGCGGCCTCTTCATCCCCCGTGTCACACCGTTCGGGAGATGGCGCCGCGCGAGGACACGCGGACGCGGCGAACGCATCGACCGCCGGATCGTCCTGGAGAGACGAGGATGTAGCCGGCACGAGCGCATCATCCCCCGAGCCCTTTTCGGAAGATGGGGATGCACGGGAAGACGCGGACGCGGCGCGCCGATCGTCGGGCGTGGCGGGACGTGGATCCACCGCGGGGGGTGTACGGTCGGACGGCCCCGCATCTCCCGGAGCGCTCACCGCTCGATCTGCTTCCACTCGTCGCCGTAGTAGCGCACGAGCGCCTGGTCGTCCAGCCGGTTGGCCTCGGCGGGAACGGGCTGCAGGTCGGCCGGGAACTGGAAGAGCGGGGGGATGGACGAGGGGGTGAGGAAGCGCAGCCCGGACGGAAGCGCCGTGGGCTGCGTGTACCCGGCGCGGCCGGCGAGCACGAAGCCCCACTCGCCGAACGAGGGAACGTACAGGTGGTACGGCCAGGTCCGGAGCCCCGACGCGGCCAGCGTCCGCTCGATGCTCCAGAACGCCTTGCGCGCGAACATCGGCGACGTGCTCTGCACCACCACCAGCCCGTCACGCGAGAGGTGGTGCTGCAGCGTGCGGTAGAAGGCGGTGGTGTACAGCTTTCCCACCGCGTAGTTGCTGGGATCGGGAAAGTCGACCACCACGAAATCGAACATCTCGCGGTTGGAGCCCAGCCACACGAACGCGTCGCCGTTGATCACCCGCACCCGCGGGGAGTTGAGCGAGCCGCGGTTGAGGCCGACCAGCGTCTTGTTGGTCCGGAAGATGTGCGTCATCTCCGGGTCCAGGTCCACCAGCGTGACCGAGACGTTGGGGTAGCGCAGGATCTCGCGCACGGCCAGCCCGTCGCCGCCGCCCAGGACCAGGACGCGCCGGGCGCCGGGGAGCGCCGCCAGCCCGGGATGCACCAGCGCCTCGTGGTAGCGGTACTCGTCGCGCGAGCTGAACTGCAGGTGGCCGTTGAGGAAGAGGCGCAGGTCCTCGCGGTACGCCGTCAGCACGATGCGCTGGTAGCGCGAGTCGCGCGAGAAGACCACCTGGTCGGCGTAGATGTCGGCCTCGGCCGAGCGCGTGATCCGCTCCGCCGCCACCACGCCCGCGCCCAGCACCACCAGCGAGGCCACGCACAGCCCCTGCAGCACCCGCCGCCGGGGGAGCGTGTCGCGGAAGAGGTGGGTGCTCCAGAGCGCCACCAGCGCGTTCACCACGCCGAAGGCCAGCGCCGAGCGCACCATCCCCAGCCGCGGCACCAGCAGGATGGGGAAGAGGAGCGAGGCGCCGAGCGCGCCCAGGTAATCGAAGGTGAGGACGTTGGCGACCACGTCCTTGAACTCGTAGCGGTCGCGCAGGATGCGCATCAGCAGCGGGATCTCGAGCCCCACCAGCGCGCCGATGACGATGACCAGCGTGTACAGCACCAGGCGGAACGCGTCGGTCCACGCGAAGGCCAGGAAGAGCGCGGTGGCGCTGTAGCCGCCCACCAGCGCCACCATCAGCTCCACCGTGACGAAGCGCCACGCCAGCCCGCGGCTGACGTAGCGCGACAGGTGGCTTCCCACGCCCATGGCGAAGAGGTAGGTGCCGATCACGGTGGAGAACTGCGTGACGCTGTCGCCCAGCAGGTAGCTGCTGAGCGCGCCCGCCACCAGCTCGTACACCAGCCCGCACGCCGCGATCAGCAGCACCGTGAGGAAGAGCGCCACCTGCACGCCGCGCTCGCCCCCCGTCTCCGTGCCGCCGCCGGCCTCCGCGCGGACGGTGTCCGCGCCCCCCGCCGTGTCTACCAGATGGCCGCCGCGATGATGATGGAGATGCCGATGGCGATGGCGCCCGAGAGCACCGCCAGCGCCGTGTTGTGCTCGTCCATGATCTCCTTCCAGAGAGATCCCGGCGTGAGCTTGTCGAGCACCACGAACGAGAGCACCAGGATCACGATTCCCAGCAGCGCGTAGACCAGCGCCGCCACCATGTGCTGCATCAGGTCGTTCATCTCGCTCCCCGGTTCATTTGCCCCCCACGTAGCGCCCGCCGCCCGAATAGTGCGGCCGGTACGCGCCGGGGTTGTCGCGCACGGAGCGCGGCATGGCCCCCGGCCGCGGCGGGCCGAAGGGCGACCAGCCGCGGTACTCGGCCATCCCCAGCATCCCCAGCACCGCCACTCCGTACAGCACGTATCCGCGGATCCCGCGCAGCATCTGCATCCCCGTTCAGAGGGTGATGGATCTCGATCTCGATCTCGGCCGGGCCGGCGCCGTCAGCCGCTGGGCGCGTAGTCGCTCTCGGCCCAGCGGGCGCTCTCGAACACGCCGCGCCGCATCCCGGAGAACGCGGGCGGCACGATCAGCAGCAGCGCGGCCACCAGGTACATCCAGCCGAAGGGCACGTCGCGCCGCACCTTCACCTCGTAGTCGTACGGCTTCTCGCCCTGCGGCTCCACGCGCAGCCAGTAGCGGCCGGCGGGGACGCTGGGCACGCGCACGCTGGCGCCGCGCGACCCCTCGGTCCAGTGCTCGCCGCCTTCCACCCCCTCGTACCAGCTCACCTCGCTCCCGAACTCGGTGGCGTGGCCGGCCGAGTCGGCCAGGGAGAGGTCGAAGTACGCCCAGCTGTTGTCCAGGCTGGCGCGCAGGTCGATCTCCACGTTGCTGGTGCGCCCGCCCAGCTGCATGGGGCCGATCACCTGCCCCTGCTGCGCCGAGTCCGGCCCCCAGGGCTGGTAGCTGAAGCGGCGCGTCTCCACCGTCCGCCCGCCGCTGGAGTAGTGGACGATCGCCATCGCCGCCAGTGCCGCCAGGAGCAGCATGGCCACGGCGATCAGCCGCCCCGGCGGCGCGCCGCTGGGCGCGGGCTGGTTGGCGTACACGCCGCGCGCGCCCGGCGGATCGCCCTTGAGCCCGAACGCCTTCCACACCGCCGCGCCGGGGAGGTACTCCGAGAGCGTCCAGGTGGTCTCCTCGGGCGTCTCCTCGGCCGAGAGCATCAGCGGCGGGGCCACGTAGTCGCTCACCATCACCGTGTCGCCGACGCGCACCTCCCACGGGAACTCGCCCAGGACGAAGGTGGTGGCGGCCTGCGCCCGCTGGAAGTGGCGGAAGCGCTGGCCGCGGACGATGGCGGCAGGCGGCTTCGTGTTGGTGCGCTGCGGCAGCTCGCGCAGGGTGGCGCCCTCGCTCCAGTGGCCCTGGTACTCGGTGAGGTAGCGGAACCCCTGGCTGGGCGAGAAGAGGAGGTACTCGTCCCACGGGTAGTCGCGCCCCTCCGAGCGGATGGAGCGCACCTGGAAGCCGATCACCTCCCACTCGTGCCCGTGCAGCGTCCCCGCCGTCCCCAGCGCGATGCGCGGCTTGCGCGTGAGGCGCGACTCGAAGGTCTGCAGCACCTGGAACCCCGGCGTGCGCGCGTCGAGCACCGACCAGCAGTGCTCGCACACCACGTTCACCGTGCGGTCGGCCGCGCGAACGGTGACGCTGCCGGTGCAGTTGGGGCAGCGCACCGTCTGCGCGACCGCCTGGATCGCCTCGGGCTCGCGCAGCCCGGTCAGGCCGAGCTCGTCGAAGGTGACGGCGTGCCCGGCGAAGAGGAGCGGCGGCGTCTCGCTGTAGTCCACCGTGCCGAAGCGCCCCTTCTCGCCGCGCAGGTCGGCGAAGCGCATCGGCACGGCGTTCCACTTCTCGAACGGGAGCTCGCCCTCGGTCCCCGCGTAGCGGGCGGTGGTGACGGAGGTCACGGTGAAGCGCTCGCCGTCGGCATCCACGGGCATCCCGGGGCGCGCCTCGTGCGCGGCGGGGAGGCGATCGGCGGCGACCTGGCGGGTGATGGCGTACTCGGCCTGCGCGTCGCTCAGCCAGCCGGTGCCGCCGTCGTCGTACGCCAGGTGCCACTCGTTCCAGCGGCCGCGCTCGTACGCGTACACCAGCCGGCCGGCGACCGTGAAGGCGCGCCCCTGGTGCGTGCCGCGCGTCCCCAGCCGGATCGGCGACACGGTGGGCGGCACGGTGGACTTGACGCCCACGGCGCGCAGGTCCAGGTCGGTGCGCACCAGCACCGAGGTGCAGTAGGGGCAGGTGGTCTGCACGCTGGCGGCCGAGACCCACTCCACCGGCCCGCCGCAGCTGGGGCAGAGCGCCGTGGCGCGGGTCACGCGGCCCTCCCGGCGAGGGCGGCCGCGGGGGCGCCGTACGGGCGGTCGACCGTGCGCACCGTCACCTCCCCGGCGCCGAAGTGCTCGCGCAGGCGCGAGGCATAGTCCCACTCGTCACGCGGAACGCAGCAGAACAGGTCCAGGCAGAGCGACCCGTGCTCGGGAAAGGTGTGCACCGACCAGTGGCTCTCGGCCAGCAGGCAGAGCCCGGTGATGCCACCGGGATCGGGGAACTGGTGCCACTGCGGCTCGGCCACGGGGTGCAGCCCCAGCTCGCGCACCATGCGCGCGAACAGCGCCTGCAGCGCGGGCAGCTCCGCCAGCGCGGCCGGGCGGCAGCCGTGCGCCTCCACCAGCCACTCGCGCCCGGTCATCGCGCGCGGCTCCGCGTGCGGGGGCGAGAAGGGACGAGCGTCCGGGTGCGTTGGATCAAGGGGATGCGCGGCGTGGAGCGGCATTCGGCGATGGTGGCGAGGAGCGTCAACATACCCGCGGAGCCGGTGGCCGACAAGCGGCGCCGGCGCGGCGATGCGTCTCGCGGGATGGTGGAGGAGTACGATGCGCCGCCCCCGGCGGTTTCAACCCAAGCCGGTGCGAGGGAATGAGTTGTCCCGGGCGGGGTGAGGATGGGATGCCACACCGTACGACGCGCGCCTGAACTCTCTCCAGCGGCTGAAGCCGCCGGCCAGAGACGGCACGAAGCCTCGCAAACTGCCGCGAGGCTCACGAGCGGGTGGGGGCGGGCACCAGCGGCTGAAGCCGCCGGCCAGAGACGGCACGAAGCCTCGCAAACTGCCGCGAGGCTGGGCTTCGGCGTGAGTGAAGGTTCTGGGCGCGTCCTCGGGTCTCCTTACCGGCGACAGTGGCGGACCGGCCAGCCGGCCGCGGCGGCGGATGAGTCAATGCCGCGCGGCGTCACCTCGGCCGCGGTAGCGGTGGTAGTCCGCGAAGGCGGACTTCGTGTGGTCGTTGCCGCGGATTCATCCGCCCGGGGCAAGGGAGCTTCGGCATCACATCCGCTTCGTGTCTCCCTCACCGCCCGTCCACCAGCGCCGCCTCGATGGCCTCGACGAACTCGTCGAGCTGGTCGTTCTCGATCCAGCGGACGACCACGACCAGGTCGTGCTCGGGGTCCACGAAGATGGCGTTGGTGCCGTTGCCCAGGTGCGCGTAGGCGCTCTCGGGCGCGGCGGGAAAGCGCTTGCGGCCGGTGTTGAGGAACCAGTTCATGAAGCCGTAGCCGGTCTCCGCCGGCGTGGGCGTCAGCGCGCGGCGCACCCACTCGTCCGAAAGCACCTGCCGGTCGCCCCAGCGGCCTCGGCGCAGCGTGAGCAGGCCGAAGCGCGCCATGTCGCGCGCGCTGATGAACATCCCGCCGCCCCAATGGCCGCCGCCGCTCACCGACTGCACCGCCTGCCCGTCCATCTCCACCCAGCTGGTCTCGTAGCCCACCCACCGCCAGCTGTTGCTGGCGCCGATCGGGTCCATCACCATCTCCCGCAGCACCTGCGGCAGCGGCCGCCGCCACACCTGCAGCGCGGCCAGCGCCAGCGCGTTCACCCGCACGTCGTTGTACTCGTACGCGCTCCCCGGGTCCTTGCGCGGCCGCGTGGCCCAGGCCGACGGCTCGCCGCTCGGCCGGTCGGCCCACTCGGGCTTCCCCCAGAGCGTCCCCTCCCAGTCGCTCACCTGGCGGAGCATGTGGTCCCAGGTGATGCGCCGGTTGTGCGGCGTCTCGAAGGGCATCAGCACCGTGCCGGCGCTCCCGTCCGGCGCCATCGACGCGCTGCCGTGCGGTCCCTCCAGCGGGATCACGGGCGCCATGTACGGGGCCACCGCGTCGTCGAGCGAGCGGATCATCCGCCGGTCGTACGCCACGCCGACCACGGAGGAGAGGAAGCTCTTGGTGACGCTGAAGGTCATGTCCACGCGCGTGGACTCGCCCCACTCGGCCACGATGTAGCCGTGGCGCAGCACGATGCCGCTCGGCTCGCCGCGCGCGCGGAACGGGCCCACCGGCTGGCCGAACGGCTCGCGGCCGAAGGTCTGGAAGTGCGCCTGCAGCAGGTCGCGCGGGCCCTTGCTCTCGTGTTCGCGGTGGAAGGCGATCGCCGCCTGCAGCCGCGCGGAATCGAGCCCCGCCTGCGCCGGCGCGCGGCGCTGCCAGTCGTCGCCCGCGCCGGGGACGTACGCGCCGCGCTGCGCCGAGGTGGTCGCGGCGGTGGCGAGGAGGAGGACGAGCGGGAGCGCGCGGCGAAACGGCCTGTGCATCGGCGGATCTCGGGGCGGCGGCGATGGATGATGGTGGATGGCGATAGAGTAGCGAACGGGCCCGGCGCGGACCATCCCCCGCGCCGGGCCCGTTCGTCTCATCCCCCGGTGATCACCGGCTGGCCGATGCGGCGCCGGATCCACGCGGGGCGCCGGCCGGCGCGTCCGCCGCGCCGCGGGCGGGCCCGGCTGGCGCCAGCGTGCCGCGGGCGGCGAGGAAGGTGGCGAGCAGGCGCGCGGCGGTGTCGGCGCCCCGCGCGTTGAAGTGCACGTCGTCGTAGAAGTTGTCCAGCGTGCGCGGGATGTTGCCGTACAGATCGTACACGGGGATCCCCTGTTCCGCGCCGACGCGCATCATCTCGGCGTTGTACGCGCGCATCGCCGAGTCCAGCGCGGCCTCGCGGTGGTGCGCGCGGGTGCCGCCCAGCCAGAACCACTGCCGCGCGCGGGGGTCGCCGCCCATCCAGGTGGTGGCCTGCGTCATCATCACGAACCGGGCGCCGTGCGCCCGCGCGATCCCGGCGAGCGTCGCCAGGTTCTCGCCATACCGCGCCGGGTCCGGCCGGTGCGGGAACGGCGTCACCGGCAGCGCCGCGATCCGCGCGGCCGAGCGGCGCACCTGGCTTACGATCACCGCGTGGTCACGGCGATCGAACGCGGCGTGGACCAGCCGGCCGAGCTGCGACTCGCTGAACACCATCTTCGCCAGGGTGCGGCGGGAGAGTGGCTGGCCGGAGTCGCGCATCAGGTAGTCGCGCCCGGTGATCCCCGCGTTCAGGTCGTTGATCCCCGCGAACACGATGACCAGGTCCGGCTGCAGGTGCGCGATCCGCTGCGACACCATGGCGACGTGGTCCCAGCTGCGGTCGCCGCTGTGCGCCGCGCCGTACACGCGCACGTCGCGGCCGGGCGCGAGCGGGCGGAGGTACACCTCCAGCCGCGCGGTCAGCGACTCGGCGTCGTCCAGGAACAGGCACTCGGTGGTGCTGCCGCCGACCACGAAGACACGGTACTCGCCCGCCGGCTTGGGAATGGCCAGCGGCCCGCCGCGGAACCCCAGCTCGTTGGTGCTGAAGCGGCGCGTGCGCGTGTCGATCCCCGGCAGCCCCGGCTCGGCGCGGACGGCGCGGCGGTACCCGGCCGGCCAGGCGCTGGGCACGTACGGCGTGTTGGGGGCGACCAGCGGCTCGATCTTGAAGCGCTCGTAGGGATCGGGGAGCGGATGCAGCAGCCGCAGCGCGACCTCCGCCACGAGCAGGGAGACGAGCAGCGACCCGGCCGCCAGCAGCGCGCCCGAGCCGCGGCACGGCGGCCGCGCGGGTGCCGTGCCGGCGGTGGGCGAGGAGGAGGAGGGCGCGGCGTGGGGCATGCGGCCGGGGCTCAGCGGGGTTTGCGGGCGATCACGTTGCCGAACACCAGCAGGTCCAGCCCGCTGCGTTGGAAGGTGGACACCGCGTCCGCGGGCGAGGCCACCATCGGCTCGCCGCGCAGGTTGAACGAGGTGTTCATCACCAGCGGCGTTCCGGTGAGCTGGGCGAAGCGCTCGATCAGGGCGCGGTAGCGCGGGTTCCACTCCGCGCGGACGGTCTGCAGCCGCGCGGTCCCCGCGTGGTTCACGGCCGGCGTGCGCTCCCCCGCCCCATCGGCCCAGGGGACGACCAGGAGCATGAAGCGCGCGGGCGCGTGCCGTTCGGGCGAGGGGAGGTCGAAGAGGGGCGCGGCGCGCTCCTCCAGCACGGCGGGGGCGAAGGGGCGGAACGGCTCGCGGAACTTGATGCGCTCGTTCACCACGTCCTTCATCTCCGCGCGCCGCGGATCGGCCAGGATGCTGCGGTTCCCCAGCGCGCGCGGCCCCCACTCGAAGCGCCCCTGCGCCCACCCGACGACCTGCTGGTCCGCCAGCGCCTCGGCGACCCGATCCGCCAGCGCGCCCTCGTCGTCCTCCACCTCCGGCGCCAGCCCGGCGGCGCGGATCGCGTCCACCGCGGCGGCATCGTCGTGCGCCTCGCCGAGATACGCGTGCTCCATCGTCGCCGCGCGCGGCTGGCCGAGGACCACGTGGTGAACGTAGAGCGCCGCCCCCAGCGCGCCGCCCGAGTCGCCCGCCGCGGGCTGGATCCAGAGCTCGTCGAAGCCGCTCTCGCGCAGGATGCGGCCGTTGGCCACGCCGTTCAGCGCCACGCCGCCGGCCATGCACAGCCGTGTCATCCCCGTACGCCGGCGCAGGTGCCGCGCTGCGCGCAGCAGCGTGTCTTCCACCACGCGCTGCACGCTGGCCGCCACGTCGGCGTAGTGGCGGCTGCGCGCGTCGGCGGGGTCGAACGGGGCGCCGGGCGCGCGCGGCGGGCCGAAGAGCTCCACGAAGCGCCGGCCGAAGGCGCGCCGGTCCGAGTGGTGGAAGGCGAAGGCGCGCAGGTCCAGCGCGAACGAGCCGTCCTCCTCCACCTGGATCAGCCGGCGGACGCGGTCCTCCAGGCGCGGCTCGCCGTACGCGGCCATCCCCATCACCTTGAACTCCCCCTCGTTCACCTCGAAGCCCAGGAAGTCGGTGAAGGCGGAGTAGAAGAGGCCCAGCGAGTGGGGGAAGCGCGTCTCGTGCTCCAGCCGGATGGCGTTGGTCCCGCCATCGCCCCAGTCGGCCGATGCGGTGCCGAGCGCGGTGGTGGTCCACTCGCCCACGCCGTCCACCGTGAGCACGGCGGCCTCGCGGAAGGGGGAGCAGAAGAAGGCGCTGGCCGCGTGCGAAAGGTGGTGGTCCACGAAGAGGATGCGCGCGGGATCGATCCCCAGCGCCTCCTGGATGGCGGGGCGGATCCACAGCTTCTCGCCCATCCACCCCAGCGCGAACTCGCCGAAGCCGCGCCACCCGCGCGGAAAGGTGCGCAGCGAGGTGAGGAGGATGCGCTCGAACTTGAGGAGCGGCTTCTCGTAGAAGACGGCGAAGTCGACGTCGGCCGCGGCGATCCCCGCCTGCCGCAGGCAGAAGTCGATGGCGTGGCGGGGAAAGCGCGCGTCGTGCTTCACGCGCGAGAAGCGCTCTTCCTCGGCCGCCGCGGCGATGCGCCCGTCCACCAGCAGCGCGGCCGCGGCATCGTGGAAGTGGCAGGAGATGCCGAGAACGATCATCAGCCCTGCCGCCGCGCGTCCGCCAGCGCCGCCCCCGCCGCGGCGCGCGGCCGCCAGCGCGAGCCGCCGCCTGGCGCGGCCAGCGGATCGGGCCGCGAGCGGGCGGCCAGGGCGAACGGCGCCAGCAGCACGAAGTAGATGGCGCCCAGGACGAGGCGCGACTGGAAGTTCCCCATGGACCGGGAGAAGCGCGTCCACCCCCGCGCCTCGTCCGCCGGACCGGGGCGCGCCTCGCGCGCGCGGAGCGGCGCGCCCGGGAGCGCCGCGAGGGCGCCCAGCACGGCGGCGCAGGGCAGCGCGCGCCACCACGGGAGCGCGGGCGCCCACACCGCCGCGCCCGCCGCCGCCACGAACGCGAGCGCCAGGTCGGCCGTGACGGGCGATACGCGGCGGCCGCGCGCCAGCAGCGCCGCGGTGGCCGAGCACGCCGCCAGCGCGGTGAGCGCCACGCCGGCGCGCGCCACGATCACGGCGCGGCCTAGAAGAGCGGGTAGAGGAGCGGCGCCACCGCCGAGCTCTGCGCCAGCACCAGCAGCACCGCGATCAACACGAACACCGCGACCATCGGCAGCAGCCACCACAGCCTGCGCTCGCGGAGGAACGCCGCCAGCTCGCGTAGCACCGAGAGGTTGCGGGAGATGCGCTTCAGCGCCATCGGCGTGGATCCGGAAGCGGTGGGAATGCGATGGATGCGGGCGGCGGGCACGAGACAGTACACCCCCGCGTCCAGCCGCGTCAACGGCGCCGCTCTCCGCAGGGTCCAGCATCGAACGGTGCAAGGGGAGCAGATCCGCGCGGCGGATCCGCCCGTATCTTCGATCCACCCTTCCGGTCGGCATCCATCCAGGCCGAAACGCCCGCCCCGGCCTCCCTCCGTCCGGGACGCCCGCGGCGCACGGTTACGTTCGCGCGCGGCGGCCGGTCCGGGTGGTCCAGCCAGGTCATCGGTGAGACAAAGCATTGACAAACGTTGTACAACGGGAAAAGATTACCCGCATGTCGACCGAGCCCACCGGCCAGGAGCCGCGGCACCCGATCCGGGTGGTGAGCGAGCGCACGGGATTGAGCCCCGACGTGCTGCGCGCGTGGGAGAAGCGCTATGGCGCCGTGGCACCGCCGCGCCGCGAAGGCGCCGGGCAGCGGCTGTACTCCGACGCGGACGTGGCGCGTCTTCGCCTGCTGCGCCGCGTCACTTCCGCCGGGCGCAGCATCGGCCAGGTGGCCGCGCTCACCGACGGCGCGCTCGAGCGCCTGGCGCTGGAAGACGACGCCCACCGCCCGCCGGCCGCCACGCCGGTGGCGCAGGGCGACGGCCACGCGGCGGGTGCCTTCGTGGAGAGGGCCTTCGCCTTGGTGCGCGAGCTGGACGGCGCGGGGCTGGAGACGCTGCTGCGGCGGGCGCTGGTGGTGCTCGGCGCCGACACCTTCGTGGACGACGTGGCCGTCCCCTTCCTCCGCCGGCTGGGCGAGGCGTGGGAGGCGGGGGCGCTGGGCGTGGCGCACGAGCACATGGCCAGCGCCGTTCTCCGCCGCGTGCTGGGGCTGGTGAGCGACGCCGCGGCGACCTCGCCCACCGCGCACACCGTGGTGGTCGCCACGCCCGCGGGGCAGGTGCACGAGCTCGGCGCGATGCTGGCCGCCGCCGCGGCTGCCTCCGCCGGGTGGCGCGTCGTCTATCTCGGCGCCGACCTCCCCGCCGGCGAGATCGCGGCGGCGGTGGCCAGCACGCACGCGGCGGCCGTGGCGGTGAGCGCGATCCTTCCCCGCGACCCCGCCGCGCTGGAGCGCGAGATGCGCGCCCTGCGCCGCGACCTTCCCAGCGGCGTGGAGGTGATCGCCGGCGGCGAAGGCGCCCGCGCCCTGCTCCCCGTGCTGAACGAGACGGGGATCCGCTTCATCGCCGACTTCGCGGCGTTCCGGGCGGCGCTCGCCCGCATCGTGGCGCGCGGGAACGGGCGGCCGAAGGCATAGGAGAGCCGTTCGATGGACCCGCGCCACGCCGGGGACGGACGCGTGGCAGGTGAATCGTCCGCAGCACCCACATCGCCCAGGCAAAGAGGCAACCGTGAGCCGTGAAGCCGTAAGCAGGGCCGAGCTGCACCGCATGTTCATGGACGAGCTGCGGCGCGAGGCGCCGGACTCGGTGTTCGTCTTCGAGATCGACCATCGCACGGCGGGAGCGGACGGGTGCAACTGGTACCCGCTCGCGGGGATCGGCTCGTGGCAGGGCGATCTCACCACCAACCTGGGCGCCTTCCGCCGTGTCCGCGACCGCCTGGCCCAGGACTACCTTCTCGACGGCGAGCCCGCGGACGCGCTCGCGCTGGATGACGCGGAGATCGCCGCTCCCGCGTGAACCCTGTGCCGTAAAAAATCGAATACGGAGTCATGGAGGAGCACGGAGCCCCCGGTTCAACAGCGATTCGCCGTTGACCGTGGCTCCGTGTCCTCCCGTGGCTCCGTGTTCACCGGTTGGCGGCGCATCGGCCTTGCGTGATCCCTGCCGTGGACGGTGAGATGACACCGCGGCCCCGCCGGACGGAATCGTCCAGCGGGGCCGTTCGCCGCGGCAGCCGAGGAGGTGGACGCGGAGCGGCGCGCCTCACCGATCCGGCACGTCGCCGAAGAACGCCGCGATCTCCGCCGCGAGCAGCTCCGGCTCCTCCAGCGCCGCGAAGTGCCCGCCGCGGGGGAGGTCGGTCCACCGCGTGACGGGGTACACGCGCTCCACCCACGAGCGCGGCGGAAACGAGATCTCGTGCGGGAAGTGCGCGATCCCCGTGGGCACCGTGATGCGCTCGCCGGGGCCGAACCGCAGCGGCGTGGCCGCCGATTCCAGGTACAGCCGCATCGACGGCCCGATGCAGTTGGTCACCCAGTAGAGCGTCACGTTCGTCAGCAGCACGTCATCCGGCACGGAGGAGCGCGGATCCGTCCACTCGGCGAACTTCTCGGCGATCCACGCGGCCAGGCCGGCGGGCGAGTCCGAGAGCGCGTACGCCGGCGTGAGCGGGCGCGTGCGCTGCAGGTGCGCGTACGCGCCCGACGCATCGGTCCACTTGCCGCGCCGAACGAGGAAATCGCGCTCCTCCACGCTCGGCGGCGGCTCGGCCGGGGGCACGTACGAGCCGGGGATGAAGTTCAGGTGCAGCCCCGTGAGCCGCTCCGGGTACCGGATGGCCATCCACGACGCCACCCCCGAGCCCACGTCGCCGCCGTGCACGCCGAAGCGCTCGTGGCCCAGCGCCGACATCAGCGCCGCCATCGCCTCCGCCATCCGCGCGTTCGACATCCCCGGCCCGGGGGCGGGCGACAGGGTGAAGCCGGGAAGCGACGGCACCACGAGGTGGAAGCTCCCGCGCAGCCGCTCGATCACCCCCATGAACTCCACGAACGAGCCCGGCCACCCGTGCAGCAGGAGCAGTGCCGGCGCGCCCGGCCGGTCCGCGCGGAGGTGGATGAAGTGCAGGCGCACGTCGCCGAGCACGGCGATGAAGTGGGGCACCGCGTTCAACCGCGCCTCCTGCGCATCCCAGTCGAACGCCCCGCGCCAGTGGCCGACCAGCCGCTGGAGCCCGCCGAGCGGAAGCCCACCCGAGTCCGTCACGCCCGCGGGATAGCGGGTCGCGTCCAGCCGCGCCCGGAGATCGTCGATCACCCCGGGTGCCACCTCGATCCGGTACGGCTCGATCATCCGCCCATCCTCCCCTCCGGTTCTCCGCCACCGACGCCGCCGCGAGCGAATCAACCTGCGCTCCGCGGTGTTCCGTGTCCACGGGGGCATCGTACGCCCTCGTTGCCGAAGACACACAAACGGAGTAGGATTATCCTCTTGATAACGACCGGCTCCGGTTCGTCCTTCCGCCATACCTCTCCGCATCCCCGATGACCACCCACGACACCGCCGCGGTGCATCCCCGCGTGGAGCACCTGCAGAGCATCGTGCAGCCGATCGGCCGCGCGCCCACGCTCTTCCGCATCAACGGGATCGGCCCCACGCTCCTCGGCTCGCTCCGCTATCCGTACGTGGAGCCGTACTACATCGCCATGCAGTTCTTCACCTTCGCCTTCATCCCGCTCTTTCCGCTCGGCTTCTACCTGGTGAAGCACGACGGCGGCAACTCGTACTACTTCATCGGCCGGCTCCGCTACGCCGACCTGAAGGGGTTCGCCGGGCCCGAGGGGATGCGCGCGCTCTGGCTGTCGCTGCTCAAGCACCCGAGCGTGTGGCTGGGGCTGGCCGTGATGACGTTCATCGCCTACGGCATCGTGGTGGGATGAGGGTGCGCCGCTTCGGCGCGTGATCGTCGGGGTTCCCACACCATCCGGTGGATGGATCGCATGAGCCGTGACGACTTCCCGGGCCTCGAGCCCGGCGGCGCCGATGCGCCTCGTGAGGCGAGCTTCGGCCGAGGGATGGGACGGCGCCGGCGAGACCGTCGCCCACGCACGCCAACGGCCCCGCATCGCGCGTTGCGATGCGGGGCCGTTCGTCATCTCCCAGCGCCCCCGACAGGACTCGAACCTGTGACCTCCGGTTTAGGAAACCGTTGCTCTATCCTGACTGAGCTACGGGGGCATCCGCCGGCCAAACCGTCAGACGGCAGGCCGGAAAGCTAACCAGAATGCCGCCCGCCGGTCAACCAGCGACCACGATGCGCCTCCTCCTCCGCGTCTTCGGCGCCCTGCGCATCGACGACGGGGCGGCGGCTTCGCCGTCCCACGATGCTCCTCCCGCGCTGTTCGCCGCGAGGGTACAACGACCCCGACCGCATGTCCAGCGATCGACGCGCAAATCGAACGACCCCGCGAGCCAGGTGGCCCGCGGGGTCGTTCGTCGTCGGTCCGGCTCACGCACGGCGCGGTGGCCGCGGCGAAGGCGTCAGGGGTTGCTGGCGCCGAGCGAGTTGGTGCCCACCGTCCAATCGTCCTTCTTGTTGGTGTCGGTGTTCGCCGCCCGGCGAAGCGAACTTCCGGTGGCAGCCGTGCCCGTGCCGTTCCAGATCGCGGAAATCGCCATTCCGGTCGTCTGGTCGCACGCGACGCCCGAGCAGTCCGCCGGGAGCCACTGGCCCGCGGCCTGGATCTGCCGGATCGACGG
>Ga0247773_1000161_pt1 | contig 32319 bp, 13 predicted proteins | sample UWRJL092311B6_FD_179934 | JGI IMG/M metagenome (GOLD analysis project Ga0247773, IMG submission 179934) | Plant litter microbial communities from Arlington Agricultural Research Station in Wisconsin, United States - UWRJ-L092-311B-6 | ecosystem: Environmental > Terrestrial > Plant litter >... | reverse complement strand
AGGCTGTGCGGCGTGGTGCCGGGGATCGAGATGGGCTACTTCCAGCGCGAGATCGCCCGCAGCGCCAGCCGCCAGCAGCGCGAGATCGAAGACGGCGAGCGCACCATCGTGGGCGTGAACGAGTTCACCGTGGAGGGCGAGGAGCTGACCATCCCGCTGCTCAAGGTGAGCCAGGAGAGCGAGGACCGGCAGCGCGAGCGCATGGCGGCCATGCGCGCCCGCCGCAGCCAGGAGCAGGTGGACGCCGCCCTCGCGCGCCTTAAAGAAACCTGCCGTGCCGGCGGCAACGTGGTGGAGCCGCTGCTCGACGCCGTGCGCGCCTACGCCACGCTCTACGAGATCCGCGCCGCGATGGAAGAGGTGTTCGGCGCCTACCAGGAGCCGGTGTTCTTCTAGAGGAGGCACTCATGGCGGAAGCCGCGGTCGCGATCGACACCAAGCCGATTACCGCAGACGAGCTGCTCGCGATTCCGGATGACGGCTTTCGTCGCGAGCTGCTGGACGGAGAGCTGATCATCATGCCGCCCGCCGGAGAGGAACACGGCGCGATAGCCGGGAACCTGCTGGTAGACCTGGGACATTACGTCCGCCAGCATCGCCTCGGCCAAATCTATACTGCGGAAACCGGCTTCAAGCTCGGCTCTGACACCGTGCTGTGCCCGGATGCCGCGTTCGTGGCCCGGGAGCGAATCGACCAGATCGGCATTGGAAAAGGGTTCCGTGTAGGTGCGCCCGATCTCGTGGTGGAAGTGGTCTCGCCGGGTGATTCATTCGGTCCTGTCGAAGCCAAGGTGTTCAAATGGCTGGCGGCGGGCTGCCGGATGGTGGTCGTGGTTAACCCCAGCCGCCGTGCGGCTACCGTTTACCGCTCACGCAACGATGTGCTTCTGCTCTCCGCGAGTGACTCCATCGACGGCGGAGACGTAGTTCCAGGGTGGAATCTGCCGCTCCGCGAGTTGTTCGACTGATCCGGGTGTTGCGATCTCGGCACGCCGCGGCCAGAGGCACTCGATGCGATCGTCGCAAGCAGTCCTGATGCCGTCTCAGCATGTCTTGCGACGGAGCGCTCCTGGTCATCCGGGAGCGCTTTTGCTTGTGCCGTTTCCATGTCTTCGGCGACACCGGCAGCGGGGGCGGAGCAGGCGACTGATATGAGCCCGCCGGGGAATCGGTGCGTAACCGCGTATGTGACGGTATCGAGGGGATACCAGAGTACGACACCGGCCGGACGCTTCGCAGCGCCCGGCCGGTTTTCAGTGCGTCCTCCAGTCGAGGGGCGATGCTGCCTCCCGCACGGACCAGGCGCTTCAAAAACCTGTCACCCTCGTGGCCTCTTCCGGCCCCCGGAGGCGGGACCGCGCGGTCGGGCGGAGGGTGGGCACGTCTCCTCCCCGAAGCAGTTTCTGATGTTCCTCGACGCGCTGGATCTGCAGTGGTCGTGGTTCGTCGCCCTGAAGTGCGACGTGGTGAACCTGCGGATCGTCGGTCCTCGTCCGCATGCACTCCCCGCTTCTTCCACCTCCGCCGTGGCGAACTCGAAGCTGAACGAATGCCCCGCCTCCGAGTCCATTGCCCAGGCGATGACCAGTTCCAGATCGATCCCGGGCATTGGGTTTCTTGCGCGTTTCAAGTCAGTCCTTTCGTCGAATGATGACGGGCGGGGATATCGGTATATAGGAGGCTGGAGGAGCCACTGCAAGTGCCATAAACCCGCATCAATGCTCACCTTTTGATGCATCGGCGTGGTTTTCTTCACGTCTGTGGCGAAATATGAGCTTGTCTGAACGTCCTTTGTAAGGGTCGCGGCTCTGATGGGTCCGCTCGTGGCGGCAAGCGCGCCGTTTCGCTTGCGAATAACGGACAACATGGCCGGAGTGCACTCAAGTTCCCTATGCCGAGCCGCCGCTGCGACATAAGTCCCGCACGCGCTTGCTTGCCCACTCTCCCACAGGTGAAAGACGAATCGGTGTTCAGCCATCCCCGGCGGAAGCAGCGCAAAAACGGCATTTGCCAAATTGAGTCGGAATAAACGTGTGTTCGAATCCCTGCTTTTCCTTTCTTTCGATCATGTGCGAAGCCTCGGCATACAGGGCCGACCCACCCCGGCCCGCGGTCTCCCCCAAGCTGTGCTGGCTGCTGGTACGCTCCCTGCCACCCGCCGCCGCGAACCATCAACCCGCGGAAGCCGTGATCATCGACTGCCACACGCACCTGAACCGGTACACGCCCGACCTGCCGGCCACGCTCGCCGAGCGGCACGCGCTGCTGCGGGCCGAGATGGATGCGCACGGCGTGGCCTACGCGCTGGTGCTCACCTCGTACGACGTGACGCCCGACCGGCCGTCCACGCGCGACGTGCTGGCGGCGCTGGAAGGCGACGGGCGCCTGGGCGTCGTGGCCGGCGTGCGCCACGCGCAGCTGGACGCCGACCTCCCGGAGCTGCGCGAGATGCTGCAGTCTCGCCGGGTCAAGGCGCTGAAGCTGTACCCGGGCTACGAGCCCTTCCGCCTGACCGACGCGTCGCTGCGCCCGGTCTACCACTTGGCCGCCGAGTTCGCGGTGCCGGTGATGATCCACACCGGCGACACCTACGACCCCGGCACGCACGTGCGCCTGGCCCACCCGCTGGACGTGGACGACGTGGCCGTGGAGCACCGCGACACCCGTTTCGTGATGTGCCACGTGGGCAACCCCTGGCTGATGGACGCGGCCGAGGTGCTGTACAAGAACCCCAACGTGTTCGGCGATATCTCGGGGTTCACCCTGGGCGAGTTCCAGCCGCGCTTCGAACGGCTGATGGTGGGCAAGCTGAACGAGCTGGTGGCCTGGGTGAACGACCCCGGCAAGCTGATGTTCGGCACCGACTGGCCGATCTCGGGCGTGCGGAGCTACCTGGAGTTCGTGGGGAAGCTGGACCTGACGGAGGAAGAGGGCGACGGGCTGCTGTGGCGCAACGCGGCGCGCGTGTTCGGGCTGGACTTCAAGATGCGGGTGGAGACGGCGGATGGCGGATGAGCTGAGGGTGGTGGAGGTGCGCGACGAGCGCTCGGACGTGGCGAAGGCCGCGATCGAGCTGATCCACGTCTCCATCGGCGACGTGCAGCCCACGGCGGACCTGCTGTCGGAGCTGGAGGAGTGCCGGCTGGGGCTGCCCTCGGGCGGCGACTACCACCTGCTCGCCGCGCTGGACGAGGCTGGCGAGCCGATGGCGGCGGCGGCGGGCGTGTACCTGGAGGGGGTGAACGCGGGGTTCATCACCTACCTGGCCGTGCGCAAGGAGATGCGCAACCGGCAGCTGGGCCGCGAGCTGCGCGCGCACCTGCTGCGCTGCTTCCACGACGACGCCCGCGACGCGCGCGGCGAAGCGCTGGCGTGGACGGTGGGCGAGGTGCGGCGCGAGAGTGCGTGGCTGCGCACGCTGGTGCAGGGCGGGCAGGCCATCACCTTCGACCTGGGCTACTTCCACCCCTGGATGCCGCTGCGGGCCGAGGGGCGCTACGTGCTGTACCGCGAGCCCGCCGCCGACACGCGCGCCGAGATCCCCTCGCACGAGGTGGCGCGGCTGTTGTTCGCCATCTGGCGGCGCGCCTACCGCATCCGCTACCCGCTGCAGAGCGAGACCTTCTGCTACATGCTGCGCGGGCTGGAGGGCCGCGACGGCATCGGCCCCGACCCGGGCTTCACCTCGACCGTGGGCGAAGCCTCCGACGGTATCGGCTGAAACGAAGCCGCGCCGCGTCGGAAGCACGACGCGGCGCGGTGATCCACTTCTGATGCCAGCGCTCAGGATCGTCCCGCCGCGCGCAGCAGCCCGGTGATCTGGGCTTCAAGCGCCGACCACTTCTCGGCGTCGAGCGACCGGCCATCGGCGGGGATCGAGGCGCGGACGGCGCCCAGCGCGGCTCCGGTGTCTTCGTCCATCTCCGGCAAGCTCGAGGCGCGCTCCAGGAGCGCGCGGCTGCGGCGCGAGCGGAAGAAGCCGGCGTCATGGCGAACGGCGGCGGTGCGTGCCGCCTCGGCCCAGATCCCCAGCTCCAGCCATTCCGGCACAATCACCGCGGAATGCACCGCCTCGCGGCCCTGCGCCAGCAGCGGCCCCACGTCGGCGCGCGGGTTGGCGGCCGCGGTCTGCCCTGCCTCGCGGTAGAACCTGGCGGCGCTGTCGCCGAGGGTCACGTGGCCGAGCAGCTCGGTTATCCGGCCGCTCAGTGGCACCAGCGAACCGTCGTGCGAGGCGGCGGCGAGCTCGATGTCCACCATGTACGCCCCGAGCTTCACGTTCAGCGGCTCGGGGTCGAGTTGCTTCCGGCCGCTCTCACCGCCGCGCGTGATGGACCCGAACGCCTCGTTCCACCCCGCCGCCGGCCCGGGCGCGCCACCGTGTTCCAGCATGGCCACCGCGAGCGTGGGGTCGTCCAGCCGGGTGTCGCGTGCCCGCGTCAGCAGCGTGCCCGCCAGGCCGATGCCCACCAGCCCGGCGGCGATCGCTCCGTACACCATCCATGGGCGCCGCGGAGCCCGCCGCCGCGAGTCGAGCGAGACCACGCCGTCGCGCGGATCAGCGGACACCTCGGGCCCGGCCGAAGCGGTGGGCGCGGCTGCGTCGCCCGTGGCGAGAGGCGGAGCGGGAGGGCGGCGAGTCGCGAGCGGGATCACGCCGTCGTCACCCTGCTCGCCGAACGCGGCGTTTGCGGGAGGGCGGACGTCCGTGGCCGACTCACCGCTGATTGGCTCGGCGTCGGTGGACGAGGGCCCGGCGGAGGCGTGCGCCTCCTCGATCTCGCGCAGCACGGCGGCGGTCTCGGCGAAGAGGTCGTACTCCTCGTCGTCGGCCATCACGCGGCTCAGCAGCTCGTCGCGCTCGTGCGCGTCGAGCCGCCCGTCGTGCAGGGCGGCTACGCGTTCATCATCCATCCGGTTTCTCATGGGTTCACCATCACCCGGGCCCATGCCCGATACAGGATTGGATGGACCGGAACCGCCACGATTCGCATCCCGGGGCTCATTCGTCGGCATGCGTGCCCCCGCGCCCCAGGGTTTCGCGCACCTCGGCCGCCGTCACCCCGGCGCGCTCCATCCGCTCGCGCAGCATGGACTTGAGGCGCGGCAGGCGCCGGTAGAGCGACTTCTGGTCCAGCCGCAGGGCGCGCGCCGCGTCGGCCACGGTGCGCCCGTCGGCCAGGTGCATGCGCACCAGCATCTGGTCCTCGGGCGAGAGCTGGTCGAGCGCGTCGTTCAGCGCCCCCAGCACGCGGGCACGGGCGGCGTCCTCCTCGTCCTCCTCCACCGCGTGGTCGGCCTGGCGGCTGCCGGGGAGCTGCTCCAGCGTTTCGGCCCCCGCATCGGCGGGGCGCATGGGGTGGCGCACGGGGAGCAGCGCCAGCAGGCGGGCCAGCTCGGCGTCGGTGGCGGTGGTGCGGCCCGCGGTGCGCAGCCGCTCGCCGGCCTCGGCCAGGCGGCAGCCGTCGCGGTAGACCATGGCCTCCAGGTCCTTGGCCAGCTGGCCGTGCGCCTCGGCGGCGGCCGAGGGGCGCCAGCGGCCGGTGCGCTCGCGCGCGCGCTCCATGAAGTGGAGCACCACCACGCGCGCCAGGTACGTCTTCATCACCGCCTCGCCGCGGAACTTGCGGATCGCGGCGTAGTCGTTCTCCATCAGCTTGGACCGTGCCGACGAGAGGAAGTCGTCGGCATCGTCTCCCCAGACGCTGTTCCTTCGGCACACCATCGCGGCGACTTCCTCGATCCACGCCAGGTGTTCGAGAAAGACCGCCTCCGGGTCGAGTCGATCGAGCATCGGGCTCGCGGTCACGGGAAGTTCGGCAGGTTCGATGAATCGGTTCGGCAACCTAACGATCGGAGACGAGTGGATCAACGCACCCATCGGGACAGTGCCTACCCCTCCGGTTCGCCAGAGGTGCCATCGGTCTCAATCAGTATCGTCCACCGCGGCCACTCGCCTTCGCACCGTCTGCCGTCGACCGTCCACGCAGCCCTCGAATCACCCGACCCCCAGCCAGTCGTCCCCCGCGCGGTAGCCCATCTCCTCCAGCCGCGCGGCGATCAGGTCGCGCGCGCCGTGGCGGTTCACGTAGACCAGGATGAAGGGGCGGGGAGCGCGCCTCTCCAGCCAGTCGGGCGGGTGCACCGGAAGCTCCCACACGCGCTGCCCGATCTTGCGCGGGTCGATGTCGATCCACGCCACGGGGCGGACGTCGAGGTCCATCACCAGCCGCGCGCGCAGGCGAGACGGGCGGCCGGCGCCCCACACCACGATCTCGCGCCCCGACCGTACCCGCGGGTCGCGCGCCAGGTGGCGGGCGCGCAGGCGGTCGAAGGCCTCGCGGGCGTAGCGCGGGTCCACGCGGCTGGTACGGCCGCCGCGCTCGCGCCAGCGCAGCAGCACGCGCGGCACCTTGCCCATCCCGTGCCCCGCCGCGTGCAGCCGCAGCCACAGCTCGTAGTCTTCGGGGAAGGGCCCGTCCGCATATCCTCCGGCCGCGCGCAGCAACTCCGTGCGCGCCATCACCGACGGGTGCGCGAACGGGCTCTCCACGTAGATTTCCGCCGCGACCTGCTCGGGCGTGACCACCGCGTTCTGCCAGCGCAGGTATTCCTGGTAGCCGCCGCGCACCTCCTCGGGCGGGAACGGCTCCACCTGCGTGGCGACGAGCGCGACGTCGGGGTGGGTGTGGAGGTAATCGTGCTGCGCGCGCAGGCGGTCAAGGTGCATCACGTCGTCGGCGTCCATCCGCGCCAGCAGCGGGGCGCGGGCCCGGGCGAGGCCCAGGTTCAGCGCGGCGACCAGGCCCACGCGGCCGGGCCGCAGCAGCCGCACGCGCGCGTCGTCGGAGGCGAAGGATGCGACGATTTGCGCGGAATCGTCGTCCGAGCCGTCATCGATGGCCAGCAGTTCCCAGCCGCGCAGCGTCTGCGCGCGGATGGAGGCGAGGCATTCGGCCAGGTACGCGGCCTCGTTGCGAAAGGGGAGAACGACGGAAACCGCCGGCACGTCCATGGCGACGGCCGGCGGCAAGGGGATCTCCGCGGGACCTTGGGCGTGCTCGGGATCTTCAGCGTCCAGCGTCATCGGCGGCGCGCGCGCGTTGATTTCGATCTGCGGGGGACCGGCACCGGGATCGGGCAAATCAACGTTGCATGGTGAACCACCGCTACGAAAGGGGGTCACACGGTGATGGAGGAACAGAGAAAAACTTGCGGTTCTCTGTGTCTCCGTGCCTCCGTGTGACAGAACAGTTCAGCCGGATCCGATAGGACGATGACACCGACACCGAATCGGGTTGGAAGCCCGCCGGCACCCCGGCAGGCTTCGTCGCGTCGTCCGGCTACGTCGCCGCCGCGTTCGCTCCGGCCGCTCGGGCGTTCCGCTGCGCGGGCCCGTTTCCCACGATGCGTGCGTCAGGAAGCGACGCTGGCGGAACGTCTCTCGCAGAGGGGGAGAGAACCGGATCGTCTCGGCGAATGCGGCGGGAGACCCAAGCGTGGCTCCGGAGCCGTCGGCGGTCTCACGCGGCTCGCATACGATCGGGAAGGACGGAGGTTGGCCCAGGCCGCGAGCCATCATAGTTCCAGCCCCGTGTTGCACACTGCCGCCGCGGGGACGTAAGTTTCCCGGGCGTGCTGGGGCGGCTGCCGCCCCTCGCCGCCCGCGTTCGCACCGTGGGAAGGATCGCCCGTTCCGTGACGGAACGAGTGATCGCGCGGCGTGGGAATGTCTCCTCGTGCCACCCCGACCCGGTGTGCGCGGGGTCCACTTCCCGCTCGCGGCGCCCGAATTCAGTATCCGGCCCCCCTGCGGCACGTGCTGCCGCGGCGGGGGCGCACGGCATATCACCCGACCAGAGCCCGATGCGCCGATTCCTCGCCGAGGTTCCCCCACTTCGTGACGCGCTGAACCAGTATCGGCGCCTGCTCGTGCTGCTGCGTCCATACTGGGGAAGCCTCGTCCGGAGCATCCTGCTGGGGCTGGTGATCGGCTTGGTGGGGATGGCGCCGCCCTACCTGTCAAAGCTCCTGATCGACGAGGTCTATCCCGCGCGCGACGTGACGCTGATGCACGTGCTGGTGGGCGGGCTCCTCGCGATCGCGGTCACGTCGGCCACGATGGACGCGATCCGCAACTACTTCCAGCTCCACGTGAGCGCGCGCCTGACCAACGCGTCCACGCTCCTCTTCTTCAACCACCTGCAGCATCTGCGCGCGCGCTTCTTCGAGCAGCGCCAGGTGGGCGAGGTGATGAGCCGGTTCTCGGACGTGCGCCAGTCGCTGGGCACCGTGGCCCAGGGGTTCGGCACGCTGTTCGTCCAGGGCGTCTACCTGGTCCTGGTGCCCCCGTTCCTGTTCCTGCTGGAGTGGCGCCTGGCGCTGGTCGCGCTGGCCTTTGCCCCGCTGACGGCCGGGATCACGGCGCTCTCCGCGCGGATCCTGCGCAACTACTACAAGCGGATGGCCGAGGCCTATGCCGACCTGCGCGGGTACCAGGTGGAGGTCCTCAGCCAGATGCGCACGCTCAAGGTGCTCTCGGTGGAGCACCTGATCTTCACCCGCGCCCGCCGGCAGGTGGACGAGGCGCTGAACCAGGAGCTCCACGCCGGGATCGTGGGCGAGGGGTTCAACCTGGCCACCACCGCCGTGGGGTCGATCGGCACCGCCGTGCTCACCTGGTACGGCTGGACGCTGATCATCGAGCAGCGGATGACGCTGGGCACCTACATCGCATTCATGGCCTACGTGGCCTTCTTCACCCAGCCGCTGGCGCGCGTGAGCCGGATGTTCGCGGCCATGCAGCAGTCGGGGGTGAGCCTGGCCCGGATGTTCGAGTACCTGGACGAGCCCCCGGAGCAGGACCCCGTCTCGGCCTGGGTGGAGCCGGCGCCGGTGAAGCACCAGCTGCGCGGCCGCATCGAGCTGCGCGACGTGGCCTTCGGCTACAACCCCGAGGACGACCCGGTGCTGCAGGACATCAACCTGGTGCTGGAGGCGGGGGCGCTGACCGCGGTGGTGGGGCAGAGCGGGGCGGGGAAGAGCTCGCTGCTGCGCCTGGTCTGCCGCCTGGAGGAGCCCGTGGAGGGGCACCTGCTGTACGACGGGATCACCTGCGGCGAGATCTCGATCCCCGACGTGCGCCGCCAGATCGCCGTGGTGTGGCAGGACACCAGCCTGTTCAAGGGGACCATCTGGGAGAACCTGACCTTCGGGGCGGCCAGCCCCAGCCGCATGGCGGTGGAGGACATCGTGGGCCTGTGCCGCCTCGACGACCTGCTGGCGCGGCTGCCGAAGGGATACGACACGCACGTGGCCGAGTGGGGCGCGAGCCTGTCGGGCGGCCAGCGCCAGCGGCTGTCGCTGGCGCGCGCGCTGATCCGCGACACCCCCATCCTGCTGATGGACGAGGCCACGTCCAACATCGACCAGCAGACCGAGGGCGCGATCCTGGCCGACCTCTTCGCCCGCCGCGCGGGCCGCACCACGCTGTTCGTGACGCACCGGGTGGCCACGGTGCAAGGGGCCGACAAGATCTGCGTGATGCGCGACGGGAGGATCGTGGGGGTGGGAACGCACCCGGCGCTGGTCGAGAGCTGCGACACCTATGTGGCCATGGTCAACGCCGGTGGGCGCGACCCGGGCCGCCTCCAGGCCGCGGGGCCCCGGCCGTGACGGCGCGCGCCAGCCGGAGCCGCCCATGAGCAGCATGATGGAGCCGCCCCCGCCCCCGCCCAGGCTCCAGCTCCCCGAGGTGTCGAACCCCGACGTGGTGGGCGGGCGGTGGGTGGCGCGCGCGGTCAGCCTCACGCTCACCATCTTCACCCTGCTGCTCGCGGGCTTCACCATAGCGGCGGCGGTGATCAAGCTGAAGGTGACGGTGAGCGGCGCGGGCGTCCTCCAGCCGGCCGAGATCTGGTCGGTGCGCAGCGAGGAGACGGGGGTCGTGCGCGACGTGCTGGTGCGCATGGGCGACACCGTGCGGGCCCACCAGGTGATCGCGCACCTCGACACGCTGCAGCTCGCCTCCGACCTGGAGCAGCTCCGGTCGCGGCGGCGGGCGCTGGAACTCAACCTGCAGCTGGCGCAGTCGTCCGTGCCGCTGGAGGCGCGGTCGGCCGCGGAGAAGCGCGCCCAGGCCGAGGCCGAGCTGGTGCGCGCGCAGGCCGCGCTGCGCCAGCGCCTGGTCGAGTTCGACATGGACCCCGACGTCGACAAGTTCAGGCGGTCGTACCGCATGGGGTCGCACGTGGGGATCGACCAGTCGCTGGCGAACCTGCTGACGGCCGAGGCCGCGGCCCGCACCGCGCGCATCGACGCGGAACGGCTGGGCCTGCAGTCGATCGACCGCAGCCGGCAGCAGGAGCAGATGTCGGAGATCGCCTTCCAGATCGCCACCATCGAGCAGCGCCTCTCGCACCTGACGCTGCACGCCCCCGCCGACGGGGTGGTGCTGACCGACGGGCTGGAGCGGCTTCCCGGCAAGGTGCTGCAGGAGGGCGAGACGCTGATGGAGATCTCGCAGGACGACGACTGGCGGGCCGAGCTCCTGGTGCCCGAGCGCGACGTGTCGCGGGTGCGCATCGGCGACGACGTGCAGGTGGAGCTGAGGGCCTTCGGCCGCGCCAACGCTCCCGAGATCCGGGGCGAGGTGCTGACGGTGGGCGCCGAGCCCGCGGCCGGCGAGGCACAGGCCGGGAACCGCATGTTCCCCGTCACCGTGCGGCTGGACCGCAAGGACCTGGAGTCGGTGGGGCTGGAGCGGCTCCGTCGGGGCTACACGGCGCAGGCCAAGATCGTCACGCGCTCCGAGCGGATGATCGTGCTGATCTGGGAGTACCTGCTCCAGCGCACCGAGCGGAAGCCGGCGGCGACCAGCACCAAGGGGGCCAGCGAGTAGCCCCCGCCCCCGACCGACCGCTGGGTCTCGGGCTCCAGGGGGGAGTGTTCGCCCGGGCTGGCCGGCCGCGAGAAAGGTGCGGGCCGCGCGCCCGCACGCCGGGCCAGCTCGATTCGTATCCGATCCGGAGGACACATGCCGCACGCAGCCAGCCACGTGCAGGACGTCATCGAAGCGATGTCGATCCGGTGCAACAACCGCGTCTACGAGAAACGGGGCCGCGGCGAGGACGTGATCGCGCTCTCGTTCGGCGAGGCCTACTTCGACATCCCGCTCTTCGGGTTTGACGACCTGCCGATGCCGGGGCTGTACCACTACTCGCACTCGCGCGGGATTCCCGAGCTGCGGGTGCTGCTGGCCGAGTATTACGGGAGCCGCTACGGCGTGCCGGTGGACCCGGACAGCGAGATCATCGTGACCGCGGGGTCCAAGATCGCGCTGCACATGGCGTTCATGACCATCCTGGCGCCGGGCGACGAGGTGCTGATCCAGGAGCCCACCTGGGTGAGCTATCCCGAGCAGGTGCGGCTCTGCCACGGCCGCCCCGTCCGCATCCCCCATGACGTGCCGATCGCCGACTACGGGCGCTTCGTCACCGCGCGGACACGCGCGATCGTGGTCAACAACCCCAACAATCCCACGGGGCGGCTGGTGACCGACGGCGAGTGGCGGGAGCTGCACCGGCTCGCGGAAGAGCACGACTGCTTCATCGTCTCGGACGAGGCGTACAGCGACTACGTGCTGCGCCCCGGCGACTTCATCTCGGCCGCCGTGCACGACCCGGCGAAGGCGCACACGATCGTGTGCAACACGCTGTCGAAGAACTACGGGATGTCGGGGTGGCGCATCGGCTACGTCTTCACCAACGCGGAGCTGCTCTACCAGCTGCTGAAGGTGAACCAGCACCTGGTCACCTGCCCGGCCACGGTGCTGGAACACTACATGGCGCGCCACTTCCACGAGGTGCTGGCCATCACCGCGCCGCAGATCCGCGACGTTGTGGTGAAGCGCGGCGAGGTGGCGCGGATGCTGGACGATGCCGGGCTTCGCTACATGCCCGGCGAGGGAACCTTCTACCTGTTCGTGTCGATCGGCGAGAGCCGCCTGGGGTCGGTGGAGTTTTGCGAACGCCTGCTGGAGGAGCGCGGGGTCAGCGCGGTGCCGGGGATCGGCTACGGCGACTCGTGCGACAGGTTCATCCGGCTGTCGGTGGGCTCGGAGAGCATGGACCGGATCCGCCGCGGCGTGGAGCAGATCGCCGGGCTCCTCCGCGAAACGGCGGCGGAGCAGGGTGCGGCACCCGGTGAGCGGCGGGGCGCGGAGGGGCGGCAGATCGAGGCGCTCCCGCTGGCCTGATGGCGATTCGGCCGAATGACGTGCCTTCCCGCACGGACGAATTGACTCACACGGAGCAACGGAGGAAGCGGAGAACTGCTCGTCTTTCCTCCGTTTCCTCCGCTCCTCCGTGTGACATTCTGCCGTAGCGGGTCTTTCCGTCTGCACGGTTGATGGCCGAGTTGGTACGAGGGTGCGAACCGCGGAGCCTCGAAGTTCGTGTTCGCGAGCGCTCCGGGCGTTGTGAGCGCCGGTCCGGGTTCGTAGTGTCCGTTGGTTGCGGGGCGATCGTGGGACCCACCACCCGACCGCAGACTGAGGCGTGATGGCGACTGGCCGAAACGAGCGGGGCCCGGGCGGTGGTCGGGCGGGCCCGCTTCCGCGTGAGACGGAGCTTTCCGACGCCCGGATGACGGAGCTGCCCGCTGGCGGCGCCGAAATCCGGGTGGTGGAGGAGTGGAGCGCCGCGGACGCCGCGTCCCCTCGGGACACGTGCGTCCACGACCTGTTTCGCGCGCAGGCGGCGCGCACGCCGGATGCGGTCGCGGTCTCCTGGCGCGGCGAGCGGGTGACGTACAAGGAGCTGGAGCGGCGGGCGAACCAGATCGCCCACGCCCTGCGCCGCCGCTGCGCGGGGCCCGAGGCGCGCGTGGGCATCTGCCTGCCACGCACGCCCAACCTGGTCGCCGCGATGCTGGGCGTGCTGGGCGCGGGTGGCGCGTACGTGCCGCTGGACCCGGCGTACCCGCGCGAGCGGCTGGGCTACATGCTGGAAGATGCGGGCGTCGGGCTCGTCATCACCCAGGCGAACCTGGCGGACCGCCTGCCGGAGGGCACGGCCACGCTGCTGCTGCTCGACGCGGAGCGCGACGCAATCGCAGGGGAGTCGTCGGATGCGCCGGAGAGCGGCGTCGTTCCCGAGAACCTGTCGCACGTCATCTTCACCTCCGGGTCGACGGGACGGCCGAAAGGGGTGATGATCCGTCACTCCTCCGTCGTCGTGCTGCTGCACTGGCTCAGGGAGACCGTCACGGACGAGGAGCGCTCGTCGGTGCTCTTCTCCACGTCCATCAACTTCGACGTCAGCGTGGCGGAGGTGTTCGGGACGCTCTGCTGGGGTGGAAAGCTGGTGATGGTGGAGAACGCGCTGGAGCTGGCGGCGCTGGATGAGGAGGTCGCGTACGCCAGCATGGTGCCGAGTGCCGCCGCGGAGCTGCTGCGCAGCGGCGGCATCCCGGCATCGATGAAGACGCTGAACCTGGGTGGCGAAGCGCTGCCGAACGCCCTCGCGCAGGGGCTCTACGCGCTGGGGACGGTGGACAAGGTGGGCAACCTCTACGGGCCGACGGAGGATACGACGTATTCCACCTACTCGCTCGTGCCACCCGGCGCGGAACGGGTCCTGATCGGCACGCCGGTGGCGGGGACGCAGGCGTACGTGCTGGACGGGCTTCTCGAGCCCGTGCCGGCCGGCGCCGACGGCGAGCTGTATCTGGCCGGCGACGGGCTGGCGCGTGGATATGCGAATCATCCGGCGATGACGGCGGATCGGTTCGTCCCCTGTCCCTTTGGCCCGCCGGGGGCGCGGATGTACCGGGTGATGGACCGGGCTCGCCGGCGCGCGGACGGGGAGCTGGAGTATCTCGGGCGGACCGACTTCCAGGTGAAGATCCGCGGCTACCGGATCGAGCCGGGCGAGATCGAGGCGCGTCTCGCCGGGCACCCCGCCGTGCGCGAGGCGGTGGTGCTGGCCCGGGAGGATGGTCCCGGGCGACCGGGCGAGAAGCGGCTGGTGGCGTACGTGGTGGGTGGCGAGGCGGCCCGCGCGGACGTGCTCCGCGAGCACCTGGGCGCCACGCTGCCGGATTACATGGTGCCCGCCGCCTACGTGCGGCTGGAGCGGTGGCCGCTGACGCCCAACGGCAAGCTGGACCGCGGCGCCCTGCCCGCCCCGGCCGAGGACGCGTACGCGGCGCGCGAGTACGAGGCGCCCACCGGCCCCGCAGAGCAGGCGCTGGCGGGGATCTGGTCGGCGGTGCTGGGCACCCGGCGGGTGGGCCGCGGCGACGACTTCTTCGAGCTGGGCGGCCACTCGCTGCTGGGCATGCAGGTGATCTCGCGCGTGCGGCAGGTGCTGGGGGTGGAGGTGGCGCTGGGCGACCTGTTCGCCCGGCCGGTGCTGGCCGACTTCGCGCGGGGCTTGGGAGAGGCTGTCCGGGCGGAGGCGACGGAGATGGTGCCGGTGGACCGGGGCTCGCCCGTCCCGCCGTCGTTCGCGCAGCAGCGGCTGTGGTTCCTGGAGCAGCTGGACGGGGTGGGGGCGGCGTACCATGTGCCCCTGCGTCTGCGCCTGCGCGGCGAGCTGGACCGTGGTGCGCTCGTCCGCGCGCTGGACCGCATCGTGGCGCGGCACGAGACGCTGCGGACCACCTTCCCGGCGGTCGGCGGCGAGCCCGTCCAGCGCATCGCGCCCGTCGACGAGAGCGCGTTCCGGCTGGTGGAGCACGACCTCTGCTCCGCGGCCGATGCGGATGATGCGCTACGCCGCATCGTCCGCGACGAGGCGGGCGCGCCGTTCGACCTGGCGCACGGCCCGCTGGTGCGCGGCCGCTTGGTGCGGATGGCGGCGGAAGACCACGTGCTGCTGCTGACGATGCACCACATCGTCTTCGACGGCTGGTCCACGGGCGTGCTGTACCGCGAGCTGGGCGCGCTCTACGCCGCCTTCGCGCAGGGCGACGCCGATCCGCTCCCGCCGCTGGCGGTGCAGTATGCCGACTACGCCGCGTGGCACCGGCGCCGGGTGGGCGGCGCGGTGCTTGAGGCGCAGGGGGCGTACTGGGCGCAGACGCTGGCCGGCGCCCCCGAGCTGCTGGAGCTGCCGTCCGACCGGCCGCGCCCGCCGCGCCGGGACTTCGCCGGCGCGCCGGTGGCGGTGGAGCTGGACGAGGCGCTGACCGCGGCGCTGAAGCGGCTGTCGCAGCGGCACGGCACCACGCCGTTCATGACGCTCCTGGCCGCGTGGGCCGTGGTGCTGGGCCGGCTCTCGGGGCACGACGACGTGGTGATCGGCACGCCGTCGGCCAACCGGGCGCGGCCGGAGGTGGAGGCGCTGATCGGCTTCTTCGTCAACACGCTCCCCATCCGCGTGGACCTGTCGGGTGAGCCGCGGGTGGGGACGTTGCTGGAGCGCGTGAAGACGCGCGCGCTGGAGGCGCAGCAGCACCAGGACATCCCGTTCGAGCAGGTGGTGGAGCGCCTTCGCCCGGCGCGCAGCCTGGCGTACAGCCCGCTCTTCCAGGTGATGTTCGCATGGCAGAACGCGACGGCCGGCGCGCTGGTGCTGCCGGGGCTCACCGTCGCCGCCTCGGGCTCGGGCTCGGGCTCGGGCTTGGGCTCGGGTGCGGGAGACGCGGCGGACGCCGGTTCCGCCAAGTTCGACCTGACGCTGGAGCTGCACGACGACGGCGGACGGATCGCCGGTACGCTGGAGTACGCGACGGCGCTCTTCGACCGGGCCACGGCGGAGCGCTTCGCCGGCTACCTGCGGCGGGCGCTGGAGGCGATGGTGGCGGACGAGCGCCAGGCCGTGGACCGTCTCCCCCTGCTGCCCGAGGCGGAGCGCCGCCGGGTGCTGGAGGAGTGGAACGCGACCGATCGGCCGTATCGCGGCGGCCTGCGCGTCCACGACCTGTTCCGCGCGCAGGCAGTGCGGACGCCGGATGCGGTCGCCGTCTCCTGGCGCGGCGAGCGGGTGACGTACGCGGAGCTGGAGGCGCGGGCGAATCGGCTCACCAACGCGCTGCGCCGCCGCGGCGTGAGGCCGGAGGTGCGCGTCGGCATCTGCCTGCCGCGCACGCCGGATCTCGTGGCCGCGATGCTCGGCGTCCTCGGCGCGGGTGGCGCGTACGTCCCGCTGGACCCGGCGTATCCGGCGGAGCGGCTGGGCTACATGCTGGAGGATGCCGCGGTGGCGCTGGTCATCACCGACTCCGGTCTGGCCGATCGCCTTCCGGAAGGCGCGGCCGCGCTGCTGCTGCTCGACGCCGAACGCGAAGCCATCGCCGCGGAGTCCATCGAAGCACGAGAAAGTGGTGCGCTCCCGGAAAACTTGTCGCACGTCATCTTCACCTCCGGTTCGACGGGACGGCCGAAGGGGGTGATGATCCGCCACTCCTCCGTCGTCGTGCTTCTGCACTGGCTGCGGGAGAACGTGACGGACGAGGAACGCTCCGCCGTCCTTTTCTCCACGTCGATCAACTTCGACGTCTCCGTCGCGGAGGTCTTCGGCACGCTCGCGTGGGGCGGGAAGCTGGTGATGGTGGATAACGCGCTGGAACTGGCAACGCTGGACGAGGCGGTGGTGCACGTCAGCATGGTGCCGAGCGCAGCGGCGGAGCTGCTGCGCAGCGGCGGCATACCGGCGTGCGTGGAGACGCTGAACCTGGGCGGCGAGGCGCTGCCGAACGCGCTGGCGCAGGGGCTGTATGCACTGGGGACGGTGGAAAAGGTCGGCAATCTCTATGGGCCGACGGAGGATACGACGTATTCCACCTACCACGTCGTCCCCCGCGGTGCGGACCACGTGCTGGTCGGCGCGCCGGTGGCCAACACGCAGGCCTACGTTTTGGACGCGCACCTGCAGCCCGTGCCGATCGGCGCCGCCGGCGAGCTCTATCTCGCGGGCGACGGCCTGGCGCGCGGGTATGCGAGCCGTCCGGGGATGACGGCGGAGCGCTTCGTCCCGTGCCCCTTCGGGCCGCCGGGTGCGCGGGTGTACCGGGTGATGGACCTCGTCCGCCGACGCGTGGACGGGGAGATCGACTACCTGGGGCGCACCGACTTCCAGGTGAAGGTGCGCGGGTTCCGCATCGAGCTGGGCGAGATCGAGGCGCGGCTGGCCGAGCATCCGGGGGTGCGCGCCCCGGTCGTGGTCGTGCGCGAGGACGCGCCCGGCGACCAGCGGCTGGTGGCGTACTACCTGGCCGGCGAGCCGGTCGCCGTGGACGCGCTGAAGGCGCATCTCGCCGATCGCCTGCCGGGATACATGGTGCCGGCGGCCTTCGTGTGGATGGAGGCGTATCCGCATACGCAGAGCGGCAAGGTGGACCGGAAGGCGCTTCCCGCGCCCGGGGCCCACGCGTTCGCCGCGCGCGGGTACCAGGCCCCCATCGGCCCCACGGAAGAGGCGGTCGCGACGATCTGGGCGGAGCTGCTGGGGGTGGAGCGGGTGGGCCGCGGCGATCACTTCTTCGAGCTGGGCGGGCACTCGCTGCTCGCCACGCGCGTGGCGTCGCGGGTGAACGACCGGTTCCACGTTCGGCTTTCCACCACGGCGCTCTTTTCGCACCCGCGCCTCGCGGAATTGGCCGGAGCCGTGGACGACGCCAGGTCGCGCCCAGCCGGCCAGGCGGCGGACGGCGGCGGCTTCGATGGCCCGGCCGATGGAATCCGCCCGTATTCGGTGGATACGCTGTCGGATGACGACGTGGACACGCTGCTGGCCGACCTGCTCGCGAACCGGGCCGGCTCGTGACCCGAGGACGAGCTGCCGGCTTGCTTCCACGGCACCGCGCCCGGCCGGATTTCACGGGTGGCGGGCCCGCTCTCCGGCGACGGCGGACCATCCCGATGCTGACACCGTGGAGGATTGGGTGCGAAGGCGCCGTCCGGACTCCCAGGTTTGCGCTTCTCGGCCGGAAACTGTTAGTTTGTCTCCACGACACGGCACCGCAACGCTCGCCTTGTCAAGCGTTTACCCGAGTTGCGCGCCCCGCGACCGCATGGCCGCGGCGCAGGCGCGCGCCGGGGCCCGCGCAACGGGCGCCGGACCTTTCCTGACAGAACGAACGGGAAGCCAGAGCATGCCGACGGATGCAACCGAAGACACCCGCACCTACATCGTGCTGGTCAACCACGAGGAGCAGTACTCGCTGTGGCTGGCGGACCGGGAGATCCCCGCGGGGTGGAAAGCCGTGGGGAAGCCGGGCTCGAAGGAAGAGTGCCTGGCGTACGTCAAGGAGGTGTGGACCGACATGACGCCGCTCAGCCTGCGGAAGCAGACCGCGGCGAGCTGATCGGGTGTGCGGGACGCACGCATCCGCCGGTGGGGCGAACGGCGCCGGCGGGCCGAGGGTCTCGCCGGGGTGGGCCGTGGAAGGCGGAGTTCGTGGAAGCCCACGAAACGGGCGGGGACGCAGACGCGGACCCAGGGGCCTGCGTGGACATCCAGCCGCCACCCCGGCCTGGACCGATGAACGGGCGGGCCGGCCTGGGTCTCACCACGCCGGCGTAGCTCCGTTGCGTGCCCTCCGCGCCTCGCTCGGCGCGGCTGGAGCGCCAGCCGCGCCAGTCCGCGGCGAAGCGAGCTGCGTTCCGACGCGCTGGGTATGCCGACATCCCTTTGCTGCACGGGAGGACATCATTCTCGAACCGGGTGACGAGGTGCGGATCCAGGAGCTTGCCGGGGGCGGGGCCGGGCAGGTACGGCGCCGCCGCGGCCGCGCCGTACGGCCGCCCTGCCGCGCGGCCGGCGCCGATAACCGGCGGTTCGTCACGCGCCCGCCCCACGCGGGGGCCGGGATGCGGCCGGCTGCTTCGCCTTTGGCACCGACCGACGCATGAGCGACGACCTCGCCGGCGTGCGGAGCCTGTCTCCCGAGCAGAAGAGGGCCCTCCTGGGGTCGCTGCTGCAGCGGGAGCCCGGCGGGCCGCGCGTGGCGCCGCTCTCCTTCGCGCAGCAGCGCCTGTGGTTCCTCGAGCAGCTCGAGGCGCTGGGCGGCACGTACCACGTCCCGCTGCGGCGGAGCTTCACCGGGCCCCTGGACGTGGCCGCGCTGCGCCGCGCGCTGGACCGGATCGTGGCCCGGCACGAGAGCCTGCGCACCACCTTCGGCCAGGTGGAGGGGAAACCGGTCCAGCGCATCGCCCCCGCGCGCCCGGACGGGTTCGAGCTGGCCGAGCACGACCTCCGCGGCGCCGCGGACCCGCGGGCCGCGCTGCGCGACCTGGTGGCCGCGGAAGCGAAGTCGCCGTTCGACCTGGCGGCGGGGCCGCTGATCCGCGGGCGCCTGGCGCGGGTGGCCCACGACGAGCACGTGCTGCTGGTCACGATGCACCACGTCGTGAGCGACGGCTGGTCGATGGGGGTGTTCGTGCGGGAGCTGCGCACGCTGTACGACGCCTTCCGCCGTGGCGCGCCCGACCCGCTCCCCGCCCTGGAGATCCAGTACGCCGACTACGCGGCGTGGCAGCGGCGGTCGGTGGAAGGCGAGCGGCTGGAGCGGCAGGCGGCGTACTGGGAGCGGGTGCTCGCCGGCGCGCCCGAGCTGCTGGAGCTTCCGGCCGACCGTCCCCGCCCGGCGCGGCACGACTTCGCCGGCGCGTCCGTGCCGGTCGAGCTGGACGCCGAGCTGACCGCGGCGCTCGCGGCGCTGTCGCGGCGCCACGAGACCACGCTGTTCATGACGCTGCTGGCGGGGTGGGCGGTCGTGCTGGGCCGGCTCTCGGGGCAGGCCGACGTGGTGGTCGGCACGCCCACGGCGGGGCGCGAGCGCAGGGAGACCGAGGAGCTGATCGGCTTCTTCGTGCACACGCTGGCGTTGCGGGTGGACCTCGCGGGCGCGCCCACGGTGGCCGAGCTGCTGGGGCGGGTGCGCGCGCGGGCGCTGGAGGCGCAGCGGCACCAGGACATCCCCTTCGAGCAGGTGGTCGAGCGGGTGCGGCCGGTGCGCAGCCTGGCCTACACCCCGCTCTTCCAGGTGATGTTCGCCTGGCAGAACGCGCCGGGAGAGAGCCTGGAGCTGCCGGGGCTGCAGTCCGCCCCCGTGGCGGAGCCCGTGGAAGAAACGGCCAAGTTCGACCTTTCGCTCACCCTGGCCCCGTGCGGCGACCGCATCGTGGGGAGCCTCGACTACGCGACCGCGCTCTTCGACCGCGACACCGTGGAGCGCCACGCGGGCTACCTGCGGCGGGTGCTGGCCGAGATGGTTGCAGGCGACGGGCGGCGCGTGGAGGGGCTGGCGCTCCTGGGTGCGGACGAGCGTGCGCGCGTGCTGGAAGAGTGGAACCGCACGGAGGCGGCGTATCCGCGCGACCGGTGCGTCCACCAGCTGGTGGAAGCCCAGGTGGCGCGCACGCCCGGCGCGGCGGCGCTGGTCTTCGCCGGCGATGCCATCACCTACGCCCAGCTGAACGCGCGCGCCAACCGGCTGGCGCACCACCTCCGCTCGCTGGGCGTGGGGCCCGACGTGCGCGTGGGGATCTGCGTGGAGCGGAGCCCGGAGCTGGTGGTGGGGCTGCTGGCGGTGCTCAAGGCGGGCGGGGCGTACGTGCCGCTGGACCCGGCATACCCGGCCGAGCGGCTGCGCTACATGCTGGCCGACAGCGCGCCGGCGGTGCTGCTGGCGGGCGGCGGGCTGGCCGCTCGCTTCGAAGGGACGGACGTGCCGGTGCTGGACCCGGGCTCCGACTCGCCTGCGTGGGCGTCGGGGCCGGCGACGGACCCGGTGGTCGAGGGGCTGACGGCACGGCACCTCGCGTACGTGATCTACACCTCGGGCTCCACCGGCCGGCCCAAGGGGGTGGCGATCGCCCACGGCAGCGCCGTCAACCTGCTCCACTGGGCCGGGTCGGCCTTCGGGGACGAGGACGTCGAGCGCACGCTCTTTTCCACGTCGCTGAACTTCGACCTGGCGGTGTTCGAGCTGTTCGCCCCCCTCACCCGCGGCGCGGCGGCGTGGCTGGTGGACGACGCGGTGGCGCTGCTGCGGTCTCCGGCCGGGGTCACGCTGGTGAACACCGTGCCCTCGGCCATGCGCGCGCTGCTGGACGGCGGCGGGCTGCCGGCGACGGTGCGCACGGTGAACCTGGCGGGCGAAGCGCTGGGGCGCAGCCTGGTGGAGCGCATCTTCGCCGAGACGGGCGTGGAGCGGGTGTTCAACCTCTACGGACCGTCGGAGACGACGACGTACTCCACCGCGGTCGAGATGCGGCGCGGCGATGGGTTCGCGCCCCACGTGGGCACCCCGATCCACAACACGCGCGTCTACATCCTGGACGGGGCGCTGGCGCCGGTGCCGGTGGGGGTGGCGGGCGAGCTCCACATCGGCGGCGCGGGGGTGGCGCGCGGCTACCTGGGCCGCGCGGAGCTGACGGCCGAGCGCTTCGTGGCCGACCCGCATGGCGGCGAGCCGGGCGCGCGGATGTACCGCACCGGCGACCTCGCGCGCTGGCGGCCCGACGGCACGGTCGAGCTCCTGGGCCGCGGCGACCACCAGGTCAAGGTGCGCGGCTTCCGCATCGAGCCCGGCGAGATCGAGGCGCGGCTGGTGGAGCACCCGGCGGTGCGCGAGGCCGTGGTGGTGGCGCGGGAAGACACGCCGGGCGAGAAGCGGCTGGTGGCGTACCTGGTGGGCGACGAATCGGCCACGGCCGAGGTGCTGCGGGCGCACCTGGGCCAGGCGCTGCCGGCGTACATGGTTCCCGCGGCCTTCGTGCGGGTTGGCGCGCTGCCGCTCACCCCCAACGGCAAGCTGAACCGCGGCGCGCTCCCCGCGCCCGACGGCGGCGCCTGCGCGGGGCGCGGCTACGAGGCGCCGGTGGGCGAGACGGAAGCCGCGCTGGCCGGGATCTGGTCGGAGGTGCTGGGCACCGCGCGCGTGGGGCGCCGCGACGACTTCTTCGAGCTGGGCGGACACTCGCTGCTGGCGGTACAGGTGATCTCGCGGGTGCGGCAGCTGCTGGGGGTGGAGGCGGAGCTGGGCGACGTGTTCACCCGGCCCGTGCTCGCCGACTTCGCGCGGGAGCTGGGCGCGGCGTCGCGCCCGGCGCTTCCGCCCATCGAGCCCGCCGCGCGGCAGGGCCCGATCCCGCTGTCGTTCGCGCAGCAGCGGCTGTGGTTCCTGGAGCAGCTGGGCGAGCTGGGCGGCACCTATCACATGACCACGCGGCTGCGGCTGCGCGGCGAGCTGGACCGGGCGGCGCTGGGGCGCGCGCTGGACGCCATCGTGGCCCGCCACGAGGCGCTGCGCACGACCTTCACGGAGACGGACGGAGCCCCCGAGCAGCGGATCGCTCCGGCGGAGGAGAGCAGGTTCGTTCTGACGGACCACGACCTGGGCGGCCATGCGGACGCGCGGGCCGGGCTCGGCCGGCTGATGGCCGAGGAGGCGGAAACGCCCTTCGACCTGGAGCGGGGGCCGCTGATCCGCGGCCGGCTGGTGCGGCTGTCATCCGACGAGCACGTGCTCCTGCTTTCGATGCACCACATCGTGAGCGACGGCTGGTCGATGGGCGTGCTCTACCGCGAGCTGGGCGCGCTCTACGCCGCCCACCGCGAGGGGAGGGAGGCGGCGCTCCCCGCGCTCCCCGTCCAGTACGCCGACTACGCGGTCTGGCAGCGGCGCTGGGTCGAGGGCGACCTCCTCCGCGAGCAGGCGGAGTACTGGTCGCGGACGCTGGCGGACGCGCCCGAGGTGCTGGAGCTGCCCACCGACCGCCCGCGGCCGGCCGAGCAGGACCACGCGGGGGCGCAGCTGGCGCTGGAGCTGAGCGAAGCGCTGACCGCCGGGGTCGAGGCGCTTTCGCGGCGGCACGGCACCACGCCATTCATGACGCTGCTGGCCGCGTGGGCCGCGGTGCTCGGCCGCGTGGCGGGGCGCGACGACCTGGTGATCGGCACGCCGGTGGCCAACCGCGGGCGCCGCGAGGTCGAGGGGCTGATCGGCTTCTTCGTGAACACGCTGGCGCTGCGGGTGGACCTGTCGGGCTCGCCCACGGTGGCGGAGCTGCTGGAGCGGGTGAAGGAGCGGACGCTGGGGGCCCAGGCCCACCAGGACATCCCCTTCGAGCAGGTGGTGGAGCTGGTCGACCCCGTGCGCAGCCTGTCACACGGGCCGCTCTTCCAGGTGCTGTTCGTGTGGCAGAGCGCACCCGGGGGCGACGGGCTGGCACTGCCGGGGCTGGCGGTGGACGGGGTGGAAGACGCGCCCCCGCTCACCCGCGCCAAGTTCGACCTGGCGCTGGCGCTGTTTGGCGGAGAGCGGATCACCGGCACCGTGACGTACGCCACCGCGCTCTTCGACCGGGCCACGGTGGAGCGCCACGTGGGCTACCTGCGGCGGGTGCTGGAGGAGATGGTGGCCGGCGAGGGCCAGCGCGTGGAGCGGCTGGCGCTGATGCCGGCCGACGAGCGCGCGCGCGTGGTGGAGGAGTGGAACCGGACGGATGCGACGTACCCGGGCGAGTCGTGCATCCACGAGCTCGTGCAGGCCCAGGTGGAGCGTACGCCCGACGCGACCGCGGTGACCTTCGAGCGAGGGCACCTCACCTACGCGGAGCTGAACCGGCGCGCGAACCGGCTGGCGCACCACCTCCGCGCGCTGGGCGTGGGGCCCGACGTGCGCGTGGCGCTGTGCGTGGAGCGCGGCCTGGAGATGGTGGTGGGGCTGCTCGCCGTGCTCAAGGCGGGCGGCGCCTACGTGCCGCTGGACCCCGGCGTTCCCGCCGAGCGGCTGGCGTACATGCTGGCCGACAGCGCGCCGGCGGCGGTGCTCACGCAGGGGCGCCTGCGGGAGCGCGTGGGAAACGCGGGCGTGCCGGTGCTGGTGCTGGACGCGGCCGTCCCGGCGTGGGCCACCGGGTCCTCCGTGGACCCGGAGCGGGGCGCGCTCACGCCGGGCCACCTGGCCTACGTGATCTACACCTCCGGCAGCACCGGCCGGCCCAAGGGGGTGATGAACACGCATCGCCCGGTGGCGGCGCTGCTGGCGGCGAGCCAGGAGATGTGGAGCTTGGGCACGCGCGACACGGTGCTGCAGAACATCCCCTACAGCTTCGACGTGTCGGTGCGCGAGCTGTTCTGGCCGCTGGCCTTCGGCGGGCGGGTGCACCTGCCGAAGCCCGACGGGCACAAGGACATCGGCTACGTGGTGGAGACGATCGGCCGCGAGCGGATCACCACGGCCGCCTTTTCCGCATCCATGCTGCAGCTTTTCCTGGGCCACCCGGAAGTGGCGGCGTGCACCGCGGCGGCGCGGGTGCTGGTGGGCGGCGAGTCGCTGTCGCCGGCGCTGGTCGAGCGCTTCCACCAGCTTCTGCCGCACGCCACGCTGTACCACATGTACGGGCCGACGGAGACCACGGTGGCGGTCACCGGCGGGCCCTGCCGGCCGGGGGAGCCGGGCGGGCGCGTGCCCATCGGCCGGCCGCTGGCGAACACGCGCGCCTACGTGCTGGACGAGCGGGGGGCGCCGGTGCCGGTGGGGGTGGCGGGCGAGCTGTACATCGGCGGGGCGCAGGTGGCGCGCGGCTACCTGGGCGGCCCGGAGCAGACGGCCGAGCGCTTCGTGGCCGACCCCTTCGGCGAGCCGGGGGCGCGGCTGTACCGCACCGGCGACCTGGTGCGGTGGCTGGCGGATGGGAAGCTGGAGTTCCTGGGGCGCACCGACCACCAGGTGAAGGTGCGCGGCTACCGCGTGGAGCTGGGCGAGATCGAGGCGCGGCTGGTGGCGCACCCCGCGGTGCGCGAGGCGGCGGTGGTGGCGCGCGAGGACACGCCGGGCGAGAAGCGGCTGGTGGCGTACGTGGTGGGCGGCGAAGCGGCCACGGCCGACGTACTGCGCGCGCACCTGGGCGAGGCGCTCCCCGAGTACATGGTGCCCGCGGCCTACGTGCGGCTGGAGCGGCTGCCGCTGATGCGCAACGGCAAGCTCGACCGCGCGGCGCTCCCCGCGCCGGGCGCCGAAGCCTACGCGGCGTCCGAGTACGAGGCGCCGGCCGACGAGACCGAGGAAGCGCTGGCCGAGATCTGGGCCGAGGTGCTGCGCGTGGGCCGGGTGGGGCGCCACGACAACTTCTTCGAGCTGGGCGGGCACTCGCTGCTGGCGGTGCAGGTGACCTCGCGGGTGCGGCAGGTGCTGGAGGTGAAGGTGGAGGTGGGGAAGCTGTTCACCCGCCCCGTGCTCGCCGACTTCGCGCGCGAGGTCCTGGACGCCCAGCTCGCCCAGGTCGACCCCGGGGAGATGGCGCAGCTGATGGCCCTCCTGCGCGAGTCCGCCGCCGGATGACGTCGCGTTTCCCCGTGGGGCTCTGCCGACGCGGCCAGCCGTCGCCCCGCGACGTGCGCGACGGGCCTTCGCGTGCCGCGTGCAGGTCGATCCTCATCGCGGACGGCGCAGCCGCTCGCGTAGAGCTGATCGACATCTTCGGCCCGTGCCTCCTTGGCGCGCGGCCCGAACGCATCCGCCGCCCGGCTCTGGTCGCCGGACGGAACGTTTATCCTCCATCCGCCCCGTTTCTCGTGGCGAGGAGATCCATGCGCTTTCGACCCACCCGCTTTTCCGGGGTGCCGAGCCGATGAAATCCGATCTGGCACTGGCCGACCTGACGCTGGCCGAACGCCGGAAGCTGCTGCGGATGGCGCGCGCCCGCGACCTCGTGCGCGGGTCGGAGCTTCCGCCGATCGAGCCCGTGGCCCGGGACGGCCGGGTGCCGCTGTCGTTCGCGCAGCAGCGGCTGTGGTTCGTGGAGCAGCTGGGGGAGCTGGGGAGCACGTACCACCTGGGCCGGCCCCTGCGCCTGCGCGGCGAGCTGGACCGCGAGGCGCTGGTGCGTGCGCTGGACCGGGTCGTGGCCCGCCACGAGGCGCTGCGCACCACCTTCGCGCAGACCGATGGCGTTCCCGAGCAGCGCATCGCCCCGGCAGACACCGGGTTCGCGCTGCTGGAGCACGACCTGCGCGGTCGGGCGGACGCGAACGGCGAGCTCGAGCGGCTGATGGCGGAGGAGGCGCGTGCGCCCTTCGACCTGGCGCGCGGGCCGCTGATCCGCGGGCGCCTGGTGCGGCTGGCGGCGGAAGACCACGTGCTGCTGGTCACCATGCACCACATCGTCAGCGACGCATGGTCGATGGGGGTGCTCACCCACGAGCTGGGCGCGCTCTACGCCGCGTTCCACGAGGGGCGCGAGGCCGACCTTCCCGTGCTGACGGTGCAGTATGCCGACTACGCGGTGTGGCAGCGGGGGTGGGTGGAGAGCGACGACGTGCGCGAGCAGGCCGACTACTGGACCCGCACGCTCGCCGGCGCGCCCGAGCTGCTGGAGCTGCCCGCCGACCACCCCCGGCCGCCCCGGCAGGACTTCGCCGGCGATTCGGTCGCGCTGGAGCTGGACGCGGAGCTGACGGCGGCGCTCACCGCGCTGTCGCGGCGCCACGGGACCACGCTGTTCATGACCGTGCTGGCCGGCTGGGCCGCCGTGCTCGGCCGGCTCTCGGGGCAGGACGACGTGGTGATCGGCACGCCCACCGCCAACCGCGGGCGGCGCGAGATCGAGGGGTTGATCGGCTTCTTCGTCAACACGCTGGCGGTGCGCGTGGACCTGTCGGGCTCGCCCACCGTGGCCGAGCTGCTGGGGCGGGTGAAGGAGCGGGCGTTGGGGGCCCAGGCCCACCAGGACATCCCCTTCGAGCAGGTGGTGGAGCGGGTCTCCCCGGCGCGCAGCCTGGCGCACACGCCGCTCTTCCAGGCGCTGTTCGCGTGGCAGAACGCGTCGCAGGGCGGGCTGGGGCTGCCGGGGCTGGAGGTGGGCGGCGTGGACAGGGCGCCCTCGCAGGCGCGGGAAAAGTTCGACCTGACGCTCTCGCTGGAGGAGGCGGGAGAGGGGATCGCGGGAAGCCTGTCGTATGCGACCGCGCTCTTCGACCGGGCCACGATGGAGCGCTGGGCGGGCTACCTGCGGCGCGTGCTGGAGGAGATGGCCGCCGACGAGCGCCGGCCCGTGGAGCGGCTGGCGCTGATGCCGGCCGGCGAGCGCGCCCGGGTGCTGGTGGAGTGGAACCAGACGGACGCGGCGTATCCGGACCACTCGTGCGTCCACGAGCTCTTCGAGGCCCAGGTGGAGCGCACGCCGGACGCGACCGCGCTCGTCTTCGCAGCGGAGCACGTCACCTTTGCCGAGCTGAACCGGCGCGCGAACCGCTTGGCGCACCACCTCCGCTCGCTGGGCGTGGGGCCCGACGTGCGCGTGGCGCTCTGCGTCGACCGGAGCCCCGAGATGGTGGTGGGGCTGCTGGGCGTGCTCAAGGCCGGCGGTGCGTACGTGCCGCTGGATCCGGGTTACCCGGCCGAGCGCCTTCGCTGGATGCTGGCGGACAGCGCGCCGGCGGCGGTGCTCACGCAGGCGCACCTGCGCGACCGCGTCGCGGACGCGGGCGTGCCGGTGGTGGAGCTGGACGATGCGCTGGCGTGGGCGGATCGGCCGGAGGCGAATCCCGCTCCGGGCGGGCTGCGGCCGGAGCACCTGGCCTACGTGATCTACACTTCCGGCAGCACCGGCCGGCCCAAGGGGGTGGAGGTCCCGCACCGCGGGGTGGTGAACCGGCTCGCCTGGATGGAGGCGGTCCACGGGCTGGGGCCCGGCGAGGTGGTGCTGCAGAAGACGCCGTACGGCTTCGACGTATCGGTGTGGGAGTTCTTCTGGCCGCTGGCGGCCGGCGCGCGGCTGGTGCTGGCGCGGCCCGAGGGGCACCGGGACCCGGAGTACCTGCTGGACATCGCCGGGCGCGAGGGGATCACCACGCTCCACTTCGTTCCGTCGCTGCTGGCGGCGCTCCTGGAGCACCCGGGGGCCGGGCGGGGCGCCGTGCCGGCGCTGAGGCGGGTGGTGAGCAGCGGCGAGGCGCTGCCGCCCGAGCTGGTGGCGCGCTTCGGCGAGCGGCTTCCGGGCGTGGAGCTGCACAACCTCTACGGCCCCACCGAAGCGAGCGTGGACGTGACGGCGTGGCGCTGCGCGACCGACGGCGCGCCCGCCCGCGTGCCCATCGGCCGGCCGGTGCCCAACACCCGCATCTACCTGCTGGACGGTGCCGGCGAGCCGGTGCCGGTGGGGGTGGCGGGCGAGCTGTGCATCGACGGCGTGCAGGTGGCGCGCGGCTACCAGGGGCGCCCCGGGCTGACGGCCGAGCGCTTCGTGGCCGACGCGTTCGGCGGCGAGCCGGGGGCCAGGCTCTACCGCACCGGCGACCTCGCGCGCTGGCGCCCCGACGGGACCCTCGAGCACCTGGGCCGCACCGACTTCCAGGTCAAGGTGCGGGGCTTCCGCATCGAGCTGGGCGAGATCGAGGCGCGGCTGGCGGGTCACCCGGCGGTGCACGAGGCCGTCGTGGTGGCACGCGACGGGGCCGCGGGCGACCGGCGGCTGGTGGCCTACTACGTGGCCACGGGCGGGCCGGTGGAGGTGGAGTCGCTGCGGGGCCACCTGGGCGAGCGGCTCCCCGACTACATGGTGCCCTCGGCCTTCGTGCGGCTGGACGCGCTGCCGCTGACGCCCAACGGCAAGCTCGACCGCAAGGCACTCCCCGCGCCCGAGGGCGACGCCTTCGCGCGGCGCGGCTACGAGGCGCCCGTGGGCGAGACTGAGGGCTCGCTGGCCGAGGTCTGGCAGGAGGTGCTGGGCACCCCGCGGGTGGGCCGCCGCGACCACTTCTTCGAGCTGGGCGGGCACTCGCTGCTGGCGGTGCGGGTGATCAGCCGGGTGCGGCAGGTGCTGGGGGTGGAGACCGAGCTGGGCGACGTGTTCACCCGGCCCGTGCTGGCCGACTTCGCGCACGGGCTGGAGACCGCGGCGCGGGCGGAGCTGCCGCCGGTCGAGCCCGCCCCGCGCGAGGGGCGCATCCCCCTGTCGTTCGCCCAGCAGCGGCTGTGGTTCCTGGAGCAGCTGGGCAACCTGGGCAGCGCCTACCACATCCCTCGCCGCCTGCGCCTGCGCGGCCCGCTGGACCGGGCGGCGCTGCTGCGCGCGCTGGAGGCGATCGTGGCCCGCCACGAGGCCCTGCGCACGGTCTTCGCCGAGAACGACGGGGTCCCCGAGCAGCGCATCGCGCCGGCGGACGTCGGCTTCCACCTCGTCGAGCACGACCTGGAGGGAGTGGGGGACGCGGAGGCAGAGCTGGACCGGTGGGTGGCGGAGGAGATGGGCGCGCCCTTCGACCTGGCGCGCGGGCCGCTCATCCGCGGGCGGCTGCTCCACATGGGGCACGACGACCACGTGCTGCTGCTCACGATGCACCACATCGTGAGCGACGCCTGGTCGGGCGAGGTGTTCTTCGCCGAGCTCGCCGCGCTCTACGCCGCCCACCGCGAGGGGAGGGAGGTGCATCTTCCCGCGCTTCCCGTGCAGTACGCCGACTACGCGGTGTGGCAGCGGCGCTGGGTGGAGGGCGAGGTGCTGGAGCGGCAGGCGGCGTACTGGACCGACACGCTCGCCGGCGCGCCCGAGCTGCTGGAGCTGCCGGCCGACCGGCCGCGGCCCGCGCTGCAGGACCACGCGGGTGGCGTGGTGGCGCTGGAGCTGGACGACGCCCTGACCGCCGCGCTCAAGACGCTGTCCCGGCGCCACGGGACCACGCTTTTCATGACCCTGCTGGCCGGGTGGGCGGCGGTGCTGAGCCGGCTCTCGGGGCAGGCCGAGGTGGTGATCGGCACCCCCAGCGCCAACCGCGGGCGGCGCGAGATCGAGGGGCTGATCGGCTTCTTCGTCAACACGCTGCCGCTGCGGCTGGACCTGGGCGGCTCGCCGGCGGCCGGCGAGCTGCTGGGGCGGGTGAAGGAGCGGGCGCTGGGGGCCCAGGCGCACCAGGACATCCCCTTCGAGCAGGTGGTGGAGCGGGTCGACCCCGTGCGCAGCCTGTCGCACGGGCCGCTCTTCCAGGTGATGTTCGTGTGGCAGAACGCCCCCCGCGGCCACGGGCCGTCGCTGCCCGGGCTGGAGGTGGAGGGCGTGGGGATGGGGTCCACCGAGGTGCAGGCCAAGTTCGACCTCCTCCTCGACCTCGCCGAGCGCGACGGCCGCATCGCCGGGAGCGTGTCGTATGCCGCGGCGCTCTTCGACCGCTCGACGGTGGAGCGCCACCTGGTCTACCTGCGGCGGGTGCTGGAGGGGATGGCGGCGGACGACGGCCGCGGCGTGGACCACCTCCCCATGCTGTCGGAGGACGAGCGGGTGCGCGTGCTGCGCGAGTGGAACGCCACCGCTGCGGCGTACCCGCGCCAGGCGTGCGTCCACGAGCTGTTCGAGGCGCAGGCCGCACGCACGCCCGGCGCGACCGCGCTCGTCTTCGAGGGCGAGCGGCTCGCCTACGCCGAGCTGAACGCGCGGGCCAACCGGCTGGCGCACCACCTCCGCGCCCTGGGGGTGGGGCCCGACGCGCGGGTGGCGATCTGCGCGGAGCGCGGGGTGGAGATGGTGGTGGGGCTCCTGGCCATCCTCAAGGCCGGCGGCGCGTACCTCCCGCTGGACGCGGGCTACCCGGTGGACCGCCTCCGCTACATGCTGGACGACAGCGCCCCCGCCGTCCTGCTCACCCACCCGCCGCTGGCCGCCACCGCCGCCGCGCTGGCGGCGGGGTCGGCCGTGCCGGTGATCGACGTGGCGGACGGCGCCGCGTGGGCGCACGAGTCCACCGGGAACCCGCCCCGCGGCGCGCTGGGGCCCGGGAACCTGGGGTACGTGATGTACACCTCGGGGTCGACCGGCCGGCCCAAGGGGGTGATGCTCGACCACGGCAGCCTGGTGAACCGGCTGGCGTGGATGCAGGACCGCTATCGGATGGAGCCGGGCGAGGCGCTGCTGCAGAAGACGCCGTTCAGCTTCGACGTGTCGTTCTGGGAGTTCTTCTGGCCGCTGATGGTGGGCGCCCGCTTGGTGATGGCGCGCCCGGGCGGGCACCGCGACCCCGCGTACCTGGTGGACACCATCCGCCGCGAGGGGATCACCACGGTGCACTTCGTCCCCTCCATGCTGCAGCTCTTCCTGGAGCACCCGGGCGCGGCGAGCTGCGACGGCTTGCGGCGGGTGCCGGTGAGCGGCGAGGCGATCTCGGCGGCGCTGGTGCGCCACTTCCACGAGCGGCTTCCCGGCGTGGGGCTGTACAACCAGTACGGGCCCACCGAGTCGGGCGAGGTGACCGAGTGGGCGTGCGAGGCGGGCCCGGCGCGCGCCGCCGTCTCCATCGGCCGGCCGATCCACAACTCCACCGTGTACCTGCTGGACGGCGCAGGCGAGCCGGTGCCGGTGGGCGTGGCGGGCGAGCTGTTCATCGGCGGCACGGCGGTGGCGCGCGGCTACCTGGGGCGGCCGGCGCTCACGGCCGAGCGCTTCGTCCCCGACCCCTTCGGCCCGGCGGGGGCGCGGTTGTACCGCACCGGCGACCTGGGCCGCCGGCTGGGCGACGGGGCGCTGGAGTTCCTGGGGCGCACCGACTTCCAGGTCAAGGTGCGCGGCTTCCGCATCGAGCTGGGCGAGATCGAGGCGCGGCTCGCCGCGCACCCCGGCGTGCGCGAGGCGGTGGTGCTGGCCCTGGACGACGGAGCCGGCGGGAACCGGCTGGCCGCCTACTACGTGGGCGACGCGCCGCTGGACGCCGAGGCGCTGCGGGCGCACGTGTCGGAGCAGCTCCCCGAGTACATGGTTCCCGCGGCGCTGGTGTGGATGCCGGCCTTCCCCGTGACGGCCAACGGCAAGCTGGACCGCCGCGCGCTCCCCCTGCCCGGCGGCGACGCCTTCGTCACCTCGCGCGGCTACGAGGCGCCCGCGGGGGAGACCGAGACGGCGCTGGCGGAGGTCTGGTCGCACCTGCTGGGCGCGGAGCGCGTGGGCCGCTGGGACGACTTCTTCGAGCTGGGCGGGCACTCGCTGCTGGTGGTGCAGCTGGTGAGCCGGGTGCGCCAGGTGCTGGGGGTGGAGGTGCCGGTGGGCGCGGTGTTCGAGCGCCCGCTCCTGGCCGAGCTGGCGCGGGTGGTGGCGCAGGCGTCGCGCGCCGAGCTGCCGCCGATCGAGGCGGTGGAGCGCGGCGGCGGCGTGCCGCTGTCGTTCGCGCAGCAGCGGCTCTGGTTCCTGGAGCAGCTGGAGGCGCTGGGCAGCACCTACCACATCCACCACCGCCTGCGCCTGCGCGGCGTGCTCGACCGCGCGGCGCTGGCGCGCGCGCTGGACGGGGTGGTGGCCCGCCACGAGGCGCTGCGCACCGTCTTCGCCGAGGTGGACGGCGTTCCGCGGCAGCGGATCGCGCCGCCGGACGCCGGCTT